>Ga0209062_1000305_pt1 | contig 173187 bp, 132 predicted proteins | sample Coa_R2_2_FD_187158 | JGI IMG/M metagenome (GOLD analysis project Ga0209062, IMG submission 187158) | Surface soil microbial communities from Centralia Pennsylvania, which are recovering from an underground coalmine fire - Coalmine... | ecosystem: Environmental > Terrestrial > Soil >...
CTACTTCAATTTGCCGCAGCAACGTTACAATCTGCTCCGGCTTGTACCTCTTCATCGGCATGTCCAGCTCCTTTGCTGAGTGATTCTCTCTCACTCCTGCTGGACTTGTTTAGGCCGGTCACGTCAGTGATCCGTGGTACAGCGCGACGAACGATAAGCTGTACTTCACTACCTATGAGCGCGACTCCGAATCCAGCAACGACTACGCCCAGGCCCGATTCTACCGCTGGCTCCTTGGCCGCTTCCTGTCCCTCGATCCGCTTTCCGGTTCCACTTCCGACCCGCAATCTTTGGACCGCTACACTTACGTAGAAAACAATCCTGTTAGTTTGATTGACCCTTCCGGCACGATGGAATGCAACGGCCCTTGCGAATCTAGCCCAGGTGGTTCCAACGGTGGTTGGTGCTGGGATCCCTCCTGCTACGGTGATGGCACTATTGGCAGTTTTTCGAATCCAGGTTTCAGTCAGGGAATTGGGGCAGTCCCGTGCTTAGCGGGATGTGGATATAACAATTACGGAGTGAACACGACGCAATACACCACGACTAATTCCGTTGAAATCGACGTGGAAACAGATCCTGAAACAGGAATCTCGACACTTTATATTGACTCGATACTCACCACAACTGTGACAGACGTCGGCAACCTCATCCAGCCCGGCCAGGCGGGCGGCGGTGGTGGCCGCCGAAACTCTTTCGTAAATCAAAAGGCGTTGGCCGATTGCGTTTCGGGCATATTCGGCGTCCTCCTGACTTCTTTCATCCCCTCACAACCTGGAGCTGCTGGTTTGGCGCAGATAACTGTGCCGAGTCCAGATGTAGGTATTTATGGACCTGGCTCGCAGGAATTTGGCGTTTTGAACGACGTTTCAAAGAGCAGCGGAACCTTGACAGTGTACGCAAGATTGGGCGGTAACTATGTACCCCCGGGTTACCAAGTCATGGGCTGGACACCACAAAGCAACCCAACGCACACATATACAGCAAGCAATCAACAACCCTCGCAATTTGTGTCCACCCAAATCTTTGAGCTCGGGAATTCCCTAGGATACATGACAGGCACTGTCCCAGCGGTCGTGAACAACCTGCCTGGCACGGCTAATAACGAGCCTGGCTCCAAATTGCGCGATTGCTATGATGTATCTAACTTCACTCCACCACCTGGTGGTCTCTGGTGAGAGATAGGTCAAGCAAATGTCAGTACGAAGAACTGTAGCGTTTGCGGTCCTCATTGCTCTTGCTTTATCAAGCCCACGAGCAGTTGAAGGGCTATCTCCAGTGGTTGGTCAAATTCTTCGGAGCAGCAGCCGAGGCAGCCCTCAGGAGCACAACTTTACAAACAAGGGTACGGGCGAAATCCGGGATGAGGACGGTACGGTTTTCGCGTTCACCAGCTACGAAGATACTTCGGACGGAGCTAGCCTCATGGTTTTGCACAAACGATACGCCTCAGTCGCTGAGGCGAGACGAAAGTTTGAGCATGAAATTCAGAAGGCCACTAAGATCTTAGAGAGGAGCGCAAAGAAGGACAAAACTGGAAAAGTGGTTGAAGAAAGAGGTGTTCTAGTCTGTCGGTCGGCTGAGCAAGGCGGGTCTGCTCAGATGATTTTATGGATAAACGGATTAGACCTCTTTGAGGTTCTATCCGATTCCTTGAAAGATGCACGCGAACTAGAAAACAAACTAAAGCATTGATGGGGGGCCGATCATCCGATAACCGGTGGCGAAGAGTTCCCCAGGATTCCGATGACGGGCTGTCAGCGCCGTTGGGTTTCACTAAGTTCCACCTAACTGCTACTCTGTCACGGAAGTGGCCAGATTCGAAGTTGGACGTCGGCTTGCCATCCGCGCCGCGAAATTGACCTCGGCCGACGTCGTTCCCTTTCTTAATGCTGCCTTTTGCTGCCTTGCGCTTTTCGCAAGTCCTGTGATGTTAATGAGAAAGCTGGTAGGGGCGGTGGGGATCGGACTAAAACCGACGCTGAAAATTCGTAAGTTATTGATTCTATTAAACGCGAAAAACGCCAAAAACACCGGATTCGCCCAACCAAGGTACACGCCGGGTACACGGAACCAAAACGCACTGCGACGTTACTTTCGCCTATATCCCGAGAGGTTTCGCATTCGTGATGCCTCCACTGCACCAAGGCATTCGGCTGAGGGGTTCAGGCACGTCCTTTAGCGCCATTCCGGGCCCCAACACGATCCCCCAAACGATCAGGCCTCTCCCGAACTGTGCGGCATATACGAAAAAGTCTTCATCCTCTTTCACGCCCGATTTGTAAGCGAACCGTTCGCCATAGCTCTTGATGTTAGTGCGCGAGCCCACAACGAAATCAGGCAGCAGATTGGCGAAGCACGCTGTTAGAGGCGCCGTCGCGGAACGCTGAATCTGGTGGCAGCCGATTGTCAAATGCTGAAGCCGAGAAATGGCCCTGCCACGTTCCCGGTAATACAACGCATGGGTCAGTTTCCGGCCGACGCAGTTAGCTGCATCGTGGAAAGCCCTCGGAGTGCTCACTTCAACCGCGACCGGTCTCGGTGTGGCGATCCGTCCGATTCTGGAAACGGGCTGCGCAATCAATGCATCCGGCAGAGCTTCCGGGTAATTGTTAGCGATACCTTCGCGTAATTTCCGCAGTTTCCTTGCATAGGCCCTGTCCAGTATCCCCTCGTTGAAATCGACGAGCATCGCGTAAAAGCCGAAAATCTGATCCTCTCTTTTTGTCCCGCGATTACAATTCGCGCATGCCGGGAATTCAAAGTCGTCCGGGCAGAACCCATCAGGAAAACAAGCTTTCGGGGGAACGTGATCGGATGTAGTCGCTGGCGTACTTCCGCCACAGAAACAGCAGTACGGGTGCCCGAGGAGAAACCGCTGTTTCTTGCTTAGCTTTTGCTTTCTGTTCGGCATACGTTCAATTATGCGAGCGTTTCAATTGAGCGGCAATCGTAAGAATTCTAGGCACGTCAGGACTCCGGTTGTAATATTCCTTGAAAGGAAGAAGCCGACAGACCCGATGGGAACGTGTTAGCTGGAGGCCAAGAAACAAAGAAGTGAATTATGCAGATAATTAACTTTCCATGGCGGAAACAGTTCGAAGTATTTGTCGCATCAGCGCGGAAGGAACTCCGTATTGAGGTGCCGTACTATCGCGAAGACATAATCAGAATGATCCTCAAGAGGAGCAAGGCGACCGACAAGTATTTTCTGCTAAGGCTATCGGAGCGTGAAATTCTCGCCGGAGTACAATCTCCAAGAGCCGTGCGGCTGCTTCAAAAACATGCTTGCAGGGTGAAGTTCGGCAAAGATCTCCACGCTAAGATTTTTATCGCCGACCGGAACCAGGCGATTGTCACATCTTCTAATCTCACGAATCCGGGGTTGTCCGAAAATGCTGAAGTTGGTGTGTTGATCGACGAGCCCAAGGCCGTACAAGCCGTGCTAAGCACATTTGAAAAATGGTATGACAAGGCCGGCTGCATAGGCGACGCCGACCTCTCAAGGCTGGAATCCCTGCAGAAGAAAGTGCGTTCTCAAACCTCCGGCAAGAGTTACGGTAACTTCGTCCAAGATGGCACCGCTTCTTCGAGAGTACTTTCGCATTCAACAGACAAACTCGGCTGGATACTGATCCACTCGAACCGGAAGTACGGGGGAAAGAATCAAGAGGACAGCCCGCAAGATGAAATAGACAAGGAATTCAAGGGAAACGTTGCTGGAGAGAAGTGGTATTGGACCCTGCCTCGGCCCATGAAGGAGCGGGCGGGACCGTTCAGGCTGCTCCTTTGCTGGCAAGGGGTGATTTTTGGAGAATTTGTGGCCTCCAAAGTGACAAGGAAGATCGAAAGTCGCATGAAAAAGAAGGGATATAATTTCGCGTTTGTTCTGGACTCCTATTACCCAATGAGAAAGACACCTCTGAAGAAAATATACGCGAAGCCCCATCGCGGCATGATTACGTTGGATAAACGCATTCTCACCGCCTACGAGAAAGCGGCGAGCATCGACAAGAGTTCATAACCTTTTCCGAATCGAGCAGCCGCCGCCGGTATCCGTTTCGCTCCAACCACCAGTGCGTAAAATGTTTGGAGATGGAAGGAAACGGACCCCTGAATGACACTCCTGGTGCCTTAATCGAATCGCCCTAGCTGACGATCCCCTGACGTGGTTGTATATTATCGACTGAGAATAAGGGCAGCAATTTCGGGTTGCAAGCTCCCCAGCTTGTAGAAGGTGTCGCCATGCAGATGATGAACTGCCCAAACTGCCGGAAGCCGACTGCATTTAAGAGGTCGCTGGGATTCGGCACGTTTTTTACGGTTGTGCTCGCGTTCGGCATTTGGCTACTGGCGGTCCCTCTATCTCCGATGCCAAGTGATGCCCAAACTATCGCCCAGACACCCGTGGACAAGCCAATTCACGATGCGTTTGAGGCTACTAACATAATCCCCGTATCTTGCGAAGTTGAAGACGGCATGGTGGGTGCGGACGTTTGCAGATTCTTCATCAATGCCCTGTACGTGAAACTGGGCAAGCATATTACCGTCCAAGCATTCGATGATCCTGGCGAAGACGCGGCTAGGAAAGGTGTGCTTGGCGCGTTTGGCGCGTCTGGCAAGATTAGCTTTTTCATGTCGCAGCGTCTGGGCACCTACGTGGTGTTGCGTTTAGTGGAAACTGGCAGCCCTGATGCCACTCGCTTGTACGTTGGCGGGACTGCCTATGATCCGAGTGGCCCAACGATACGGCAGCAGTCCGCCATGCAAGCCATGCAAAATTTATGCGCCAGCGAGGGCGGCACAGGTCCAGCGTGTGATGCAGTCAAGCAGGAAGAATCTAAAGTCAGTCAGCAGCCGAATCACCAGCTTCCAGTGTGGTCTGCCAAAGAGGGGATTGGACGCGACACCGGACCCACCGAAGCAGAGAAAGCAGCGGCAGCAAGTCAACTGGCCGGAGACTTTGCAGCTTATTGGTACAAAGTTCTCAAGACAGCCTCCCAAGGGCTGACGGACAGTCATCCACGACCGCCTCTCCAACTGATACCCGGTGCCATTCCTGGGGTCAACTGCGGAATTGGCACTGATAAATCTTGTTGCTGTGCAGATGACTCCGCTGTTTCACCTACCGCCACATCATCTCCGAAGAGCCGTCCCGCACCTGCTGTTGATGGTAGCGGCGGGAATCCCTCTGAAAGGCAGACCGCCAAACCTGCCGCTGGTGATGGGAACGTGAGTGATTCTGAGACAAAAACGGAGGCATTGACGGGCGTGTACTCGGGAAGGGTCCACAACACGTCGGCTGGGCTTTGGGCTGCTTTCGGGACAACGATACAGGAGCAACAAGGGAACGCTCTGTCAGGGTGCATGGTTGTACACCGGCCACTCTATGGGAGCGGACAGCTAAGCGGAGAGTCCCGAATGTCACAAGTTACATTCTCGGTCCGCAGTTCGGTCGGTGTAATCCGTTTCACGGGAACTAGGGCTGGAAACAGTATCACCGGCACTTATGTTGTGCAGCAGAACGGGCGCGCAGAATATGGCGAGTTCGAGCTTCATCGGCAGGGCAGCTTGCCAACCGACTTCGACGCGCAAAATTGTCCAGACGATTCCGTTGTTCGTTGAAACGGCTAAAGGCAAGGCTTGACCTCCAGCCCGATTTTGCGATTTGCTGCGGCGCGCCAAGGGCATGGCCCCCTGTATGGGTTCACTTTGCTTCGACGCCGCCTTTCTTCCACCTGACGCCAGCAGAACTTTCTGAGGTGCGGTCCCTTATCGGCTCCCTCCGTCGATTCACATCCGTGGCTCTTGACTCCCATATAAGTTCTTATATACAATTAGCCGTGACCAGCGCAGGTTCGGAAACCCGCATCCGTTGGCTTGGAGACTCGCAAGGTGTTATCCGTGGCTTTTCCAAAGAAACCCGCCAGAACCTTGGAAACGATTTGCAGCGTCTCGACGAAGGCGAGGAGCCATTGGATTTCGCTCCGATGGGTGCCGTTTTGCCGGGCGTCTTTGAGCTTCGGGACCGCGATTCGGAACACTGGTACAGAGTCCTCTACATTCCGTTGGAGGGCTTGATTTATGTGTTGCACTGCTTTACGAAAAAGACTAATCAAACGCCGCCGAGAGAGATTGAGACCGCCGGAAAGCGACTCCAGCTTCTAAGGCAAGAGGTCGCGAGGCGGAAGAAAGAGGCCAAGCATGAAAAGTAACGTGTTCGAGCAAATCGGTTTCTCCCCGGAAGAAGCAGCCTCACTGAAGATGAAGTCGGAGCTGCACTCGCAGATCGTGAAGACGATCAAAAAGCGTGGATACACACAAGCGGACTTGCAAAAGCGATTGGACGAGCCACAGCCAAGGGTCAGCGATTTAATGACGGGAAAAATCTCGAAGTTCAGTTTGGAAACGCTGATCAGCTACGCCGAGGCGTTAGGCTTACACCCGCAGATTCTCGTCGGAGCACGCTAGGGAACACGCGGGCGCGCCGGCGTGACCCTGCGGACCTTTCGGCGGCCAGGCAAACTCTTTTCCTCTGCGATTATTTCAGCCGCGCGGTCCTCGACCTTCTTCCGCTCGGCTGGACTCAGCTTCCGAATTACTTCATTCACGTTCGCGGACATGGTTACGTCCCTCCCGACAAGCACACTCAATTGAACTATCGCCGAGGGATATCGGTGGAGGATCGGGTTCCACGCAACTCCGGGCTAGAAGTTCGAGCGTCGAGCTACGCGAGGCGTGGCCGACAATTCGGTGCGCTTCTTGCGTGAAGCGGCGCGCCTAGGCCGAACTTCAAACTGCACGCCCTCGGTTTCCTGCAAGTACTTGACGATCTCAAACAGATTTTTCGCTTGGGGATTGCCATGTGGCCCGAGCATCCGCATTAGACTCTTTGCGGAACGATGCGTGATTTCGCTTAGTTTGGGAAACCCCACTGTGGCGTTGATGAAATCGCGAAGAATGATCTTCCCTGTTTCGACATCGCCGGAAAGGAAATTCTCAATCCCCTCGCGCAGCAGGGCCTCGCGAAAACCGGCATCGCGTTGAACGCGCGCCCGGATAGTCTCTTTGAAATCTCGTGTCAATGCCATTGGCCTTACCTCTCTGTCCGTCTTCGTTCCTTGTAGTCCTGCCACCGGGCGAGCGCTGTCGAGATGTCCGTCTGCTGGCGTTTTTTCGTACCGCCGCCGAGAAGTATCACGAGCCGCTCGCCATCCTTTCCGAAGTAGATGCGGTAACCCGGACCAAAATCAATCCTGTACTCGTAAACGCCAGCCCCAACCCCCTTTGCATTAGAAAAATTCCCTTGCTGCATTCGCGCGAGAGCAGCAGCAACTTTCGCGGCTGCTTCTTTGTTCAAGCTATCGGACCACGCGGCGAATGGGCTGTTTCCACGACGGTCCAGGTATTCGCGTACTTCGATCATGTTCGATGGTAACACAAACGGTACCAATGTCAATAACCCGCGATTCGATCCGCATAAGCTACCATAAGAATCTTCTGCTTGACAACATGTATGCTATACATTACACTCTCAGCAGTTTCGGGAGGTCCGCATGTCTGTTCAATCCCCAGAGAACCTAACCTATCGCCGTCGAAGTTCGATCTGGCTTTTCTATGCGGCTGCGGTAGTCTCGGCAATTGCGATCAGCGAAGTCGGCAAAGTCCCTTCCCTTCGTGTTCCGGTTCTCGCGCTCGCTGTTCTGGCAGCAGGGGCCGCGATTCTGTTCCTGCTTCGCTTCCTCCGCTCCAACGATGAGCGGGAGCAACAAATCAACTACCGCGCCCTGACGTTTGCCTTCGCGGGCACCCTAATTTTTTCGCTCGCTGTTGGCTATTCGCAGGCTATTGGCTTCCATTCGGTCTCATGGCTAGGAATCCCGGCATTGATGGTCGTGCTATGGAGCATCGGCCTCATTTTGTATTCATGGCGGTACCGATGAAGACCCGGCTGCGTGTGTTACGTGCAGAAGTGGAATGGTCTCAGGCCGAGCTCGCGGCGCGTGTCGGCGTAGCTCGCGGCACCATCAATGCCATTGAAACTGGCAAGTACGATCCGAGCTTGCCGCTGGCATTCAAGATCGCGCGGGCGTTCGGAAAGAATGTCGAAGAGGTGTTTCTCTACGCCGAGGACCAGGAGCACCGGCCCCAATCCTGAATCCGAAAAGCCCTGGAGAAGCTGCGATGGACCTCCCGTACAACGTCTCCGATTTTGCGTTCCCCTCCCGATGGGACTCGGACTCCGATCCGGGTGTGGTCGAGCGTGCTGGCAGACCGGAAAGTGACCAAAGGACAAGGGTGCAAGCTGACCGCGACAAAGGTTCCAATTCTGGCGCGTCGCGAGGTCCCGACCGATCCAGAACGATCTACCGCGGGCGCGAACGCGAGTACTCTCTGCGCGATTCAGAAGTCCGCACGCTTGCGGATATCGGCAGGTTTCGCGTCGTACCAATCGAAGACTTAGCGCGGTTCGGATACCAGGGCGCTTCGGCTCGCATGGAAGCCGACATCAGAAATCTGCGAAAGCACGGCCTTGTCGAGCAGCGGTTGATCGAAGGCCATTCTTCGTATTCCACGAAGGTCCTGACGCTAACGAAGGAAGGCCACCGGCTGCTAAAACACGCGCAGATAGTCCCGGATCAGCAGGCAATCTACCAGGGCTTTGTCAAGCCGAAAGAGGCCCGCCACGACGCCGAGCTTTACCGGCTGTATCAAAAGGTCGCACGAGAAATAGAACGTTCAGGCGGCAAGGTTCGACGCGTAATCCTCGATCTGGAACTCAAGAAAGATGTCTACCGGGCGCTGGCCCGAATACGGCCAGACAAGGATGAAGCGTATGAGCGAATCTCGGTCGCCAGCCGCTTCGATTTGAAAGTGGTGGGGGACAAGATTCCCATTCCCGATCTACGCATCGAGTGTGAGGACGACTCCCGCGAGGTGCACCGGCTCGACCTTGAAGTTGCCACTCGCGACTACCGACCGCACGGTCTGGGCGAGAAAGCGAAGGCCGGTTTCCATCTGTTCGCTCGACCACAAGACCATGACAGATTGCGTCGCGTGCTTAATTCTCAGGAAATCACAGCCAGGATTTTTGCCCTATGAAATTCCTTCCGATCCACATCGACGCTCTGCGCAGCTTTGGCTATACCGAGCAAGAAGCACGTTTCCTCTACCTTGTGGCAACGCATTCCGGCTACTTCACTTGCCAGCAGTTCTTGCAGTTCATCCAGACGAAGCCAGGCAAGCGCAGCGTGGCATTTGCGCAAAAGGTGATCGAGAAGAAACACGCGAAGACGAAGCCGTATCTCCGGCATGGCCGTGTGTTTCATCTTTTCTCGCGCAATCTCTATGAAGCTATCGGCAGAGAGAACGTCCGCTTCCGGCGCGTCCACTCAACTCAATACATCCGAATGCGGCTCATCGCCCTGGATTTTGTTCTCCGAAATCAGGGCGTAACGTACCTCGAAACCGAAGAGCAGAAGCTCACGTTTTTCTGCGACCAGATGGGAATCAGCAAGAAAATCCTTCCCCACAAGCGATATTCGGGGGCGATCAAAGGCGAGTTCACCGACCGCTATTTCGTGGACAAATTCCCGATGTTCTACGACCCCAGCGTGTCTCTGCCACCTGTGGTCACCTTGAGTTTCATCGATCCAGGGTTTGAAAGCATGGAGAGTTTCAGGACCCACCTGGACGCATATATGACGCTCTTCACCAAGCTCAGCCAGGTCCGCCTCTATTACATCGCGACGCGTGACACGAATTTCGAGCGCGCTAAGAAGCTCTTCCACGAGACGTTTCAACGGCTTTGGAACCCGGATTCTCCGCTCGGACTGCTCCAATATTTCCGCACGCGGCGGCTCTGGGATGAGAAGCAATTCGCCAAACTGAGCAACCGGGACATCGAGTTTTTGAACCTTGCACAAGAGCGGTTTGGCAATCCCGGAATCGAAGACCTATACAAAAAATGGCGGGTGGGCATGCTCACAGAGAACGCCGTCCGATCCGAATCCGGCAAATACCGCCAGCCTTCGCAGGCCGCGCTTATCTCCGTTACCGTGAACGGGCAGGCCGCATTATTCGAGAGACATCCGCATCGGCCCGTAAGTGTGCCGGTGAAAAGTTCCGGGGAAGCACTTTTCCAGGGAGATTTCACCTTCCGGTTCAGTGAGGCGAGAACCTAACCCGAAGAAAGAACAAGCAAATGCGTCAGACGAGGCACGGAAACGGAACGCGGCCAAAACACGACCAGAGGCGGGAGCGACCCCATCGCGCCGCAGAATCGCGGCCCGATCCCTTCGGGCTTCGGGGGTCACTCCCGCCTCTTGCTGCTTCGAAGCGCAGCTCGTGTTTTGGCCGCAGATTATCCAGCAAATTCCAAAGCTTTGTAAGACGAACGGTCAGACAAATCCCAAGTGAGGACTGAGGGCAAGACATGCCAATCATCAAGGCACCACCCAAACAACCAAAGTCGGTAACGATCCAAGCGCGAGTTGAGGAAGCTATCAAAGATCAATTGGACTGCTACGCCGAATTCATCGGCTCAACTCCGTCGTACGTGATTACGGAAGCCCTGAAAGACTTGTTCAGGCGAGACAAGGAATTCAAATCTTGGCAGAACCAACACGCGGGTGATGCGGGCGAGGATGCGCCCGCTGTGCATCGTGCGTGACACCGATGCCCCTGAGTCACAGCGTCTCAAAATGCAGGGGACCACAGGGGGAGCGAACACGGATTTGTCGAATCCAGTCTCATCCGGGGGTAGCTGCGAGCAATGGCCGTCGAACTACAACTCGAAACCTCAGTGCACATCGAGCGGCACTATGCCGTTACGGAAATCGCTGAGATGTGGAACCTCAGTCCTGATAAAGTTCGGGAAATTTTCGAGCATGAACCAGGTGTGCTTGTGATTGGAGATCGCAGTCCCCGCCACAAGAGACGCTATGTTACGCTGCGGATTCCGCACTCTGTATTACAGCGGGTCCACCGGCGACTATCGGCGAAAGCTGCTGTTCGCTAGGAGTGTTGCGCGATGCTGACCGTTTACCGCCGTCACCGAAGGAGCTGCAAGCAGCGCACGAAAGGGCGCAAGCACCGGCATTGCCAGTGCCCTATTTGGGTTGATGGCTTCCTTGGCGGCAAGGAGATACGCGAGTCTCTCAAGCTGCGCGATTGGCAGCGAGCGCAAGAGATGGTCCGCGAATGGGAAGCCGAGGACCGGCGGACACGTCACACGGAGCAGCAAATAACGATTAAGGACGCTCATCGGAAATTCATTGTGGATGCCGAAGCGCGGAAATTGAATCAGTCCACGCTCTACAAGTACCGTCTTCTATTCCAAGAGCTTGACGCCTTCGCCGAAGCATACAAACTTCAGTTCCTGGTGCAACTGGACCTCGACACGCTTGCAACGTTTCGTGCAACGTGGACGCAAGGGCCGCGCACGAGCCTCAAGAAGCTGGAACGCCTGCGGGCATTCATGCGGTTTGCTGAAAAGAGAAAATGGATTGGCGATAATCCAGCAATTGACTTGAAGGCTCCCAAGGTGCCGAACAAACCGACAATGCCCTTTACGCGGGAAGAGATGACCCGGATCGTTGCAGCCCTTGAGCCTTACGGCGCGAGCGCCGGCAAACGCAATGCGCAGCGCCTCAGAGCCTTTCTGCTTTTGCTGCGCTACTCTGGGCTTCGTATCGGAGATGCAACACAGCTCGAAATGAGCCGCCTCAACGGGAACAAACTGCTTCTCCACACGCAGAAAACCGGCGTGCCGGTGTATTGCGTCTTACCGGATGCAGTTGTGGATGCATTGGAAACGGCGCCGCGTTCGAGCGAGCGATTCTTCTTCTGGACAGGCGCATCCACAGTGCGAAGCGCAAAAGGAAAATGGCAGCGCCGCTTGCAGCGCCTCTTTGAATTCGCAAAGGTACCCACCGGCCATCCGCACCGCCTCCGCGATACGTTCGCGGTCGAATTGCTTCTCGCAGGTGTCCCTCTCGATAGAGTCTCAATCCTTCTCGGACACAGTAGCATCCGGATTACGGAACGCCATTACGCGCCGTGGACGCGATCTCGCCAAGAGCAGATCGAAGCCGACCTCCGAGCCGCTTGGAGCAACGATCCGCTGATTAAAGAGGTACACGCGGGGTACACGGCACGACCAACCGCCAGAACTCGCGTGTTTTCAAGGAGAAAGATTGGTAGGGGCGGTGGGGATCGAACCCACGACCTTCGGCTTAAAAGGCCGCTGCTCTACCACTGAGCTACGCCCCTATGTGCGGAGCTTTTAAGTATAGCATGCGAGGAAATTCTTCTCGAAATCGAGATCAGAGCAGCCGCGCGTGAGAGCGGCCCTGAAATGGGCACTCTTCTGGTTGCCAGGGAAGTTATGGTGCGCCGGATGCAGCGGCCCGCATCGAATCACGCACCCGGGATTCTCGGCGTTCGGCATATGGATCAGCCGCGTGGCTTTGTCGTATCGGGAGAACGATGGAGCGCCGGCTGATGTGGATTGCGGCGTAGCCAGTTTCAAGCGCAGCGCCAAGCGCGGGTCAATCACGTGGGCTAGCACCGGAGGTTTTCTCGCATCTAAGCGATGTGTTTGAAGGAGGATGCCCTGTGCCGACGGTCAAGTTCATCCACCTCCGTATTTTCCGGTTAGCTGCAACGCTCACGGCCCCGACGTTGGCACAAACCACCGCAAATCCCGTAAATCTCCAGCAGCGAGACGGCTCGCACGACGATGACTTCCTGATCGGCAACTGGAAGGCGCATGTTCGCCGGCTTCCAGACCGCCTCAACAATTCCAATGTCTGGGTGGAATACGACGGAATCTCCAACCACAAGAAACTCCTGGACAGCAACGCGAACTTCGAGGAATTCGAGGTCACGAGCACGGACAAATAGCTCCATATCAAGGCGCAGACCTTGCGCCTTTACAACCCCGCCTCCCATCAGCGGAGCATCCACCTGATGGATCTAGATAACAGCACTCTCATCCTTCCGCCGGTGGTTCGGCAGTTCAACGGCAATCGCGGTGAGTTTCTCGACCAGGAGGAGTACAAAGGCCGCGCGATTCTTGTGCGTTACGTCTGGCTGAACCTGTCGCCGAATGCCGCTCGCATGGAGCAGTCGTTTTCGCCCGGCGGAGGCAAAACCTGGGAAGTCAACTGGATTTGCGAGCTTTCCCGATAGCCACAGGCCGGCTACGAAACAGCCCGTTTGCTCTTCCATTCGTGTTCGCGGCGCAAGCGGGACTGATGCTTTTTCACCTGGGTTTCAATTTCGCTGAAGGCCTTCTTGCAACCGGCCAGCACATTCTTGCCGTTGCCGGTGGCGTGCAACGTGCCGCTGGGCAGCAATAGTGTTAACGCGCAGTACTGCTCGTCGGTCCGCTGATTGCGGGAAAAAACCCCTTTGAGCTGGATCATGTCCGGCTGGTAACTTTTCAGCAGGCGGTTCAGTTTATCCAGCCGGCGATTCACTTCCACAGCCACCGGCTTTTCTGCATCAACGTGCTTATAGCTAATGGAAACGTTCATGGTTGCACCTGTAGGGATTGGAGCGAACTCTGGAAGGGCTGCGACGCAGTTGCGATCTGCACCGCATATCGGCTAGAGGATAACAAGGGGCCTGTGCGAGCGCAATGCCCCGTGTCACCTTCGGTGCTGCTTCGCGCATTGACAGGATTGGCGTGAATTTCTAGCCTAGCAACAGGTCATTCCATGCCTTCCGGAAAGCCCGGCACAAAATCGCGGGTTCCCAGTGGCAGGCTGCGCGTCGGCCCCGCGGGCTGGTCGTACAGCGATTGGACGGGGTACGTCTATCCCACGAGGCGTTCGAAGAGCTTTCACGAGGCCACCTTCCTGGCGCAGTTTTTCGACACCGTCGAGATCAACACTTCCTTTTATCAGCCAATCCGGGCGGACCACGCGGCGGGATGGATCGAGCGCGTGGAAGCGAATCCGGCATTCCTGTTCACCGCAAAGCTGTGGCAGCGTTTCACGCACGAGCCGGCCGGGACGGCGGAGGACGAACGCCAGGTGCGCGCGGGGTTTGACGTCCTGCGCGAGGCGGGCAAACTCGGCGCGGTGCTGCTACAGTTCCCTTTTTCGTTCCATTGCACGGCGGAAACGTCGACGCATTTGGCGGGCCTGCTGAAGCGATTCAGGGATTATCCGCTGGTGGTGGAACTCCGCCACTCTTCCTGGCAAAAGCCGGAGACGCTGAAGCTGCTGGAAGAGCACCACGCGGGTTTCTGCAACATCGACCAGCCGGTGATCGGCAACAGCATGACGCCATCGGCGCAAAGCACGTCGGCGGTAGGCTACGTGCGCTTTCACGGGAGGCGCTACGACACGTGGTTCAACGACGACCCGGCGATTCCCGGCCACGAGCGCTACAACTATCTCTACTCGGTGGATGAACTGGAGCCCTGGGCCGCACGCATCCGCAAGGTACAGGCGCATACGCAGGATACCTATGTGATCACCAACAACCACTATCAGGGCAAGGCAGTGGTGAACGCGCTGCAACTGCTAAGCATACTGAAAGGCGCCAAGGTGAAAGTGCCCGACGAACTGCGGCAGCACTATCCGCAACTCGAACGCATTGCCAGCGAAATGCCCGCAGCGCCGACGCTCTTCCCGCTGGGCACGCCTGCCGGCGAAAAGTCCTAGCGCTTATTTCTTGAAGAGATTCTCAAACGCCTGGCGGGCATCCATGGGACGGCCGGAAGCGGGAGCTTCGGCGGGCACCTGGGTAGGCTGCATATAGGAAGTGGGGGCAGTGTCCTTCTCCACGGTCATGCGGAATTCGTAAAAGGTACACACGTTCTTGGCGTCTTTGGGCGTGACGCGCGCGGGGATCGGCTGGGTGCATTCAAACTGGGCGCCGGAATCGAAAAAGCGGCATTGCTTGCAGCAGTGAAGCTCGAAATTGCACTTCGGGCATTTGCCGTTGGCATCGAATCCGGAAACGAGCACAGCGCCGCAATTGGAGCAGCGGGCGCGCGTGACCGTGCCGACCATGCGCGGGGTGCGCGGGCCCAGGTGATCGGTGGCTCCGCGCGGGCCGCCCGTGGGCGGCTTGCGTTCCGAACGTTCTCTTTTTTCGTGCTTTTCCGCGTCACGATAGCCGCGGTGACCGTACTTGCGATCCACAAACGCCTCCGTCCGTCAGTCTCAACGGACTGCCACTTCCAGGTGCACTTACACAACTACGCTGAGGTTCACTGTGCGACTTTTATCCAATCGGGTTGCTACAATCGCTCGGCAGGCCAGCCTTCCCCTTTGAAGTGTTCCTGGATTGCCGGGTTGCGAGAGCAGAAGATGGGACAATTATGTTTGTAATCCTCTGGGAGTTCGAAGTCAAGCCCAGTTGTGAGGAAGGGTTTGAAACCGTCTATGGGCCGGAAGGGGACTGGGCCCGCTTGTTTCAAGCCGATGCGCATTTCCGGGAGACTCGTCTCCTGCGGGATGTTTCCCGCCCTCGCTGCTATTTCACCCTGGATTACTGGGATTCCGAGAAATCGTTCGTGCAGTTCAAAGCCGCTCATCAGGCCGCTTACGCGGCGCTGGACCGTGCCACCGAAGACTTGACCGTATCTGAGCGGCGCCTCGCGACCTTCACCCTGTAGCGCAGGCCTACAGGCTTGAGGCGCCCGTGACGCGTCCCGGGCCAAAAGCCTTTACCCCAGGAAAACCCTCGCCCCTGAAACGGGCAAGCTACAGACACGCCGACAGTCCGTCCGCTGGCAGGTCCGGCTGCAAAATCTGCTTGGGCGTTCCGGCCTTCCGCAACACCGCTTCCGCCGCCAAATATCCGCTGCGCACGGCTCCTTCCATCGTCGCCGGCCACCGGGTGTCAGTCCAATCGCCGGCCAGGAACATCTTGCCGATGCGCGTCTGTTGCTTTGGACGCCAGCGGTCGACGCCAGGTTGCGGGGAAAATGTGGCAGCGGCTTCTTTAATGACCGTGGCCTTCACCAGCTTGGCCTCGCGGGCCGCTGGGAGAGCCTGGTGAAGCTCTTTAAGGCACAGATCGATGATCTCCTGCCGCGGCTTTTCCAGCAGGTCATAGGACGCGCTGATCACCAGTTGCAGGTATTGCCCTATTTCCTTGCCGGCGCCATTGCTCGAGCCATAGAGCGAGGTCTTATTGAAGATCCACTGCGTGGTGGTATCGAGCAAGGTCACAAATGGCTCGCGCATCACTTCACGGTCAAACCAGAAATGCACTCCGGTGATGGGGGCGACGCCGATTTTCGCAAGCTGCACCAAGCCGGGTTCGAGACGCTGCATTTCGTCCCCGGCAAGCTCCGCCATGGCCGGGTGCGGCAGCGCGAAGATATAGGCGTCCGCGGATTCCACGCGCCCGCCGTCAAACTCGACGCCGGCAATGGCGCCGTTTTCCATGCGAATGGCGCGGACCGGCGTGCGCAGGTTCACTTCCCCGCCTCGCCTTTCGATTTCCGCCTTGCAGCCGGCGTAGAGCTCCGCCAGGGGCACGGCCGGAACGCCCATGCGGTACCCCCCACGGTTGGAAAGAAACGCCTTCCAGAAAACATCCACGCCATAGCGCGCATCGGTGCGATGGAGTTCTTCGTCCAGAGCGCTGACCAGCACGACGCGCCAGAAGCGTTCGATCGCGCCGGTGGTCTGCTTGCGGCGCTTGAGCCACTCAAGCATCGAAATGCCGCCCGGCGTATCGAGGTCGGCGGTGTGCCCTTTGCCGCGGAGGATATCGAGCATGGCGCGCGCGATACTCCACTTGTCGGCTAGTGTCAGCGGTGCAAAAGTGGCGAATGAGCCAGTCATGTGAAACGGCGCGGGCAGCATGCCTGCTCGCATTTCGCCGATCCTGCCCTGCGGGTCTTGAAACACCAGGCGGCCGAAGAACTTGATTTTTCCGGCGGAGCCCACGCGGCGGTAAAAGTCCTCCAGGTTGGTGCAACAGCCAAGTGTGACGTGCTGGCAGTTGTCCACATGCTCGCCGTTCGGCAACATATAGGAGGTTGCGCGGCCGCCCAGGAATGGCCGTTGTTCAAACAAGCGCACGCGCCAGCCGGCTTCAACCAGCGCGACGCCCGCCGACAGCCCGGCCAGTCCCCCGCCGATCACGATGACGTTTTGCAAGGATGTTCTCTTCCGTGTGACGCCCAAATCGAGCTTTGGCCATCAGCATCATTTTTTCCGGCGTGGAGAGCCGCACGCGCTCGCCAAACACGGCAAAATCGAGAGATTCAATGCGCGCGAGGAGCGCGCTATAGGTATGGACGAGCAGCCACAGCGTGCCGCGACTGTCTTCGTCGATCAGGCCGAGGAGCTGCGCGCCTTCTTCGTAGAGGTTCCAGGCGCGGTCGGCCTCAAAGCGGAGCAATTCGCGTACGCCGAGGGTTGCTTCGCCGCGGCCAAGGTCCGCTTTGGTCACGGCGAAGCGCTGCAAATCTTCGTCGGGTAAATAGACGCGGCCGAGCAGAAAATCTTCCTTCACGTCGCGCAAAATGTTGGTCAACTGAAAGGCGAGGCCCAGCTTTTCGGCGAGGTCCAGAGCCTTGGGATCGCGGAAGCCGAAAATGTGCGTGCAGGTGAGGCCCACGGTGCCGGCCACGCGATAGCAGTACTCTTTCAAGCGCTCGAATGTTGGATATTCCTGAACCGTCAAATCCATTTCCGCGCCGCTGATCAGATCGTGCAGATAACGCCCGGGCATTTGGAAGCGGCGCATGGTGTCCACAAGCGCGGGCAGGACTTCCCGTTGGCCATAGAGGATGTCTCGGTTCAGCGAGCGGGTCGCATTGCCGTCGAAAACCTGTGTTTGGCCGGTCACCGCCGCGTCGAGCGCGGCGCGCCAGCGGGCCAGGCCGCGCTGCTTGGCAGCGACGTCTTCGCCTTCGTCCGAAACATCGTCAATCAGCCGCATGAAGGCGTAGAGAGCTACGATCCCGTCGCGCTTCGGTTTGGGCAATAGGAAAAACGCCGGATAAAAACTGCTGTGCGCCGAGCGCGCAATGTGGTGACACTGGCTGTAAGAAGCCGCAATGTCAACTTCGGGCGAATCTGCGCTCACAAAAGCAGCATCTTCGCGTGCGAACCCGCCATTACGGTTCGTCGCGGACCCACCAAACACGTGCGTGATCAGCGCGCTGCCTAGCAGGCGCACCTGCTTCACCTTGCTTACTTCCGGCCGCCGGTGCAGCGTGTCGTAACCCATCGCTTCGATGGCGTCGAGCACCGCGAGGCCGCCACGGCTGAACATTTCCAGGTCCACGCTCAGCTTGCCTTCCACGCGCTTGGCAAGCGGCATGCCTTTGTAAAATAGATTGCGGGTATATTCGATCAACTCTTCCATCAGCGCGACGTAGCGCTTGTCGAATTTGCGGGCGACAAGATCCGCCTCGCTCAAACCGTGCGCCACGGCGCGATCCAGCGGGATATAGATTCGCCCGATTTCAAGGTCGCGGGAAACGTCCTGCCAGAAATTGGCGAGTTGCAGGGCGGTGCAGGTAGCGTCAGACAGCTTCTGCCGCTCTTCGTCGCGGTAGCCGCAAAGATAGAGCACCAGCCGGCCAACGGGATTAGCGGAGTACTCGCAGTAGTCGAGCACGGCGTCCCACGTGTCGTATCGTTTCACCACCTGATCCTGGCGGAAGGCCTTCAGGAGATCGGCGAAAGGCTGTTTGGGGACGTCTTTGGCAAGAATTGTTTCGCGCAGCGCGACAAACACGGGATGCACGGGGCGTCCTTCGTAGCAGGCGTCCAGCTCGCGCTCCCACCAGGCCAGCAATTCGAGCGCGCGGGCTTTTACCGGAATTTCGTCGCCCAGGTCGTCGGCCCAGCGGCAATAGGAATACAGGTTATAGAAATGCTGGTGAAGTTCTCTGGGAAGAAGCCAGGACACGACATTGAAATTTTCGTAGTGATGGGTGGCCAGCCACCGCGTGTAGGCTTGCGCCGCTTGCGGCGCACAACCATTCGGTGGAAGCTTGGATGCGATGTCGAGTTCGCCGGGGCGAAGCATGGGTTTCTAGACTCTTAGAATCTCAGCATAAGAAATGGAAAACAGACAGCAGCGAGCAGATTACAGGAAACAGACCGCAAGAATCTGGTTTCAATCATCTTCGGAAATCTTGGAACGATGGGTTTCGGATCGCTGCTATCTGTCATCCGCTCGCCGTGAGTCACGTTCAAGCTACGGGCGTACCGCGAGCTTAATCTCTCCGCTGCGCGCTTTCATGCGCTCAAAAGCCTGCGGCAGATCTTCCAATCGAATGTCTTCGGTGACGAAATCCTGGGCGGAGACGTCGCCGCGGCGGATGGCTTCGAGCGCCTCGCGAATAAAACGTGGGGTGTGGTGGAACGGCGAAATCATCTTGATCTCGGAATAGTGCACCGCGGCCGGCTCGATTTCCACGCGCGTGCCCGTGGGCAGGCCGCTGAAGAAATTGACCACGCCGCCGCGCCGCACCATGGCCAGAGCCTGTTTCCAGGTAGCGGGATTCCCGGCGGCTTCAACGACGGAGTCCGGCCCGCTGCCCTCGTCGGTCAGTGCGCGTACCGAAGCCGGAACGTCCGGCAATTCGGTGACGTTCATCGTAGCCGCGGCACCCAACTTCCGGGCTACGGAAAGAGGTGCTTCCCGCCGGGCAAGTGCAATCACGCGCACGCCTCGCCGAGTGAGCATGCGTACGAACATCAAGCCGATTGGACCGCATCCGATGACCACCGTGGTGTCGCCGGTGCGCACTTCCATCTCGTGGATGCCGCGCAGCACGCAAGCTAATGGCTCGACAAGCGCGGCGCTGTGGTCGTCCACGGCGTGCGGCACTTCCAGCATGTTTTCCCGCACGATGCGGCCGGGAATGCGCATGTATTCGGCGTAAGCGCCGTTATTAAAGAGCAGATCGTCGCAAAGATTTTCCTGGCCGCGGCGGCAGTGGTAGCAGCGCAGACACGGCGCCGAATTGGCGGCAATGACGCGCATTCCCAGGCGCCACCTGGAATCCACGCGCTTGCCGACGGCGACGATTTCGCCGACGACTTCGTGGCCGAAGACGGCGGGCGGTTGAATCATCTTCGCGTGGTAGCCGCGCTTCCAGACTTTGAGGTCGGTGCCGTCGGTCAGGGCCAGACGCACGCGCAAGAGAACTTCATCGGCCGCGACGGCGGGAACATCGATCTGTTCGATGCGCAGATCTTCGCTGCCGTAGAGCACCGCCGCGGTCATCCGCGATGGCACAATGATCTTTCCCTGGAGCACCGCTTCTTCCGGGGCAGCTTCCGCTTTTTTGGGGGCTGCGGTCTTCATTCGTGTGTTATCAAAACCTTCAACGAACTCTCGGTCGGATGAGCCGCCAATTCCAAACCTTCCTGAATTCTAGCCAAGGGAAACCTGTGGGTGACGATATCCATGACCGGCAGTTTCTTTCCCAACACCAGGTCTGCCGCTGATTCTTGGATGTCGACGGCAGCGCTATAGCTGCCCAGGATTTCCTTCTCGTCGATCCCCACCGCCGAGGCAGGAAATTCAATTTTGGTCACGGGGTCGTTTGCGGCGAACAAGAGCACCCGCCCCCCAGGCCTCGCCGCCGCCAGCGCTTCGATAACCACTGCGGGATGCGCCACGGCAACGAGAACTGCGTCTGCTCCCCGGCCCTCGGTTCGGGCCCGAATTTCTTCCCCTAGCTTACCACTGTTGGGGTCAAATGACTCAACGGCTCCCAAATTCAGGCTTTTGGCCCGCCGGGTGGGCATCGGGTCGCTGGTATAGAGGCGAGCGCCCTCGAGTGCCGCGACCATCAGGAGTTGCAAACCGATGGGGCCGCAGCCAATCACCAGCACGGTTTCACCCGCGGCGACGCGGGCTTTCTGTATCGCTTTGACGATGGTGTTGATCGGCTCGATGAAGGTGGCTTCCTCAAAGCTAACATCATCCGGCAGGGCCACGATGCCGCGCTCCACCACCCAGGGCATGGCCTTCACATATTCGCCAAAGCCACCGCCGTTAGGCGTGAATCCGGCGGTGAGCCCCGTCGATTTGTAAAGCTTGCACTGCGAGAACATACGCCGCTGGCAATAGAAACACGTGGCACAGGGGATGTGATGGAAGCTCATCACCCGGTCGCCGAGCTTCCATTTGGCGACGCCACGGCCGATAGCTACCACCGTGCCAGCCAGTTCATGCCCAAGAATTTGCGGCGGCTCGACGTAACGATAGAAAATCTTCTTGATATCGGTGCCGCAGATCCCGCAAGCAGCAACTTTGATGAGCAGCTCGCCGTCGCCGACTTCTGGGACGGGAACTTCCTCGACGCGCACGACGCCTTTGTCGCGAAAAACACCCGCGCGCATGGTCTTGGGGATGGGCCCCTGAGTGCGCAATTGTTCCGCCACGGTTCCCGCGCCGCTCATGCCGCGCTCACTCCCTTGATTTGCGGCGAGCTTTGCGTGCTCGCGATTCCTTGCAGAAACGCGTCCAGGAAATCGGCGAGGCGCGCGCCGGCGCGCCGGCTTTGCTTCCCGAAGCGGATGAGCGCCGGCAAAGCGAAGGGATTCCTCAGCACCTCCCCGAGGACCCTGCCGATACTTACATCGTTCTTACTAGAAAGAGTGCGATTGAAGTCTATGGGCAGATCCTCGTTCGCCGAATCGCTAATCGCGCGAATCACCAGGCTGCGCGCGCCCCAGGCCGTGGCCTGCTTCACGATTTCGAAACTTTCCATGTCCACCGATTGCGCGCGTGAAGCACAGGATTTTTTCTGGCCGGCCTTCAGCAAGATCCGGTCCGTGGTGAACAAGCAATTCGCGTCCTTCGCCCCATTCTGCAGCGCCCGTTGCCGCAGCGTGACGTCCACCTGCATGCGGTCGGATTCCCGCTCCGGGCCTTGCATTTCCGCGAGCAACTCGCGGGGAGCAATCACGTCACCCACGTTCAAGGTTTCGCAGAGCGCCCCGGCCAAGCCGCTCGAGATGCAGACATCGAAATATTGATTGCCGTCCGCCATGCCCAGCATCAGGTCCATCGCTTGCGCGGCAGCTTGCGAGCCGACGCCAGTGATGAGCACCAGCACTTCGGTATCGCCGATTTTCGTTTTCCGCAGCTTGAGTCCCCGAAAATCGAGCAGATTGAAGCGGCGGAGCTTCCGCCAGGCCGCGAACTCCGCTTCCACCGCAAATGTCACCAACACGCGCATGGTTTTCTGTTTCTTGTCCTGTGACCGCCGCTACTTCGCCCCGAAACTCCGCAGAGCCGGTCTGAAGTCCGGCCACCACAAATATCCCGCTGCCCAAGCGGCAGCTGCAAATTCGCCGTTGCTTCTTTACTTCATTACGTCTTTACTTCACTTTATCTTTACGCCGCCAATTTCATTTTCCTGGCACGCCGCGGCGAGACGTATCCGTTTTCCCGATACCAACGCACCGCGCGTTCCAGCGCCGCTGCCACCGGCTCTGGCTTGAATCCGAGTTCGCGCTGCGCGCGAGAAACGTCCACGAACATTCTGTGCTGCGCGATCTTCACGCCTTCGACGGGGATTTGCGGCTCGCGCCCCAGCAAGCGCGCGAATCCTGTTTCCAGGTAAGCTACACCCAACGCCAGCCCGTGGGGGAACTTCATTGCCGGCGCGGCAAGACCCGTAATTTTGGCCAGCGCATCCAGGAGCTCCTTCAACGTTAGATTCTCCGCGCCGAGGAGGTAGCGCTCGCCAATCTTCCCTCTCTCCGCCACCAGCAAATGTCCAGCCGCGCAATCTTCCACGCCCACAAAATTCAAGCCCGTGTCCACATAGCCGGGCATTTTGCCGTTGAGAAAATCCAGAACAATTTTTCCAGTCGGGGTCGGTTTCCAGTCCCACGGCCCCACAGGCGTAGTCGGCATGGCCACCATCACCGGCAGGCCGCTTTTCGCCGCCTGCAGCGCTTCCTGCTCCGCCATCCATTTCGAGCGCTTGTAATGGCCGACCATCTCTTCGAGTTTTGCGTCGGTAAATTCGTTGGGAAGCTCCGGGCGGCCGACCGCAATGGTGGCCACCGTGCTGGTATAGATCAGTTGCTCGATGCCGGCGCGCTGCGCCGCGGCAAGAAGATTTTTCGTGCCGCCGACGTTTGAATCGTAGATGTCCTGGGGCTTTTTCGCCCACAGCCGGTAGTCCGCCGCAACGTGAAAGACGCGCTTCACCCCTGCCATGGCGCGGTCCAGTGAAGCGGCGTCCCGCAAATCGCCGGTAACATACTCGAGCGACAAATCGCGGATCGCGCGATTGCTGCTCGAGGGGCGCATCAGCACGCGCACGTCTTCGCCGCGCGCGACCAATTGCCGCGCCACATGGCTGCCCAGGAATCCCGCCGCGCCGGTCACCAGTGTGGTCACGGCTTGCGCACCCGCTCGCGCTTTTCACCGAGGCTGCCGTTCCATTGCCAGGAGAGAAGCTTCCAAAAATCACCGGCCTTCGGATTGATGCCGAGAATCGCTGAGGTTTCATAGCCGGAGGGATTCAGGCAGGGTTCGCAGCGCGGATTCATGCCCCGGCCAAAATTTTCCCAGAGCGTATTGTCGACCAGCATCTTGTAGCTCGGCATGTAGCCGTAGTTCAAGAGGTGGCAAGGCGCGGCCCAGCCGTCCGGCCCAAAAAGCGGACTGCCCCAAGAGCAGCAGTCCAGTTCGCGTTCGCCGCGCAAAAATTCCAGATAGATCGGAGAAGTCAGCAGATTGTATTCATCCAACAACTCGCTGGCTTCGCGGAAGCGCTCGCGCATCTGTTCGTGGAAGGCCGCGGCCGAATTGCGGCACAACTTGTGCGCCGGATAGTGCGGGGAGAGCATATAACCGTCCACGTGCAGGGCGTGGAGCGTTTCATAAAGCGAGGCGACATCGCGAATCTTCGTGTCCGGATAGATCGTTGTCGTCACCAGGACAAAGAATCCGGCGTTTTTTGCCGCCTTTACACCGTCCAGGGCTTCGGCGAATACGCCGGGGCTCCCGGCGCGGGCATCGTGCGACTCCTGCGTACCGTCCAGCTTCACGTTCCAGAAAAAATTGGTATACGGCGGAATCATGTGCAAGTGCCGCCGGATCTGTGTTCCGTCGGTGTAGAGAAACAGGTGTTTTCCGCGCGAGAGAATTTCGCGCGTCAGGCGCGCGATGTCCGGATACTCCAGCGGCTCGCCGCCGTAAATCGCCACCACGGGTGTGTCGCATTCCGCGATGGCGGCCAGGCACTGCTCAACGGTGAGCACGGGACGCTCTTTCGCGGGGCCAACTCCACTGCCGTCTGCGTTTGCCGGCGTTCCGTTGCAAGGCGACACGCACCCCCCCAGCGGGTCCAGAGACAAAATGATCGGGATTTTCTTTTCGCCGCGAAGTTTCCGCGCCGCGAGGTGTCGGGCAGAATCCAGCACTAGGCCGAGGGGGTACCGCATTCGTCCTTAGGAAGCGCTCCGTTCGCGTTTGGAGTACAAACCGCTCCGCAACCGAAACTCCGCCGGCTTGAAGGTGAAAGCCCGATATTGTTCCGCGCGTTTCCCCTGATTGCGGAATCGCGCCAGCGCATAAACCGGGAACGAATTCTTATACAGGTGATACTTCAGATAGAAGACGCCGGGGAAGCCCGTGCCGGTGAAATCATCTTCGCTCCAGGAACCATTCGCGTTCTGCTGCTGCACCAGGTACGCCGCGGCGCGGCCCACAGCGGGATCGTTGGGATCGGCCGCAGCGAGCAAGCCGATCAAGCCCCAAGCGGTTTGCGAAGGCGTGCTGTTGCCCTGGCCCTTGGTTGAAGCCATCTCGTAGCTCAACAGCGATTCGCCGAAGCTGCCATCGGCCTTTTGCACCTTGCGCAGCCAGGCCACGGCACGCACGCAGTAATCCTGCGCGGTCAGGGAAACCGTTTCCAGCGCCCGCAGCACGCCGCTGGTGCCATAGACATAATTCACGCCCCAGCGCCCGAACCACGATCCGTCCCTGCACTGATCCTTCGTCAGGAAACCGACAGCCCTGCGAATCACCGGATGATCCGCGGGCCAGCCGAAGCGGCCCAGGCATTCCAGTACGCGCGCGGTCACGTCGGCGGTGGAAGGATCGATCATCGCGTTGTGATCGGCGAATGGAATGTTGCAAAGGATCTGCTTGTCGTTGTCGCGGTCAAACGCGCCCCAGCCGCCGTCGCGGTTCTGCATGCTAAGCAGCCACTGGATGCCGCGGCGCAGCGCGCCTTCCATGCGCTTCTGGTCGGGAAATTTCACGCGCTGCAGCGCCATGAGCACAAACGCGGTGTCGTCGACGTCGGGATAAAAATCGTTGCGGAATTCAAACGCCCAGCCGCCCGGCTCAGCGTCCTTGTTTTTGATCTGCCAGTCGCCGCCGCCCAGAATCTGCTTGCTCAGGATCCAGTCCGCGGCCTTCACCAGCGCGGGATGATCCGCGGGCAAGCCGGCCTCTTCGAGGGCCACCATCGCAATGCAGGTGTCCCATACGGGCGAAACGCAAGGCTGGAGGCGGATCGTGTCGCCTTCTTCAATTTCGAAGCGGGAGAATTCCTTGATCTCGCGGAAGGTCAGCGGATCATCGGGCCCGTGGCCCAGGGCCATCAACGCGAAAATCGAATTCATCATCGAGGGGTAGATGGCCGCGAGACCCTCGGTGCGCTCGATGTGCTCGAGCATCCACTGCTTGGCTTCGCGGAGCGCTTTGTTGCGCAGCGGCTTCCAGGGGAGTTTTTCGTAAAGCTTCAGGCCGCGGTCGAGAGCCAGGAAAAGATTTTTCCAGGAGATGAGCTGCTTGCTCCAGCTGAACGCCGCGGTTTTCTGCGAAGGGTCTTTGAAGAGTTCATCCACGCGCGCGCGTTCCGGCAAACGGAACTCCGGCCGGAGCGCCGAGAGAATCGCCATCGGAATCACGATGCCGCGCGTCCAGGAAGACATCTCGTAGATGTTGATGTAGAACCAGTTCGGCAGGAGCATCAGCTCCGGCGGAATCGCGGGCACAAGCTCCCAGCCCACCGCGCCGACCAGCGCCAGATAAAAGCGCACGTAGGAATTCGTGTGTTCGAGGCCGCCGAGGCGGTGAACGGTTTCGCGAGCTTTGGTCAAGTGCGGGGAATCCGGCGCATCGCCGGCGAGTTTCAGCGCGAAGTACGCTTTGCAGGTAGCGTTCAGCTCGGAAGGACCGCCGGGGTAGATGGGCCAGCCGCCGTCGGGCAGTTGCCGCTGGCGCACATAGTTGGCGAGCTTCGCGATACGCGATGGGTCAGCCTTCCCGAGCACGCAGAGGTAGTAGATATAGTCGGATTCGAGAGTGGTGTCGGCTTCCAGTTCGCCGTGCCAATAGCCTTCCTCAGCCTGGATGGAAAGCAGATACTCCGCGCCCTTCTGGACGGCGGTTTCAACCTTTTCGGTCCAGGCCTCTTGCCGCCACGGTACCGGCGAAGGCGCGACTGGTATCTCTTCTCCGACGCGTACGAAAGACGCCATTCCTGCTCCTCACAGAGCGAAAGCTTACGAATTCGGGGTACACCCCGAGCAATCCCCAGGAAAACGACTAACTTCTCTGATGCGTTAGGCTTCCAGAAGGTCACCTGAGCATCGACCTGTCAGGTACCCCCAGTACCTAGTTATTATCCTTACCTCGGAAAGCAGGGTCAACGCCTAAGATGCCGATTTTGCAACCCGGCATGGCCGGAAAATGTCACAACTGAACAGATGGCGGAGCGTCCAACATGCGGTGGACAAGCACTTCGAGGGGCGACGGCAGCGCTTCTCCTTCGCGTTGCAGTACGGAGGGCTTCTCCTGAAACAGTTTTGCGGGCAGCTTCATCCACAGCGGGGCGGGAGGGGCTTCGCCAGCGAGTTCCCCGCGCAGGACGAGGGCATCTGCCCGGTTCAGGGCCATCCGGGCAGACGGCTTGAAGTCTTCCTTGAATGGATCGATCACCGCGAAATAAAGCGAGGGCTTCGTGAATTGCATCAGGGAATTGCTCTCCAGGATCACCGCCGTGCTCGAAGCTTCCAATGGACTTTCTCTCTGTTCGTTTTTCACCGCTCGGCGCTCGCCACTCGCCACTTCTTCCAGCGCTCCGCGCAGCAAAGGCAAGCCTTCGGCCAAGAATCCTTGCTTGGTTCGCAGCCAGAAGGTACGCTTGGCCCCGGCGGCCAGGAATCGCGCGCTATCAGTCCCGGTGCTGGAGTTGGTCTCCCAATCGAGCGCGCATACATGCTCCTTCGGCGCACAATCGCAGTTTTCTCCGTTCTGCGCGCAAACGCCGTGACCATATTGGGTGATCTTTCCGGCGATCCAATCGGTTTTCGGAAAAGCGGAAATGATGTCGCAGACGAGCTGTGTTTTGCCAATGCTGCGCGTATGCCCGCCCACCACCACGAGCCGCCACAGAGTTCCCGTTCTGGAGAACAACTGAGTCATGGCCATAAATTGAATCGGTAGGTTCTCTAGATCTTAAGTTGTAAGTTCTGAGCGGTAAGTTGTCTAGCATCAGCTCGCGTTCTGTTACGCCGAACCTAAACTTAGAACTTATGGCTTAAAACCTCTTCCCTGTCCCCCTTTTCTATTTTCCATTTTCCAGTTTCTTGAGCCGTTCCGCCAACTCCGGCAGGCGCGCGAACCAGAAATAGGCTTCCTTGAACTGATCGAGCGGGCGTGCGGGTGTGCCCCATACGGTTTGGCCTTTGCGTATGATCTTGCCGGTAGGAATGCCCGCCTGCGCCCCGGCAATGGCGCCATCTTCGAGTGTGCAGTGATCCGCGATGCCCACCTGGCCACCGACCACTACATGATGCCCAAGCTTGCTGGAGCCGGAGATGCCCGTTTGCGCAGCAATCACCGTGTGCGCGCCAATCTGCACGTTGTGGCCGACGTGGACGAGATTGTCGAGCTTCGCGCCTTCGGCGATGCGCGTATCGTCGAGCGAGCCACGGTCGATCGTGGCGTTCGCGCCTATCTCCACATCATCGGCGATCTCCACCAGCCCCGCCTGCGGGAACTTCCAGTATTTCTCGCCGTCGAAGGCGTAGCCGAAGCCGTCCGCGCCCAACACCGCTCCGGCATGAATCTCGACGCGATGCCCGACGCGAACGCCCGCATAGAGGGTCACGCGCGGATGAATCCGGCAGTTTTCGCCGATCCAGCTTCCCGCGCCAATCACGCAATGCGCGCCGATCTGCGTGCCGTCGCCGATGTGCGCATCTTCGCCAATCACCGCATACGGACCAACACCAACGTTCGCGCCCATGCGCGCCAAAGGAGCGACGAGCGCCGTGGGATGGATTCCGGCGGCAATCGGCGCACGCTCCAGCAGCAAAGCAGCCGCCTTCGCGAACGCAACTTTCGGCTGGGCGCTCCGCAGCACGGTTTTTCCCGGCAGCGCGATGCCGTCCGGCGCAATGGCGCAGAGCGCCGGCGATGCTCCCGCGCGGGCTGCGTGCTTCGGCGTTTCCACGTAGATGAGTTCCTTTGCGCCCGCGCGCTCCGGCGCGGCCACGCCCGTAATTTCCAGCGCCGCGTTGCCCTCAACGCGCGCGCCAATCGTTTCCGCCAGTTCGCCCGCCATCCGCCTCATCGCTGCCCCCTCTTCTCTGCCTACTCTGCGGCCCTCGGTGGCCTGTGTGTTTAGGTTTTTCTTCACAAAAACTCATAAAGCGGCGGCTCGCCTTCCGGACGGTTCTTCCAGCGCGCGTGAATCCACACCCACTGCTCCGGATATTTGCGGATAATCTCTTCAATCACCTTGGCAAACCTCTGCGTGTTTTCGCGGATGTCGCGCTCGGCGTCGCCGGTGCGGATCAATTCAAGGGGCGGATCGAAGCGCAGCCGGTATTTGCACAGGTTCGCGTCCCAATAGGCGTAACCAGGCACCACCGCCGCATCGGTGTGCAGCGCAACCCGCGCAATGCCGGTGGTGGTGCAGGCCTGCTTGCCGAAAAAATCGACGAAGGTGCCTTCTCCCGGCATGGTGTTCTGATCCGCCAGGATCCCCAGCGTGCCATCCTCTCTCAGCACCTTCAGCATCATGCGCGCGGCTTCATTCTTGTAGATCGGCCGGTTGCCGGAGCGCCCGCGATATTGATTCACCAGTTTGTCGAGCGGAGCATTGTCCAGCGGCCGCGCCATGTAATGCAGCGGGAATCCGTACAGCGCGTGCGCATAAGAAGAGAGTTCCCATGCGCCGATGTGGCCAGTGAGATAAATCACTCCCTTGCCGCGGCTCTTCCCTTCCAGAAAGTTCTCATGACCGTCGAGCACGACGACATTTTCGATATTTTTGCGATTGTATTTCGGCAAGCGGGCGAATTCCGCGGCCATCCAGCCGAGGCTCCGCGCCATCCCCCGTAATGCCTTCTTGCGTTGCGCGTCGCTCCATTCCGGAAACGCCAGCCGCAGATTGAACTCCGCGGTTTTCCGCAATTTCGGCAGAAACACCAACAGCAGCCGCGTGATTCCGGCGGCGAGACTCCGTGCGAACGGACGCGGCAACACGCCCAGCGTTTTCACAAACGCCCAGGCGGCCGCGAATTGAAGCCACTCGATCATGGAGGACGAAGTTTTCAGTTTTAGGTCAGAGCAGATTACAGGCCTAAACCCGACCCCTTATAACTTAAAACTTATAACTGCCGCTGCCCAATGCTAAACTCCTCTTTCCGTGCCACCAACCGAAACGCAAAATTCCCATTCGCCGCCAATCTCGCCAGCCGCGCGCTTTCTTTGGGCCGCGCTGATTCTCACCACTCTCTATCTCTGCTACTTCCACAGTCTCGGCGCGATTGGCCTGGTCGGCCCGGACGAGCCGCGCTACGCCTGGATTTCGCGCGAGATGGCCGAATCCGGCGATTGGGTGACGCCGCGGCTTTATGGCCAGCCGTGGTTCGAGAAGCCCGTCCTCTATTACTGGGGGGCGGCACTCAGCTTCAAACTGTTTGGCGTCAGCGAAACCACGGCTCGTTTGCCCAGCGCAATCTGCGCGCTGCTTGCGACGCTGGCGCTTGCGTGGCTTGCCTGGCGCATTTACGGAGCAGAAACCGCGCGCTGGCTGCTGCTCCTGCTGCCCACCACGGTTGGCATGATCGGCTTCTCTCACGCGGCAGCCACGGACATGCCCTTCGCGGGAATGCTGACGATTGCGATGGTCTTTGCCGCGTTCCTGCTGAGAGTGATTCCTGAAGCAACTATCGCTGATTCTTCGGCAGGTTTGATTTCTTTTAATTCCGTTACCTCCTCGACCTCCATCACCTCCCTCCTCTTCGGCTTCTTCCTTGGCCTTGCCGTGCTCGCCAAAGGGCCCGCGGCGATTATCTTATCCGGCGGGGCCGTGCTTTTGTGGGCTTCGTTCACCAGGCGTTGGCGCGACGCCTTCCGCTGCCTTCACCCTATCGCCATCGCCAGCTTTTGTGTCGCCGCGCTTCCCTGGTACATCCTCTGCGCCCGCCGCAATCCCGATTTCTTCCGCGTATTCATCCTCGAGCACAACTTCAAACGCTTCCTGACGCCCGAATTCCAGCACATTCAGCCGTTCTGGTTCTACCTGCCTATCCTTTTGCTCGCCGTGTTTCCCTGGGCAATTCTCCTACTTACTGAAGGAGCCTCTCGCGGTGGGAAAGTTATCAGAGATCGCCAGCACTCGCCCTCACATGCAACTGTGCTCTTCGCCGCGTGGGCGTTGTTCTGCCTGCTGTTTTTCTCGGTTTCGAAGTCCAAACTGCCCGGCTACATTTTGCCCGCCATTCCCCCGGTTTTGCTGCTGCTCGCCGCCACGGCGCAAAACAGTCTTCGCTGCGGTACGGATTCCCTGCGCCGGTCATTGATTGCTACCGGCATGTCGCTCGTTGTCTTTGGAGGGGCGCTCCGGCACCAAGTTCACAATATTCCAGCATTCCTTTGTGCCAGCCCGCCTTGCGGAATCTCGAGAATCTGGATTCTAGCAGTGGTTGGAGGAATCGTTGTAACATGCGCGGCAATGGTTCGGAAGTTGCCGGCGAGCCTCTTTGCCGGAGCGCTCGTGGTTCTTTTGCTGGTAATCGAGATTGATGGGTTCCTTCCGAACCTGGATCCCGGAGTTTCAGGACGCGACGCAACGAGAGTGGCTCGGAACGTCTGGCCGGACTTTAATCCGCAGAAAGCGGCGAGTTGGCAGTTGAACCGCTCCTATCTATATCAACTCCGCTATTACACGCACGCGGAGATTCCCGAATGGAAGCTCGGCGAACCTGTTCCCGATTGGTTGTTTGTCTCTAAAGTAAAACGAACGGATGCCACGAATATGGGCTTTCGCTGCGTGAATTTTGCGATCGACCCAGCAGTGATTCCTTGCCGGGCCGAAGCCGAAGCGTCAGTGCGCGGCCTTGGCGGAGGCCTTGGCAGCGGGAGCAGCGGCGGCGGGAGCCGATTGCACGACCGGTAAGCGCGTCAGGAAGAAGGACACCACGCGATTCTCGTACTCGCGCTTCTCGTCGTCGGCAAGGTTCACGAAATTGCCGTGGGCGATGATGGCTTCTTCGCGCGGCTCGGGCGCTTTTAAGAACATCTGCCGGGTGATGGCCGCGAGTTCCGGATCATCGGCCGCCTGGATGAAGAGGATTGGCACGCCCGCAACTCGTTTCAGATTTGCGGAAAGGGGCGGATCGTCCTTGTAGGCGTAATTCAGCCACTCGAAGCAGGTCTGCGCCGACTTCACCATCATCGGGAAGCCGCCGACACCAGTCCTTTCCACGCCAATCTTCACCATCTGTTTCGGATAGTCGTAAACGGAATCGAGCACTATGGCGCGCACGCGGGAATCCTTCTCCGCCTCGCGCAACCCGGCGTAGGCGCCCAGGTTGTAACCCCAAACCCCGAAGCGCGCCGGGTCGACGTCCTGGCGCTTCGCGAGGGTATCGATCGCAGCGCGAACTTCGTCCGCCTCGCGGTAGCCAAACGTGGTGATGCCGTCATTCATGCCATGAGCGGCGAAGTCGAAGACGAATGCGTTGTACTGGTGGTCCTGCAACGCCGAAACCAGCGTTAACAATTCTCCGCGGCTCGATTCGTACCCATGCAGCAAGACAATCGTCGGCGCTCCCACCAGGCCGGGGAAAAACCAGCCCTGGCGCTCGCCCAGCCCCGTCACGGTGAAGGTCACTTCATCAGGCCGGCCGGGAAACGTATTCAGGTTGATTTCGGAGCTGCTTCGCTGCGGCTTTACAATCCAGTAGGTCAAAACCGCGGAAATGGCTAACGTAGCCAGCAAGGCAAAGAAAATCAGCGCCAGAATGATAATCAGCAGCTTCGTGTACCAACGTCTGGGATAGCGCAGTTCGTCGATGATAGACATGGGCTAAGGGGCTGGCTGCCGCCAGCATGTCAAATTTCCGTCCAGGCAAAATCCAAAACGCTATAGCCCGATGCTAGCACGCGCTTTCCACCGCCCGGCTTGCCTTCTCGGTTAGGTGTGCCCGATTCGTATCGGCTTTCCTTGGCGATTTGGCGGGGCTTCCCCGGAATCAGCTATCATGGCACGTGTGCAGGCGGGCAGGTGGCCTGACGTCCTCGATGAACATCATTGACCTCCGTCAAACAACGGTCCGCCAACTGGAACCCCTGCTCCTGGAAGAAGCCCGCCATTGGAAGGAAGAGCTTCACTGGGACTATCGCAGCGCCCTGGACCTGATCAAACGCTTCCTGGAGGCCCATGCGCTGTCGGGCTGCGTAGCCTTTGAAGGCGGCCATGCGGTCGGCTATGCGTTTTACGTGCTCGAAGATTACAAAGGCCTCATCGGAGGCCTGTATGTTTCCTCGACACAGGACCAGGAACCTATCGGTCGCCGCCTGCTGGATGAAATGCTGTTCGCCATGCGCGCGCTGCCGCAATTGCACCGCATCGAGGCGCAGTTGATGCCGTTCGGGGGGCCGGTGGAGGCGGCGCTGCGCGATCAGGGATTCCGGCTGTATTCGCGGCAGTTCATGCTGCTGGATCTGCACAAACACAGCGATCCGCTGCCAAGCCCAAATTCCGGCCTGCGCATGGACCGCTGGAACGACAGGTATTTCGAGCCTTGCGCCAAGCTGATTTATCTGGCGTACGCGAATCACGTGGATGGCGACATCAACGATCAGTACCGCACCCGGCACGGCGCGCTGAAATTCCTGAAGAACATTATTTTATTGCCAGGTTGCGGACAGTTTCTGCCGAACGCCTCGTTTGTGCTGCATCAGCCCGGCAGCGACGAACTGGCGGGAGCGGTGCTGACCAGTGAAGTGTCCGCCGGCGTAGGTCACACCACGCAGATCTGCGTTATGCCCGGCTATCAGGGGCATGGACTGGGGCGCCTGCTGATGCTCACCGCGGCGGAAACGCTGCGCGGGTTGAAGTTCAACGAGCTGACGCTAACGGTGACAAGCGAAAATCGAACGGCGGTGCATCTTTACGAGCGCCTGGGCTTCACCAAAGTGAAAAAGTTTACCGCTGGTGTCTGGCCAAAGTAGCCACCTCACCCGGTCTTTGCGCCAAGACGGCCGCCCTGACGTCAGGAAAAGATGCGCTTCCACCAAGGCACTCGTATGTAGTCAATGCAGCACGGCGGGCCATAATTCGAAATCACTTGCAGGTGCAGAGGTTCCTGTACCGAATTTTCTATCCGTTGCAGATCACCTCCGAACCAGAAATCACTGAGGATGAAGTCCACCGTTAGGTCGAACTTTCGTTGGTTACCTTGGTCAGGTATAAATTGCCAAAGTTTGACACACTGCTCCACGTAGTGACTCAACATTGCGTTCCCATCTGTTGAACGCAATTCAGAGACGTGACCATCAGAAGCTACGCCAACCTGTTCGTGAACGGGGCCCGAAATCCGCACCTGTCTTGCAAGGGGCGAGTAGAGAACCGGTTCAGCCCGGACAATGCGAAGCTCTGGGTGTCCTTGGAAAAGCGAGTCACCAGCAAGATTCGTGGAACGCAGTTTCTTCTGCGCTGGCTCGAATTCATCGCCGGGGAGCCAGTTGATTTCGCTGGTTGAGGCGGCCGCGGCTTCGCCGATGGCGTAGCCAAAGGCGGCTAGTTTGGCGACGCCGGTGAAATCCCAGGTGTCCACGAATTGATCCTGCGGCTTGTGATAGCGATGCTCGACATAGTCCTTGGCGTTGGCTTCGCCCCAGGCAAGATCGTGGCCTTTGAATTTTTCGCCCTGCTCGATGGAAAAGGCGGGGATGCCCTGGCGACCCAGGCTGAAATGGTCGGAGCGGTAGTAGTAGCCCGCCTCGGGATGCGCGTCGGGCTTGATCGCCAGGTTGAACTGTTTGGCGATTTTTTCGACTTCGGGATAAAAGGTGGTACGCTCCGCGCCGCTGACTTCGACTTCCTCGGGAATTCCCTGCGGCTCGAGGCCGTCATAATTCAGGTCGAGGATGGGCATTGCGGGCAATTGGTCGAGGTGGCGGCCGAGATATTCGGAGCCGAGGAGGCCTTGCTCCTCGGCTGTCACAGCGGCAAATAGCATGGAGCGCGGTGGCGCGGGCTTGGTCTCCGCCCAGACGCGCGCTAACTCCAGCAGAACGCCACAACCGGTCGCATTGTCCACAGCGCCGTGATAAATCTGGTCGCCCTTAGCGCGCGCCGGATCGATGCCAAAGTGATCGTAATGCGCGGTGTAGAGAACAGCTTCCGCGCGCTTCCCGTCCATCACGGCACCTTCCACCATCCCAATCACGTTGCGCGAGGAAAACGGCCGCACCGCCGTCAGTACGTGCGCTTTCAAATGCACCGGTAATTCGATGGGCTTGAAATCACGCGATTGCGATTCCTTATACAGCTTGTCAAGGTCATAGCCGCCCATCGCTACCAGCTTGCGCGCCACTTCGAGTTGGATCCACGAAGCAGCTTTGAGTTTCGGCGTGCCGTCGAGCTGCAGGTAGGAGCGCTCCGCTCCCCATGAATTGCGCACCACTTCCCAGGGATAGCTTGCGAGGTCCGTGCGGTGAATGATCAGCGTGCCGAGGGCGCCGCGCCGCGCGGTCTCTTCATATTTGTAGGTCCACCGGCCGCTATAGGTGAGCGCCTTGCCCTTGAAAAAATTCGGGTCGTTGGATTCCGGCTCGCTGACAAAGAGCAGCGCGACCTTGCCTCGCAGGTCATATCCCTTGTAGTCGTCCCATTTGTTTTCCGGCGAAGTGATGCCGTAGCCGACGAAGACGATCGGCGCGTCAATGTCCGCGGATTCGGTTTGCGTCTCATTGGTGGTGACGTAATCTTCGAGATTTTTGAGCGTCACCGGCGAACCATTCGCGGGGACAAACTCGAAGGTGGTCGCGGGCAGCGTGCGCAAACCCACCATCGGCACTTCCTGGAAATAGGTGCCGTTCGCGCCGGCGGGTTTCACCCCGTATTTCTTGAACTGCTCGGCGATCCAGTCCGCCGCCGCGTCGCCGCCGGGTTGCCCCGTGCCGCGGCCCTCGAGCGCGTCGCTGGAAAGGTGCCGGACAGTTTCGCGCATCAGCATCGGATCGATCTTCGGCGCGTGCGCTTTCGCCGCCAGCAAAACGCCCCCCGCGGAAATGAAGCAGGCCACAAGAATGATGCATGGTTTATGCATGGTGGACTCCTCCGGAGAAACTACGGTGCAAAAAGGATATCGTAACCCGAATCTCCCGAGGCATTTAAGCGCAATCAGAGCGGTGGCGGGCAGATTTCGAATGCAGTTTCAAATCGGGAAGAGGAGGATTTTGCAAATAGCCGCAAAAATCTCACATTTTCAGGTGCCGTTCGAAACGCAGGTCTTGCGACCCGCCGGGCTTCTGGAGTTTACAAGATGATATGTTAGTATCTAATATATAACCTTAAGAAATTACTTTAAATGTCGGCGCGCCGACATTTTCCGTATGCAGGCTGCGCAGCTTATTTCTTGACGGTGCGGTCTTTGAGGAGGTTTTTGAGCTCGGACATGAACTCCTGGACGTCCTTGAAGTCCATGTAAACACTGGCGAAACGCACGTAGGCGACTTTGTCGAGCTTTTTGAGGCGGTGCATGATCATTTCGCCGATTTCGGTGGTGGTGAGTTCGCGTTCAGTGGCTTCGTGGACCACTCCTTCGATTTCGTCGACGATGGATTCGAGCTTGGGCGTGGGGACGGGACGCTTCTCGCACGCTTTCAGCAAGCCTTGCAGGATTTTCTGGCGCTCGAAGCGCTCCCGGCGGCCATCTTTCTTGATGACCATGTAGGGGATTTCGTCGATGCGCTCGTAGGTGGTGAAGCGGCGGGAGCACTTGAGGCACTCGCGGCGGCGGCGGATGGTGTCGCCGGTGCGGCCCTCGCGGGAATCAATCACCTTGTCGTCGAGATGCGCGCAGAAGGGACATTTCACAAGATGGAATCTCCTCTGTTGCTTGCAAGCATAGTACAGGAAAAAAGTGGTCAGAAAATGGTTATGAGGAATCAGAACTGGCGAGAAAGAAAAAAACCGTCACGCCTGCCAAACCCACTTTATGAACTTTACAAGCAGGAACAATACGCCAAATAAACCTAGGGCAATCCCAACATAAAAAGCCAAGGTGGCGACGATAGAGCGAGCGTTCACAAGGGAGGAGGCGGATTCGGGCAACTGCTCCGCGATTTCTGCGTCGATTTCGGCGTTTTCCTCTTGCCTGAGGCGCTTCAAATCGCCGAGCTTCCAGCCCTCGTGGAAGAGCAAGGGCACGCCGCCCAGTGAGCAGGCCGCAAACATCACCAGCCACAAGATCAATGCCGCCGCGACGGCGGGCTCCTGCTCCACGCCGTAGAGCTTCATGAAGGCAAACGCCGCCAGTGCCTGGGCGCCACCGCCGACGGCCGGGAGCTGCACGGCCGAGCCGACCATGCTGAAGACGAGGACAAGCACCGCGTCCGCAAAACTCAGCGTCCCCAAACGGCCGCCGAAGCTATGGATCACCAGATAGCTCACCACCGCCACGAGCCACCAGTGAACGAGCGAATAAACGATGGCGGCGGTTACATCCCCAAAACTCCGGATGGTCTGGACACCGCGCAAGAATTCCAGCAAGTTGCGCGCGAAGCCGGTGCGCCAGCCATGATGTTGTGCCAGCCAGCCTTGCATGCGTCGCTCCAGAAATGCGGAGCCATGCAACCGCAAATAGACGAGTCCCACGAAGGCGACAATCGCAATCAGCGCGAACACCGTTCCGGCACTGCGCGCTCCTTTTTCAAAGGCCTCCGCCGCGACCTTGGCTTCTTCGTCCCCGGAAGGCTTGAAGATCAGCAACCCCACCGCCGCAAGCACGGCCGTGCAAGCCGCATCGAGAATCCGTTCAAGGGCATAAATGCCAAAGGTGCCCGAGACGGCAATTTTTTCTTTTCGGGCAATCAGGAGAGGACGCACTGGCTCGGCAGCGCGTCCCAAAAGGAACATCGCCGCGAACCCCGCGAGGTTCATGTTATAGATATTCCAAAAATGGGTGGGCCCAACATGCGTCTGAAATCTCTCCCAGCGTAGCGCGCGGATGGCGTAGCAAGCGTAGATGGCCACGACGGCGAGAAATAGATAAAGGTAATTCGCGGTGCGGACGGCGTGCCAGAGGCGGGCGACACTGAACTGGCTTAGGCTGAGGGAACCATGAAACCTGTAGAGCAGGTATCCAACAGCGAAGACACCGAGTCCCCCAAGAAGCGCATTCCTCGACTTGAACTTCATGCCCAAGCAGAGTACGGGCCGGCGGGAGGCGGCGTCAAGTTCGGATAACCAATTTGGTTCCAATGGTTTGTGACGGAGAGGATTGTAACTGAGACGGAGAGTCTGTAAGATGCCCTCCAAACGGTCGGTTGGGAAGGCCCTGCAGCAGGGAACATTTCCGGTGCATTTTTCGTTCCATTCATTGGCAGGCCGAAAAACCCACCTGCGGGGATTCAAACGGCAGGTGACTGGAAGATGGGGCTGAGGAAGCTTGGAGCAGGATGCCCAACTGGTCCAGCAATGTCTCCAGGGCGATGGCTCGGCCTGGGAGGAACTTGTGCGTCGCCACACGCGTCGCATCTATGGCATCTGCTATAGGTTCACGGGCAATCGTACGGAAGCCGAGGACCTGGCCCAGGAAGTGTATCTCCGGGTCTACCGGACGTTGGGCAGTTATCGTTCGGCGCATGGCGGCTTTGCCACTTGGGTGACCAGCGTGACGCGCAACTTGTTGATTGATCATTACCGCCGCAGCAAGCGCGACCGCGTGACCGATTCCCTGGACGATAAGATGGCCGTAGTGGAAAACAAGGAATCCGCCGGACGCCGGCCAGACGAGCAGGCGCTGCTTGGCGAACTGAGCCTCCAGGTGCAGAATGCGCTGACCAAGCTTTCGCCAGAGTTGCGCGAAGCGGTCATTTTGCGCGACCTGCAGCAACTGGAATATGCGGAGATTCAAACCGTGCTGGAGGTGCCGGAAGGCACGGTGAAATCGCGCATCAACCGCGGCCGGATTGAGTTGGCGCGCATCCTGCAGCAGATGGGAGTACGGCCGGCATGAGGAAGCAGGCGAAGCGCAATGAGTTTTTGTTTAGGCGAGCGAAGGGGGCTTCGTTCGCAGGGGGCAAGCCATGACCTGGACTTGCGATTTGATCGAAGCGCGATTGAGCGATTATCTGGATGGGTTGCTGGAGGGCGCGGAACGCTCGGCGTTTGAAGCGCACGCGAGTTCGTGCCCGGATTGCGCGCCGCTGCTGGCGAGCGTGCGCAGCCTGGTCCGCGAGATGCACGCGATGGAGGAAGTGGAAGTTCCGCCGCGCCTGGTCTACGCAATCCTGGACAAGACCCTGGGCCCGCGCGAAACGGTGACCGGCTGGCAAGCCTTCCTGCAAGTGGTCCGCGGCATGGCCACGCCGAAGTTTGCGTATGGCGCCGCGAGCGTTTTTGCCACGCTGGTGATTCTGGTCAGTTCGCTGGGCTTTTCGTTCCGCAATCCGAAACTCGCCGACCTGCGGCCCACCAATATCTATCACAACGCGGATCGCCAGGCGCATCTGGTGTATGCACGCAGCGTGAAATACGTCAGCGATCTCCGGGTGGTGTATGAGATTCAGTCTCGCCTGCGGCAGGACGAGAATAATTTGCAGACCACGCCGGAGGAAGTTCTGCCGAAGTCGGGGCCGGAAAAAGCACCTGGCCAGACGGACGATCGTTCGCCGTCGCAGCCCCGGCAGCAGAATCGCGCCAATGAAGTCAGCCGCCAGCTTGAGCTGCTTGCAGCGGAGCTGCCGCTGATGAGCGGGAGGGACATTCGATGAACTGTGCGGTGCATCCTGATCGGGAGGCATCCGGGTACTGTCGCAATTGCGGCAAGCCGATGTGCGGCGAGTGCACCCACAAAGTGCGCGACGCCCTCTATTGCGAGGACTGCCTTGCGCACCAGGTGGGATTGGCGCCCGCCCCGGCACGCCCGGCCAGTGTGGCGCCAACCGCCAACGCGGACCCTTCTTTGTCCGCGGCAGGCGCCACTCCGCCGGGAACGGCGAGGCATAGCCACACCGCCGTGGCGTTTTTGTTGGGATTCATCCCGGGCCTCGGCGCGGTCTACAACGGCGAATACAACAAGGCCATCGTTCACATCGTAATCTTTGGCGGCATCATCTTCGGGATCGTCAGTGACCTGGGCGACACGGTGGAAAACGTACTGATTTTCCTGCTGGTGATTTTCCCCTTTTATATGGCGATCGATTCGGTGCGCGTCGCAAAGGCGAAGCAGACCGGCGAGCCGCTTTCCGATCCCTTTGAAAACTGGAGCGCCAAGCGCCCCCTTGGCCCCGTCATTCTGATCGTGTTGGGCGCGTTGTTCCTGATGAACAATTTCGGTTTGTTCGACTTTTTCCGGGTGAAGCAGCTCTTTTTGCCTCTGCTGCTGATTGGCGTCGGCGTTTTCATGCTTCGGAACCGCATGGGCGGCAACAATTGAACGGAGGACCGCATGAGTGCGCGCGTGAAATGTAACTGCCAGAGCTGCACGATTCGTGGCTTTGTGGGACCCGCGGTGGTGATTACGCTCGGGGTGCTTCTGTTGCTGCATGAAGTGCACGGCGGCCGATTCTATTTCGGCAGCACGTGGCCGGTGATTCTGATCGTGATCGGGCTTTTGCACCTGGCCTCCGCGATGGCTTCCCGCGAGGGACACGTGAGTCCCCTGCCCTCGCCGGGCGTGCCACCGATGCCGCCCACACCACCCGCGCCACCCAAGGGCGGGTCGCAAACTACGTATAGCGCGCAGGGACAATAACTCTCCATGGTCACGCAAACACGCAGCAGCGGACTCTTCTCCGGCCTGGTTCTGCTTTCCGTAGGCGTTCTGCTGCTGATGCACAACTACGGCCACCTGGACCTCGGCAACTTTTTCTCCCGCTGGTGGCCGCTGATGATTATTTTCTGGGGCGCCATCAAGCTCTACGAGCGCACCGCGGGGCGCCGTTTTGGCGTCGGCGATGGCGGGCGCATTACCGGCGGCGAGGTCCTGCTGGTGCTGGGCATGCTGGCGTTGCTGGGCGTGGTGGTGGGAGTGGACTTCACCAAAGACAAGATTGGCGGCATGATGGACGCCGGCGACAGCTACTCCTACGATCTGGACGTGGCGCCGAAGAAAATTCCGGCGAACGCTCACGTGCTGGTGCACAACGGCCGCGGCGACATCACCGTGCGCGGCTCCGATGACGACGAAATTCGCGTCACCGCCAAAAAAGCCGCGCGCAGCTGGAGCGAAACGGAAGCGGATCGCATTGCCGAGCCGGTTTCCGTGCGAATCGAGCAAAACGGCGATGGCTTCGAGGTGCGGCCCAGCGGGTACGACCTGACGGATTCGCGCATCAGCGTGGACCTGGAGGTAGCGCTGCCGAAGAAATCGGTTCTCGCGGTGAGAACCGACCACGGGGACGTTACCGTCAGCGGGATGCTGACCGATGTCGCGGTCACCAGCGGGAATGGCGACGTGGATGTGCGCGGCACGTCGGGCGACGTCAACATTGAAATGAAAAAGGGGGACGTGAAGGTCTCGGACACCACCGGCGACGTGAAAGTCTCCGGCAAGGGCGGTGAAATCGAAGTGAACGACACCAGCGGGAGCCTGACGGTGGACGGAGATTTTTACGGTCCGGTGCGCGCGGACAAGGCGATGAAGGGCGTGCGCATGGTTTCGGTGAAAACCGATTTGACGCTCTCCGCTCTCTCGGGACACCTGGAAGCGGGCTCCGGCAACATTGACGTCGTGGATGCGCCTGGGAATTTAAGTCTGCGCACGCGGGATTCGGAAATCAGCGTGGATAATCCCGGCGGCAAGGTAAGCATCGACAACCGCAACGCCGCGATCAGCGTGCGCTTTTCCTCCGCGCCGAAGGAAGATATTTCGATCAACAACTCTTCATCGGAAATTGCGCTGACGCTGCCGGGCAGCGCCAATTTTGAGGTCACTGCGGACTGCCACAACTGCGACATCGATTCGGAGTTTCCCGGCCTGGCCGCATCGAAAACAGAGTCGGGCGATTCGCATCTCTCCGGCAAATATGGCAGCGGGAAAGGCCCGAAAGTCACGCTGAAAACCAGCTACGGAAATATTTCGATACGCCGCACTTCGGTGATGATGCCGCCGCGTCCGCCGTCGGTCCCCGCCCCACCGGAGCCGATACCGCCAACGGCAGAGCAGTAATTAGTAATCATATATCGGTAATCAGAATGACGCGGTTCAGTACTATTTGGGCGCGCTCGGAGTTTTTGGCCCCGGCGAAATAGACGCGCACCCTGCGGATGTGATCTTGAAAAGAGAATTTACTTTTAGGCGAAAACTGTAGAGCATCCTTGCCAGCTCGTCGATCTTCGAGAAAAGTTCCTCGAGCTCAGGTCCGCTAAGGATGCCCACCCGGAACGCGATCACCAAATGAGTTTCCAACTCGCGGAGCGAGCCATTCGCAATCGACAGGAACCCGCTGAACTCTCTGGAATTCCAGCGTCCGAAGCCTTCGGCAATGTTTGCCGGTAGGGACGCGGCAGCCCTGCGTATTTGAGCAGTGAGCCCGTAGCGTTCCTCTGCGGGCATGGTTGCCGATAGCCGATAGGATCGCTCCAAGATTTAGATCGCCTTCTCCCAAATGAGCAAGTCCCGCACAGCCTTCGGAGCAACGCGCATGGATCCCTCCCCATTCATTCTGATGCGTTACTATACTCAATTGGTAATAGATCGTGCCGCTGCAGAGCGCGGGGCCGAAGCTGGAAGCGAGTCACAGTCCGGAACATTACTAGCGGAACGCAAGCGCGCAAGACGCATTCTGATTACTGATCTCTGATTACTGATTACCCGAAGCCGACAGGCGGCGGAGTTCGGCGAAGAAGGCGGGGAAGGAGACCCCGGCGCAATCGGCGTCAAGAATGAGTGTCTCGCTCGATGCGCCCAAGCCCGCCACCGCGAAAGCCATCGCGATGCGATGATCGCCGCGCGGATCGATTTCCGCACCGCGCAATTGGCCCGCGCCGCGGCCTTCGACGCGCAATCCGTCCGGGCGTTCTTCCACTTTCGCGCCCATGCGCTTCAAATTCCCGGCCAGAGCCGCGATGCGATCGCTTTCCTTTACGCGAAGTTCCTGCGCGTCGCGAATTTCAATTCCCTGCTCCGTGTACGGGCCAAGCGCGGCGAGCATGGGAAGCTCGTCAATCAGCAGCGGCACCAGGTCGCCGGAGATAAAGCCGCCTTTTAATGGCGATCCCTTCACGGAAATGTCGCCAATCAACTCACCTTGCTTGCTCTGCAAATGCAGCACGGAAACCGATGCGCCCATCTGCTGGAAAAAATCCAAGATCGCCGAGCGCGTGGGATTCAGTCCGACATTCGCGATGTACAGATTCGATTCCGGGAGCATGGAGGCCGCGGCAATAAAAAAGACCGCAGACGACAAATCCCCCGGCACATCGAGGGATTTCGGCCGCAGCGCCGCATGGCCATTTTTGGAAGCCATGCCGTGAATCGCGACGGTGCGCCCGCGCTTTTTGATCAGAGCGCCAAATTCCTCCAGAGCGAGCTCCGTGTGGTCGCGCGTTTTCGCGGGTTCGGCGACCTCCGTGATGCCTTCCGCGTATAAGCCGGCGAGCAGCACGGCCGATTTCACTTGCGCGCTGGCCATGGGCATTTCGTAGTGAATCGCGCGCAGCTTGCCGCCGTGAATTTCGAGAGGGGGGAAATTGTCGTCCTTGGCGCGAATCTCTGCGCCCATCTGCCGCAGCGGGGCAATCACACGCTTCATCGGCCGCTTTTGCAGCGAAGCGTCCCCGGTGATTTTTGTGGAGAACTCCTGCCCGCTCAGAATCCCGGAGAGCAGGCGGATCGTGGTGCCGGAATTTTCCGCGTCCAGGGCGCGCCAGCTCGATTTGAGGCCGTGCAGGCCATGGCCGGTGATTTTGACGGTGGTTCCCTCCACCTTGACGTCCGCTCCCAGCGATTTCAGGCAGCCGAGGGTGCTGTGGCAATCGCGGGCGGCGGCGAAGTTGCGGAGTTCGCTGGTGCCGTCGGCCAGCGCGGCCAGCATGGCATAGCGATGGGAGATGGATTTGTCGCCGGGGAGTTCCAGCGGCCCGGAAAGCGAGACAATCGGGCGAATGAGTTCGGTTTTCATCGATGAAGAAATTTTAGCATGTAGGGTTACGCAGCGCAGACATCCTGGCGGGAAGAAAGCTTGCCTGCTGGCAGCAGGCGCTACCAGGGGGCAGGCAGGAATGGCTGTGCGACAACATGGTGGCGTAATGCCGCCCCTACAAGGGCGGAGAGCGTCACGACTGTACTTGGGGACAGTTGAGGGGAGGCACGCAACAAGAAATCGGATGAAAGAGACGCGAGCAGCGCTACGTATCATGAGTAGAGGACGGAGCGTCCGAAAGATCGTGAGGATGAAATGTCACCCCGCAGTGCTTTGATGCAGTTGCTCACCAAAGCCGCGACCGGCTTTGCCGCGCTTTTTGTGGTCGGCGTCGTGCTCGCCGCAATTCCGAATCATCGCCCGCCAGCGATGACGCCGTCTTCCGCCGAAATCGTCACCATCTCCCAGGAAAACCAACCGACGGACCATAGTTCGATGCCCGGCATGAACATGGACATGGACGACGCCAAATCCTCCGAGCCGGGGGCGATGCACGACATGGAGCACATGCGCCACGGCGACACGCCGCACATGCACATGAGTTCGTCGCGGCCGCAAACCGGGGCAGACGTCCAGCGCGCCAATGAAATCGTGAAAGAGCTTCGTGCGGGGATTGAGAAGTACCGGGACTATCGCGTGGCCCTGAATGACGGATACAAGATCTTCGCGCCTAAGCTGGCGCAGAAGGAATATCACTTCACGAACTACACGAACGGATTTTTGGAAGCGTTTACGTTCGATCCGGCGCGGCCCACTTCCCTGCTCTATAAAAAGACGGCGGGGGGCTACGAACTTGTCGGAGCTATGTACACCATGCCGAAGCGCGCGACGGAGGATCAACTCAACCAGCGCGTGCCGCTGAGCGTGGCCACCTGGCACCAGCACACAAATTTGTGCATGCCGCCCATCGGCCAGTGGCGCAATGCGGATTGGACCAAATTCGGATTGCAAGGGTCGATCACAACGCAGGAGGCTTGCGACGCGGCGGGCGGGCGGTTCCATCCGGTGATTCTGGGCTGGATGGTACACGTTTATCCGTTTGAAGACTCCACCGAAAAGATCTTTGCCATGCATCACATGGATTGAAGAAATTTCAGTTTTCAGCCTTCAGTCTTTAGGTTTTAGTCGAACGGGCGGCCTTCTGAGGCCGTCCGATTTTTTGTGGTGAACCCACCTTGGAAGTCACCGCCGCTGCGGCGAGAACGCTTGCCTGCTAGAAACATGCGCCACCAAAGAGCGGAGTCAAACGGCGAGGAACCGCGCCTACACGGAGGCCTACTGATCTTTGAGCTTGAGGCGGGATTTATTTTCTTCGAGGAATTCCCGCAAGTCCTTCGAGGCGTCCAGAAGCCGCACCCACTGTTCGTAGTAGAGTGTGACCGGAAAGCGGCCGAGGCCATAGACGCTGACACCGCCTTTTTCCCCCACACGAAACTCGAGCGTTCCCTTCTTGCGCCCTTCGGCCTTCTTTTCCAATTCCGCGATGCGGGCCAACAATTCTTCCCTGCTCGGTTCAGCCATGATTCCCTCCCGTTGGTCCCCCCATCCTCCCACACAACCGAAGCCGCGCGCCACTGCATCCAGTTCTAGAACGTCTAAGTCCCCGGGACTAGGCCGCCTACGCAGCCGGTTGAATTGCGTACCACTCGCCTGCCCGGTATCATGGGCGCTCGCTTTTCTTTCCCGTACGGGGGACCTTTCTTCAGATGATCGGCCGCTTGCTTCACCCCATCTCGTATTTCCTTATAGCCGCGACACTTGCCACAGGCGCATCCCTGGCCAGCACGCCTCCTCCGGAATCCAACGAAATTCTTCCGCTGGCGCAGGTCCAGCCGGGCATGCAGGGCTATGCCTACACGGTTTTCACCGGCGACCAGGTGGAAAAATTCGATCTGGTGGTGCTCGGCGTGATGCCGAATTTCCTTGGACCGAAGCAGTCGATCATCCTGGTGGAACTAAAGGGTCCGAAGGTGGAACACACCGGCGTGGTGGCGGGCATGAGCGGCAGCCCGGTTTATCTGGAGGGCAAGCTGGCGGGAGCGCTTTCGCTGAAGCTAGGCGTTTTCACCAAGGAAGCGATTGCGGGGGTTACGCCGATTGAAGACATTCTACATCCGCCGGCGCAGCAGAGCGCGGCGAACGTGCCCCCCGCGGGAGAATTCAGCGTGCAGGGCAGCGCCGCGGCGTTAACCGGCTTGCCCAATGGCGCGGCACTGCAACCGATCGAAACCCCGCTGGTGTTTTCAGGCTTTCAGCCTTCGGCGCTGCAGCCGTTCGCTTCACAACTGCAAAGTTACGGCTTTGTGACCGCACAAGGCGGAACGGGAAAAGCGCAAGCGGAGGACCACAAGCTGCAAGCGGGAGACATGGCGGGGATGGTGCTGGTGCAAGGCGACGCTTCGATCAATTCCGCATGCACGGTCACGGCTGTGCGGGGGAATGACGTGTATCTCTGCGGGCATCCGTTTCTGAATTTTGGGGACGTGCAGATGCCCATGGCGCGCAGCCGCGTGGTGACCACGCTTTCCTCGGAACTTGCGTCCACAAAAATCGTGAACGTGGGCGAACCCATCGGCACAATCACCGGGGATCATCTGACCGCGGTCACCGGGAAGCTGGGGCAGCCGCCGGCGATGATCCCGCTGGATCTGACGTTCGCGAAGGGTCGCGAAGAGAAAAAGCTTCATTTTGAAGTGGTGAATCATCCGAAGCTTACGCCGCTGCTGGTGGCGCTGACCACCTTCAACGGGGTCAGCCAGAATTATTTATATGGCGAGGGCACCACGCTGCATCTAACCGGAGAAATCCGGCTGAAGGGCCACATCCCCGTGCAGATCGAAACGTCTGTTGCGCCGACGGACACGATGGCGCCGGACAATCTGCCGATCGCCATCGCGGTGCAGAACGTGTTCGGGCGATTGTTCACCAACGATTACGAGGCGCCTAACGTGGAGCACATCACGCTGCGGGTGGAAAGCGAGCCCGGGCGCCAGTCGTTTAGTGTGGAGAGCGCGTGGCTGGAAAAGGGTGAAGCTGCTCCGGGCGAAAATCTGAAAGTGCGCGTGCTGCTGCGCCCGTATCGCGGGCCCGCGCGCATTGAAGAGACCGCGGTCCACGTGCCGGATCAAATCGTGCGCGGCACAATGCTGCGCGTGCTGGTGAGCGATGCGGAGTGGATGAATCGCGCCTCGCGTGGATTTATGTTCCCTGGGATGGGGGGAGGCGGCTCGAACGGCCTCGATCAATTAATCACGCTGATCAACCGCGAGCGCCACAACGACCGTCTCTACGTTGGATTGTTCGTGCCCGCGCCCACCCTAGTTTGGGACGACAAGGAATTGCCCAACGTGCCGCTCTCCCAGATCAATGTGGTGGACGGCAGGCCCGTCCCCGGCAGCGTGCAGGTGCTGAGGGAATCGCTGGCCAGTGAATCTTCGATCGCGCTTGGCGGCCCGGTGACCGGGCTGATCTCCCTGAATCTGCAAATTCGGTGAAACTTCTCATGTCAAAACGCCTGGTTCGCGTCACCCTGCCCGTACTCATCCTTGGTCTCGCCGCCACTTGCGGCCTGGCGGAGCACACCCGCCGTTGGCGGCAATCCACCTACGAGGAATTCCAGAAAGGCAACGCCAAGGGCGTAGCCGTGCGCAGCGATGGCCACCTGGAGCTTGCGCCGAAATTTGCCCTGCTGGCGGATGCGGATGCGTCGTATTTGTGGTCGCTGAAGACCGATGCGAACGGCGTGTTGTACGCCGGTGGCGGTTCACCAGCAAAAGTCTTCCGGTTTGACGGCAGCGGGAAGCCAAAGACGGTGTTTGAATCCACGGATTTGCTGGCGCAGTCGATCGCGTTCGACGCCAAAGGCGCGCTATACGTAGGCACTTCGCCGGACGGAAAGGTTTACAAGGTCACTTCCAACGGCGAGAAGAGCGTCTTTTTCGATCCGAAAACGAAATACATCTGGGACCTGGCGTTCGGGGCGGACGGAACTTTGTATGTGGCCACTGGCGATAAGGGCCAGATCTACAGCGTCTCGCCCGATGGGAAGGGCGAGCTTTTCTATGCCAGCGATGAAGCGCACATCAAGGTGCTGGGTTTCGACGGCAAGGGCAATCTCCTGGCGGGAACCGAGCCGAATGGCCGCATCCTGCGGATCACGCACGAGGCCGGAAAGAAGAGCGGCGATGCCGCAGCCAGCGGTTTCGTGGTGTATGAAACTGCGAAGCGCGAAGTCACTTCGCTGGCCATTGCGGCGGACGGCACGCTCTACGTTTCCGCAATCGGCGAAAAAGCGCGCGGAGGAACATCGGGACCGTCGGCGGTCATCACCACTTCGCAAGGCACAACCACGATCACGAACGTTTCGTCCGGCAGCATCCAGGGGGCAGCGCCGTTTCTGGCGTTTCCCCAGGCTATCACCAGCAGCATCTACCGCATCGCAGCCGATGGAGCGCCGGAGGAAATCTGGAGTTCGCGTGACGACATTGTATACGCGCTGGGCTTGAACTCCGATGGGCGGTTGCTGGCGGGTACGGGCAACAGCGGCTCGCTGCTGGTGATTGACGGCCGCGGCGTCTACGCGCAACTCGCCAAGTCCGGCTCTTCGCAAATCACCGGGATCGCGCGCACTTCGGCCGGAAAGGTCTATCTGTGCACGGCGAATCCCGGCAAGGTATTCTCGCTGGGCCCGGAATACGAAGCGGAAGGGACGTTCGAGTCGCAGTCGCTTGACGCCAAGCTTTATTCCCAGTGGGGCCGGATCGAGTGGTGGGGTCCGCCGGCGATGAATGAATCCGCGAAAACCGGCAAAGATTCGAAGGGCCCGCGACTGGAATTTTTCGTGCGCAGCGGAAATACCGAAGATCCCGGGAAAGAGTGGTCGCGCTGGTTTGGCCCCTATTCCGAGACGGGAACGCAAATCGAGGCGCCGGCCGCGCGCTTCCTGCAATGGAAGGCCGTGATTCACGACGGCCGCCCCGGCGATGGAATCGATTGGGTCAGCGTTGCGTACTTGCCGAAAAACGTAGCGCCCCTGGTGGACGGAATTGCCATTCAGGATCCCGGCGTGCGCGTGCAGACGCCGGCGGTCATAACCGGGCAAGCGGCTACCGTCGCGCTGCGGCAGCCTTCGGGGCCGACACCGGTCGGCACCATCGTGACCACGACGACCACCAAGTTCGATCAGCCGCCTCAAGGCATCGCGCAAAAGGGCTACGCCTCCGTGCTGTGGTCGGCGCACGACGACAACGATGACGAGCTGCGCTACGCCGTCTATTTCCGCGGAGAAAATCAGCGCGACTGGCTGTTGCTGAAAGACGACCTGGACCAGAAATATTATTCCTGGGACACCACGGCCATGCCCGATGGCGCTTATTATCTGAAGATTGTGGCCAGCGACGCACCTTCCAATCCGCCGGACGCGGCGCTGAAGACCGAACGTGAGAGCGAACGCTTCGTGATCGACAATACGCCGCCGGTGATCGAAAAGCTTCAGGCCAGGGCCGCGGGGATGAACGCGGACCATTCGAAAGGAGTCTCTTACGACTTCACGTTCACGGCGGAGGATGCCACCAGCAGTATTGAAAAGGCCCAATACAGCGTGGACGGCGGAGACTGGATCCTGCTTGCCCCCGTGCAGGGCATCAGCGACAACAAGACGGAAAATTACAGCTTCGCGGTGCGCAGCCTTTCCCCGGGCGAGCACACCATCGCGGTGCGCGCGTACGACCAGTTCGACAACGTCGGGGCGGGAAAAACCATCATCAACATCGCGAAGTAGCGAGCGGCGACTGGCAAGTGGCGAGAAAAGAATCGTCCGAGCTAGAAGCCGGGCGTTTGATTGAAGCGCCGCAAGCGCGAATGAAATTAGCGCAGGGCGTGAGCGCCAGGTGTTCCATCCAACTCAAAGAGTATTTCTGGAGGAGCGACAGAATTTTGTTCGCGGCTTTGAATGCGCACCGAAGCCGGGCGTCGTGTCGCGCCTACGGAGCTTCAGGTGTAGCGGCTCTAAGTTTTCAGGAGGGACCTGGGAGTGGCGGGCTTGACGAGTTCCGGCCCAGGCGCCTTGGGCTTTTCCTCTTCGAGGTAGGCTTCAATCTCTGCGCCGAATCCCATCCGGCCGTCACTATAGGAACCTGGCTTCGCATGCACCACGCGCGCCCGGCAGTGGGTGTCGTCGGGCTTTCCCCCAGTCACTTCGGCGGGCATGCGGATGGTCGCTTCAATGGGCATGCCCACCTGGAGGGGAGCGGAAGTCACAAAGAAAAATCCGCCGCGCGAGATGTTGATCGCCTCGGTGAAATGGTCGCTCTTGTCTCCGGCCAGGTTGAGGGCACGAAAGCGCAGAGGGATGCGAAGACGATAGCGCTCGAGATGTCGGCGTTCAGGTGTGGCCATGACATTTCCTGCGCGGTGCGGGGAGGGGTCGCGCCTACGCTGCTCTTCGAAGCCTTAGAGTATCACTCGCAAGGCCAGAATCAAGGCCCCTGCACGTCAGGGGACCGGAACTCCGGGGTTCCCCCAAGCCTACCCGGCACGGGCCTATAAATAGCGGCCCGGGTGCTCTACACTGTGGGTATGGCAAGCACCCACCTGACACCGGAGGACCTGGGCACCGCGATCCAGTGGAAGGCGATCGAGGAGGCGCACGAGCGCATTCGCCCGCGGATTCACCGCACGCCGGTGCTTACCAGCCAATCATTGAACGTCATGGCCGGAGCGGAACTTTTCTTCAAATGTGAAAACCTGCAGAAGGCCGGCTCGTTCAAGATTCGCGGAGCGACCAACGCGATTTTCTCACTGAGCGACGAGGAAGCATCGCACGGCGTGGTGACGCACTCCAGCGGGAATCATGCGGCGGCGGTGGCCTGCGCCGCGGCGTGGCGAGGAATTCCGGCATGGATCGTGATGCCGAAGAACGCGCCGGCGGTGAAGTGCCGGGCGGTGGAATCCTACGGCGGCAAAATCACGTTTTGCGAACCGAAAGTTTCCGCGCGAACCGAAACGGCCGCGCGCATCCAGGCCGAGACCGGCGCCAGGCTGATCCATCCCTATGATGACGATCGCATCATCGCCGGACAAGCCACCGCGGCCAAAGAACTGGTGGAGGACGTCCCCCAACTGGACGCCGTGCTCACGCCCGTCAGCGGGGGAGGACTGCTGAGCGGCACCTGCCTTGGCGCTCACGGCTTGCGCGCGGAGATTCGCGTCTACGGCTGCGAGCCGGAGCTCGCCGACGATGCCTACCGGTCGATCAAAAGCGGAACGCTGCAACCGTTGGAATCCAGCGACACCATCGCCGACGGCTTGCGCGCTTCGCTGGCACCGCGGACTTTCGCCATATTGCGCAAGCAGTTGGCGGGTGTTCTGCTGGTAAGCGAAAAGGAAATTGTGGAGACGATGCAGTTGGTGGCGCAGCGCATGAAGCTGGTGATCGAGCCTTCGAGCGCGGTGGCGCTGGCTCCATTGTTGCGCGCCGGCGGCATCCCCGGCCTGAATCAGCGCTTGCGCAAGGGCAGGCCGTCCGCGCGCATCGGCATAATCTTCTCGGGCGGAAATGTATAGCTGCGAATGCGCGGCGGCCGACCCTTCGATCGGCCAACGCCCGAAAGTCCCGCGTTGCGATTGTTTTCGCCTAGTGCTTCGGCGTCTTGATGGGTTCCGGCGGGCGCGGCGGCAGAAGCTTCGGATTCGCCTGCAGAGCTTTCATCACTTCGGCGATGCCGCGTTCGAGCTGGGCATCGCGTCCCTTGATGAGGTCCGCGGGATCGTTTTCCACCACGATGTCTGGATCCACGCCGTGCCCTTCGATCACGTACTGTCCGGCGGTTGAACCTGTGGCTGCTTCCGGCACAAATACCGTGCCGCCATCAAGCAGAGGTCCGCGGCCACTGATGCCAACCACACCGCCCCAGGTGCGCTTCCCGATGAGCGGGCCAAGTCCCGCCTGGCGGAACATGTACGGGAAAATATCGCCGTCCGAAGCCGAAGTCTCGTTGATCAAGCAGACTTTCGGGCCGTAGAAAACAGCGTCGGGATACGTTCCGGTCTGGTGGTCGATGCGGTCGTACTCCACACCGAGCAGCTCACGCCGGAGCCGTTCAATGAGCATCTGCGAGATGTTGCCGCCGCCGTTGCCGCGCACGTCCACGATCAAGGCCTGCTTGCGGATCTGCGGATAGTAGTTCTTGATGAACTCGCGGAAGCCGTCTTCCCCCATGTCCGGAACGTGGATGTAGCCGACTTTGCCGCCGGTCGCCTTGCTAACAGCTTCACGGTTGTGCTCCACCCATTCGAGATACAAAAGGCTGGATTCGCTGGTGATGGGCCGGTAGCTGATGTTATGAGAACCGTCCATGGCCGGCTTGGAGTTTACGGTCCACTGGACGGGATGGTTGGCTTTGTTGCGAAGGAACTCGTAGGGATTGTCTTTCGCGGTGAGTTCCTTGCCGTCGATGGCCAGCAGGTAATCACCTTCCTTCACATCCACGCCGACTTCAGTGAGCGGAGCGCGGTAGTTTTCCTCTTCATTCTGCCCTTTGAAAATTTTCGTAATGCGGTAGCGGCCGGCAGCAGCGTCCAGTTCAAACCGCGCGCCGGGCAGGGCGACCTGGGGTCGCTTGGGCATCTGCCAGTCGCCGCCCACGATGTAGGCGTGGGAAACGCTGAGCTCGGCAACCAGTTCGCCCAGGACGTAGTTGAGGTCGGAGCGATGAGCGACGTAGTCCACCAGCGGGCGGTATTGGGCCAGCAGCGCCGTCCAATCGTAGCCGTTCATGTTCTTCACGTAGAAAAAATCGCGATAACGCCGCCCAACTTCGTTGTAGATTTCCACCCACTCCTGGTGCGGAATGCGGTCTGACATCATTTCGGACGTGGAAACCGGCTTGGCGCTTCCCTTTCCTTCCGGCTTGGCGTCGTAGAGCTTGTAGCCGGAGTCGTCGCGCACCAGCACTTTGCTTCCGTCCTGCGACACCACGAACTGGTCGATCTTCTCGGCCAAGGTGGTTTCCTTGCGGTCCTTGATGGAAAAGACGACGAGACTGCTTGGGGGATAAGACTCGCGGCCATAAAACGGCGCACCATCGCGCGAGTAGAGCAAGTAGCCCTTTGTGGCGGTCAGGCGCGAATAGTTATCGGCATCGACGGGAACACGGGTGACGCGATCCGCCAGACCGTCGAAGTCGATGCGCATGAGCTCCTTTTTCGGCTTCTCTATCTTTTCTTCCTTCTTGGCTTGGCTCTTTTCTTCTTTTTTGGCTTCCGTATTCTCTTCCGGCTTACCGGCATCCTTGCCCTTCTCGGCGGATTCGCTTTCCTTGGTGATGGTCACTTCATCGCTTTCCGGCGGGAAGGGATTTTTCGTATCCTTGCGCAGGGCCAGTGCATAAAGAGAATTCCCGCGATCGGTGGCGAAGTTGAATTCGATTTGGCTGAGCTGAGGATAGAAGGTGTGCGTGCTGATGAAGTAGAGGTAGTTGCCGTCGGGATCCCAGGCGGGAGATCCGACGTCGAAATAATCGCTGGTGACGCGGTGATTCTGGGCATCGGCCGCGGTCCAGATATAGATGGAGCTGAAATTGTTGGGGTTGTCGAGGAGGTAGACCAGGTAGCCGCCGTCGGGCGACCAGGAATAATCGTGAACGCGCCCGCGCGGGTTCTCGGCAACGGTCACGACCTTCTTGTCGTCGAGGGAAAGCACATGCAGTATGTTTTGCGCGTCGCTGAAAGCGATGCGCTTGCCATCCGGCGACCAGACCGGCTGATAGAGCATGGTCTTGAAGCCGTGCGTTAACTCTTCCTGCTTGCCGGAGCCGTCCTGGTTGATCGTGTAGAGCTCCTCCTCTCCATCGAGGTCGGAGATGTACAGGATCTTCGCGCCGTCCGGGGACCATTGCGCCCACTTTTCATGGGCGTTGGAAGAATCGGTGAGATTTCGCGTCGGCCCTTTTTCGATCGGTGCGGTGAAGACGTCGCCGCGCGCGACAAACAACGCGCGTTCCCCCTTTGGGCTCAGGCCAAACGATTCGATGTCGTTGGCCGCGGAAACCTGGGAAGGCCGCAACCCCAGCGCGTCGGTCGGCACGGTGATAGAAATGTGCCGCGACTCTTTCGTCGAAATGTCGTAGATGTTCAGTTCGCCGTCCGACTCATAGACGATCTGATTTTTGTGGTCGGTGCTGGGCCAGCGCAGGTCCCACTTCGTGCTGTGGGTAAGCTGTTCGGTCTTTTTCGTTTTTGTGTCGTAGGCGTAGAGATTCAGAGTGTCGTCTTTGTCGGAGGAGAAAAAGATTTTGTCGCCCACCCACATGGGGTCGCGATGCGAACGCGGATCGTCGGTGATTTTTTCCGAGGCGTGGGTCTTGAGATCAAAAATGTAGAGTTGTTGCGCCCACCCGCCGGAATAGCGCTTCCAGGTGCGGAAGTCGCGGAACAACGGCGAGTAGACGACTTGCTTGGCGTCGGGAGAAAGATCGCCCGCGCCAGAATAGGGCATGGGGAGGGGTTGCGGCAGGCCGCCGTCGACGGAAACCGTATAGAGGCGGCAATCGCCGAGATCGAAATGGTCGCGGAGAGAGCGGAAGATGACGGATTTGCCGTCGGGTGTCCAGCCGTAGACCTGATTGTCGTAGCCCCAGCGCGGGGGTAGCGGGCCGCGGGCAGGATAAAAGGTGAGTTGCCTGGGCACACCGCCGGTGGCGGGAATCACGTACACCTGCTCGTCGCCGTCATATTGGCCGGTGAAGGCGATCCAGTTGCCGTCCGGAGAGAATTTAGCGAAAAGTTCGAGGCCGGGATGCGCGGTCAAGCGCGTAGCTAAACCCCCGGAGGTAGATGCGATCCAAAGATCGCCAGCGTAGGTAAACACAACTCTGTCGCCATGAACATCAGGAAAACGGAGCAACTTAGTTTGCGCGGAAGAACGAGTGGCGAAGGCGAATGCAAAACACAGGCACAGCAAGGCGAGAAAACCACGACGGGACATGGAGTTCCTTTCCGAAGCACGATGTATCGCGCGTGTGCGGACCAAGAGGAAGGTGTCCGGCAGGCGCGCGCGACCCCAAGAGAGTGCACGGAATTGTACCTCGGTAGGGCCGGCCAATGGAAAGCGGAAGCCGGAAAAGCAGCCCGGCAGGGAGCCTTGCGAGGGTTCTTGGTAAAAGCCAGGACATTGGCGAATAAGCCACGTTGTCTGGGTAAGATAGATTGTTTAGCAATCCTTGCACGGGTAGAATTCCAGTGTTTGATGCACCCTCTCAACAGGGAAGTTTGCACGGCTCCCCGCTTCGGAATAGAGCAGACACGGCCGCCAGCTTCGGGATCGGCGCGCCAGTCGATGACCCCAAAGAGGTGGCCGGGACTGTGGCTGCGATTCGGAAGCGCGCGAAATGTTTGTCTCTTCGCGCTCCTGCTTTACGGCCATTCCGTTGCGCTAGCGCAGGCACCTGCCCAGGTTGCGCCCGGTCCGAATGAGGAGTCCATGGCGCGTATCGAGCGTTCCTTGCCGGCATGGACCGCCTTTGCCGTGGACGCGGGGCGGGTGGAACCCTATCGCCCGATGTCGCGCATGCTGATGGCACTTTCGCCGCCACCGGAGAAACAGCAGGCACTGCAGAAGTTTCTGGACGACGTGCAGAACCGCAATTCACCTGAGTTTCATAAATGGCTGGCACCCGCGGAGTTCGGGGCGAGATTCGGCGTGGCGGATGCAGACGCGGAATCGGTCCGTGAGTGGCTGCGGAAGAGCGGTTTCCGCGTGGAGCCTGCCGCGCAGAGCAAGTTCTGGGTGGAATTCAGCGGCACGGCGCAACAGGTGGAGAACGCCTTTCGTTGCGAACTGCATTACTACCAGTGGCGCGGCAAGAAATATCTGGCAAACGCCAGCGACATCGCCATCCCAGCGGAACTGGCGGGGATATCCCGCGGCGTGGTTTCGCTCGACAATTTCGGCAAGCGGCCGCCGCGGCTGATTCCGGTCGCGGAAAGGGTCCAGCCAAATCTCACCGCCAGCGGCCAGACGAATGTCTACTACCTTGCGCCGGGAGACTTTGCCACGATCTACAACACCAGGGGCCTGCTGAGCGCCGGTATCGACGGCACGGGGATCAGCATCGCCGTCACCGCACAATCGGGGATTGAACTTCCCGACGTGCAGGCGTTCCGGCAAATTTTTGTTTCGACGCAACCCAATGATCCAACCTATATCGTCAGCGGGCCGGATCCCGGCGTTGTCGGCCCTGTCGATTTGCAGGAAGCGCAGCTTGATGTGGAGTGGGCGGGAGGGGTCGCGCCCGGCGCGGAAATCAATTTGGTGGTTGCAGGAAGCACGGACACCACAAGTGGCGTGGACCTTGCCGCTGCTTACGCCATCGACAATCGCATTGCGCCGATCCTCACCTACACATATGGCGCCTGCGAGGCGCTGCTCTCTCCGACACAGAATGCTTTCTACAATTCCCTTTGGCAGCAGGCCGCCGCGGAAGGAATTACCGTACTCGTCGCCGCCGGCGATAATGGCGCCGCCGGATGCGATTCAGCCTCGGCTGGTGTGCCGTCCACGCATGGCCCGGCAGTGAACGGTGCGGCTTCCACCGCCTACAACGTGGCCATCGGCGGCACGCAGTTTGCCGACAGCGCGAATCTTTCCAAATATTGGGGTTCGAACAACGCCAATTACGCTTCCGCGCTTGGCTACATTCCCGAGGCGGCGTGGAACGAGAGCTGCGATCCCGGCCAGCCGGTCGGCGCCACAAACTGCGCCTTCAGCACAGGAAATTTCAGCCTGCTTTCTGGAAGCGGCGGCGCGAGCGCGCTCTATTCGAAACCCGCGTGGCAGACGGGAACGGGAGTGCCGTCCGATGGCATGAGGGATCTGCCGGACGTTTCGCTGGCCGCGGCGGCGAGCCACGACGACATCGTCTACTGCAACAGCACGACCGGGGCGGCTTGCCAGATCAACAATCAAGGCCAAGTGGTCGGACTGACGCTCGTGGGGGGCACATCCGTCTCGACACCCGCGATGGCCGGCATCCTGGCGCTGGTGGAAGAAAAGGTTGGCGCGTATCAGGGGCAAATCAACTACACGCTTTACAAGCTAGCGCAGTCAAACAGTTGCAACTCTTCGACCCAGACCAATCCGACAGCACAAAATTCCTGCGTGTTTTACGACATCACCGCCGGCAACAATGATGTGCCGTGCGCCGGCGGAACGCCGGGATGCTCTTCGCAGCAAGGCGGGGTAAATGGCAAACTGGCGGGTGGAGTGGCCGCCCCGGGTTACGATCTCGCCACCGGCCTGGGTTCCGTAAACGCGTCGAATCTCGCCAATTTTTGGAACAACACTTCGCTCACGGCGACGAAGACCACCCTGCAGGTCCTTGCGAACTTCACGCACGGGGATTCCGTCGCCGTCAGCGGAACGGTTGCACCTTCTTCCGTGATGGGGACTCCGACGGGAAATCTATCGCTGAGCACGGGCACAACCGGAGCGGCGCCGGACGTCTTGACGCTGGCCAACGGCGCCTTTTCTGCCAACATCAATGATCTTCCCGGTGGTAGCTACAACCTCTCTGCGCACTATGCGGGCGACGCCACTTATATGCCCAGCGATTCGCCGGGCGTCGCGGTCACGATCCTGCCCGAATCCAGCAGCACCACGCTGAGCGTGAGTGGTTTGCAAGGCGGGAGTGCGACCTATGGCGCGGCGCTGAATGTGGATGTTTCCGTTAGGGGCGCATCCGGTTTTGGAATTGCCACCGGCAGCGTGACACTCGCGGATGGGGCCACGATCATTGGCACGTATCCGCTCACAGCAAACGGAAAAGTATCCGTTCCCACGGGCGGTTCGAGCAGCTTCGCGTTCGCGCCGGGGAGCCACTCGCTCACCGCCACGTACGGCGGCGACCCCAGCTTTCTGGGCAGCACCTCGAATGCGACTGCATTTACGGTGACGAAAGGAGCGCCGTTTGTCGTAGTTGGGGCAAATTCCAACAGCTTGCCCGCGGGCCAGTCGCTGGGCGTGCATGCGGTGGTCAGCGGCAGCGCGGCCGCGGCAACCGGCACGGTGCAATTTACGGTGGACGGTGTCGCACAAGGTCAGCCGATTGTGTTGCAATCCGGGGGGCTGTTCGGCACACAGGCACAAGCCTCGCTGATCCTCACCAATTTATCCACCGGCACGCACCTGATCGGCGCGGCTTACGACGGCAGCAGCGATCTGAATTACACCAGCGTGCCTTCCGGCAACGGCGCGAACGAATCGGCCTTCTCGGTCACCGTCGGCACGGGCACGGGCACGAACAGCACGACGACCACACTCAACGTCACCACAGTCCCGGTGAACCTCGGCGACATGGGCACGTTCAGCGTCAATGTTACGCCTGCAACAGCCGGAGGCAACGTCACGCTGTGGGATACGGTGGGCCCGCGCAGCGCACCGGTGAGCATCAGCGCCGGGGCCGCGACAATTCAGTTGGAGTGGACCCAGGGAGGCACATTCTCGGTGTATGCCGTTTACTCCGGCGACATGAATAACGCCGCTTCTTCCAGCGCTTCGCACAGCTTCAGCGTGCAGCCCGGAACACCGCAGGTCACGCTGACAGCGCAAGGGCCCAGTGGCCCGCTCTCGCAGACCACGCTGCTCGCGAGCGTCAGCGGAAATCTAAGAAACGGGACACTTTCTTCTCCGACCGGCTTTGTTGACTTCTTCGATTCCGTAAACAATGGCACCCCGCAGCTCCTCACGACACTGCAGCTCACCCCCGGCGCCGCGGGAGCGTCGGTTGCGGGAACGCGCGTCCAACTGGGCAGCGGGACCCACAGCCTGCACGCGCATTACCGGGGAGACATCAACTGGCGAACCACAGACTCCGCCAGCGTCTCGGCTGCCAGTTTCCAGGTGAGCTTTACGCCGATGGCTTTGAGCCTTAAAGCGGGAACTACGGGCAGTGCCACCGTAAATGTCACGCCTACAGGAGGATTCACAGGAACCGTCAGTCTGAGTTGCCCCTCCGGAAATGCATTCACGCTGGCTGGCTACACGTGCTCGATCAGCCCTGCGCAGGTGGATGTCAGCGGCGCGGGGCCGCAAACGGCAACACTGACGCTCACGCCTTCGGTGACCCTCACCGCCGGGGTCGCGTCCACGGAATTCCCGCGCGCAACTTTTGGGACCGCTTTGGGTTTATGGAGTGTTGTGTTCGTGTCCGGCTGGTTCGTTCTCGGCCCTGCTCGTATCAGAATGCGCGCTTCTGGCCGGACACAAGCGGTCTGGGCCCGGGGCTGTGCAGTGCTGACATCCAGCTTGCTGATCGGCTGCGGAAGCGGGGGAGGGGGTGGAGGGGGCGGCGGAGGGCCGTACCCGACGACAACCAGCTTGAGCATTCAGCAGTCCGGCATGCAATTGCGAGTCACCGCGACCGTGCAGTCCGGCGGCGCCACTCCCGCGGGGAGTGTTGCTCTCACCGTGGATGGAGGAACGCCGCTCACCGGATCGGTCATTTCAGGCCTGGCCACCTTTAACTTCACGCCCGCGCCGGCGGTGGGCATCCACACGCTGGACGCGCATTATTCCGGGGATGCCAACAACCAAGCTTCCGACTCAGGTCCGCAGACGAGCGTGATGACCGGAAGCACGACGATCGTCGTCAACGCAAGCAGCGGGAACATCAGCGCGCCCGCTTCGTTGGCGCTCACTTTGAACTGAACCGCGGCTTCTTCCCCGAGCGGTGCGGATTACGTCAAAAGCAGAAAAAACGGGTAAACTAAAAGCCCGGCTCGCGCATCCTTACTGTAGCTGAAAGCACGAATTGCAATCCTGGTGACGGGGGCCCAGAGTCCGCGATTCCTGCCAGAAGACTCTCTTGGTAACGAAGACTCAATCTCAGGAGCCACTCGGAAATATGAGAACCACTAGTAGTGTGCTGTGCGCTGGGCTTGCGGCCCTGCTGCTTTTCCCGGCAACACCGGTGATCCGCGCGCAATCGTCACGTGTCCCTTCCCGCGTCGTCGAAAAAATTGACGACACCAAGACGGTACAACTCAAAGGCAATGTACATCCGCTGGCGCGGCCCGAATTCGATCGCGGCGCACTGGCCGATTCGCAACCGATGAAGCGCATGCTGCTGATGCTGCAGCGCAGCGCGCAACAGGAAATCGCCCTGCAACAATTGATTGACGCGCAACACGCCAAGGGCTCCGCCAGCTACCACGCGTGGCTGACGCCGGCACAGTTCGGCAAGCAATTCGGCCCGTCCGACTCCGATGTGCAGGCGGTCACCGACTGGCTGTCCCGCCAGGGGTTTCAAGTCAGCAAAGTTTCCGCCGGACGCACGGTGATCGAATTTGACGGCAACGTCGCGCAAGTGCGCAACGCGTTTCACACGGAGATGCACAAGTTTGCGGTCAACGGCGAAACGCGTGTCGCCAACGTGAGTGAACCTTCGATTCCCGAAGCGCTCGCGCCGGTGGTGAAAGGGTTGGTGGCGCTGAACGACTTCCCACGCCACTCCCACGTGCACTACCAGGGCACCTATCGCTGGCAGCGCGACACCGGACAAATCCGGCCGCTGTTTACTTACGGAACTCCCGCAAACTTCGCGATGGCACCGGCGGACTTCAACAAAATATATAACGTGCCGAGCACCGCGACCGGAGCGGGACAGACGATCGCGATTGTGGCGGACTCCAACATCAACGCGCAGGACGTGATCGATTTCCGCAACCTGTTCAACCTGCCGCAGAATTTCACACAGAATAACAACGTCCTGGTGAACGGCCCGGATCCGGGTCTCAATTCCGACGAAGGCGAGGCGGATCTGGACGTTGAATGGGCCGGTGCAATCGCTCCGCAGGCGAACATACTCCTGGTAACCTCTTCGCAGACATCCTCGAACCCCACGCAAATCACCACCGGAATCGATCTTTCGGCGCTGTACATCGTCGACAACGATCCGGCAGTGAATGGCGTGCCCGCTTCCATCCTGAGCGAGAGCTTTGGCGAATGCGAGCCACTGCTGACTGCGAATGGGAACATCTTCTACAGCGATTTGTGGCAACAAGCCGCCGCGGAAGGCATCACGGTGGTAGTCTCGAGCGGCGACAGCGGCTCGGCCGGCTGCGATCCCGATCCCAGCGGCAGCAGCCCGAATGCGGCCATTGACGGGCTTGCGGTGAACGGAATTGCGTCGACGCCCTATAACGTCGCCGTCGGCGGCACGGATTTCGATCCAACCGCGCAGCCCGTTACTCCACCCAACCAATATTGGAGCGCGACGAATGGCCCAACTTTCGCGTCCGCGCTGCAATACATTCCGGAAACGACGTGGGACAACTCATTGTGCGCGGCGAATTTTCCGACGGGCTGCGCGACCGTCGATCCCAACGGAAACGATCTCGCGGCGGCCAGCGGAGGTCCCAGCAATTGCGGGTTTTGGACCGGGACTAACGGAAATTGCCGCGTGGGCTATCCGATTCCTGCTTACCAGATCGGCATAAACAAAGTGTTTCCGAGCGTCCGCACGGTGCCCGATATCTCGTTTTTCTCCAGCAATGGAAACAACGGAGTGGCCGCGATTGTCTGCGAGGCGGATTCCGCGCCGCAAAACGGCGCCACCTGCCAGCTCAGCAGCCCGTTCACGGATTTCGGCCTGGTTGGCGGCACCTCATTGGCGGCGCCCTCGTTTGCCGGGGTGGTTGCGCTGCTCAACCAGACGACAGGCGTGCAACGGTCTGGCCTTGTCAATTACGGCTTGTATGCCCTGGCTGCGAACGATACCAACTACACCAGCGGACAGTGCAACTCTTCGATCGGCAACACGCCCGCTTCGAGCTGCGTATTTAACGACGTCACCAAGGGCAACATCGCCGTGGCTTGCCAGCTCGGCAGCACCAGCAACGCCGACGGCAGCACCAACTGGTGCAATCCCGGAAATGGCACCAACACCAACTTCGGCGTCACGGTGATTAATGGCACCAACAATCTGGCCTATGCAGCGGGAACCGGATATGACGCAGCGACCGGCCTGGGCTCGATCAACGTTGGGAAGCTTCTCTCCAGCTGGAACAATGCCAATCGGGCTGCCAGCACCACCACCCTCAGCAGCCCCAGTGGAGGCTCGCCATCGGGCACCAATTTCACTGCGACGGTGAGCGTCTCGCCATCGTCGGCAACGGGGAACGTCTCGCTGATCGCGCTCTCCTCTTCCAATCCCAACTCCGTACTGGCTGCGATTGGGGGAAAGACTGCCAATAGCCAGACGACGCCGTTCACGCTTTCGGGCGGCACGGTGCAGGTGCAAACCAATCTTCTGCCGCCGGGAACGACCTACGTGATGGCCTCCTACAGCGGCGACGCCACCAACGCGGGGAGCACTTCCACACCCGTGGCGCTTGCCGGAGCTGTGGCTGGCGCGAATTACAGCAGCAAGACACAGCTCAATTATGTGAGCTTCGACAGCAACAATAATCCCGTGCCGACCACGCAATCGCAGACTATTCCTTACGGGTCACCGTACATTCTCAACATGATTGTGAGCCGCTCGGACGGAACCAATTGCGGCTTCAACTATCCCTACACGCAGCCGCAACTTCCCTGCCCCACCGGCAAAATCACGCTGACCGACAACGGGAACCCGCTGAACGACTTCCCAAGCGGGCCGAACTTCAACGTCTCGAATCTCCCCAAACTGAGCAATATGGGCGGGCTGGTGGAGGATCAGTTCGTGCAACTGACGGGCGGCACGCACAGCATTGTGGCCACGTATTCGGGCGACGCGAATTATTCCACCAGCACCAGCAACACGCTGAGCATCAAGATCGTGCCGGCGGCCACGACGGTTACGGCCACGGCCAATCCGGGGATCATCTCGTCCGGCGGATCGGTGACGCTGCTCGCGCTGATTGCGACCAACAGTAACGGGGAGGCGCCGTGCGGCGTGGCCAACGGGGGAACGGTGACGTTCAGCAACGGCAGCAGCCCGATCAGCGGTACAGTCAGCTACACTGCCATTCCACCCACTGCGACTGCGAGTGTCGCCTGCCAGGCTTCGCTGAGCACATCGCTCTCGTCCCTCTTTCCGCCTCCGGCGGATGAGCCGAGGCCGACTATGCCTCTGCTGCCTGTGCTCTTCGCCGTTTGCAGCCTGGCGCTATTTGCGTTGGGGTGGCGGTGGATTCCGCAGAATCGCCGGCGCGCCTACGTTTACGCCGGGTTCCTGGTAATCGCACTGATAACCGTTGGAATCGTGGGCTGCGGAGGAGGGGGCGGCAGCAGCGGGGGCGGAGGGCACACCGTGACCATCAATGTTGCGTATTCGGGTGACACCAATTACGCGGCCTCGACCGGGAGCACCTCGGTATCCGTGCAGTAGCGTTCGCAACTTCCCGGTTACGGAGGACCTTCCGAGACCGGAACTAATTTCAGAAGGCGCTTCGCGAGCGAGGCGCCTTTTTCTTTTTGCGGCAAATAGCCAAACGCAGCGGTCAAAAACGGTATAACGCCGGGGACGTCGACGAGTGGACAACCGGAAGGCGAGGTGCTATTCTCCGCTCAACTCGAGGAATTCCGGAACGGGACCCAGGAGAAAACCTCAAGAAGCATCACGCAATACTGCAAATATCACCGTTTCGAGCGGGTATGAGCCTAAATCGAGTGGTTCTGCGCTGTTCGCTTATTGTGGTTGCCCCGCTTTTCGCTTACCTGCCAATTGCCGGAGCCCAGGCACGTCCGCGCATTCTCGAAAAAGTGGATGATGCGAAACGCATCACTCTGAAAGGCAACGTGCATCCGCTGGCGCGGGCGGAAAACGACCGCGGCGCGGTGGCCGATGCGCAACCGATGAACCGCATCCTGTTGCTGCTGAAGCGCAGCGACGAGCAGGAAACCGCGCTACAGACCATGCTGCAGAACCAGCAGGACAAAAGTTCGCCGAGCTATCACCAGTGGCTGACGCCGGAGCAATTTGGGGCACAATTTGGCCCGGCGGACGAGGACATTCAGGCGGTGACGGACTGGCTGACGCGCCAGGGATTTTCCGTGGACAAGGTTTACAGCGGGAAAACGGTGCTTGAGTTTTCGGGGACGGTGGCGCAGGTGCAACAGGCCTTTGGCACGGCGATTCACAGCTATTACGTGAATGGCAAAACCTATTCGGCAAATGCGAGCGATCCGCAGATTCCGGCGGCGCTGGCGCCGGTGGTGGCGGGGGTGGTGTCGCTGCACAATTTTCCGCGGGAGTTTTATTCGCATCATTCGGGCGCCCTGCGGCGATCGGGCGGCAAAACCACTTTCGAACCGTTCCATCCCCTGGTGACCAACACCTACGAAGGCACCTTTGGAGTCGGCCCGGGAGACTTCGCCAGGATCTACGGGACGCCGGCGCTTTGCGGGACCCCGGCGGCGGCGTGTAACGGAGCGAATCAAACGATTGCCATCGTTGGCGAAACCAATTTCAATCTCTCGGATGTACAACAGTTCCGCAGCATCTTCGGTTTGCCCGCCACGTTCGACGCGAACAGCATCGTCTATAACGGCGAGGATCCCGGAATCACCTCGACCGATGAGGAAGGGGAGGCGCTGCTGGATACGGAGTGGTCGGGCGGCGTGGCTCCCGGCGCAACCATCAAGTATGTCTTGTCGGCATCCACATCCGCCTCGCAAGGAGTGGATCTATCCGCCCTTTACATCGTAGAACACAATCTCGCCGCGGTGATGAGCGAGAGCTATGGGGCCTGCGAGCCGAGCCTCGGCACCGCAGAAAATTCCTTCGTGAACAGCCTTTGGGAGCAGGCATCGGCGCAAGGAATCACGGTTGCCGTCTCCTCCGGGGACAGCGGATCGGCAGGTTGCGACGATCCGCACACGGAAAACCTTGCCACACATGCGCCGGCGGTAAATGGGTTGGCGTCGACCCCGTATAACGTGGCAGTGGGCGGAACGGATTTCGATGAATGGGCAAATCCAAATCAATATTGGAACGCGACGAATGACCCAACCACCGGCTCTTCGGTCCTGGGCTACATTCCGGAGATTCCGTGGAATGAGAGCTGCGCCGAATTGGGGCCAAACGGCTGCCCATTTAATATGTCGTCGCCCAACATCATCGCCGCAGGGGGAGGCGCAAGCGCACTGTACAACCGGCCGAGTTGGCAGTTGGGCGCTACGGGAACGCTTAGCGGGGACGGAAAGCGCGACCTGCCGGATATCTCGGTGTTCGCGAGCCCAGGCTACAACGGAAGCGGCTATCTTTACTGCCAAAGCGATGCCTCCGCCGCGTGCAATGTATCCAGCGGATTTGCCGGACCGAATCTTTATCTCGGCGAGATCGGCGGAACTTCGGCCTCGGCACCGGCGTTCGCAGGCATCGTGGCCCTCGTCAACCAGAGCCAGGCCACCTCGCAGAATCCAGCGCCACGGCAGGGGAATGCCAATTACATTTTGTATGCATTGGCCAACAAGGCCGGTGCCAGCTGTGCCTCCAGTACTCCGGTGGCCGCCGGGTGTGTCTTTAACGACGTGGTTGCCGGAAACAGCAATGACCACAATATGGGCAAGGGCGTGGGAAGCATCGACGTGCCTTGCCAGTATCCGACCCCGAATTGCAGCGCGACGGCCGCCTCACAAACTGGCGTGCTGGACAGCCCAGGAAATCCTTCCACGATGGCCTGGAATGTTGCGAGCGGATACGACATGGCGAGCGGATTGGGATCGCTGAATATTGGAAATCTCATCGCAGCCTGGGGAACGGCATCCACCGTGCCAACAACCACGACACTCACGTTGAATCCTGCGACAGGCTTGACCCACGGAACCTCCACGTCGACGGTAACGATCAAAGTGGCCGCCAAGAGCGGCACGGCAACGGGAGTGGTGTCTTTAATTGCCTTGCTCCCAGGGCAGCCCACCGGAACGACGCCATTCAGCGTGGGGGCGTTTACGCTGGGCGCAAACGGCAATGCCTCGGGAAGCACACAGAATCTGCCTGGCGGGCAGAATTACCAGGTTTACGCGCACTATTCCGGGGATGGAACCAATGCGCCGAGCGACTCGGCGCCAGTGGCGGTGAGCGTGGCGCAAGAAGCCAGCAAAACCTTCATTGTGATACCGACATTTGATCCTTCGACTGGCAATGAGATCAGCGCGAACGCCAGTTCGGTCACCTATGGCAACCCGTATATTGTTCGCATTTACGTAACAAATAGTGGCGGAAACTCGAGTCCCAACGGTACACCGAATGGGGTTTGCACGCAGGCCACGCAGGTGGCTTGTCCAAGCGGAACCATTTCGTTGACAGCGAATGGCAATCCGGCCGACGGGGGGACCTTCCGGCTCAACGATATCGGTTATACGCGCGATATCGCGCCGAGCTTCAGTGCAGGAACGTACGCGTTAACGGCGGTGTACGGAGGCGACTCCAGTTATACGGGGAGTTCGGCTTCCGAGACTTTCACTGTGAATGCAGCTGCCACGACGCTAAACGCCCCCAGCTACACTCCCACAGTGCTGGTGGGAGCCGCAACATGGATCTACACCGACATTACAACGCAATCTTCGACAGGGGTTCCGCCGTCCGGAACGGTGACGTTCTACGATGGCAGCACGGTGTTGCCCGGAAATGTCACGCTAATCCCAATTTCGGCGACGAGCATTACTCCGGCGCACACGGTGGCGGAGCTTAACACGACGTTCACCTCCCCGGGATTGCATGTCATTACGGCAAAGTATGGCGGCGACGCAAACTACGCGGCAGCGCCGACAAGCCCCAGCACAACCATCCCGGTTGTCTACGGAACGTCGATCACCTTCAGCGTTTCTACCACCAGCATTACATACGGCCAATCAATCACGCTCACAGCCGTGATAAGGAGTCAGGGCAAAACCCCCAGCATGACCGGAGAGGTTCAATTCTCAGGTGGACCGAGCTACTCGAATATCACGACGACTCCGGGAACGGATATAAATGGAAACCAGATGCTGACGGTTACGGCGACTACCGTGCCTTCGAGTTCCGCTTTTTACTCTGCCAGCTATTCGGGCGACATCAACTATGAGTTCGCTTCCTCGAACGAAACCTACGTTTCCGTGGCAATCCCGGATTTCACGATGGGACCTCCATCGGGCTTAAGCGTTGTGCCGCCCGCAGGTCAGACGGGTACCGGCCAGATCATGATTTCGCCGGTAAGCCAGACACCGAGCACGGTGGTATTACAACCGCCAAGCGTGGTGATTGCTGGCTACACGATTGCGTTGAGTACCTTACAAGTGAATTTGACCGGGTCGGTGGTTCCAGTGAGTCTGACACTCACGCCAAATACGGGGGCAGTCGCCGCGAGCGCGCGGGGGCAAATTCGCAAGGCCGCCTTCCTGACCTTCGATGGCGGGAGCCGATGGAAACTTTGTTTGGCAGGGGTATTAGCAATACTTTTCACGCTTGGAGTCCCCGGTCGACGAAGCAGGCTCCGCGTTGGTTTTGGGCTTAGTTCCCTTTGCTTGCTCTATTTTTTGCTCGGGTGCGGAGGAGGCAGTGGCAGCGCAAGTGGCGGAGGAGGCGGTGGTGGCACAAATCCTCAGGCCACGAGCATTACCCTGACAACTTCGAACCCGCACGTGAACGCCAACGGACCGCTCACGATCACGGCGGCGGTGAGTGGGAGCGCGAATTTCTCCGGAACCGTGACCTTTTACGATTATGGAGTTGTGGCAGCCGGGCCATATCCGGTGGATGCGCTGCAGCCGCAAGTGCAAATAGGGACAAACAATTTGGGAGTGGGCCTGCATCAGCTTTCGGCAAAATTCAGTGGTGACGCGAACAATTTGCCTTCGAGTTCCACAACGATAAATCAAACTATCACCGGCACGATGGTTACTTCCATCACCGGGGCGACCGGAGCGGATACGCACTCAATTCAAGTCACGATTGGATTGCAATAAGCACGGTGGGAGGGAGCCCTCGTTCAACGTGAGGGCCCCGCATCAGGCAAATGAAAAATCGGGGACTGTGTAGCGCCCTTAGTTCTGGGCGACGGGCGGGAAGAAGATGTTCCAGAACTGGGGCGAAGGAGTGGTGAACTCCACGGGCACCAGTGAGCCTTCGGCGTTCAACTGAGGCGGACGAACGACGTGGGCTTCCACTTTTTTCTGGGTCTTGGGATTTTCAAGCGAGAGCTTGGTGCCCTGGGAAATGCCTTCCGGCAAAATGATCATGGCGCCGCTGGCGCTGACCGTGTGCGTGAACCCGTGAATCGGGTTGGCTTTCCCGGGGATATGTACGATCACCGCCATCCTCAGCAGGACGCGCTGCGCGCGGCGGCGTTCCTCGGCGGTCTGCGGCCGGGCGACCGTGCCGCTGCGCTTCACCTGCTGTCCCGCGCCCGTTGGGGCGGGGATGTTCATCTTTTGCGGGGGCGTCATAGCTCAATCCCCCAGAAATCCATGTCCGGCGCCACCAGTTCGATGCCGTATTCCCAGCCTTCCGGCTGGCGATTGCCTCTCCAGACGATGACCGCGGCGTTGCTCGCGTCGGTGGCCAGATTCGTCAGGGCCAGGCGTTGCTGGAGTTCCAGAGTGTTCGGCAGCACCACCATGCAGCCATAAGGATTCACCGTGCGCGTCACGGCTTCGACGAGTTCGCGTTCGCTATCGGACTTGTCCCATTCCAGGCGAATCTGCACACGAGAATTCATGCGGCGCCCGCGGCGTTTTTCGCCGTAGCGCGCACCTGCTTCTTGCAATTCGCGCAGTTTTACCGTCATTTAGGCCTCTAGCTGGTCATGCTAGAGTTAGAGGGAAACACGGTCAATGGTACGTTTCCGGCATCGCATGCGAAAGAGTAGCTGTCCGAACGGACAGGGGAAAGGCGTAAGTTGAAGAATCTAATCGTCAATGCCGACGATTTAGGGTGGACCGAGGGGGTTAACCATGGAATCACCGAAGCCCACTGTCACGGCCTTGTTACCAGCACTTCCCTGCTGGCCAACGGGCGGGCATTTGATTCGGCGGTTGCCGTAAGCCGCAATTATCCGGAGTTGGGCATAGGGGTGCACCTGAATCTCAGCGACGGCCCTCCTACCGCTGAAACAAGTCGCATTCGAAGCCTGCTGAACAAGGGCGGCCAACTGGAAGGCGGCCCGGAAAGCCTGCTGCTGCGCATGGCCTCCCGAAAACTATCCACCGAAGAAGTCGAAATCGAGTGGGAAGCGCAGATCACGAAAATCAAAACCGCTGGGATCTGGCCGACACATCTCGATGGACACAAGCATGTGCACATGCTTCCCGGCCTATTCGAAGTGGCTTTGCGGCTGGCGCGCAAGCACAGCGTCGGCGCCATCCGTATCGCACTGGAGGCCTCCACGCTGCGTTCCGTCCTCTCGGCTGGCGAAGAGCAATCCGCCAGAATCCAGTTCAAGCAGGGGATGCAGGCGCGCGGACTGAAACTCCTGGCGCGAGACGCGCGCGAGCAAGCGGAGCGCGCGGGCATCGCCGCGGCGGACTACTTCTGCGGGATAGCGCAAACGGGGGTTATGACCCGAGAAGGCGTGGAACGCCTGCTGGATGCGCTTCCCGACGGCACCACCGAATTCATGTGCCACCCCGGTTATTTCGATGAAGAGCTCCGCAAAAGCGCCACCCGCCTTCAGGAATCCCGCCAACAGGAACTCGCGATCCTCACCGACACTTCCATCAGAAAACTTGTCGCCACAAAAGGGATTCGCCTGATAAACTATGGGTTCCTGGCGCAGGGGGTATGAGTGCGCCAAAAGCAGATTTCGCACGTCAGGGGAAGAGGCGGGACCGCAGTCCGCGCCGTTGATTGAGAGGCAAGGAGTCGTAGTATGCGAACCGACGCGTCCATCCGCTATTCCGTCGTTGTGCCCTTTTACAACGAGCAAGAGAACATTCCTACCCTGTACATGAAGATCACCGAAGTGATGGACTCGGTCGGCGAGACCTATGAAATGGTCTTCGTTGACGACGGCAGTAAAGACAATTCTTATCGCGTCCTTTCCGATATTTACGAGCACGACCGCCGCGTGAATGTCGTCCGCCTGCGCCGCAATTTCGGCCAAACCGCCGCGCTGAAAGCGGGGTTTGATTTTGCGCGCGGGGAAGTGGTCATCTCGATGGATGGCGATCTGCAGCACGACCCCGAGGAGATTCCGCGCTTTCTGGAGAAAATCGAAGAGGGCTATGACCTGGTCAGCGGGTGGCGGCATCAGCGCCGCGATCACTGGCTGATGAGGCGCATTCCGAGCGCGGCGGCCAACTGGCTGATGGCCAAGCTATCCGGCATCGAGCTGCACGATTTCGGCACGACTTTCAAGGCCTATCGCCGGGAAATCCTGCAAGAAATCCAGCTTTACGGGGAACTCCATCGCTTCATTCCCGCGCTGGCGAGTTCCACCGGCGCGCGCATCGCGGAAGTGCCGATATCGAATCCGGACCGCAAAGCGGGGAAGTCCAATTACGGGATCGGGCGTACCATCCGGGTGTTTTTCGATCTCATCATCGTAAAGTTCCTGCTTGATTATTCCACGCGCCCGCTGCAGTTCTTCGGCCTGCTGGGCCTGGCAGGGAGCGGCAGCGGCTTTATGCTCAGCCTGTGGCTGCTGGCGGACAAGCTAGTTTATCACCAGCAGATCATGACCCAGCACGGGCCGTTGCTTCTGCTGGCCATCGCCTTGTTCGTCAGCGGAATTCAGTTCATCTCCATGGGGCTGCTGGGCGAAATCAGCTCGCGCACGTACTACGAGTCGCAGAACAAAGCCATCTACGCACTGCGCGAAGTGAAAAGCCACCGCAAAGAGCTGGGAGATTCCGCCGAACCGGCACGCCCCAGCGGAAGTTCCGAGCGCTGAAAATTTACAAATGAAGAAACGAGACCCCGGCGAAAAACCGGGGCTTTTGATTTTACGGAGGATGCCGGGTGTCCGGAGTGAAGTTGAAGAGCCTGGAATGTCCGGCTTCTAGCAGCGGCGCTACGGCGCCAGCCGCCGATATTGTCCGCGGTGGAACAACAATGGCTCGCCTTCGTGGCACGCCATGCTCTCCACCTCTCCGATAAAAATCGTGTGATCGCCCGCAGGATACTCCGCCGCAACGTTGCAGGCGAAGTGCGCCAGGGCTCCATCGAGCAGGGGGACGCCACTTTCCGTCCAAATGAACCGGATGCCGAGGCGGCGCTCCATCTCCTCGGTCTGCTCGCTCCTGGCAAAATGTTCGGAAAGGGTCTGCTGGTCATCACGCAGGATGCTGACCCCAAAGCGCCGCTGAGTTTTCAAGAAGGAGAGCAGGCGCGCTTCGTGAGAGACGCAGACCAGCACCAACAACGGGTCGAGCGAAACGGAGGTGAACGAATTGGCAGTCATTCCGTGCACGCAATCGGGCTCGCGCTCGACGGTCAAGACGGTGACACCGGTGGCAAACGCTCCGGCAACGCGGCGAAACAATGCGGAACTCGGTGCGGAAGTAGACATCGACGCTATGAGTTCAAGATAGCACAGGCATTCGGGAGGTTGGGGAGCGCGCTTCGAAAGCGGCAATTTGGCGGACAAAAAGGGAGAGCGTCCCGTTGCGGGGACGCTCTGCCTAACCGGCCACAACTCGCTGCCGGGAATCAGCGATGCGGGGGATGGTCCTCGTTTTTCGGAGGACGGTCCTGGTTCTTCGGCGGCTTGGATTCGGCCTGCGTATGCGCATGCTCCTGCTGCTGCTTTTGCTGGAGCTGCCGCATCTGCTGGTCATGCTTTTGTTCCATTTGTTGGAGCTTCTGCTGCTGTTGCTGCTCCATCTGGCGTTGCCGCTGCTCGTTGGCGTTTTGCTGCTGCAGTTTCTGCTGCTGCTCATACTGCTTCTGCTGGATCTTCTGGTATTCCTGATCCTGCTTCTGCTGCAACTGCTGAATTTGGTCCTGGTGCTTCTGCTCGAGCTGCGGATTCATGGTCTGGGCCGGACGCGAACTGGGCGGCCGGTCGTTATGGGGATATTGATTCATGCTTGCATTGGTGTTCACGTTGGGCGGCCGGTTGTTGTTTATCGGCTGGCTCACATTCGGCTTCGGATTTACGTTCTGGCTCATCGGGCGATTCGCGTTGGGTTGCATCCCGAGGTTGCCATGCGGGGGATTCGCCACCACCTTTGCCGGCGGCGCTACACGCACTGCGGCGACGTTTGCACGCGGCTGCTCGATGGCGAGCTGCCGAGTTTGCGCCATGGAAATTGGGCGGCCCTGGTTGGCCTTGATGGCTTCCTGGCGCTGCGCAAACGAGGGAGGTGGAGGAGGAGGTGCCGTCTTGGCCACCACTGTCCGCGACTGGAGCGCCGCCGGGGGTTGGAAACGTGCCGGTGCGCTCGCGCCCAAAACCGCTTGCTTCGAAGGAACTGCCGCCGGGGCGCGGACTGCAACCGGTGCCGAGGCGACTTCCCGCTGATCCACACGCACCATGTTGCGGCCGATGGGCTGAGCAGAGGTGAAAGACTGCGCGGAAGTCGCGGTCACCGCGCCATTCACATTCTGGTTCATGTAATGGACGTTGCTTACGGTAACGTTTTTATTGATCACGGTGGTGTTGTAGTAGTTGTTAATCACCGTCTGGCTTACGGTAGTGTTGGAAACGTTCACATTGTTGATGTAGGTGCGGCTGACGGGATAGGAGGGCACGAAGACTTCGCGCGGCCCCAGGGGGAACCAGCCGACATTCACGCCAACGCCTACTCCGGCACCGAAGCCAATGCCCACAGCGAAGTGAGGTCCGCCGACCCATGCAACAAGGGCGGGCGCATATACGGGCCGAACGTAACCGACCGCGACAACCGGTGGCGGGCACGGCACCCAGCCCCAGGCTCCACCGTAGGATACCCAGCGACCATAGTGGAACGGAGCGAAGCCCCAAGGGGCATCGTCAACCCAGGTCCAGCCCCAAGGGGAGATCCAAACCCAGTGGCCGAAGCGGTAGGGGGCCCATCCAACCACGGTGACATGGGGGAACCACACCGTGCCGTATTCCGGCACCGGCCGCCAGCCACCGTAATCATCGAGGTCCTGGTAACCGATGACGTCTTCGGAGACGTAGCGGCGCGCCACAGAATGTTCTTCGCGCAGGTCGCGCTCGTTGCACCACTGGTCAAAATCGTCATCGGCAGCCGCTTGCTCGATGTCCGGACTCAGGGTGTCGGTGCCGGTGAAGAAGCCTTCATCGCCGGGATGCAAGGTGTAAGCGGAACCGCCGCCCGTGACTTCGCCTTCCCCATCGGGAACATTAATCAGGGTCGTATCGCCGGCTTCATTCACGTTGATGTGATAGCGCCCAGGCCGAAGGACGGAAAATGCGAGATTCGGCGTGTCCACTTCGATGGATTCGTTTTCTCCGAGGCGGAAAACGCGCAGATTGATGGTGCCTTCCGTCAGCCGAATCTGCATCATGCGGTCATCCAGATTCAGGAAGGAAAAACCGGTCATGCCGGCCAGACGGATGGCGGCGGAGCCCACGTGCAATTCCGCGCGGGCATTCTGGTCTGTCCACAATTTGTCGCCCGTGGTGATCGGACGATTGAGCACGGCAGCGACCCAGTCGTCAGTGCCGGACGGGCTGAAGGAGACTTCGCCATTGGTGTAGCTGAGGCGTGCGACGCGAGCCGGCGGGTCGTCGTCATCGTCGGCTGCCGCGGGCTTCACGGTTATCAGGACAAATCCCAAAAGTAAGCCGGCCACTGCCAGCCATTTTTGAGTGTGCTTGCTCATAGGGGTCTTCTCTCCTGACGCATTTGTCGGCTCCCAGATTCCTTGCCGCTGAGGAAAGATTCGGGCAAATTGACCGCAATTTCCGGGAATACGCCGGGGAGGCCTGGCACATAATTTTTTAAAAGAACCTGGAACCAGAGCATCCCGTGTCACTGATCTTAAACACGAAGGACGAAAAAGAGTTGTAAGCGCAAGAAAGGGCGTTCGTAAAAGACAAGGGATCTGTGGAAGAAAACAAAAAGCCCGCCTTTCGCGAGAGCAGCGGGCTGAGAATCAGGAATCTTCAACAGTCTTTAGTGGTGACTGCCGTGGGAACCGCCCCCACCTCCTCCGCCGTGGAAGCCACCCCCACCACCGCCGCCACCGTGGAAGCCACCCCCACCACCGCGCGAGCCGCCGAAGCCCCCGCCACCATAAGAGCGGGGTGCGGAGTAACTCCGAGGAGCGGAGTAGGTGCGCGGAGCCGAGTAGCTGCGGGGCGCTGAGTAACTCCGCGGAGCGGAGGAATACCCGCGATAGGACGGGGAGTTGTAGCTGCGCGGGGCCGAATAGTTGCGGTTTGGCGCGCTGTAGTTTCCCGACGGACGATTGGAATTGTAGGAAGGAGGAGTGTACGAGCGGTTGCCGCCGCCATACGACGTCGCCGGGCGGTTCACCGAATTGCCGCGTCCCTGCCCGGGGGAGTAGCCGGCAGAGGAGTTGCCGCCGCTGCGCGCCCACGGGGGGCGATCCGCGAACGTGGCCCGCGCGGACTGCGACGCCGCCGGACGGCTGGAGCCAAAACCCTGCGGCGCGCGACCGGAGTCGGTCACATTGCCTTGCGCACTCCAGGTTCTGGCGGATGCACGCGAACTATTGTTGAGTGAAGCAGGCGAACGGGAATTGTTCGCGTTAAACGACCCCGTGTTGCGCGAGCCCTGCGGCGAATAGACCGAAGGCGGCCGGTTCGCGGAAAACTGGGATTGGCGCGAGCCGCTCATTGCCGGAGTGTTTGTCGCCTGGCGGCCGAAGCCGGCGGGGGAGTTACCACGGTTCGCGGTGAAGCCGGGAGAGTTCATCGTGCGCACCGGCAGATGCGAGGCGCCAACGGCGGGCGTGCTCCGCGCCACAACGCTGCGGTTTTGCACGCTTTGCGATGGGGTGGCCACCCGGCCGTGGAAGCTGGAAGCGCCCATGTAGCTGGCATTGGTGGGTCGCGCGTTCGGGCCGCCGGCGATGGTCGCGTGGTTCAAGCTGGAAGCGGTCAGACGAGTGGAGCTGCGATTGATGCGCTGTCCGTTCACGAATGCGCTGTTCGAAGCTGTGGTGACCGCGTTCACGTTGTGCGCGTAACGATAGTTATAATTCTGGTAGCTATGGATGTTCGTATAATTGAAGTTATTGATGTGCGTATTGTAGATGTTTACGTGGTTCCAATAATTCGGCCCGCAGTGATACCACGGACGGTACGGCTCACCCCAGCCCAGAGGGAACCAGGCATGGCCCCAGCCACCGCCGAAGCCAAAACCAAAGCCGAATCCAAAACCAACACCCCCACCGAGGAAGCCGACAAACGCTGGGCCGTAACAGGGAGGCGCCCAAACCGGCCCCGGGCACCAGCCCCAAGCGCCGCCATAAAATCCCCAGCGTCCGTAGTGGAAAGGCGCGAAGCCCCAAGGCTCGTAATCGACCCAGGTCCAGCCCCAAGGTCCCACGTAGCTCCAATTCCCATCGCTATACGGCGCCCAATCCGGCGGCACGTTATTCGGGACCCAGACATTGCCAACCTCGGGTTCTTCTCTCCAAGTGCCGTAGTCGTCGAGGTCGCTATAGCCTACGGTGTCGCGGGAGACGTAACGCGCGGAAACGGAGTTGTCTTCCTTCAGGTCGCGCTCTTGCGCCCAACGGTCCAGATCATCGGGTTCGGAAGCGCTGCCGGGAACGTACTTGACGTTCTGGTCCAGGCCGCTGATGTCGCCGCGTTCGCCGGAATTCAAAGGATAAATCTGGCCGCCGGCGGAAATTTCGCCCTTTCCGCGAATCACGGTCACACTGGAGTAGTCGCCATTCTCATTCACGTCGATGCGGAAGGCGCCGGCCTCGGTTACGGTAAACGCGAGGTTAGGCGTGTCGACCTCATAGGTGTCGCCTTGGCGGAGTTCGCGGACGCGGAAATTCAAGTGCCCTTCCGCCATGCGCATTTGAATGATGTTCTGATTCAGGTTCAGGAAGGAGAGGGCGGTCATGCTGCCCAGGTGGAGAGCCGCCTGGCCTGCTTGAAGTTCGGCGCGAGAATCCTGGTCGGTCCAGAGTTTGTCGCCAATGGTGATGGGGCGGTTCATGGCCGCGGCACCCCAGTCCCCCGCTCCACCAGGCTGCATGGAGACGGACCCCTTCAGGTAACTGATGCGGGCTACGCGAGTCGGCGGATCCTGGGAATCATCCGCGCTGGGAGTCATACCTGAGCTATCGGGAGCATTCACGTTGGCGATATTGTCCTGAGCCTGAGCCCAAGCGGCCGGGGAAAGCAGGAAGAGCAGACCGGCGAGGGACAAGAACAGAGCAATCAAGCGTAGGCCGGTTCGATTGGAGTTCATACTCGTCTCCCCTGAAAAGCGGTCCAAGGCAAGGATTGGACCGGAAGGCCTCTGGTAATAGGACGCTCAGGGGCGTTCCGAGGGGTATAACCCAGGAATGGAAAAATAGTTGCTTGGGCGCGATGTGCTGCTGAGAGAAGCGTTCTCACGATGAGACAGTACTGGTACGGATAGAGGCTTGTCCGAATTCTGGCCTTTCGTACAGCACCCCCGCCTGTTGCCCTTCTCTAGACTAGCTAGGAATCGCGACTTGTAGGCGCCTTGGCGCTCTGGGAGAATGGCATGCAAATGAAGAAAGCTTTCCTCGCTCTGGCAATGACTGCGTCGGTATTCGCGCTTGCTTCGAGCGCGCAAAACTGGCGGCAAGTGGGTCCTCCAGGAGGCACAGTTATCACCTTAGCTGCCGATCCCACCGACATTAGCAGGCTTTATCTGGGAACGGCGGATGGGCACGTTTTCTTCTCCAATGATGAAGCGGAGCATTGGCAACTGTTGAGCCGGATCGGCACGGGCCAGGATGACGTGATCACCCACATCATCGTGGATCGCCGCAATACCAAGCGACTCTACGCCAGCACGTGGTCGCTCTACACGGGTGGGGGCGGCATCTATCGCAGCGACGACGGCGGCCGCACATGGAACATCATCGGGTTGGCGCACGAGACGGTCCGCGCACTGGCGCAGTCTCCGACGAATCCAAATCTGTGGGTCGCCGGCTCTCTGACCGGTGTATACCGGTCTTCCGACAACGGGGCGACCTGGGAACGCATCACTCCGGCGGGGCATGAAGATCTTCGCAATTTCGACTCCGTGGCTTTCGATCCGCACGACGACAACACGATTTACGCGGGCACGTATCACCTGCCCTGGAAGACCACCGACGGCGGGAAGAACTGGTTCCCGATCGTGAAGGGCATGATCGATGACTCCGACGTGATGAGCATCATCGTGGACCCACTAAATACCACGAACGTACACGCCACGGCCTGCTCCGGCATCTACCACAGCATGAACGGCGGCACGCAATGGGTGAAATACCAGGGTATTCCGAGCGTTTTCCGCCGCACGCAGTTGATCCGCATGGATCCCTCCAACGAGAACATCCTTTACGCCGGCACCACCAGCGGCCTTTGGAAGACCGTCAACGACAAGGACTTCAAGCGGATGACTCCGGTGAATTGGATCATCAACGCGCTGATCATCGACCCCAAGAACCCGCAGAAACTGATTATCGGCACCGAGCGCGAGGGCGTCATGGTCAGTCGCGACGGCGGGGAAACCTTTGCTTCCGCGAACAATGGCTTCCAGCATCAGCACATTTCCGACGTGGCAATGGATCGCGAACACCCGGAGCGCGCGATGGTGGAACTTACCTTTGACACCGATGCGTTCCTGGCCACCAAGGACGGCGGGGCCTCCTGGTCCACGCTGGGCCCGGGCCTTCGCCGCACCGAAACGCGTCACATCTATGCATCGCCGAACGGGTGGTGGGCTTCCCTGACCACGGGCGGCTGGATGAAGTATGAAGAGTCCGGGCACAAGTGGGTGCGAGCGGGGCTCTACGTTCCGGATGCCACCACAACGACAGCGACCAACACGCGCACGAAGAAGGGCGCGGCGGGCAAGAAGGCGGCGGTGGCGCCAAAGGCCAGTTCGGTGATGAGCGCATATCTCGTCAACGACATGACCTTCGGCCATGACGCATGGTTTGCCGCCACCTCCGGCGGCGTGCTGGTATCGAAGGATGCAGGCGCCACGTGGAAATCCGCCAGCAAAGATTCGCTCCTCCGCAAGCCGGCGCAGTCCGTGGAAGCGTCCCCGGACGGCAGCCAAGTTTGGGCCATTTCCGAGCGCGACCTGCTTTACTCGGCGGATAAAGGGACGACGTGGGAAGCCAAGGAACTGTCCTTCGCGGCGGCGGGTAACCTGAAACTGCACCGCCTGGATGACAACAATCTTTTCATGACCACCAATATGGGTCTCTATGCTTCGCACGACGCCGGCCGGAACTGGAATCGCGAAGAGGTGCGCGACCTTTCGTTCCAGTCGGTCGCCGGTTCGGGCAACGCGCTGGTCGTTTCGCTGCAGAAGCGCGGCCTGATCGCTTCGTTCGACGGCGGCAAGACCTGGCAACATCTGGACGATCAGCTTTCCCAGGGCTTCTTCCCGGCGGTAAGCACGGGCCGCGACGGTTCGGTGGTTGCCGTGTCCGCCACGGAAGGCATCCTCAGCATGGAACCGGGAGCCAAGTCGGCGAGCACGAGCAGCGGGTCCGGCATGAAGTAGACCTGAGACCATCACAGTGTTCCAAAGGGCGTCCGGAAAATTCCGGACGCCTTTTTTATTGCGACCGGAGGTTGGATATCACGCTTTATTGCGTGTCCAGTTGTGACTTATCTCTCAAAGCAAGACACGTGCATACCGTGCCAGACGATGTTCACCAGCATGATAAATTTTGAAATGTACGCTCGACAGCACGCAAATTTTCCCCCCGAGTGACCACGAATGCGCAAATTCTTCGATGACCTGAGCATTCGCAGCAAGCTGATCCTGTTAATCAGCGGATCGGTCTGTGCGCTGACCGCCAGCGTACTTGGGGTGGTGTGGACGCAGAGCTTGCATCAAGTGCGAACCATCGTCCAAGAGCAACTCGACACCGACCGGCAGCTATTCGCATTTGCGCAACGCAGTCATTACCAAACCCACGTATATAAAGGTACGACGCTGGCCTCGACGCCCGCGGTGGGGCGCGCTGGAAAGCGGGGACCGGGCAGAGGCTTGCGAGGCCCTCGAGGAAAAACTGAAGGCTCCACAGGTGAGCGCGCGACGATCATGAATTGGATTATGTTTCGATGTGGCGCCGTGACGTTTCGGTGCTGGCGTTCGCGGTGCAGCATCACACAGTTTGCGATCCGAAAATCCTAGCCTGGACCCTGGCGGACGTGCATGGAGCCTCCGCCGGAACCCCGGAGATTACCACGTGGAGCAGCCCGGACCAGGGCGTCTATCGGATTTTTTTCCGCGCCTGTCCTGAATTCCAAGGGCGGCGTCAACGAACTCTTGGGGTTTCTCAACATTGGGTTTGAGGAAGACGACGGCATCGCGGCCGAAGCCAAACTGCGTTCCGGGGTGGACGTGGTTTCCTGGCAGGAGGACGAGCGGAATCGCGCGCACGTTTTGGGCGTGAGCGATGCGGCGATGCGAGGGCCGCTGATGGACCTGTTCAATGGGCAGCCGGATTTGCGGCGTCCGGTGGATGTACGGACTCCAAAAGGCGACAACGAACTTGAAGAGGTGCTGGTGGCCGACACGGGGATGGCGGAACACAAACCCGCCGGGCTACACATGGCAATGATGGAATCGGTCACGCAGCGATTGAAGCCATTTCGCGTTTTGGAAGAGCTTCTGGCCGCACTCGCGATTGCCGCGCTGCTGCTAGGCGTTGGCCTTGGGATACTTTTCTCCGGCCCGATCTCCACGCCGATCGTGAAACTCGCAGGAGCGGCGCGGGACATCGAGCGCGGCAATTATGAAGCGATTGAGTCCTTGCGGGCCGTACATAAGAGCCGCTTTGCGGCGGACGACGAAGTGGGGGAACTCTCCCGGGCGTTTGCAGACATGGCGCGAGCGCTGCAGCAACGCTATGCGATGGCCAAGTGTATGCCGCGAACGACGATGCAGATGCTGGAACAGGCGGGAGCGGCAAATCCCGGCGGCGAGCGCACATGGCTGGCCTTGGTTTTCTCCGATGTACGGGGGTTCACAGCTTTCTCCGAGGATCGCGATCCGGCTTTAGTGATTGAGCGGCTGAACGAAGTGCTGGGGATAGAAGCGGAGGTAGTACGCAGCCACGGAGGTGACGTAGATAAATTTGTCGGGGACGCGATGTTTGCGTGGTTTTCCGGGCCGGACCGCTGCCGCCGAGCCGTGGAAGCCTCGATCGGGATCCTCGCGCAGCTCAACGCGCGTTTAGCCGGGAAGGCGGGGACGGAAACCGGTTTTGGAATTCACGTGGGCGAAGTGGTGGTGGGCAGCCTGGGCGGCCAAGAGCGACGGGACTATACATCCATCGGGCGCAGCGTGAACCTGGCGGCGCGGTTGCGCTCGGCGGCAAGGTCCGGGCAGATCCTGGTTTCCCAAGCGGTTGCAACGGAGCTTGAGGGCGCAATTTCGCTGAACGCATTGCCCTCGGTCTCTGCGAAAGGGTTTCCGGAGCCGGTACGCATATTTGAAGTGAATCTCGAGAGAGCAGCTCCCTGGGCCAGCGCTAACCTTCCTCCGGTTCCGACTATTCCTCAAGAGATGAGGGGTTGGCTTCCGGAGTTCCGAGTTACCGGCCCGGACGAGCGAGATGAGCTTTAAGTCGCGTGATGGTTTCCGCCAATTTGATAGCCAACGCCCCGAATTGTGCGAATCAGCGGGCGGTCGGCGCCGGCGTCAATCTTGCGGCGAAGGTAGTTGATGTAGACGTCCACGACATTGGTGATGGAATCGCCGTGAATCCGCCAGACTTCCTCAATGATCGCCGCGCGCGTCACCGGCCGGCCAGGATTGCGCAACAGGAATTCCAGCAAGGCATATTCCTTCGGGCTTAATTCGATGGGTTGCCCGGCCCGCCGGACCTGGTGCGAAACGCGGTTCACTTCGAGGTCTTCAAATTGAAAGACCTCGCGGGGAGGCCGGGTACGCCGGCGCAGCACGGCACGAATACGCGCGGCCAGCTCCACCCAGGCGAAGGGCTTGGTAAGGATATCGTCGGCCCCGGCGTCGAGTCCCTTGACACGTTCCTCGACCGCGGTAGAAGCCGAAAGCAATACAATCGGCGCATCCGGCCAGCGGCTTTGCAGGATGCGCAAATAGTCGGGTCCTGGCACACCGGGAAGATTCAGATCCAGCAGGATCAAATCAATGGGGGCTTTGTCGGCCACTTTCGAAAGATGATCCGCGGACGTGACAAGCTGAACTGCAAAATGTTCCTGCTGCAGCCGGACCTGGAGAAATTCCGCCAGAGACGCGTCGGCTTCAGCGACAAGAAGACGCATCGTCGCTCACTCTAGACACATTTCTGGAAGGGGATAGGCGTAGTTTGGACTTTACGAAGGAGGCTGTCAACTAACGGCAGTGCAAATGCGACGGATTGATTACGGTCGAGCCGGCATGGAGGGCCGCGCATAACCTGGACTGGCTGGTTCAGCGAGAAGAGTGGCGTGTGGCTCCGGAGAGCGAGGAGCCGCGGGTGGTGTTTCAAATGGGGAGCGTTCTTGCAATGCCGGGTTCAGGATCACGATGTCAACTCGCCGGTTGTGCGCTCTCCCGTCCGAGGTGTCGTTGTCGTCCACGGGATGAAACTCCGCATATCCGGCAGCGGAAAGGCGGGTGGGATCGACGTGATAGCGTACGATAAACAGCCGCACGAGTTCCGTTGCGCGGGCGGTGGAAAGCTCCCAGTTTGAGGAGAAATGGGCGTTGTGAATGGGCACGTTGTCGGTGTGCCCTTCGATGCGCAAATTTTCCGTGCGGGGCACGATCACCTGCGCCAGCCGGTCGACGGCGTGCAAAGACGACGCCCGCATCGAAGCCGAGCCGCTGTCGTAAAAGCCAACCTCGCGCAAACTCACGACCAGCCCTTCCTTTCGGGCTTTTACGTCCACCACGTGCTTCTTGATCTCCGGGGCCAGCGCTTTTTCTAGTTCCGCCTGAATGTCCTTCAGCGGAGCGGGCGCGGCCACGGGAGCCAGGATGCCTTTCATCGGCTGCACGACGCGGTCGAGTTCCGTTGAGCGGTCCACGTTTTCCACTGCCTGGACCTTGGAAAAAGGAATCGCTTCCGTATCGCTGAGCGGGATATGCGTATTCGAAGTTTCGAACACGCCCAATTCCTGGAACGCCACCTGAATTGCCATCGCCAGCCGGCCGACGCGACGCTTATCGACCTGGGACGACGCATAAAGCACCACGAAAAATGCAAACAGCAGAGTGATGAAATCGGCGTAGCTCACCAGCCAGCGCTCGTGCGAAACATGGGGCTCTTCTTTTTTGCGCCGGCTCATGCGGATTTTTCCTTTGGCTGTTCCTGATTTGCTTCCGCGAAGAAACTCTGAAGCTTGGTTTCCAGCATGCGCGGATTCATGCCCTCGATGATGGAAATCACGCCCTCGAGCATCATTTCCCGCCGAATCTGCTCCTGGCGAATACGGATTTTGATCTTTCCGGAAGCAGGCAGAAAGAAAAGGTTCGCCGAGCCCACGCCATAAATGGTGGCGACGAACGCAACCGCGATTCCGCGCCCGACTTCACTGATGTCATCCAAGTGCTGCATCACCTGAATCAAACCCAGCACCGCGCCGATGATGCCGATGGTCGGCGCAAAGCCGCCAGCCGACTCGAACACGCGGGGGAGATGGTCTTCATGCTCGCTCTGGTTGTCGAGCTCCAACGTCATGATGTTGCGGATTTCCTGCGGCTCGGTTCCGTCCACCGCGAGCATCAGAGTTTTCTTCAGAAAAGGATCAGCGATGTTGACGAGTTCGGCGTCCAGCGAAATGATGCCTTCTTTGCGCGCCTTTTGCGCGTAGCCGACCATCTCCTGAATCAGGAGGTTGGGATCCTGCGCGTTATCCACGAATACCTGGCCCAGCCGGCGGCCCGCCGCGGCGATCACGCGCAGCGGAAATTGGATCATCACCGCCCCGAGCGTGCCGCCAAAAACAATCATCGCCGCCGTAGGTTGAACGATCTGGGCGATCTTTCCTCCTTCGAGCATCAGCCCAAGGAGGATCCCCGTCAGCGCCACCCCCACGCCCATTAAAGTGCTTTTATCCATAGCGCCTCAGGAATCTTCTCCCTGGTTCGGCACACGCCGAGGCTCCGGAGTGGTTACCCCGGGAAGATCGCTGGTGAGAGGGGCCAGGCCGGCAAGAATGGCGCGGCGAAATGCCACCACGCGCTCGAGAATCTGTTCCGTCGTTTCCCGGACGATAATCTTTTCGCCGGTCACTAATGTCAGCACCGTATCCGGCGCGTTCTCCACGGACTTGATCAGGTCACAATTCACGACCAGCGTTTGGTTGTTGAGCCTGGTGAGTCTAATCATCGCCAATCCCGGGTCGGCGGGGCCGCGTGGCCTGCGCCTCTCCACAAGTAGTTATCGGCGGCGCCACGTGAAGGATTATGGGAAAGAAGGACAGGCCAAATGGACTCTTAGAATTTCCTTTTGGAGGCAATCTTGCAGAATCGAATTGAGGGGCTGAAAAAGGTCCGGGTTCGCGTTTTGCAGGGGGGAAGCTCTTTCACGGGAATGACAGAAGAAAGACTCGCGCGAAATCAGTCCTGAAATGAAAACAGCGGGGGAAGCGAGTTCCGAACTGGCACGAGATGGCATGCCCGCCGACGGAAGCGGATTTGAGCCAATCTGAAACGTCAATGATGCATTCAAACCTCCACATCCGCGCCAAAGCGCCGCTTCGCCTGAGTTTTGCGGGCGGCGGCACGGACGTTGCGCCGTATCTGGAACGTGAAGGCGGCTGCGTGTTGAGCGCAACCATTACGCGCTATTCCTGGGGGACGTTAACGCCGCGAGTCGACGACCAAATCCACATCGAATCCGCCGATCTCGGGGCGCTTTTCTATTTCGACACCCGCTCCAACCTGGTTTATGACGGGAAGCTGGACCTGGCGAAAGCGGCCATCCGCAAGGTGGGCGACCCGCAAGGGAAAGGCTTCGACCTTTTTTTGCAGACCGACGCCCCGCCGGGCTCAGGCCTGGGATCCTCTTCCAGCCTGATGGTGAATCTCATCGGGCTGCTGCGCGAGTTTAAGGGCCTTCCGCTGACGGACTATGAAACCGCTGAACTGGCGTACCAGATCGAGCGGAAAGAGCTGCAGATCCAAGGCGGCATGCAGGATCAATACGCGGCCGCGTTCGGAGGCTTCAACTTCATCGAGTTCAACGCCGATCACGTGATCGTGAATCCGCTGCGAATTCACCGGGACACGTCCAACGAACTGGAGCACAACCTGCTGCTGTGCTACACGGGCAAGCCGCGCGCCAATGACGGCATCATCGAGGACCAGGTGGAGCGTTATCAGCACCACGAGGAAAAGGCCCTGGAAGGACTGCGGCACCAGAAGGCGCTCGCCGTGGAGATGAAAAATCTTCTGCTGCAACGCCGGTTGGAGGATTTTGGCGCAAAGCTCGACGAAGCCTGGCGCTTCAAGAAACAGATGTCGCCGAAAATCAGCAATCCCCACATCGACGAAATGTACGAAGCGGCCCGGCGGAGCGGGGCGCTGGGCGGGAAAATCACCGGCGCCGGGGGCGGTGGATATCTGTTGCTCTACTGCGAATACGAGAAGAAGCACAAAGTCGCCGAAGCGATCCGGAAGCTTGGGGGCACCCCGACCGAATTCAGTTTCGAATTTCATGGTTTACAGACCTGGAGGCGCAATGGCTACACTCGCAATGGTCACCGGTGAAACTCTGGTGCAGGAAATTCTCGCCGCGAATATCCAGGTCCACGAAAGCATGCGCGCGGATGGCGGCCTAATAGCGGGAATCTCACGCGCCGCGAGACTGATACGCGAGGCGCTGCAACGCGGGAACCGGCTGCTGATCATCGGCAATGGGGGAAGCGCGGCGGACGCGCAGCACCTGGCCGCAGAGTTGGTGGGCCGATATCGCATCGAGCGGCGCGCGCTGCCGGCGTTGGCGCTCAGCGCAAACACGTCCTCACTCACCGCAATCGGCAACGACTACGGATTCGAGGACATCTTCACCCGCCAGGTGGAGGCCTTCGCACAACCCGGCGACGTTCTGTTTTGCATCTCCACGAGCGGGAATTCGCAAAACATATTGCGAGCCGCATTGCTCGCCGCGGCTCTCCGCGTGAAGACCATCGGCCTGACCGGCGCGGACGGCGGGAGACTTCAGAAATGCGTTGACCTCTGCCTGCGCGCGCCTTCCAACGAGACGCCGCGCGTTCAAGAAGCGCACGCCTTTTTGCTGCATGCCCTCGCCGAGTTGGTGGAAACCGAGATCGCCGAAGGACGCGAAAGGTGAAGGCAAGCATGGGCAAAATGCGAAACCACGGAGGTGCCGATTGAACGCCGCCGAAGCGCACGGCATCGCGCTGCGCCTATACGAAGCGGGCAGATTTGACGAGGCGTTAGTCCTGCTGCGCACGGCCTTGAGCGATGCCGACACCGGAGAATTATGGTGTGATTGGGCAACGATCCAATACCGGCGTGGAGAAGCGGGTGAAGCGGAAGCCGGCTATCGTGTTGCGCTGCAGAAAGATCCAAAGGCAGCGCAGGCCGCGGCAAACCTGGGTGCACTGCTGCTGGCACAAGGACGAGATACCGAGGCACTTCCATTCCTGGAGCACGGCTTACCCGCGATGACGCCCGAGCAGCAAGCCGCGGCAAAATCGAAAATACTTGCAGGCGGCCAGCCAGGCGGAGGGCTAAACGACGTTCCGGCGCTGGAATCATTCTTACGGCAGTACGTTTCCGACGATGAAAACGAGCGCTCCTACTTCGAGACCCACATTCGCCGCTACGTTGCCACGCTGCAGGCCCTGCCCGGGGCGCGGCCCGGCCAGAACATACTTGAATTGGGGGCGGCGTTTCACCATTGCACGGCTGGGCTGCTCCATTGGAAGGGGTATTCCGAAGTTCGGTGTACGGACATCTGGGAAGGCGAGCCATGGTGCACGCGCGTTCTCGCTTCGAGGGATGGCAGTTTTCGCGACGAAGTGCGGGTGGATAATTTCGACCTGGAGAAGGCGCCGTGGCCTTATGTTGACGCCGGCTTTGACGCGGTGCTGTGTTGCGAAATCCTCGAGCATCTCGCGCTCGATCCAATGGGCGTCTTGTCCGAAATCAATCGCGTCTTGAAACCTGGCGGACTGTTATTTCTGACCACGCCGAATCTCGGCAGCGCCCATGCGGTGGAACAAACACTGCGAGCGGCAAGCCCATATTGCTACGGCCAGTTCGAAGTGGGGGGCCGAACGACGGACCGCCACAATCGGGAATACACCGCCGAAGAGGTCGCATCGCTGACGCAAGCAGCAGGGTTCGCGGTCGAATCGCTGCGCACACAGGACTTTTATTGGCCGGCGAAACACGAAACACTTCTCCATCTCGCGCAGCTCGGCTTTCCACTTGCGCTTCGCGGCGATTCAATCTTTCTGCTGGCGCGCAAGGCGGATGGAGTGCGCGACCGCTATCCAGGCCGCTTTTATGCCAGGAATGGCATTCAAAACAGGCGTCGCAGCCAACAGGGACCACACACTGACTGCCCAGCCGCGGAGGCTGCGGCGTCCGCGGCGCAGAAACTCCTCCTGGTCCACGAAATACTGCCGCATCACGATTGCAGCGGCGCGGACCTGCGGATTTTCGAGCTGGCCCGCGAACTGCGTCATCTCGGCCACGAAGTCACCTTCCTCGCTCGCTGGGACCGCAACGCGGGAAAATACGCGCCGCCGCTGGAAACGCTCGGCGTGCGGGTCATCGCCGGCGATCCCGGCCGCCTTCGCCATCTGGGAGAGGACGCGGCTACAACATGGAGTTTTCGCGAACTTCTGGAAAAGGAAAAGTTCGACGCCGCGATTCTCTGCCACTGGTATTGGAACGCGATTCCCGTGTCCGAGCATTATCTGGACGAAATCCGCCAGTGGTCTCCGGGAACGTGCGTGATAGTCCTGAGTGAAGACCGGCACGGCGAACGCGAGCGCCGGTCCTACCCGTTGAGCGGCCTGCTCTCCGATCTCGAGCGCGGCGAAGAGCTGGAGCAGCGAGAGATTGAGGTTTATCAGCGTGCCGACCTGGTTCTTTATGTCAGCGAGGCCGACCACCAGCACTACCGTTCCCTGCTGCCGGAGCTTCGCGCCGAACATCTTTCCACCATCGCCGAAGCCGGCAAGAAGGGACCGGGATTTGGGGAGCGTGAAGGCGTGCTCTTTCTTGGCAACTTCGAAAATCTTGCCAATCGGGACGCGCTCGACTGGCTGGTGCAAAAAGTGCTGCCGCTGGTTTCGAAGCAGGACGCGAATTTGCAGTTCTATATCGCCGGATTCGGGCTGACGCCCGAGCTTTGCCCGCCGGCGAAAAACATCAGACTGCTTGGGAAAATCGACGATCTAGGCGCTGCGTTTGCGGAGCGCCGGGTCTTCGTCGGCCCCATGCGATTTGGCACGGGCTTAATAACCAAAAACATGATCTCGCTCGCCCACGGGATTCCGCTTGTTACCACCACCATCGGGGCCGAGGGATTGCAGCTTGTCAACGAACAGCACGCGCTCATCGCGGACACGCCCCGCGAGTTTGCCGACGCTATCCTGCGACTCTACCGGGACGAAACCCTCTGGAGCAAGCTCGCCGATCAGGGCCGCGCCTACATCGAGCAAACGTTCAACGTCGAAAATCTGCGCAATCAGCTGCGCCACATTCTGAAGGTCGGCAAAACGCTGCGGCGCAAGCCGTTCGATCCCGCACATGTGTGGTCTTACCGCGAAGTTGAAGACTACGTCCCCGAAGTCCTCACCCAGCGGCCGGCGAGGTTTCGCCCAGATCTGCGCACATTCGGTTATTGGCAGCTCGGCCACCGCCGTTTGCTGCAAGGCAGACACGCCGAGGCGCTCGAACAGTTTCGCCACATTTTCATGACCCTCCGCGGCGAAATTCCCGCGTGCACCATCTATACACGCCTGCTCGAAGAGATGGCGGAGTGCTACACGAAACTCGGAAATGCGGAACACGCATCGGTGTGTTGCGCGCAGGCAAAGCGCCTGGCGAACCGATGCGGGCAGGCCATCAAAAAAGATCCGGTGCCCGGCGGCAAATCACGGCGGCAGGCGCCGGAGAGTGCGCCGCAAATCTCCGTCATCGTTCCCACCTTTAACCGGAAAGCCACGCTGCAGCTTTGCCTGATGGCGCTTTCCTTTCAAACCGTGCCTTCGTCCAGTTACGAAGTTATCGTCATCGACGACGGTTCCACGGACGGCACCGAAGAATTCTGCCGCACGCGGCCCTTTCCTTTTGGCGAACTCCGCTATCTTCGCCAGGCCAACGCCGGAGCGGGGGCCGCGCGCCGCGCCGGCGTCGAAGCCGCTCGCGGGAAATACCTGCTTTTGATCAACGACGACACGATCGCCTCTCGCAATCTGCTGGCCGAGCATCTCGCCATGCACCACAAACACCCACGGGAGAAATGGGCCGTGCTCGGCTCGTTTACAGCAACGGAGGAGTGCAACCGCCACGCGCTTACCTTGTGGCTGCAGCGCTCGGCGTTTCTTTTTCCGCAGAATGCACTGCGTGCCGGCCAATTGTGCGACGCGTCTTTTTTTGTCACCTGCAATCTCAGTGTGCTGCGCCAGGCCGTCCTGGAAGCTGGATCGTTCGACGCCACCTTCCGGGTGGGAGAAGACACGGACCTCGGTCTGCGCCTTGCGGACAGCGGATGCCGCGTGAAATATCACCCTTTGGCGCACGCCTGGCACCAGCACCCGCAGATTACCGCCGACGATCTGGTGCGGCGTGCGCGCACCTACGGCCGGGTGCACGTTGCGCTATTCGAGAAGCATCCGGACCTGGTGCAAAGCGGCAAGACGCCTTTCGGCAAGCTTGCTCCGGAAGACTACGGGCGGATGGAGCGCGAAGTGGCGGATAAGCGTCCCGCAGTGGAGACCGCACTCGCCGGCCTGCGCGCGCTAGATCAAATCGACCTGTTCGAGCTGGCGCGACAAAAGTTGCTCACCGACGCGCAGCTTCGCAAACTGTTCGATCAGATTGCGCAACTGGTCCCAATCGTCTACTGGACCACTCTGTTCCAAAGCTTTCTCGAGGCCGGCGCGGCCCAGGCCGCCGCGATGGGAACAGCCACTCCATGACCACCCTGACCGTCTCCATGATAGTTCGCGACGCGCAAGCGCATCTTCCGGCGTGCCTCGCGAGCGTGAAACCGCTTGCCGCGGAAATCGTCATCGCGGACACCGGCTCGGTCGACGGCACCGTCGCCATCGCCGAGGAGTTTGGAGCGCGCGTGATTCATATCCCCTGGAAAAACGATTTCGCCGAAGCGCGCAATTGCGCTCTCGCCGAAGCCCATGGCGAATGGATTCTTTCGCTTGACGCCGACGAGCAACTCGACGCTACGGCGGCAGGCGCCCTTCCCGCCATGCTCGGAAACAAAAACAGCGCAGGCTACCAGGTGGTCATTCGGAACTATGTGAACAGCCCGAATGAGCGGATCTGGGACCAGGCGCCGAAGCTCAACGATTGTCTGCTGCCCTCGGCCTCGGCTTACCCTGCCTTCGTGGAGCATCAGAATGTGCGACTCTTCCGCCGCAGCCCGGAGGTCTATTTCGTGGGCCGCGTGCATGAAAGCGTCGGTCCGCGCATCGAGGCCATCGGCGGAGTACTTAGCCAGGCCAATTTCGTCATTCACCATTTCGGCCTCGCGGTCGACGAAACCACCAAGGCGCGCAAGAACCACATGTATAGGGAAATGGGCCGGCAAAAAATCCAGGAATTTCCAAAGGACTGGCAGGCGTTTTTCGAGCTCGGGCTGCTGGAACTGGAGCAATACAAGAATCTTCCCGAGGCTCGTACGCTGTTCTCCCGCGCCTGCGACTTGAATCCGTCCGCCGGAGTGGCGTGGTTTTTCCTCGGGCTAAGCATCTTCCGCATGGGCTATTTCGAAGACGCGCTGAATTTTCTGCGCCAGGCAGAGCACGCGGGGCACCGCACGGCGCTGGTCGCCGAAACGCGCGGCGACGCGCACTACAATCTTGGCGACTTTGAGCAAGCGCGCACCAGCTACGAAGCAGCATGGAAACGCCAGGACGGGAGTCCGGCGCTGCTTGCCAAACTATGCCTGGCCACGGTTCGTGCCGGCAAAACCGAAAAGGGCCTTTCCCGCTTGCAAGCCGCGCTCGCCGCCACTCCGCAGATTGCCGAGCTGCACGAAGGCCTGATACTCGCGCTGGTCTTCCTTAACCGCATAGAGCAAGCGGCACAAGCCGCCGACGAGAAACTGCGATCGATTCCGGGTTTGTATCCCGCGGACTACATACGCTGCGCCAGTTTGTGGGCACAGCTACGCAACTGGCCGCGCGCGGTCCGGGCACTCGAACAGGGGCTGCGAGCCTATCCAGGCAGGGCGGAATTAACCCGGGCGATGCAAGAGGTGTGCCAGGCCGCGGGGGCTTCAAAGGAGCAAGTTCCGCAGTTCAAATGACTTACAGGAGGTAAAGCCTTTCGTTCCCGAGCCGATATACAGGGTGAGTACGTTGGCTGATCCGTAGCGACGTGCGAGCCACCTGGGCCTGATGGGTTCAAGCCCCGCGCACCAAGGCTCCTCGGACGCCAAGCGGAATAACAAGCAACGAAAGGAGCCTTACCATGGCAATCAGTCTACTGAACAACATCGCTTCGTTGGAAGCGCAGAATCAGTTGCAGGTCACCCAGAGCAAGCTGCAGAACACGCTGTTCCAGCTTTCCTCGGGTTCCCGCATCAATTCGGGCGCGGACGACGCAGCGGGCTTGGCAATCGCGAACGGATTGCAGGCGAACGTGACCGCGTTGACCCAGTCCGCGGCCAATGCGCAGGACGGCGTTGGCGCGCTGCAGGTTTCCGATGGCGCGCTCGCCCAAGTGACCACGCTTCTCAATCGCGCCGTTACGCTGGCTACGGAGTCGGCGAACGGCACGGTCAGCGATTCCCAGCGCACGGCGCTGAACGCGGAGTTCAGCCAGATCAAGGCGGAAATCGACCGCATCGGCAGCAGCACCACGTTCAACGGCACTTCGGTGTTCACCGCCAATGCCACGAACATCTTCCTGACCGACGCCAGCTCCACGGCCGCCAACAACACGATCTCCGTCACGGTGGGCACACTCTCCTCCAGCAGCATCGCTTACAACGGCTCGACAGTCAGCTTCGCCAGCGATGACCTGACGACCAGCTCCAATGCCACCGCCGCTCTTTCTGACATCAACACGGCCATCTCCAACGTGGCCGGATTGCGCGGCACGATCGGCGCCGGCATCAACCGCCTGCAATCCGCTGTGAACGTTATCAATTCGCAGGTGCAGAACCTGACAGCGGCCCAGGACCAGATCACTGCGGCGAACATCCCGCAGCAGGTGACCAATCTCTCCGAATTCTCGATCCTGAACCAGTCCGGCATCTCGGCCCTGGCCCAGGCGAACTCGGCGCAGCAGAGCATCCTGAAACTGCTCCAGTAATTCGAGCCACGAGGGAATGGCAATCGGCGGGCGGGGTTCCTCCAGGAATCCCGCCCATGACCGCTGAAGGAGGCCGAAATGAGGATTTCGACGGACCAGATCCCGGGAGCGACAGTGGAGCCGCAGAGCACAACGAACAGTCATGCGAGCAATCAAAAATCATCCACCACGAGCGTCACGGAAAGCGCGGTGGAAACGGCAACCAAGCAGGCCGAAACGACCATCGTGACGCCGGTGCAGCGACAGCCGGACGTGACGTTCCGCCGCGATTCGAACGGGCGGATTTATTACATCGTTTCCGACGCACAGACAGGGCAGGAAATTCTGGAATTACCCGCCAAAACGGTTCGCGACGTCGAACAGGGAATCGCGGATTACCTGAAGCAGGAGGGGTCCAAGGGCGGGGAGCACGTGGAAGTGAAAGGCTAAGGAGTCAGAACCATGTCCACAACCAATTCCCTGTCGTCACTAACGGGTTCTCTGGCAAATTCCGGGACCAGCACCAGTTCGTCCGGCTTTGGCCAGGGAATCAACGTGCAGCAGTTCGTGCAATACGCCCTCGCCAACCAGCAGGCCACCATCACCGCGCTTCAGAACGAGCAGACCACCCTGAATTCGCAGACCACCGAGATTTCGAAGATCAGCACGGACATCAACGCCCTCGACAACGCCGTCTTTGCCCTGAGCGATCCGCTCGGCGTGCTCAGCTCGCAAACCGCCACTTCGTCGAACTCCTCGGTGCTCAGCGCGACGGCCAACAGCTCCGCCACCGCCGGCACGCACTCCATCACGGTCAATTCCCTGGCCACGACGTCCTCCTATTACACCGATGCGCTTGCCAGCAGCAGCACTACGATCGCGCCAGGGACGTTCCAGATTCAGGTGGGCTCGAATTCGCCGGTAACCGTCACGGTCGATTCCACGAACAACACGCTGAGTCAATTGGCATCCACGATCAACGGACTTAACGCCGGGGTCAGCGCCAGCGTCATTCAGGATGCCAACGGTTACCGCCTGGCGCTGGTGAGCAACACCTCCGGGGCGCCCGGCAATATCACGGTTTCCAGCAACACCACCAGCTTGAATTTCAACACCGGGGTCTCGGGCACAAACGCCTCGCTGGTAGTTGACGGGGTGCCCATCAGCAGCTCAAGCAACACCGTCAGCAATGTCATCAACGGCGTCACACTCTCGCTGGGCTCCGCCTCTCCGAGCACGCCGATCACGCTCAACGTCAGCCCGGACACCACGCAAATCGCCTCCGCGATCAACACCTTCGTGAACGCCTATAACACGGTGATTGGTGACATCAACACGCAGTTCAACGTCGCTTCCGACGGCAGCGGCGGCGGCCCGCTCGAGGCAGACAACACGCTGCGCGATGTGCAGAGCCAGCTTCTCGGCGCAATCTCCTATTCCATTTCCGGAAACAGCGGCATCGTCAATCTCGCCAGCCTCGGCATCAACATGAACAACGATGGCACATTAAGCGTGGACAACGGCGCTCTTTCCACCGCTCTGCAAAGCAACTACTCCGCGGTCCAGAGCTTCCTGCAGAACGCGTCCACCGGGTTCGCGCAAAATCTCTCCACCGTACTCTCGAATATCAACTCACCCGGCACGGGTCTGCTCTCGATCGATTCACAAAGCATTACCAACACCTCGCAGGATCTTTCGACGCAGATTTCCGACTTGCAGGCCTCGCTTGCAGTGCAACAGCAGAACCTCACTACAGTTTATTCACAGGTAAACACGACTTTGCAGGAACTTCCGATGCTTCAAAATCAGATCAGCCAGCAGCTTGCGGGGCTTCCATGAGCAAACCCGATACTGCATTTGCTTACCAGCAATCCAGCGCATTCGGGGCGTCGGCGGTCGGGCAGGTGGTGGCGCTCTACGATCGCATCCTGCGGGACTTCCGTCAGGCCATCCAGGCCGTCGAGGCCGGCCAGGTGGAAGCGCGCGCCAATTCCCTCAAACATGCGCTGACGATCATCGGCGAGTTGCAAGGCGTACTGGACTTCGAGCAGGGAGGCGAGTCGGCGCGGCATCTCAATGGTTTTTACAACGTAAGTCGCGGGATGGTAATGCAAGCCGGCATTACGAGTTCCGTAGCGGTTCTGCAGGAGCTTGTTTCGATGTTCACGAGGCTGCGCGCCGCATGGGCGAAAATCGAATCCAGCGTTGCGCCCGCCGAGCCGACGCAGCATGTGCGGATAACCAACCGGCCTCAGCTCCCGCCCCCACAAAGCGCTCCTATTTCCGCCGAAGCTGAGCCATCCTCCGGCAGCGGATGGAGAGCCTGATGGTGGAGACGTTGCGCAGTACGATCGTTCGGGTGAATGCGGTGTTGAGCGGTTTGCTGGAAGAGGTTCGGTGCGCGGTGCGTGGCGAAGGCGAGTTCACCAGCGAGGAAGTGCGCAAGCTCAAGCAGCCAGTGGAAGAGATGGCGCCGATCATCGCGCAGTATGGGGAGCTTCGCCGCACGCAGCCGGACCTCGCCGGGGAGCTGGATCTTTATAGGGCAACCCTGCGTGAATTGGATACGACGCTCGCGCAAGTGCGCAAAATGCTACTGGCGCGCCAGGCCAGCCTCGAAGCAGGCCGCGCGCAAATTTCCGCGGTCTCGCAATGGGTCGACGCCTTCCGCCAAACGCGCTGACTCAATTCAGATTGCCAAACCCGTGCTTGTTGCGGCAAATTCTGCAATAGGTTGGGGGTTCGGTGTTGTCCACGCGGTGTTTCACGGGCGGCAGCGTGCGCAAATACGCGAAGATCGCGCGCAGGTCTTCATCGCTGAGGTTGCGGAAAAAGCTCCAGGGCATCGCGGTGGTAAGTTCACGCGTGCCGGCTTGTCCACTGCGAATCGTGCGCAGGAACATCGCTTCATCGAAGTAGGAGATTCCCGATGGGTCTGGAGTGATATTCAAGGAAGCGATGTGCACGATGGTTCCGTTTGGTCCGAAAGGCCCGTCGAAGGGTTCCCCTCCAGCAAAGTTCATTCCCGGCAAAGGCGTATCTTCGAAGTAGCCGGGCGTGTGGCATTCGTCGCAGCGTGCCGCCATTACCAGGTATTTTCCGTAATTCGTCGGCTGGGATTTGTCCGGCTCGGCGATGGGGCCCGGCATTGGGTAGGAGTTTACTCCCGTCCATAATTCCGCCGGGATCACCGATTTCGGGCGCTCGACGTGGACGGGGGGCATGGAGCGCACATACACAATGACGGACGCCAGATCCTCATCGGAGAGGTTTCGGAAACGCGAGTACGGCATCAGCGGGAAAAGTGTCCGTCCATCGTGACCGATACCCTGCCGCAAAGCGCGAACAAAATCCGAATCCTTCCAATTGCCAGCCCCGTAGTCCGAATCCGATGAGATGTTGGGAGCCACAATCCGAGTCCCGGAGGGAAAACCAATCGCTTCGCTGTCGAGGATCTGGCCACCGAATTCCGTTCCAGGCACAATGCTCGTTGGCCGCCGGGTAAAATCCGTCCGAGAATGGCACATCTGGCACCAGAGCAAACTGTTAACCAGGTAGGCCCCGCGAGCCAGGCGTTCCGGAGTTCGGGGGATTGCGTCCATCAAGAGTACCGAGGCGGACGCCGTTTTGTCCTGGCGGTTTCCGTAGAGGACAGTGGCTGAAAAAATCGTGAAGGCAACAAGCGACGTGGCGGCCACGCCGCGAAGCAAGGTCTGGCTCATCGGGAACAATCCTTCCTGCCTGCGAAATGTGTGGTCATTTCAGTGGCCGGAAAGGCGAACAACGGGCCAAAGCGTAATCCACTGCGCGAGTACGATGAGTTGCGTGACCAGGGAGATGGTGAGCAACCCCACGATGGGAATTGCAAAGGCCAGGAGGCAGAGTGAGTTCGCGAGCTCCTTCGTCGGCTCCCAAGGCCCTCGTGACTTATGACGTACTCTGCCAGTTGCGGAAAACTCCTTCACAGTGCACCCTCTTTCGAAGGGAACCACCTTCCGAGAAGTAAGGTAAGAACGCATTCTGCTCATCATGGTTCGCCTGCTCGGCGGGCTTACCCGGGAAAGCAAATGCGCTTGGGGGAGAAAAACACGCCAACTGAACGGCGTCAATGAAACTGTCTGCAAAGTCTCTCTAAACTCCTAAATTCAGTTGTATGTGATAGTTAGTAAGGAGGTTAAACGACGCCAATGCCACTTTTCTGTGGTAAACTTCTGGGCCATTGGCAGCAATCCAAGGCATCCTATGGACCAGGCTCATTCCGATCGCATCATATATTGCTTCGGGACCTTCGAGGCCAACTCTTCCTCCGGCGAACTGCTGAAAAAGGGAGTGCGCGTCAAGCTTCAGGAACAGCCGTTTCAGCTGCTTCTCCTCCTGCTCGAATCTCCAAATGAGATTGTGACCCGCGAAAGCCTGCGAGAGCGGCTGTGGCCGGCAAACACTTTTGTTGAATTCGACGCCTCGTTGAGCGTGGCAGTCGGCAAACTCCGGCAGGCCTTGGGAGATGAAGCCGAAAATCCCCGCTTCATCGAAACTATTCCCCGCCGTGGCTACCGCTTCATCGCACCGGTCGAAAAAACAACCGCAAGTCTCGACAGAGCGAAAACGACCGCAAAGCCCGCCTTGGGCGAACAGAAGCGCTCCGCGTGGAGAGGCGCGCCGCAGGAGGTGCTGCGGGTCACGTCGAGACATGCCATTCTGATCGGGCTGGTGGCGGCCGCGCTGGTGGGGGCGATTGTACTCCGCTCGATTCGCCATCAGCATGCGGCAAGCGCGGAGGCCAAAACTTTCCCGGTTCGTCCGCAGATCCGGCGTTCAGTGGCCGTGTTGGGCTTCCGTAATTTGCCCGGGAGAAAGGACGAAGACTGGTTGTCCCAGGCGTTTACGGAGATGATTGGCACGGAATTGGCCGCAAGCGGAAATCTCCGTGTTGTCGCGGATGAGGACGTCGCACGTGCAAAGCGCGAACTTCCACTGAGCGAGGAAGAAACCCTCGCCAAAGCGACGCTCGAGCGCTTGCGAAGGAATCCCGGTGCGGACGTCGTGGTGGTGGGTTCGTACACGTCAATTCCCACGAAAGATGGCGTCCGCATCCGGCTCGATGTGCGCCTGCAAGACACCGCGAGCGGGGAAACGATCGCCGAAGACGCGGTTACCGGCAGCCAGGACAATCTGTTTGAACTGGCGACGCAGGCGGGGGCAAAGCTCCGCGAAGGTCTCGGCCTAACCGCGATTGCTTCAGAGGCCGCGTTGGCCACGCGAGCAGCATTGCCCTCCAACGAATCCGCCATGCGCTTTTATTCGGAGGGAAAGGCGAAGTTGTGGAGCTTTCAAACGGTCGCGGCGCGCGATCTGCTTCTCAAAGCGGTCGCCGCCGATCCCAATTATCCGCTGGCGCACTCCGCCCTTTCCGATGCTTGGTATCTTTTGGGCTATGGCCAGAGGGCACAGGCCGAAGCGAAACTCGCCCTGGATCTCTCCCGCACGCTTCCGCAGGAAGATCGGCTGCTCATCGAAGGTTCGTATTGGCAGATCCTGCGCGACTGGACGCACGCCATCGAAGCGTATCGCTCCCTATTCCAGTTGCATCCAGACAACCTGAAATATGGCATCAATCTGGCCGTGGCACAGTACCACGTGTCTCCAACCGATTCCTTGGCGACTTTAGGAACGCTACGATCCCTGCCCTCGCCCGCCGGCGAAGATCCGCGAATCGACCTGGTGGAAGCATCGGCGCAAATCGAGCAGGATCTGGGAGCCGCACAGGCCGCGGCCAAGCGCGCCGTTGCCAAGGGCAAAGCGGAAGGATCGCATCTGATCGTCGCGCGGGCATACGGAATACTGTGTCAGCAGGGGTCCTTGCTGGGCGTGTCCATGGAAGAAGCCATCGCGGACTGCCAAAACGCCATGGCAAGCTATGCCGCGGCGGGGGACTTCAACAACCGGACGCGCACGATGAACGATCTTGCCGGCCTTCACTACCAGCGAGGGGAATTAATGGAAGCCGAAAAAATGTGGCGCGCAACAGCGGCGGAGTTTCGAAAATCCGGAGAAACCGAGGGCCTTGCCGCTTCGACGAACAACATCGGCGATGTGCTATTGCAGCGCGGCGAACTCGCGCAAGCCAAGGCAATGTTTCAGGAAGCCATCCCCGGCTATCAGGCTGTCGAAGACAAAGCGGGGTTGGCCCTGGCGCTGAATGACCTTGCGGAACTCGACCGCCAGCAAGGAAAGCTCGACTCCGCGAGCACTACTTTTCAGCAAGCCTTGCCCATCGCTAAAGAAGTGGAAAGCAAAGCTGCCCGAGGCTACGTGCTGATTGGAGTGGGCGAGGTTGCAAAGGACCGCGGAGACCTGGCGGCCGCTCGGAAATCCTACGAAGAAGCGCTTGAGTTACGCAGGCAAAGCGGGGAGAAAATGGCGACGGCGGAAACCCAGGTCGCTCTGGCCCTCCTGGCAATCGAAGAAGGCAAGGCCGCGGATGCCGAATCTTCTTTGCGAAAGTGTCGGGAGCAATTCGAGGAGGAAAAAGAAAGCGACGATCAACTCATGGCATCCATAGGTCTCATTCAATCCCTGCTGGCGCAGGGGAAAATCGCAGAAGCCGAGGCGGAAGCGGAACAAACCAAACCGCAAGCCGAGCGCAGTCAGACGCTACTTGCTCGTCTGCAGTTTGAGTTAGTGGCAGCGAGAATTCAGCTAGCTTCCGGCAGTCTTGAATTAGCGCGATCCAATTTGCGAAATCTTCTCAAGGAAGCGCAGAGGCGAGGGTATCTCGGCCTGGAATTGGAAACCCGGCTTCACCTGGCGGAGCTGGACAAGAAAACAGGACACACAGCGTCCGCCCAGACACAGCTTGCAATGCTGGAGAAAGTGGCCAGTTCCCGAGGTTTCGGCCTGATCGCAAGAAAGGCGGCCGCGGCTCGCGCGTGATCCTGAACTGTAGCTTCCTGGAAACTCTTAAAATACCGCGTTTGGAGCGCGGTAAATTTCCCTGCCCCGCAGGAGCGTCAATTCGCAGTGGAGGTTTTTCAGGTCATCCGCGGGGATTGAGTAAATGTCGCGGTCCCATACAGCGAGGTCCGCATCCTTGCCGGGTTCTAGGGAACCAATGCGGTCTTCGAGGAAGAGTTGACGCGCCGCCCACATCGTATAGGCGCGCAAGGCCGTGTGGATGTCCACGGACTCCGCGGTGCCAAACGGCTGTTCGCCGTAAACCCCTTTCAATGTTTTGCGCACCACGGCCGACCAGAGCCCATAACGAGCAGCAAAGGGCGTGACCGGGTAATCGGACCCGCCCGCCCATCGGACACTCTTCGCTTCGCTGGATCCCTGGCGTAGACGGGGGGGGGAACGCATCCACTTCCGACGTCAGCTCGCCATGATCCGAGAGCAACTTGTACGTTTTCAGGACGTCATCCGTGGCCAGAGGATCAAGCCACGCCGTGATTCCCAGGCTGTAGTTGTATCGGAGCGCCGCGCGCCCCGCCGCAAGCAGGCGCTCGTCTGTCGGGGGAGGCAGCAGCGGCTCGATCTTCGCAAGTCCGGCGTCGACCAGAAAACCATTCAGCTCGCCATCCTTGCCGACGCCGTAATAGCTGCGCTCATCCGCGGTGAGCCCGCTCAGGTAGTCCGACGTGATGCCCGCGCGTTGCAATAACGCGCGATTCGCCCATGCCGTGTGTCCATCCATTCCACGGAGCAGGACGCATTGCTTTTTGTACTCGCCGCGGCTGAAAGCCGCGTTCAGAACGTCCGTGTGCGACCAGAATTCAAGTGGAATTCCGAGAATCTCCAGAATCTCGCCGCGCATCCCCTTCCCCGATTTTTTCGCTTCTTCGGCAAACGGCGCGAGGTCATCGAGTTGGTGCAGCTTTTCGCTGCCATCGGCGGAGATCAGACCCATGCCACCCATCATGGAGTGGCTGTGGGAATCGATGAATCCCGGAAAGAGCGTTTTGCCGCCCAGATCCACGCGCTTCGCGCTTGCACCGGCGGCCTTTGTCACCTCGGAGAGATTTCCGACCGCCAGGATTTTCTCCCCACGCACGGCGACGGCTTCCGCATAAGGGTCGTGTGGCTCGGTTGTGAATACCTTGGCGTTATAAAAGACGGTCGTTTCTGGAGCGTTGCTTTGCGCGAGCAACGGGATTGAAAGGCAGCAAGTGAGCAGGAATAAACACAGAGAATGCACACACAGGCGCGGTCGGTAGTGCATAAGCAGCTCCTTTCCCGCAAACGAAGATGAAGAGGGAGAACTGCGACGGTGTATACAACGAAACAAAGCAGTCTGTTTGTGATCGAGACGATGCCGGCGCTCGAAGGCAGTGGATTTCGCAACCAGCTCAACGAACGGATTTCGGCATTCGCCCAATCGAGCGGCCCTAACTTCCAATTATTTCTTCTTGGCGGTGACCGCTCCGCCCGGCTCGGTGAAGATCATCTCTGAGATCTTTCCGGCCTCGTCTTTCTTGAATTCCACGCTGTAACCGTTCAGGCCTTTGAGGTTGAAAGACAGGCCGCGCGCCGGCTCCAATTCGTACACGGGCTGGCCCGGCACCGTCAGCCGCAACGTTTCGCCCGCCAGCGACACGTTCACGGTTGCCTGGTCCATCGTGTAGCCGCCCGTCAGTTTCTCCAGTTCATCCTTGGAAAGTTTCTGCGCCGCCCGCGTAAAGACAATATCCTCCGGGAGGGTGGCCTCGAGCGGAATCGCCAGCCGGTCGATCTGCCCGTCGCGATTCATATAAAACTGCGCCTTCAGCCCAGCCCCTACGGAATCGGAATCCGCGGGAATTTGAAAGATGTCGTAATTGAGCCGCGCGAACGGGTAAGGCCCAAGCTGGTTGATCGTCGCCGTCAGGTCCTCGCCGTTCACAGCGATCTTTACCGTACCATAGCCCGGATTTACGTAATCGCCCGCAAAATCGGCCATCGGATGCGAAGCAGGGGTCGTAGGGGTGACCGGCGCGGCTTTTTTCTTTTCCGCTTCCTCCCGGGCCTTTTTCGCTTTATCGCTCAGCGCCTTGTAACGGTCAATCCACGGGTCGGGCGAGAGTCCCAACAACCGGTCGAAAATGGAATAGGCGATTGCTTCCAGCCCCATGTTGTCGTCGAGATTTGAGAGAATGACTACGCCGACTTTATCTCCCGGCAGCATGGTCAACAACGAATGAAAACCGTCGATGCCCCCGTTGTGCCAAACCATGTGGCGCCCGCGATAGGTTGTATCCACCCAGCCCATGGCGTAGGTCATGGGCCCCAGGCCGTTCTGCGAGAAAAACTCCGGAAGCTGGGTGATGGCGGTCTGCCCCGTGTGCACCAGCTTCAGGTTTCCTTCCGAGACGATGCGCTTCCCGTTGTAGGTGCCGTCACCCAACTGGAACATCAGGTAGTGCGACATATCGTTGATGCTCGAATTAATCGAGCCCGCCGGGCCGATGGCGTCGATATTCTTGAACGGAACCTTCGTTACCACGTCTTTTTTCAGCGAATACGGCTGCGAAAAATCAGCAGATTTCTGGCTGTCGGTCACTGAGAAGTTCGAAGCCAACATTCCCAGCGGCTGGAAGATTCGCGCGCGCACCAGTTCTTCCCAGGAGGTGTGCGCCACCTGCCCTTCCAGGTAGCCCATGGTCATGATCATCAAATTGCAATACTGATAGCCCGAGCGGAATTCCTTGTTGAACTTCAGATACTGAATGCGGTGAAACAGGTCTTCGCGGCTGAAATTAGAGGAGTACCACACTACGTCGTGGCCGGGCATGCCGGTGCGGTGGGAAAACAGATCGCGCGGGGTGGCATGGTCGGTGGCGATGGGGTCGTCCAACTTGAAGGTGGGCAGATAGGTGCGAACGGGTTTGTCCCAATCGACGAGCCCTTCGTCATTCTGCGTGGCGAAAATAAGGGAAGTGAAGGATTTCGAAATCGAGCCGATCGCAAACAAGGTGTCCGGCGTTACCGGGAGCTTCTTGTCCACGTCCCGGTAGCCGAAACCTTTCGCGTAAATCACCTTACCGTCTTTTACGACGGCGACAGATGCTCCGGGAATTTTGAATTCATCGAGCGCCTTAGTGGCGATGGCGTCGAACTGCCCGTCTAGGTTGGGGGCCGGGGCCGGAGCCTGCGCGGAAGCAGTGTTCAGCCACACTGCCACACACAACAGACAGGTGAGCGCAAATTTCCGGAACATGGGGGTCCCCCTCTCGCTACGCAAACAGATTTGCAGCACGTCTTAGAAATGCGTATTGAAGTTCATCAGGTTCCAAGTGAACAGGAACCAGACCAGGCCCAGGCACGCCACCGCGAGCAGCACGTCGTGCGCTTTCGCCCAGAACCACCGGCCGGGCACCTTAAGGGAGCGCAGGGCGTTGACGACCACAAAGATCGTGCCGATTGAGCAGATCAGGCCGAGCCCTCCGAATACGAGCACCCATGGCGGCAGTCCGTTGATTCCCGCAATGTCGTTCGCTTGCGAGATAGCCAGCAGCCAGCCGACGAAAAGAATGACGAACAACAGGCAGACGATCCGCGCCCAAAGGCGTTGGCCCTTCTCTTGCGGCGAGAGCGCCAGCGGCTTGTCATAGTGCTTGCGAATCAGCGCGCCCACCGGCCAAAACACCACGGTCAGCAGCACCACCGTCAGGCCGAATATCAGCAGGGCAAGATTGAAATATTTGTTTTCCAGCAGCCCAACTCTTTGGAAAATGAAAAACGGGTAATCCATCTGGAACTGCCAGTCACCATTTGTATCCTTTTTAAAGCCGACTTTATCCTGACCATGCACTTCCCGATATAAAAAAGGTTCAATTTCTTCAAATTTCTTCGGCACTCCATTCGGGGCCTTCAACTCGTCGATACTGATCGTGCCGTCGGCATTGGCGCTGACCTTCGGCTCTCCGGCCAGGGTGAGCATCTTCAGGAACGAAGATTCGAACCGGCGGCTCGTTTTGTAGAGTCCCGCAACCTGCGCCGCGTCGGCCCTCGCGTCCGACACTTTTCCCGGAGCAGGCGGCGTGTAGGGAAAATACCGGTCGAGAAAGCTTTCGAACAGAATGGTTCGCGGGCTCACCTCGCCCTTCCCCGCGCTGTTGTAGGAGACGAAAAATCCGACATTCTGGTCGAGAATCAGATGCAGATCGCTGTGAAAAAATTCCGTGTCGCCGCCGTGGCCGATGATGCGGTGCCCGTTGCGGGTTTCCTCGTAAAATCCGTGGGCCATACCGCTCAGCCGGTCATCCGCGTCAAACAGCCGCGCGTGCATCGTCTGGGCGGTTTCGGGGCGTAAAATTTGTTTGTCGCCAAACTTTCCGTCCTGCAGGTGCGCGATCATGAAATTGCACATGTCGCGTGCGGTGGTGGAAACGCTGCCTGCGGGATACGCCTCCACGAACTCGAAGGGTTTCGCCTTGCCCGAGGCTTTCTGATAGCCGTCCGACATCATGGGCTTCAGATTGTCGGGGAGGGGCTGCACAAATGTCGTCCGGGTCATCTCGAGTGGGGTGAAGATATTGTCCGCAACGTATTGCGCAAAAGGCTTGCCGGAGACGCGCTGCACGATGTAGCCGGCCAGGGCGGTGGCGTAATTGGAATAGGCGGGCACGACAAACGGCGGAAATATCCGCTTCGGCATGTGTTCTTTCAAATACTGGTCCAGGGGAGTCATGTGCTGCGCGTCGGCCACAAACAAGTCCTTCGCGGTCTCTTCGAATCCCGCCGTATGCGTCATGATGTCGTTTAGCGTAATCGGCTGGCCGAACGCCGGAGGAATTTTGAAGTCGAGGTAGAAGTTCACGTCCTTATCGAGATCCAGCTTGCCTTGCTCCTGCAGCTGCATCACGGACGTCCAGGTGAAGAGCTTGGAGATCGAGCCGGGGCGGAAGAGCGTGGCGTCCGGCGTGACGGGGGTGCGCTTGGCCATGTCCGAATAGCCGTAGCCTTTCGCGAAAATTACTTTGCCGTCTTTCACGACGGCAATCACCGCGCCGGCGATGTCCTCGCGGTTCAATTGCGCGGGCATCATGCCGTCCAGAAACGCTTCCAGATCTTCGGCGGTCAAGGCATGGCCACCTGCCGCGGAGGCGGTGGATGGCTCCTCAACCTTAGCGACGGCCCGCGCCGCTTCCTTTGTTTTCTCGGCGGTCTGCGCCAGCACCAGTGAACCTGCGGCTATACCCGCGAATACCAAGACAAGCAGACTTTTCGTTTCCCAGTTCATTTTCATGCTCCCCCCGAAACGCTCGCCGTTCACAAAAATGGGAAAGCCGGTCGCCCGGCTTTTCTGGAATGAGTTGGATACCGTTGCATGAATCAGACATGGTACATACAAATTAGAAGATCACGCGCAGGCCGAACTGCCCTTCCCTCCCCGGAAGGAATTGCGCGACGGTGCCGAAGTTCGTAACAGTCGGCGGCAAGTTCTGGAGCAGGTTCATAGCCGCGGGGTTGGCATTGTTGAAAAGGTTGAAAAATTCGAACATGCCTTGAACTTGAACGTGATCGCCGATGGGAAACGTCTTCATCACCCGCAGATCCATGTTAACGAAGTTCGGCGATACGAACTGATTGCGTCCCGTTTTCAAATCGCGAGAGTTGTAATTTCCGTTGCCGTCCTGATCGATCGGGGCTTGCGACTGTTGCGTGTAGTGGAAACCGCTTTGTGCCCGGAAGATCGTACTGAATTCGAATTTCCAGGGCAGTTCGATCAACGCGTGCATTTGGTAGTTGTGACGAATGGCAAAGTCGGAAGGCCCCTTGTCAAGGTTGGCTCCGTTATAGAACTTGCCAGCTTGTGGAACCCAGTTACCGTTGCAAGCGAAGAATCCGGCGGTTGCATTCGTGCCTCCCTTGCAGGTGCCGCCCGTGGAAATGTTCCCGGGGTCGGTAACCACAGGTGGCACACCGACAAAGCTGTCCGTGGGATAGCAGACGCCAGTGAGGGTGGAATCCAGGCCGGAGCACAAGGCATTGTCCCGCTCGTTGGCCAAGGTATAGCTGCCTCCCATGGAGAAGTGGTGGCTCATTCTCTTCTCGAACGAGAGAATGCCCGCGTCGTACAAGCCGGAGTACCAAGGCCCAAAGCCGTTCACATAAACTCCGGAGAAGTTATTCGCAATGCGCGATTCGAACGGCAGATTGGTTTGGCGGATGCCGAGGATGTCGTTGATGTTTTTGTGATAGTAGTCCACGGCGACCACGAAATCGTTGCTCACCTCCCGCTGAAGTCCCACGTTCATGCCGTTGGTGTAAGGAGTTTTGAAGCGAGAATCGATCGTGACGGGATACGATCCCGCGGGATTCACCAGGTAAGAAAGGGCTCCGAACGGGCCCCAGAACAGGGCATCCGACGAGGTCGGTGTGACGCCGATGGCGGCGTCCGCAGCCGTAAGGTAGTCGGCCGGGCTGAACCCGGAAAGTTGCTGGATGTTGCCCTGATTTACAACGGAGTTGGCGGGAATCGGGGCATGGCCAGGGGCCACGACATTATTGAGGTGGTCAACGCCGTAATAGGGCACGGGGCCAACGAGAGCGCTGAAGGGACACGTTGCGCCAGAACTCGCCAATTGCGCATCCGTCATAGTGGGCGACAGGCACAAGAAAGGTGGAAATAAAACAGGGGCAATCGTGGGAACGCCGTAGAACAACCGCGGATAAGAGAGCGGCTGGATGGTGCGAAGATCGGCGCCGCCAAATCCGGGAACATCGCGCGCGATACCCAGACGAAACTGGTCATAGAACAATCCCCAACTGCCGCGCAAAACGGTTTTGGAATTGATGGACCAGGCAAAGCCGACGCGGGGGGAAAACTCCGTCTTATCGTTGAACTTGCTATCGTAGTCCCAGCGCAGTCCGTAGTTGATGGTCAGATTTTTCAGGATTTTCCAGTCATCCATCCCATAGATGCCGTTGTAGTTGTTTCGGAGATGAATCTGATTTGCCTGCGGGGTGGCCCCGCCGACAGTTTCCAGCAAGAAGAACCCAGAGTCGATCGGGCCAAACTGTTGGTAGTCGGAGACGGTGGCGAAAAGCTGGTTCTCCTGGAGATTGGCTTCCACACCATCGATATGGCTGTACTGGTAATCCCAGCCAAATTTGATGGTGTGCCGGCCAATCGTCTTCGCCATGTTCGCGCCGAGGAATCCGTATTTCTGGTCCAGGTTGGAAGGCGAAGTAATGGAGCCAAAGGTGATTTGCGGACTCCCGAATAGCGCCCCCGAATCAACGGTTTGAAATACGTTGTAGAGCGTGTACGGTCCAGCCTGGGGATGCGCGGACTGCTGCCCGGTCGTGTCTTCCCGGTAACCGCCGCGGAGGCTCAGAATCCATGGGCTCCCCGAATCGCCGAGGGTCACCGTGTCGTTCGCGCCATAGAGCGAGCTTCGTGCTCCGTAGTTTTGACGGTTGGAAGGCAAAGCCGTGTAGTTGGAAAGCGGCAGATAATTTCCGATGTGCGCGTTGGTGTAGTTGTATTCCTCGGAAAGGTGATGGCGGCCGAGATTTTCATCGAAACGCCCGAACAAGCGCGCTTCACGGTCCGTGGAGGGCGAATTGTATTGCGCCTCCTGGTCGATGATGACCTGGGGCGTGCCCGCGGGAATCTGATAGTTGAGAGCCCGGTTCTCATGGATTCCCTCGCCGGAGATGTAGCCGAATACTTTGTCTTTGATGATCGGCCCGCCAAGCGCGGCGGTGTAATCCCAGCGAAGCAGCTCCGGCACGCCGAGGGAATTGTCCGAACTATCGAATGCGCTGCTGCGGTAAAAGGCGGAAGCGAGCCCATGAATGTCGTTGGTACCGGACTTCGTAATAACGTTCACTACGCCGCCCGAGGCATGGCCGAACTCCGCCGAATATCCGCTGGTGAGCACCTGAAATTCGGCGATCGTATCCTGAGTGAATTGCGCGGCGGGGCCGCCGGTAATCTGATTATTGTTGGGCAAACCGTCGATGAGGTAACCGGTGTTATTCCCGCGCTCGCCGAGCACCGATTGGGAGTTGTCGGCGTTCGTGCCGTTTCCCGGATTATTCTGGCTGCTGATCAAAACGCCGGGCACGAGCTGCAGCAGGTCCAGGTAATTTCTTCCATTCAAGGGAATGTCCGAGATTTGGCGGGGCATGATGGTGGTGCTCGAGGCGGAGCTTTGCGTCTCCAGAAGAGGGAGCTCGCCGGTGACCTGTATCTGTTCGTGCGTGCTGCCGACTTCGAGTTGCACGTCGATATTCAGGGTGCGGTTCAGCGTCACTTCCAGGCCGGTCAGCACCTGTTGCCGGAAGCCCTCGTGCGACACCGTCAGTGTATAGGCACCGGCCGGCAGCGCGGGAACGCGGTAGGCTCCTTCGGTGTCGCTTTGCACGCTGTGGTCGGCTACAACAGTCTTGCCCACGACATGGATCTCCGCCCCAGCGATCGCTAGCCCCTGTTTGTCCGTGATTCTCCCGCTGATCGTGGAAGTGGTTTGGCCCAGGAGAGCCGGGGTCACACTAAAAAGAGCAGCGAAGGACGCGGCCAGCAGAAAGCCGAGGGGCCTGGACTTATGAAGAATATGAATTTGCATCGTAATTGCTCCTCCCCTTCACGAAGGTTATTCGTGACTCGGGCAAAATCTATTCAGAATTCCAGGTCGCGCGGCTGTCCGGCGAGGCTTCGAACCACCGGTGATCCTTGCGGTCTTCTTCTTCGCTTCGGCGGAGAAGCTGCAAGGAACGCTTGGTTTGGGTCTGCGCGCAGGCCACAAAAATGGCGCCCAACAGGGCGATCGGTGCAACGTAAGAGCCTCCGAAGGAGGAACTCGCGGTCGACGCGATGCAGAACTCGTCGCAAACGCGGGCGATCGGAGTTGTCTCGCTGTCCGTAATTCCAAATGTGGGCACGCCCTGCTGCTTGGCGCGTTGCGCCGCCTCGACAGTGTCTCGCAGACAAGGGCCAAAGCTGATGGCAATCAACAGGTCCTTGCGGTTCAGCGTGCGCACGCGACGCTGCACGTTTCCCGTGCTGCCCACCGGCGCCTCCGCGGGAAAGCCGAGGGTCATCAAGCCGTAGGCCAGATAGCAGCTCAGCGCCGCGGCCAGATCGATGCCGATAATCAAAATGCGTTGGGAGTCTTTTACGCGCTTGGCGAGTCGATTGATCTGCTCGGGGTCGATCCGGGAGTGCAGCGCCTGGAGGTTGCGCATGTCGAGGTCTAGGCTCTGCCGGATGCGATCAGCGAGCGTCTTTTTTTCCTGGGAAGCGGCTTTCAGGACGGCGTATGGCGTGATGCGGGTGACAAAGTGGGCGCGCAGGTCGGAGAGGAAGTCTGCGAATTTGCCGTAGCCGAGGACCTGAATCGTCCGCACGATGGTCGCTGCGTCTACTTCGTAGCGTTTTGCGAGTTCCCGGGAGGAGAGGAAATACGTATCTTCGGGGTTCTCGAGGATCATGCGCAGCAGTTTGCGCCGGCTGGGGCTGAGCTTGTCCTGCGCCTGCGCAAAGCGCGCTTCCAGGCTGGTTTGTCCCTTGTGGGCGGAGTTCGACCGCTTGGCGGATACACGCTTCCCTTTTGCTGATTTCGCCACCGACCACTCCTTCGGTTTTGCCGGGTTCACCGCGCGCCCGCCCACTCTGCGGGAAATCACCCCACGGCGCCATTCGCCGGCAAGGAACCGACGACCCCAAAGCTGTGTAAGCGAAATACAATGCTTGTTGCAGTTTGTCAAGAGATTTCAATATTTGTTGCATTTAATCGAAGCTGTAAATCCTCGCTTGGCCCGGCAATCCGCCGGGGAACCCGGAAAGAAAGCGGGGCGCCTCCCAGCGGGCGATACTCCGCCACGAAGCGCCCTCGTCCTTTCTCTCTAAATGCGATTGACGCCGGCTAGAAATCGAACCTCAAGCCGATTTGCCCTTCCCTGCCCGGCAAGTATTGCAACGTTGAGCCCAGGCTGGGAGTGCCGCCCTGAAGAGTCTGCACAGCCGCCGGATTGTCACGGTTGAACAGGTTGAACATCTCAAAGAGGACCTGCCCCTTGATGCGCTCGCCGATGTTGAATCGCTTGGAGAGGCGCATGTCCATGTTTACAAATGCCGGAGCGGTCTGGGAATTCCGGGCAAACAACGGAGTCCCAAACCCGTCGAAGTACAAGCCCTGGCCGTTGAAGAGTCCGTCCCCATCGAAGTCCGGTCCTCCGCTGGCGGGTCCCACGCTGTAGCGGAATCCGCTCTGTGCGCGGAAAATGCCGGCGATTTCGAATTTCCATGGAAGTTCGACAATGGCGTTGACCAGGAACGTCTCCGCCAGCGACAAATCGGAAGGCCCGCCGTCAATCTTTGCGCCGTTATAGAAGGTTCCTGCTTTCGGCACGAAGTTGCCCAGGCTGTTGACGAACGCGCCGTTGGCGTTGGTTTGTCCGGTATTCGAATCGGTAACGACGGGCACCTTCCCGACGTAACTGTCGGAAAGGCCAGTGATAGCAAGAAAGTTCACGCCTTCGCCGCTCTGAACTTCGCTCGATAGCGTTGAATTCAAGACGTCGTCGGTCGCGTGGGTATAGGTATAAGATGCCTGCACGGTGAAGCTGTGTGACATTCTTTTCTGCATGCCGATGGTGAAGCCGTCGTATGTGCCGGCTCCCCAGGGCCCATAACTTTCAATTCGGGTCGAGCCGGTTCCGGGCACAAGCTCATTGGTGTGACCGGGCATGCGCGCCTCGAAGGCCAAGTTTGTCGCCCGCACCGTGGTGATGTCCTCGATGTCTTTGTGGTAGTAATCGACGGTGAACACCAGATCCGGGGCCATTTCGCGCTGCACACCCACGTGATAGTTGAAGGTGTGCGGCACCTTGAAGCCCGGGTCGACGGTGATGGGCACCAATCCCGCGGTGCCATTAATGCCGCCGATGGTCGTGAGGTTTCCAAAGGGATCCCAGCCCCAGTAATTTGCCGGAACGGTGATCGATTTGTTCGTTCCGGCCAGATTGGCAATGGCAGCATCCGCCGCCGTGAGGAATTGGTCTGGCGTGTATCCGCTCAATTGCTGGATGTTGTTTATATTGACGGGAGTATTCGCGGGAATGGGCGCGTGACCGGAAGCGACAACGCTGTTCAGATAATCGATTCCGTAGAGCGTTGTGCCGAGGCCGTTCGGACACGTCAGCCCCTGCTGGGTGATTTGCGACTGAGTCAGATTGTTGGAGACGCACACGGTCGGGCGTCCCAGGGACTGAAAGTAGCTCGTCAGAATGGTCGGATTCCCGTAGAACAGCCGCGGGAACGACAGCAAGCGTTCGCGCTGGATATTGGCACCGCCGAAGCCGGGTATGTCGCGCGCCACGCCCTCGCGGAACTGGTCATAGAAGGTTCCGAAGCTGGCGCTGACTACGGTCTTCGAGTTGGGAGCCCAGTTCACGCCGATGCGCGGCGAGAAATCCGTCTTGTTCGGGAATTCTGAATCGTAATCCCAGCGCAAGCCCGCGTTCAGCGTGATTTTCGAGGTGATCTTCCAGTCGTCCTGGAGAAAAAGTCCAGCATAGTTGTTGTTGATATTTACCAAGTTATCTTGCGGGGTCTGTCCGCCCTGCAAAGTAATCAAGTTCAGTCCGGAATTGACAGGGCCGAAGGTGTTGAAATCATTGATAGTAGAAAAGAGCTGGGTGAAAAAGTTGTTTGGCTCCGCGCCGTTCACGCCAGTGTGTTCGTAGTCCCAGCCGAATTTCACCGTGTGGTGGCCGAAGACTTTGCTGACGTTGCTACCACCCGAATAATATTTTTCAAAGAATGTGAAGGAGTTATAGCCGGGTCCGAACGATGCCTGCCCCTGATCGCCAAACAGGTCTCCCGATGTGTAGGTGGAGAACAGGTTGAACAACGTGTTCGGTGTGCCCGCTTCCGGACAACAGGGACTCTGCCGCGTCGGATTGCCCCGGTATTGGAAATAGGAATTCACGATCCAAGCGCTGGAAACATCGCCGATGGTCCAGACGTCGTTGAAACCGAGCGTCAACGTCCGGCCATCGATGTTGTACCGCGTGTCCGGGAGATTCAAGGACGCGGTCAGCGGCAGGAAATACGTGATGTGGTTGTTGGTGTAATTGATCTGCTCGCTCAAGCGATGCGGCCCCAAGTTTTCGTCTAACTTGGCGCGGGCGCGGGTAGTAAAAGTCTGCGCATTTTTGTTAAACGGGGCTTCAAAGGCCACCAGGGTGGATGGCAAATTCGGATTGAAGACAAAGTTCAGGTTTCGGCTTTCCAGAATGCGTTCCGCAGAGCCGAAGAAAAAGATTTTGTCCTTCAGAATCGGTCCGCCAAAATAAACGGTCGGATCCCAGCGATTCAGGAATGGCGCGCCGGTGCCGGCTCCAGGAATATTGTTGGAATCGAAGGCGTTGCTGCGGTAGAACACGGAAAGGCCGCCGTGCCAATCGTTCGTACCGCCGCGCGTGACCACGTTCACAATGCCGCCCGAGGCATGGCCAAACTCGGCCTTATAGCCGCCAGTCACGACCTGAAACTCCATGATGGAATCCTGGTTGAACTGTGCCGAAGGGCCGCCGTTGAAATTGTCGCGATTCGGCATGCCGTCAATCAGGTATAGAGTGTTGCCGCCGCGCTCACCAAGAATTGGCGTCGAGTTGTCTCCATTGGGATCGTTTTGCCGATTCAGCGCGACTCCCGGCACCAGTTGCAGCAGGTCAAGATAGTTGCGTCCGTTGATTGGCATGTCCTCAATTTGTCGCGGAGTGATCGTGCTGCCGGTTGAAGAGCTGGTGGTCTCGAGCAGGGGCGCCGCCGAACTCACTTCCACCGTCTGGTTCGTCGAGCCCACCTGCAACACCACGTCGTAGACAAGGGTGCGGTTGAGTGTTAGTTCAATCGCTTTGAACGTCTCCGTCTGGAAACCGGTTTTGGAGACGGTAATTTCGTATAGGCCTGGGGGCAGGGCGGCGAAGCGGTACGTGCCGTCATTCTCGGTGGTTGCGGTTCGATCAATCGCCAGCTGGACGTTTTTGACGTTCACCTTGACGCCGGGAACAGTAAGGCCTTGTTTATCCTGAACGGTTCCCGTAATTGTGGAAGTCGTTTGTGCGTGCAACAAAGCCGGCGAAAGAACCGAGAAAGCAAGCAGAAGCAGCACCGCCGGCAGGAGCAAGAAAGAATTGGAATTCAAGCGGAATCCGAACAACACCCCGTACTTCTCCATCTTCGTAGTCCCCCTGTTGGAACGCCCCTCCCCTTTCAGGATCTGCCGGCGCATCTTGTAGCAGCTGCATCGTGGCTTGTCATGCAACAATCGTTGCGCTTGCAAGAGAGGGTCGTGATTGGGCGGAGTCTATGGTCCACAATACGGGATGTCAATAAGAATCTGCGCGATTTCACCGTTATCCGCTTGCGGACAACACGTGTTGCATTTCAAATGCTCTCAATAACTTTTTCTGATGCATGCCATGCAACGCCTCGTGAATCATCTTGACAGACTGCAACACCTGTTGTATTCCCTTCTGCGCTTTGAAAAATCCCGCGCCAACCGACGCCGTACTGGTAAAGGGCTCCATGAAACGGGCGCCCCACGCGCCTGGCGAGCGCTCGAACGTTGCCCGTCCTCGCGCGCTTCCCCGCGTCCTTGGCACCTGGGACCTCGCCTTTATGATTGTGGGTACTGTTATCGGTTCCGGTATCTTTCTGGTGCCCGGCCCTATCCTGCGCGCCGTCAACAATTCCGTTCCCGAATCATTGGCCGTCTGGGTCGGCGGCGGAGTCCTTTCGCTATTTGGCGCCCTCACCTATGGCGAACTGAGCGCGATGAAGCCCGAAGCCGGCGGCTTGTATGTTTACATCCACGATTGCTTCGGCCCCTTCGCTGCGTTTCTTTTTGGCTGGACGTTATTCTTCGTCATCAGCTCCGGCTCCATCGCCACCCTGGCCGTCGCCTTTGGCAATTACCTCGGCGAATTCGTGGAACTTTCCGCCTTCGGAACAAAAGCCGTGGCCGTCCTGATGATCCTGGTGATCGGCATCGTCAATGTGCGCGGCACGCGCCAAAGCGCGAACCTGCTCAACGTCACCACGATCGTAAAAGTGGCCGCCATTCTTGGCGTCAGCGTGCTCCTCCTCTGGCGCGGCATAAATCCCATATTTGGCGGGGCCGCGTCTCCCCATTCCACGCCAGCGGGAGTCTCCGGCTTGGGCCTGGCAATGGTCAGCGTGCTTTGGGCCTATGAAGGGTGGCAGTATGCAACCTTCAGCGCCGGGGAAACCGTGAATCCCCAGCGCACTTTCCCTCTCGCTTTCCTCATCGGAACGGCCAGCCTCATCGCTCTTTATTTCATCGCGAATCTCGGCTATCTCGCCGCGCTCGGCCCCCAGGGAGTCGCTTCTTCCAATCGCGTGGCCGCCTCGGCCCTGGGCGTCGTCGTCAGCCATGGAGCCGGTAAAATCGTCGCCGTGGCCATTCTGATCTCCATGTTCAGCGCGGCAAATTCGATTATGCTTAATGCGCCTCGCGTCTATTACGCGATGGCGAAGGACGGCCTCTTCTTTCATTCCCTGTCGCAAATTCATCTGAAATTTGAAACTCCGGCGCTTGCCGTGGTTGCCGGGGGAATGTGGTCCTCGGCTCTAGCCGTCAGCGGCACATTCGAGCAGTTGCTCACTTACGTCGTTTTTATCGGGTGGCTGTTTTACGCATTAGCCGCCGGCAGCGTCTTCGTTTACCGGACCCGCCGGCCAGATGCCGTGCGTCCTTACCGCGTGCCCGGATATCCGTGGACACCCGCAATTTTCGTCCTGGCGGCGATGGCTCTGGTCGCGAACACCGTCGTCTCGCAACCCGTTCGGGCCGCAATTGGGCTTGGCATCGTCTTTCTTGGCGCACCGGCATATTTGTTCTGGCGCCGTTCGACAAGCTCGCTGGCGGAAGGAGAAATTTAGTTGACCCGTGCAAGCACAACCCCGGCAAAGCCAGACATCGTAGTGCGCCCTTTGCGAAGCATTGAAGAAATGCGTGTCGCCGTGGACTTGCAGAAGCGCGTGTGGGGTTATGCGGATCTCGACACCGTGCCCGATCAGATGTTTGTCGTGGCCCGCGAAAGCGGGGGCCAGGTGTTAGCAGCGTACGACAGAGAAACTCCCGCCGGCTTCGCGCTCGCCTACGCGGGAATCCACGACGGGAAGCCGTACCTTCATTCCCACATGGTTGGAGTTTTGCGCGAATACCAGGACCGTGGCGTCGGCCGCCTGCTGAAACTTGCGCAGCGTGACGACGCCATTGCGCGCGGCATCCCTCTGATCGAATGGACCTTCGATCCCTTGCAACTCAAGAACGCGCATTTCAACCTGGCCCGGCTCGGCGCGATTGTCCGCCGCTATCTGCCTAACGTGTACGGCCGCACGACCAGCCCGCTGCACGCCGGACTTCCCACGGATCGCTTGGTTGCGGAGTGGTGGCTGCAATCACCTCACGTGGAAGAAACGCTGCAAGGAAAACGCCTCACGCCAGGCAGCAAAACGGTTTGCATCTCGATTCCCAGCAACATCCGCCAGATTTGCACCGAAGATGCCCCGCGGGCCGAAGCGATCCAGTCCGAGGTGCGCGAGCAGTTCGGCCAGTGCATTGCCGCCGGCCGCGCCGCAGTCGGATTTGAATTCACCCCAGATCAGGGAAGTTACATTCTGGAGCCTTATGAAGATCGAATCGATTGAACTCCGCGAAATCCGCATGCAGCTGAAGTCGCCGTTCGAAACCAGCTTCGGCACCACGCTGAATCGCCGCATTCTGGAAGTGGAAATCATCGCCGACGGCGTGCGGGGCTGGGGCGAGGTCACCGCCGGAGAGACACCCGCCTACAATTCCGAAACAACCGACACGGCGTGGCACGTCATTTCCGATTTCATCGCGCCTTCCTTGATCGGAAAGACGCTCAGCAAAGCCTCCGACATCCCCGCACTGGTGTCTCCCATTCGTGGGCACGAGATGGCCAAGAGTGCGCTCGAAAACGCGCTCTGGGACATTGAAGCGCAGATGAAGGGCCTTCCTCTCTGGAAACTTCTCGGCGGCAGCATTCAGGAGATAGCCTGCGGCGTCTCGCTGGGCATCCGCGAAAATCCCGCGTCTCTTGTAAAGAAAGTAGAAGAAGAACTTCGCAGCGGGTATCAGCGCATCAAACTGAAGATCAAGCCTGGCAAGGACCTCGACTACGTCGCCGCCGTCCGCAAAGAATATCCCAATATTCTTCTTTCTGTGGACGCGAACTCCGCGTACACCCTGGATGACGCCACGCACCTGAAAAAACTTGACGATTTCAAGCTGCTGATGATGGAACAGCCGCTCAATTGGGACGACATCTACGCGCATTCCAAATTGCAGGCGCAGATGCAAACCGCGATCTGCCTTGACGAATGCATCCACAATACGCGCCAGGCGCTGACCGCGATCGAGTTGAAAACGTGCCGCATCATCAACATCAAGCTGGGCCGCGTCAGCGGTCATACCGAGGCCCGCGAATTGCAGGACGCCTGCCGCCAGCGCAACATTCCCGTCTGGTGCGGTGGCATGCTGGAGGCAGGCATCGGCCGCGCCCACAACATCGCCATGTCCACGCTGCCGGGATTCACCTTGCCCGGCGACGTGTCCGCGAGCCGCCGCTACTGGACTGAAGACATCATCGAGCCAGCGGTCGAAGTGAGCGCAAAGGGCACGATTCAAGTACCGCAAACGCCCGGCCTGGGTTACGCCGTCAAGCGCGACCTGATCGAAAAGCTGACGGTGCGCCGCAATCGTTGGAGCGCGCAGCAGGCCGCACACTAGACTCTTCTCTTTGGAGCAAGGAGCTCGGATGTTGAAAAATCTGCCGGCAAGAAGGCGCTTCGCCGTTTCTAGAAAATGGGGCTGGCTGGCCGCTGCTTGCCTGTTAGTTTGCCTCGGCACAGCCAGGGCGCAAGACGCGAATATTCCACCGCGGCAGGACTATCAACGGCTTGTCGGCACGCTAAAGCCCTTCATCGAAGAGCAGATGTCGCTCGCCGGCATTCCTGGCATATCCGTCGCCATCGTTGACGATCAACAAATCGTCTGGGCGCAAGGATTCGGCCTTGCCGATCCCAAGGAGAAAATTCCCGCGACCGCGGACACGGTTTATCGTATCGGGTCGGTCTCCAAGCTCTTTACCGATATCGGCATCATGCAATGCGTCGAGCGCGGCGAAATCGATCTTGACGCGCCGGTCTCCAAATATCTTCCCGATTTCCAACCGAAAAATCCTTTTGGCAAGCCCATCACTTTGCGCGAACTGATGTCGCATCGCTCCGGGCTGCTGCGCGAGCCCCCAGTGGGCAACTATTTCGAAACCAGCGAACCGACGCTTGCCGCCACGGTTAAAAGCCTGAACGATACGCAGTTGGTTTATGAGCCCGGAACGCATACGAAGTATTCCAACGCGGCCATCGCCGTGGCCGGCTACGTCCTCCAAACGCAGGTCCATCAGCCATTCGCCAAATATCTGAAGTCCAACATTCTCGAGCCGATGGGGATGCAACAGAGTTCTTTCGAGCCCGATCCGCGAATCGTGCGGAATCTCGCCAAAGCTGAGATGTGGACCTACGACGGCAAGACCTTTGAAGCACCGACCTTTCAACTCGGGATGGCTCCCGCGGGCAGCATGTATTCGACGGTGAAGGATTTGGGGAGGTTCACCAGCGTCCTGCTGGCGAAGGGCAAAACGGGATCCGGCCAATTGCTCGAGCCGGCCACGCTCGAAAAAATGTGGTCACCACAGTATCCAAATCCGGGCGGCTGGGTGTTTGGTCTCGGCTTCATTGTGCGCGACTTTGAGGGCCGCCGGATGGTCGGCCACGGCGGCGCAATCTATGGCTTCGCCACTTCCTTGGACCTGCTGCCGGAAGACAAGTTGGGCGTGATAGTGATCGCGACGAAGGATTCTGTCAACGCGGTGACGGACCGCATCGGGGAGGAAACGTTGCGCCTGGCACTGGCCCAGCGAGCCGGCAAGGCTCTGACTCTGCCGAAAGGGACGAGTCCCGTCCCGCAGGATCTAGGCCGCAGACTCGCCGGACGATACGGCGCCGACGATGATGCCCTCGACCTAGGTTATCTCGACGGCCGCGTGTCGCTGTTGAAAATCTCGGGCGGCGAGCAGCTTGAGCTGCGGCAGCTCGGCGACGGACTCATTTCGGATGGCGCGATGGGCTACGGCCTCCAAGTCACGCCCTTGGCAAACAGCCTCCAGATCCAATCCAAGGTTCTGGCGAAAACTGAACCGCCCAAGCCAGGCGGGGTTCGCGAGAAATGGAAAGGACTGCTGGGCGAGTATGGCTGGGATCACGACATTCTATATGTTTTCGAAAAAGACGACCGGCTCAACGTCCTCATCGAGTGGATGGAGTTCGACCCGCTGACCCAGGCATCCGAGGACGTCTTCCAATTCCCCACCCACGGCCTTTACGACGGGGAGAGCGCCGTATTCAAGCGCGACGCACAGGGCAATGCCACCGAAGTAAAGGTCAGTGGAGTCGTGTTCAAGCGCCGCGCGATTGGCGGAGTTAGCGGCGGCATCTTCCGCATCACTCCGGTCAAAAGCATCGACGAGCTTCGAAAGGAGGCGCTGGCCACGCAGCCGCCCGTCGAAGCGGGGGAGTTTCGCAAGCCGGATCTGGTGGAACTGCCGAAGCTCGATCCGAAAATCAAACTCGATATCCGCTACGCCACCAGCAACAATTTTCTGAGCACTCCGGTCTACACGGAAGCGACAGCCTTCCTCCAGCGCCCCGCCGCCGAGGCGCTCCTTCGTGCGCAGAAAAAACTGGAAACCATGGGTTACGGCCTACTGATTCACGACGCTTACCGCCCGTGGTACGTCACGAAAATTTTCTGGGACGCCACACCGGAAGACAAACATATTTTCGTCGCCGATCCCAGCCAGGGGTCGCGCCACAATCGCGGCTGCGCGGTCGATTTGAGCCTCTACGATCTTTCCACGGGAAAGCCCGTGGAAATGGTGGGCGTATACGATGAAATGTCCGAGCGTTCGTTCCCCGGGTATCCCGGCGGCACTTCGCTGGAACGCTGGCATCGGGAACTGCTCCGCCATGCGTTGGAGGATGAAGGTTTCCTGGTGTATCCGTTCGAATGGTGGCACTTTGATTACGCGGATTGGCAGAAGTATCCGATTCTGAATGTGGCGTTCGAACAGCTGCACGGAAATTAGGGACTGCGCGGAGCGCGACAACGGTGGAACAAGTCGCCGGGGCGTGTTTCGCAGAGGAATTGAATTTCGACGCACGCAATTTTATTTCTCCGAGGTGGTAGATGAAAACTTCCGTATGGAACCGCTTGGTCCTTTGCTGCGGTTGCGCTCTGGCGTTTCTCCTCTGCGCCGTCACAGCCTTCGCGCAACCCCCCGCCAGCCTGGAGCAACGCATCCAGCAAATCATGAGCAAGCCGGAGTTCGCCCACTCGCATTTTGGCCTGAAGTTCATCGAAGCGGACACCGGCAAAACAGTCTATGCGCTGAATTCCACGAAACTCTTCGTCCCCGGCTCCACGACCAAGCTGCTCACCACCGGAACTGCGATGGAACTCCTCGGCGACGACTATCGATTCCACACCAAAATCTACCGCACTGGCCCCATCAAGAAAGACACGCTTGAAGGCGATCTGGTCCTCGTCGCCAGCGGCGATTTGGACCTTTCCAATCGCATCCAGCCCGATGGCACGCTGGCTTTTGAAGACGAAGACCACTCCTACGGTGGACCGGAAAGCAAGGGCCTTCCCGGCGATCCGCTCGCCGTCATCCAAGAACTTGCCAAGCAGGTCGCTGCAAAGGGCATCAAAAAAATCAAGGGGCACGTGCTGGTGGACGCTACGCTGTTCGCCGAGGGTGAGCGCGAGCTCGGCACCGGTGTAGTAATTTCCCCGATTGTCGTCAACGACAATGTGATTGACGTAATCGCGAGTCCCGGAGCTTCGGAAGGCGCTCCCGTGCAACTCAAAATCGCCCCGGAGACGGCTTACGTCCATATAAACAATCAAGCCACCACGGGCAAAGCCGGCTCTCGAACGTCGTTGGAATACGCCGATGAGAAACAGAATCCCGATGGCACACGCAGCGTCAGCCTAAAGGGCAGCATGGCCCTGGATGCCCGCGCGCGAATGGCGTCTTATCCGGTTCCCGAGCCCAGCCGCTTCGCCGCCACCGTTCTGATGGAATCGTTGAAAGCGCAAGGCGTGTCCGCCAGCCTCGCTCCGTTCGCGGATAGCGTCGACTTCAAGAAACTCGGCGCCAGATATACAGCGGAGAACGTCGTTGCCGAGCACGTCTCGCCTCCCTTCCGCGAAGAGGTCAAGATAACCTTGAAGGTGAGCCAGAATCTTCACGCCAGCACCATGCCGTATCTTCTCGGCGCCCTGCTGGCGCACAAAACTTCTGGAGCTTTGCAGGCTGGCTTCGATCTCGAACATGACTTCCTGAGCAAGGCGGGTCTCGATCTTACCGGCGCATCGCAAGGCGACGGCGCCGGCGGCAACGCCTACTTCACACCGGATTTCATGACGCAATACCTGTTGTATATGTCCAAGCAGAAAGATTATGAAGCCTTCTATCGCGGGCTTCCCATTCTGGGCAAGGACGGCACGCTGGTGAAGATTGCGGCGAATTCGCCTGCCGCGGGCCACGTTCACGCCAAAACCGGCACTTACGGAACCTATGACGCCCTGAACAAAAACCTGATGATCACCGGCAAGGGGCTTTCGGGATACATGGACACGGCGAGTGGCCAGCATTTGATCCTCGCGCTCTACGTCAACATGGTCGCCGTTTCGCTGGAGGACGAAGATGCCGCGCAGAAAATTGCCGGCGAAGCTCTCGGGCAAATCGCCGCCGCGGCCTATGACGCTCCTTTGACTGCGCCGCCCGTGGCGGCCGTGGCCGCTCCCGCGGGCAACGAATACGACGTCATCATACGCAACGGCAGAATCATCGACGGCTCCGGGAATCCCTGGGTCTCCGGCGATCTCGGAATCCGCGGCGATAAAATAGTCGCCATCGGTAAGCTCGACAACGCCATCGCCAAGCGGGTGATTGATGCCACTGGCCTTGTGGTTTCTCCTGGTTTCATCGACATGCTGGGCCAATCCGAACTTTCCCTGCTCATTGACAATCGTTCCTTAAGCAAGCTCTCCCAAGGCATCACCACCGAAATTACCGGCGAAGGCGGCTCCATCGCGCCGCAAAACGAGCGCACGCTCGCACCAATGCAAGCGGCGCTCGACCAATACCATCTGAAAGTGGACTGGACCACGCTCGATGGCTACTTCAAGCGGCTGGAAAAGTCCGGGACACCGCTGAACATCGGCACCTACGTGGGCGCCGCACAGGTTCGCGAAGCCGTGATTGGCGACGAAGATCGCGCGCCCACACCCAAGGAACTCGAACAGATGAAGCAACTTGTCGGGCAAGCCATGCAGGAGGGCGCCTTCGGCATTTCCACCGCGCTCATCTACCCTCCCGGCCACTATGCCAAGACTGAAGAACTCATCGAACTCGCGAAGGTTGCGGCACAATATGGCGGAATTTACGGTTCGCACATGCGCAGCGAAGGCCAGTCTGAACCCCAGGCGATCGACGAAGCCCTGCGCATTGGGCGGGAAGCGAACCTTCCGGTAGAGATTTTTCACTTGAAGGTTTCCGGCAAGACGCGCTGGGGAAACATGACCAAAGTCGTCGCGCAAATCGATGCGGCGCGAGCTGCCGGGCAGGATGTCACCGCGGACATGTATCCCTATGTCGCCGGCGGCACGGCGCTGGCATCCAGCCTTCCACCCTGGGTTGCCGATGGCGGCATGGAAAAATTGTTGCAGCGCCTTCACGATCCCGCTATCCGCGCCAAGATCAAGGCAGAGATGGCCGCGGATCATCCCAACTGGGAGAATCTGTTCTTCGATTGCGGCGGCGGAAAAGGAGTGATGGTTTCCGGCGTGGAAAACCCCGAATTGAAGAAATTCGACGGGAAAACAGTCGCTGAAATCGCCGCGACCCAGAAAAAGACGGAACTCGACGCACTCTTCGATTTCATCATCGCCGACAAAGGACAAACTGGGGCGCTCTATTTCATGGCCAGCGAAAAGGACAATATGTACGGCCTGAAGCAACCTTGGACCAGCCTGTGCCTCGATGCCGGCGAGCTCTCGCTCGACGGCCCGCTTTACGAACCACACACGCACCCGCGGGCCTTCGGCGCCATGCCACACTTCCTTGGCCGCTACGTTCGCGATGAGCATCTCCTGCCACTCGAGCAGGCTATCCGCAAAATGACGTCGCTGCCCGCGCAACGCGAACGCCTGGTCGGCCGCGGCTTGCTGAAGACTGGCTACTTCGCCGACATTACGATATTCGATCCGGCAACGATCATCGACAACGCCACCTACGCCCAGCCCGCGCAACTTTCCAGCGGCGTGAAGTATGTATTCGTAAACGGCCGCCTGGAATATGAAGGCGGCAAGCTCACCGGAGTTACCGCGGGACGCCCCTTGCGCGGTCCCGGCTGGAAACCTGCGGAACCGGCAGGCAATTGAGAGAACGGGCGTAGGTTTGCCCCGCTCAATTATTGAATCTGTAGCCATACCTTCGATATGTTGGCGTATGAAAGCAAAAGGCCGCGTTGCCTCGCGCGGCCCTATTTACTCCACTGTTTTTAGTGGATGTGCCGCGGCAATGAATTCAGATACGCGATGATCGCTTTTGCGTCGTCGTGATTCATGTGATAGATGTGCATGGGCGGCCGCAACATTTCCCCCTCTGGCCCGATTCCCTGTTCAAGGACGCGCTCTACTTCTTGTTCAGTCAGCCCGGGCAGGCCGGCGATCGGCGGCGCGTTCTGCGCCCAGTTGGCAATCGGCTTCACCGGCATGATCCAGATCGGCGCGCCTTGCAGCCACGCTCCGTGGTCGAGTTGCCCTCCGGCCGTTCTTGGGGTGTGGCACTCGGTGCACATGGCCACGTCTTCCACCAGATAACGACCTCGTTCGATTTCCGCGGCTTGTGTCTTTTTCGTGCTTGCGGCTTGGGGATCCACCTGTGCAACAGCAAATAGTCCGGGAAAAACCAGAACGGCAATCAGCGCCGTAAGCAGGGTCGCTCCCATGAGTAAGTCTCCTTTCCTTGGATGAAGTTGTGCGACGTTCGCCGAGTGGTCGCAGAAGGCCCTTCGCCGGTGCCCGTAGAAGTGAGCCGGATGCGCAGGAGGATGAGTAAAAGGCAGGACGCGGGGAAGCGGCGCTCGAAAATTACTTCACATCCGGAAACAATTCCAGCATATCACCCGGAGAACGCAGATTGCGACGAAGTTCCAGATTCTAGACGATGTTTGAAATTGGCACTCTCGGTGCGCCTCGCTAGTTCAGCCGTGCACTGCAAGATACTGAGCCGCTGAGCTTTGCTCATTCCGCATTTTTTGAACTATGGCAGGCCCTTTGCCTGACTGAAGAATGGGGATATCCGCGGGAAGGATGGCAAGACGCAATTCTCCCCTTGGACCCTGCGAGCATGCTTGCGAACGAAGGCGTTTGGATGCGGAGACGTCAGGACTTGCGCGCCCAACGCGCGGCTCTCCTTCGCCAGTTAAATCTTGCGCCCGAAGATCCCGGCATCACCTCCCAACTCAAGGTGATCGATGCCACGATCGCGGAGTGCGCCAAAAATATCGAGCGCAGTCATCCTCCGGCTGGAGAGCCATCCGCGGCGAAGAGTTAAGACGCAAGGGGTAAATCCTCGAAATGACTGGGCTCCGCTTCCCGGAGCAAGATTTTGATTCTGTAGAGAGCACAAACCATGTTGGAAATCGACAAAATTCGCGAGGCGGCCCTGAATCATGGGTTCCATCACACCAGCATTTCCAAGGACGGCAGCACCGTGTGGTTCAGCAAACCTGCCGCAAATCCCGGCCAGGCCAACCAACTCATGTGCATCGACCTCATCACGCGCAGCGGAACGCTGTTCTGGAAAAAACAGGATTCCACCGTCGATACCCGCACGTTCCGCAACGCCGATAGCCTCGTCTCCTTGCTCCGGCAGACCTGATTTTCATGGGACGCACAAATCAAGGCCTGAGGGCCCACACTGCGCACCCCCACGATCTTGCGGGGATTTTCCAGCGACTCAGTTCGGATGAACGGCGCACAGCTTCAGCGTCCGGCTGCAATATATCGCTGAGTTTCCTTTTCTCTTAATCTCCACTGACGTCCAAACGAAGCAACCTGATGGCATTCTCTTTCAGAATCAGCGGCCGCACTTCGTCGCGAATGGCGATTTTTTCAAAGTCCGCGATCCAGCGGTCGGGAGTAATGAACGGGTAGTCAGACCCGAACAAAACCTTCCTCTGCAGCCGCGAATTTGCATACTGAATGAGCGTCGGCGAGAAGTACTTCGGCGACCAGCCCGACAGGTCTATATATACGTTCGGTTTGTGGAGACAGATCGAGATGGCCTCGTCCTGCCAAGGAAAGGAGGGATGCGCCATGATGATGGGCATCGTGGGAAAGTCCACAGCCACGTCATCGATCGGCATGGGATTGCCGTACTTCAGCCGCACCCCACCGCCTCCCGGCATTCCAGTGCCTATACCGCTGTGACCCGTATGAAACACCACGGGCAGCTTTGCGTCCGCAAACACCTCGTAGAGGGGATACGCCATCTTGTCGTCCGGTGAAAATTGTTGGATTGGCGGGTGCAGTTTCAATCCATGGACAAGCTTTTGGGAAACAAGCCGCTTCGCCTCGCGGACACCTTCCAGGCCGCGATGCGGATCGATGCTGCAAAACGGAATCGCGACATCCGGATTCTCGGCCGAGAAGCGGATCACCGCTTCATTCGTCACTCGCGGCCGGCCGGTCAGCTTCTCATCCACCGCGAAAATGACAAAGGCGATTTTTCGCGAACGGTAATACTCCGCCAGCGCCTTAGGATCGCGCGAAGCTCCACTGTCCCCAAAGTATTGCTTCGCGGCGCTGTCTGTGGGCGTCGCATCGTCCGTGGCTTCCAAATGCACGTGCACGTCGATCGCCGCCAGATTTTGCAGATTCGGCTTCGTCCATTCGCTCATGCAAGAATCTCCCGGCAGTTCAAAATGTTTTCCGGCACCGGCTCGCGGTAAAGCGCTTCCACCTCATCCGCACGATTTTTCAGGACCGCCATTTGATTGATTGAACCTTTGTCCGTCAGCTCCTGGCATTCGAGTGACGGCGGAACATCCAACAGCGCGGCGCGCTCGATGCGGGTTGAACTTCCCGTGCTCTCTGCTGCGAAGGACTGCAGCAGTTCGCGGAACACCGCGCGGACTTCCTCGCTTGAGAGCACTTCGCGAGCGGAGGCGTGCTCTGGCAGTTTGGGGCACAGTTTACGGCAGACTTCCAGGGCCGGAAAAAATAACGCGGTCGCAAATTCACGATTGGGTCCGGCAATCACCACGTCCTGCAGCAAAATTCCGAAGTGTGCCAGCAATTTCATCCGCAGCGGACCGACACGCACCCAGGTTCCGCTGGAAAGCTTGAAATCCTCGTTCAGCCTGCCGTCAAAAATGAAGCCCTTCAGCGGGTCGCGTTCATCCAGGAACTTCACGGCGTCGCCCAGACAGTAGAAGTTTTCCTCGTCAAATGCGGCAGCATTCAGGTCTGGCCGCCGCCAGAATCCAGGCGTGATTGAAGGACCGCGCAACCTGGCCTCGATCTTGTCTTCGACGGGCACCAGCTTCAGCTCGACGCCGGGAACCGGGAGTCCCAGATGCCCGGCGGCCGCTCCCCCGATTCCTGTGGACAGCGCATACGGCGAGCTTTCCGTTGCACCAAGGCCGGTAACCACCAGGATCTCTTCGCCACACGTTTCGTATGCCAGATCCTGCAAAGCGTCCCAAACATGCTGGCTCAAACCGGCCGCCGCAAAAAACAAGCACTGCAAGCGCTGGAAGAACGTCTTCCTCAATACCTCGTCCGTCCGCATGTGCCCGACAAGCATTTGATACGCCTTTGGCACATTGAAATAGGCTGTGGTGGGTATCTCGCGCAGATTCCGCAGCGTCTCGCCAAACAATTCCTTCGTTGGCTTACCGGCGTCGATATACAACGTCCCACCGTTGTAGAGGACGATGCCAAAATTGTGGCTGCCGCCAAACGTGTGGTTCCAAGGAAGCCAATCGCAAATCACGGGCGGTTCCTCGGCGAGAAATTGGAGCACCTCGCAGAGCATTTGTTGATTCGAGCAAAGCATCCGGTGAGTGGTAATCACCCCTTTGGGCAGCCCCGTCGAGCCCGAGGTGTAGAGAATCTTGGCGATCGAATCGGGTGAAACGCGCCGATTGGCTTCATCCACCGCGGACGTTGGCTCCTCGCTTTCCAGTTCCGCCAGCGTTACGCAAGCGAGTCCTTCCGGCCACGACCCGTGTATAACCACTTTGGTGGATTCCGCCTGCAGCAATTTTTTCAACGGCCGTTCAAATTTTGCTCCATCCTGCGCGAACACCATGGCCGGCGTGAAATTCTTCCAGAGATGCGATAAGGCGTGAAACTCGTTCACCGCCAGAGAGTATGCCGGGGCAATCGGCGCATAGGGTATTCCCACATACATCGCAGCCAACGCGAGCAATCCATGCTCCACGCTGTTTCCGGACAGAATCATCAGCGGTCTTTCCTGCGAAAGGCCGTGGCCCAACAAGCCCTGTGCCAGCCGGCGAACTCTGTGAAGGGCGTTGCCATAAGTGGTCGTTTCCCACAGCCCATTGGGTCCCCGTTGAGCGAGAAACACACGCTCGGGCGCATGCGTGGCCCAATGCTGTAATCGATCCGTCACGCGTGCCGGATATTCTCCCAACGGCTTTGGCGATCGCACATAGATCACGCCATTGGGGTACCTGTCTACATTCGCTCCCAGTGAAGCGACATGCACGGAGCGTACGGGCCTTTTCGTAGCAGCTCCCATCCTAAAGCAGCCCCCTCAAACTCAAGGTCTCCCTCACTTCCCTCTCCGGGCTGTGCCATTGCGGTCCACCCAGACTTTCAGCCTATCAGGTGTCCTCCGAATCTGGTCAACCGGCGGGCGATAATCGCGCGGGCATTCACTCACTTGGGTTAAATGTCACAGATATTTATTCGAGCCGGACCAATGCTGCTCTCGGACGCCCAAGCCGCTTAATGTGAACCAAGCGAGCCAGGGCCAGGGGTAATTCTGTTCGGTGGAGGCCGATTATGCCAACCAAGTTTTTCCGCTCTGTAATCCTTTCGACGTCGCTGCTTCTCGGGGTTGTCGCTTGTGAAGCGCAAACCTCTCAGGTCAAAAAAGAGCCGATCCAGATGACTTCCCCCGCGTCGGGAAGCGAGATGTTCAATTCGTATTGCGCCCCATGCCATGGGAAGGAGGGCAAAGGCAACGGTCCCGCGGCCGCTTCGCTGAAAATTCCGCCTGCAAATCTTGCCGAACTTGCCAAGAAAAACGAAGGCAAATTCCCCGCCGACCATGTGGCAAACATCCTCCGGAGCGGGGTAGGCGGCGCCCACGGCTCCCCCGATATGCCCGTTTGGGGGCCGCTGTTTTCGCAGGTCAGCGGCCGCAATGATTCCATTGTTCAGATCCGCATCTCAAACCTGATACATTACATCGAATCGCTTCAAGTGAAGTGATCGCCTCAGCGCGAGATATTTTCCCGCGCGGCGCGATAATCCTCCCGATACGGCCGGTAAGTGAGCAAAAAGATCGCCCACATCAAAAGCCCCGCTAGCACCAGCGTAAGGGACAACGAGACGCCAAGCATCTGTTCATTGCCGAACACGTAATCGTTCAGCAGTCCGGGCAACAGCGGGCCCAGGGAGAGTCCCCCCAGACTCAGGATGAATAGAAACAGGGCGGACACCTGCCCGCGAAACTGGTTCGGGAAAATCAACTGCAACGCCGCATAAGAACAGCCGATCGGCATCGCGAGAAAGAGGATCGCTCCAGACAGCAGCACGTTCGTCCAGATGGCATTTCCAACACTCAGCGCCAGTGGGAAAAAGAGAACCGTTCCCGCCGCGCTGAAAACCGCTACGCGCAAAGGCGCCTCTGGAATCCCTCGGCGCTGCCAGCGATCGCACAAGCTACCGCCCGCGTACATCCCCGAGCAACCGAAGACTAGAGTCAAGATCCCCAATGTCTGGCCCGCATGCCCGGGACTCCATCCGTAAGTGCGTTGCAAGAACGCCGGCCCCCAGGCCAAAAATGCATAGCCACAGATTGCCTGAAACACCATGCCAATGGAAACACCGGCAACGGACCAGATTCTTGTGCGCAATTGTTTCAGCAATTCCCGCGAACCGGGATTCTTAGTTTGGCCTTCCAACGTAACCAGCAACGAGCGCCGTTGCGGCTCTCGGATCGTAAGGGTGATGACGGCAAGCAGGAGACCGGGAAGCCCAACGATCAAAAACGTCGCCCGCCACGACGCGATGGCTCCCAGGAAAGGTAAAATCAATTCCGGCGTATGCGAAAGGCGTTGTACCAGCGTTCCACCTACAATCATCGCCAATCCTGACCCGAAGTAGATCCCCATCGAATACACGCTCATGGCCAGGCCCAGTTTTCCCGGCGGAAATGCATCGGTGATCAATGAAAAAGCGGAAGGGGAAAGCGCCGCTTCCCCGATGCCCACACCCATTCGCGCCAGGAAGAGCGAACCGTAACTCTTCGCCATGCTGCATGCAGCCGTCATCAGGCTCCAGGCTATAATTCCGGCAGTGATGATTCTTCTTCGCGGGTAACTATCAGCCAGCTTGCCGAGCGGCAAGCCAGCAAACGTATAAAACACCGCAAACGAAAACCCTTGCAGAAGCCCGATCTGCGTATCGTTCACGTGCAGATCGTGCTTTATCGGAGCCACCAGAAGGCTCAGGATCTGGCGGTCAATCAGCGAAAGGGCGTAGCACAACGTCAGGACCAGAACGACGTACCAGGCATAGCGCGCCGAAAATGACGGTGAGGATGTCAACGCAGATTCTCTCTGTTTTTCAGAATGTTTGCCGGGACGGAATCGCGAGCATGTCAACCTGCTTCAGGGCCCACGGTTCTCTTTCTCCCAGTTGCGCAAATATAGATGCTTTAGATGGATTCAGGGACGCTCAACCGGCGCGACCATTCCAATTCTGGCGCGCGCCGGTTTGCATGGCGGGAGCGGAGTTAAAAGGACACTTTCAGTGAAAACTGAAACTCCCGCGGGTTAAACATCGTTCGGGGCTGGCCAAATACAGGATTAGGTGCATTGGGAATGGACACTGGCAAAAGTCCCAAGGCAAGCCATGCCCCAGGATTTCCGGTCGCCTGTTGTGATGCACAGGAGACGGCTCCCTGCTGAATGGCCAGAGTCGCCGCGTCCTTATAATGCTTCGGGATCACCGGCGAGCCGCCGCAGAAGACTGGCGAGCCGTAGACGGAACTCACTTCGTCCACATTCGCGCGATTCAAAAAGTTAAACGCGTCCACGGCAGCGTCCAGGCGGTACTTTTCCTTAAACATGAAATAGCGGGAGAGGCGGAGGTCCCATGTTCGCAACGGATCGCCGAGATAGGTGTTACGGGACACCGTGGTCGAACAGTTGTACACGGTGGTGCACGTTGGGGTGCCCAGCGGTGAACCTCCCACACGGTCGGTGGACTGGCCAGCGATGTCTCCGAAAGTGTTATTGCCGACGAAGAGCGTAAACGGACGCCCGGATTCAATGGTGATAATGCTGCTGAGCTCAAACTGCCGCAGCCAGGTATCCTTGGGAGCAGTTGCCGTGAAGTTAGCCACAAAGCGGTGCCGCACGTCCTGGTTGGAGTTCGCGCGCTCCGCTGCATAGTCGAACTGGTTTTGCGGGAGATTGATGAAGGTGGTGAAATTCCCGTTGTCGATGGTGTGGGAAAACGTGTAATTGGCGTTCAGGTTGAAGATATTGCCGATTTTTTCCAGCGCCGTCACCGTCAACCCGTGATAAGCCGCGTTCGCAATGTTGTTGTTGTAGTCCAGCAATCCGGCGCTCAATGTCGGGTCTCCGCTGATGGCCGGAATTCCCGGTCCGGCGCTAGGAACGCCAAATTCCAATCCGCTGGGATTGTACGGAAGCAGCGGATTGGCGGCATTATTCAGGTACGAGAAGAAGGGTCCAAGGCCAAACGGCCCGAGCACCGGAGAGCCCTGGCACGGCGTGAGCGACCCATCCGGATTCACCAGGCCCTGAGCCGTGTAAGGGTTCCCAGACTTCGCGGTGCCAGCGGGGCACGGCACATTGATGTTGTTTCCACGGACCAGCCGGTGCGCCTCGACGAAAAGATAGGCCACATCCAGCGTGAGTCCATGACCGATCTGCCGGTCGATCTCCAGGCTGGCTTGTTCCGCGTAAGGGAGCTTGCCGTTCCGTTGAATGCCGCCGGATCCCACGCCGCACGCGCCTGCAGGTCCAGCGGGCGTCAACGAGCACGGGCCGGTTAAGGTCACGGGATTGTACGAATTCGGTCCGCCCGCCATGATTCCAAACGCGGTGATGGCAGCGATACTCGCGGTTGGTCCAGTGGTGCAGAAGATGGGCGGCAAAGGGCCCGGGCCAATTGGCGCCGGCGTGTTCGTGCAGGGCAGCGACGGCGTACCCGGGAATCCTGGCTGGGCCGACAATTGCCAGCCACCCTGGGCGGCTTTGTTCTGAATCATGGGTATGGTTACGGGAGATAGATTTGCCGTCGCACATCCGGGATCCGCGGTCGCCGGTTTGCAGAAATATCCGGGGATTACCTTCTGATTGCCCGTCGTGAAGAAGAACGTCATGTTGTTGCGGTCGAAGAATGTTCCGAAGCCGGCGCGGATCACCGTCTTGTGGTCGGGCGACCAGGCCAATCCCACGCGGGGCTGCACAGCGCCGTAATAACTGTCGATCACGTTTCCAAGCCCGGATTCGAAATCCCACCGTAAGCCATAATTCAGCGTCAAGGTAGGCTTGATTCTCCACTGGTCTTGCGCAAAGAAACCCCAATATCCATGGTTCAGCTTGTAGTCATAGTTGTGATACATGTCGGTGGGAAATGCACTGGGCCAGCCGCTATTATAGCCGCCGCCGGTCGCAGGCGCTGGCACGTACCCGTTCGCGAACCCCGTGCGCGGCAAAGCCACGCCCCAATACAGAAAGCCAACTCCGTCTGCCGCCGGGGAAAGCGGGCAAGGAGAGCTGGCGATGGGCGCCAACGTCCCAGGTGTGCCGGTAATCGCGCCTTCTACGAAGTTGGCATATTCATACATACAGCTCAGGTTCGGGAACAGAATCCGCTCCGGATCAAATCCCGGATAATTGTTGTAGCTCCATACATAGTTCCCGTCGAAGCCAAATTTCATGGAATGGCTGCCCTTGATCCACGAGAGCGAATCGGCGAATTCCGCGCGACTTTCGTAAATCGCATCGTAGGTTCCAAAGTTGTGGCCAAACTCCAGGTCGTTCACCACGCTCAGATCGGGCTCGCCGGTTGAGCCGGGAAAGTTGTAGTGCCGCCGCGCGTATTGCGCCAAGAAGGTATTGGCCAGATTCGGCCGCAAAACGCTGTTGTAGGTCCCCACGAGCGACTGGTCGCGGATGAAGTTGTTGCGCCCTCCGCTGGGTGTGCCGATTCCTCCGCCGTCCAGCGTGTTCCCGATTAATTCTCCTAGCAATCTCGCGTCCTCGATGACGTAGCGCACGGCCAGGTTGTTGTTCGTGTTGAACTGGTGATCCACTCGCACAAAACCGTAATCGGTATTCGAATCCTTCAAAGTGGACCGCAGATACGAAAACGGCGATCCGGTGCACCGTGCGGGAGGCAGATAACAACCTTCCGGGGAAAGTCCCATGTAGGCCTTCGCCAGATCGATTTGCGCGAGGTTGTTAATGAGATCCGGAGCGTAGGTGGGCGATTCGCCCCTGCGTTTCCCTTCATAATTTGCAAAGAAGAATGTCTTGTCTTTCTTGATGGGCCCGCCCAGGGTGGCTCCAAACTGGTTTTGCCGCAGCGTGTTGGGGATCGGTGAAGGCTGCAGCAAAGAACGTGCGTCGGTCGCGTTGTTTTGCAAATAATCGTAAATCGATCCGTGCAGGTCGTTGGAGCCGGACTTGGTCACGATATTGACGATTCCGCCGAGCGCGCGGCCATACTCCGAGCCAAAACTGTTGTTCACCACGCGGAACTCCTGCACGGCTTCTTGCGGAGGAGTCGCCCGCTGCACGCCGCTAACCGAGTTCACGAAATCGGCGCCGTCCACGGTGACTTCGTTACTGAACGAGCGCATACCCGCGAACGAAATCTGCGTGACTTCAAACTCGGTAAAAGTCGACCCCAGGCTGGTGCGGCTGGTGGCCACGCCCGGAGTCAACAAAGCAAAATCGGTGAACAAACGCCCGCTGATCGGCAGCGCCTGGATCTGCTGCGTCTCGATCACCTGGCTCACTTCTGTGCGTGTTGGCTCGATCTGCTGGGCCTCGGTGGTTACGACAACTTTCTCGCCTTCCGCCTGTACTTTTAGAGTGACATCAATCGTCGCCACCTGACCGACTCGTAGCACGATCCCGGTCTCCGTAAACGGAGCGAATCCCGTAAAAGTGACCTTCAATTCGTATTGCCCCGGAGGAAGATTGGGAATTGCGTAGAAGCCGTTATCGGAGGATACGGCGCTGTAGGATCGATTGGTTGCCAACTCCCGCAGAGTCACGTTTGCTTTCGCAACCGTGCCACCGGAAGAATCTACAATCGTGCCGTTCAATTGCGCCAGGCTTGTCGCCGCCTGGCCGGCTGCCGTCTCGACCCTACCAAAAGCCACCAACAACACCATGCACACAACGGCCAACCATCCACGTCGCCCCATAAGAGCTCCTTCCAAAACGCTTATGTCCCCAACTACCTCGTGACACGAGGGTTGCTCGACGCGAGAAATAGCGAATATTGGGAGAAGGGATAATCTCGGGCTGTTTCAAAGTCAAGGCTGCTATCGAACAGATTGTTCGAATATCGCGCAAAATTCGTGTCTTCGTTTTGTTTTATAGGAAAAACCGGCCTTTCTGCTTCCTTTTCGGGGGTGTTCTTTATCTCTACCTTGCCCATATTCCGCGCGGCTCCCTTTCCAAAATCCACCCAGTCCAAGGCGCCACGTCGACTTGACACGAACAAAATTGCAGGATAGGAATTTTCTGCGTCGCTTTTTGCGAGTACGTGCTTCCGGACTGACCTCTGTGTGAGGTGACCAGCGTGGCCTTATTCCATTCGCGATTCCAACCAATCCACTCTGCGAACTGGCGTGGAATTCGCCCATGCCTCCCACCCGTATTTCTAGCCGCGACCTTCTTGCTCTTCGGATGCGGGAAGTCCTTCGAAACACTATCGTCGCGTCCCACAGGGGGCATCGGATCGGTCGACGCGCAGCGTTTGGGGCAAGCCGACAAAGATTCCGCGGATTGGCTGATGTATGGCAGGACCTACAGTGAGCAGCGCTTCAGCCCGCTGCAACAGATCGACGTCAACAATGTGGGCGAGTTAAGTCTAGCGTGGTACTACGATCTCGACACGCATCGCGGGCAGGAATCCACCCCGTTGGTCATCGATGGCGTCATGTACTTCACCACGGCCTGGAGCAAAGCAGTCGCCTTGGATGCAGCCACTGGAAAGCTCCTGTGGTCCTACGATCCGAAAGTACCGCCCGCGTGGGGCGTTAACGCCTGCTGCGATGTGGTCAACCGGGGTCTTGCGGCGTGGAAAGGCAGACTTTTTCTGGGCACTCTGGATGGAAGGTTAATCGCTCTCGACGCTTCCACGGGCAAGCCGGTCTGGGAAACCCTCACGATTGATCCAGAAATGCGATACACAATTACGGGCGCTCCTCGCGTGGTGAAGGGCAACGTACTTATTGGCAATGGCGGAGCGGAGATGGGCGTGCGCGGATATTTATCCGCCTACGACGCGGACACTGGCAAACTAGTCTGGCGCTTTTACACGGTGCCCGGCGACCCAGCAAAGCCTTTCGAAAATCCCGCGCTGAAAAAAGCCGCAAAGACCTGGAGCGGCGAGTGGTGGAAAAACGGGGGTGGGGGAACGGTTTGGGATGCCATGGCGTACGATCCCGAGCTGGACCTGCTCTATTTCGGGACTGGCAACGCGGACCCGTGGTCCCGCAAATTCCGCGATCTTCCGGCAGAAGATAATCTCTTCACTTCGTGCATTGTCGCCGTGAAGCCAGAGACTGGCGAATACGTCTGGCACTACCAAGAAAATCCGGCTGACGAATGGGATTACGATTCCGCAGAACAAATCATCCTTGCCGATCTGACCATCGACAGCCAGCATCGCCATGTATTATTGCACGCGCCTAAAAACGGTTTCTTCTATGTCCTCGATCGCCAGTCCGGCAAGCTGATCAGCGCCAAACCTTTTACGAATGTTAATTGGGCCACGGGTGTCGATCCGCAAAGCGGGCGTCCTATCGAAACCGCGCGCGCGGCGTACGAACAGAGTGACGCTCCCGCCGTAATCACGCCCGGGCCCAGTGGCGCGCACAGTTGGCAGCCGGTATCCTTCAGCCCGCAGACACGCCTCGTCTATTTTCCCGTGCTCGAATCCGGCTTCCCTTACAAGTCCGCGGAGCGCTTTAGCCACAATCGCCTAGCCTGGAACACCGGCACGGATCCCGTCGCTGCCGAGCTTCCCCAGGATCCCGCCATCAAAAAGGCCGTCCTCGACAGCACCAAGGGACATCTGGTTGCCTGGGATCCGGTCCGCCAGAAAGAAGTGTGGCGCGGGGAACGAGCGGGCCCCTGGAATGGCGGCGCGCTTTCGACCGCGGGGAATCTCGTTTTCGAAGGCACTGGCAACGGCAAGTTCGAAGCCTTCCGCGCGACGACGGGCGAAAAACTCTGGTCCGTCTCCGTCGAAAGCGGCATCACTGCTGGCCCGATCAGCTATTCCGTGAACGGGCAGCAATTCATCGCGGTCATTGTCGGCTGGGGCGGCGCGCTTCCCCTCGCTGCCGGCGAAATCGGCTTACAGAAACCGCGCATGGTCAATGTTCCGCGCATGCTGGCGTTCAAGCTGGGCGGGAATGCCAAGTTGCCTCCTGCGTCGGAAGTGAAGCCGCCGCTCCTGGCTCCGCCGAAAGCCACGGCCAGCGCAGCGGCGGTGAAACACGGTGAGCAACTCTATCAGCGCTATTGCAGCGTGTGCCACGGAGATGCCGCCGTGAGTGGCGGCGTGTTGCCCGACTTGCGCTACTCGGGCACGTTGAACGACGAGCAGTGGTTCCAGATTGTGCTCGGCGGGATGCTGCAGCCCTACGGCATGGTCTCCTTCGAGAAAGAACTGTCCCGGGAAGACGCTTCGGCACTTCGCGATTTCATCATCTTCCGCGCCAATCAATCCCTTGGCGGATCATCAGCCCCGCACAATTGACTTGGGGTCGCGATCCGCGCTGCGAGCGGAAGCAATTTCTTCGATTCGGTGCAACGCCACCTTTTTCCCCGGACGGTTATCCCGGTCCAGAAAATAATTCACCCACGAGCTTGTGCCCTGCAGCGCCGGATTTCGAGGAGGAATGTATTCGCGCAAACTCTCCACGCGTTGCATGGCTTTCGCCCGTTCGTAAACTTCCACCCAGATACACTCCTGGTCCACGACTTCGCAGCGCCCCAGCAACGTTCCGCCGCAGGGCCCATTGCGCAGATTCTTCGGGCAAGTCTGCGGGCAGACGTACTCCATCGCACCCAGCACACAATTTCCACACGCCTGACAGCCGAACAGCGGCGCCTTCAATAAAAATTCGCCACGCTCCACCAACCGCTCCACGCGCGGCCGCTTGTCCACCCATTGAAAAACGCCGATGAGCAATCTCCGCAACGCGGCATCCCGGGCAACCGGGAATATACGTCCGAGGGTATCCAGCAAGCGCGGAATACGTCCGCGCTTTCTGGGTTTCGCGGGCGTCGATTCGTAAAGGAAAAAGCCGCCTCTCGGGCGGTAATTGAATTCATCCGCTAGCTCTCTCCATCTGTCCGCCAGGCTTTCCGCCCGCCGGATGATCCAGCGCACGTGTTCCGCGCGATGCTCTCCGCCCAGGTAGGCCCCCGCATAGCCCAACCCGCGCACCACCGCCACCATCCGCGCTGCGCGTTCCAGCCGTGCTGGCAATCCTTTGTCCGCCGCCTTCACTTCTTGCTGAATCCTCTCCAGTAATTCCGGGGCAACCCAGCAGCCTGGCGGCTCGCCTCTGGACATCTTCTCCGCGGCCTTGCCCGAAAGTACGTAAACGTTCCCAAGCACTGGCGTTTTCAATCCTTTTTCCAGAAGGTAAACTTTCAACTCGCGAAATTTCCGCGCGTCAAATCCAAGCTGAGTAATCGCGTAGTCCGCTCCCGCCGCAATTTTCTTCTCCAACTTTAAATATTGATAATTGCAATCCGCTTCGGCGTATTTAAAGGGCGATACCGCCGCGGCAATCCAGAACGACATGCCCTTTTCGCGCATCTCCTGAATCAAGCGGATCAATTGCACGGAATCCAGCTCGAACTTCGCTTGCGCCTTGGTCTCCACCGTCTCCTTGGGGAAATCGCCGGTCAGCGCCAGAATGTTTTCAATGCCGAGGCCATGCAGATCTTCCAGCGTTCGCTGAGCGCCAGCTCTATCTCGATTCACACAGGTGACATGAATGTTGGGGATTAGCCCCCTGGCTCGCGCCGCGGTTCCCACGCGGATCGGGTCGTGCCCCATGGCCCCGCCCGCATAGCTCGTGATACTTCCCGCCACGACGCCGGGCACCGTCGCCAGTTGCGATGCCACTTCCAACAGCTTGGCTTCGCGAGTCAACCGGCTCGCCACCAATTCCACGACGTAACAAAACTTCCCGCTCGTCAACGCTTCGCGCAATGGATTGGCTGTCGCCATATCAATTCCCCAGTTCTTTGCGAACGAGCCTAGTCCCCTCCACCATGGCGCAAAGCTTGGCGAACGCCACATTCCGCGGCAAGTGCAAGCATCCGCAATCCGGCAAGACCACCACGCGCTCCTTGGGAATGAACTCCAGCGCCTTGCGGATGCGCTCCGCCACCATTTCCGGCGTCTCGACCGCCTGCGTCTTCACGTCGATTACGCCCACGCCCACTTCGAATGGGGCGGAGAATTCGTGAAACAAATCCAGATCTTCTCCGCCGCGCCGCGCAAATTCCAGCGTCACTTGCTGTACTTTCGCTTCCAGAATCTTTGGAAACAAATACCGGTAGCTTCCCTCCCAGGAGGGTTTCCCGTAGCGATTGCCGTAACAGATATGTACCCCGATGCTCGCCTCGACGCCTGCCACCAATTCATTCAGCGCCGCGATCCCCCATCCCAAATCTTCCGGGAATCCCGAAAAGCAGGGCTCATCAATCTGAATCCTCCGCGCGCCCGCCTTCACCAGTTCCTTTAATTCCGTATTCATCACGCGCGCCAGGTCCATCGCAAAGGCTTCCTCGCTTGGATAATGCTTGTTGCGGATGCGCTTGGAAAGTGAGTGCGGGCCGGTGATGCAGATTTTAGTCTCGCACTGTGTATTCGAGTGCAGAAAGCGGAAATCTTCCGTCAACCCCAGCGGCCCGCTCGGCAGCTTTTTCAAAACTTCACTGTCGTAGAAATCGTAATAGAATTTTTTGGACGAGCGGTCGAACTGCACACCTGGCAAGCGCTCCACGAAATAATCGATCATGTTGTCCCGGCGGAGTTCCCCATCCGTAATGATGTCGATTCCCGCCACTTCCTGGTCCTTGATCGCCGCTTTCACCGCGGTGTCGTGGATCTCGTCCAGGTCCTGCTTGCTAATCCGCCGCGCGTGATATTCCGTCTTCAGGCGTTCCAGCCATCCCGGCATGGAATAGCTGCCGACTACCGATGTAGGAAGAATGGGCAAAGTCATAAGCGCTACTCCCGTTGCGTCGTGTACAAAACCGAAGTGTGTGAGCCGGGCCGGTAACGAAATGGCGCAAAGTGCAGGTCGTATCCGGCGCGCTCGGCAGCTTCGCGGAGCAGCGCGCCGTTGACCCAGTTCACGATGGATCCATCCACTTTCCCCGGCCCGTAAAATCCTGTCCGGTAGTCGTTCAAGTCGGTCACAAAAATGTCCTGCACTTGCAGGTAGCCTCGCGGGCGCAGCAGCGGGAGCGTATTCCGCAAACTCTCGATGGCTCCCGTGCTCAAATGAAACCTCACATCGCTCGGCGCGTCCCGCAAGATTTCGTCCAATCGCGTAAGGCCCAATCCCTCCGGCAGGGTTTCCGCCGGGAGCTCTTCCACGCTCACCAACCGTTCTTCCAGCCGCAGGGCCTTCCAGACTTCCTGCCAGAAAGTGATGCCCTGCTCGCGGCTGGCAAAAAAATCGGGTCCGATCTCCAGCAGCCGGTTCACGCTCCGCGATAGATCCCCAAGAGAAATCTGTGCGCCCCTGCAAATTTGTTCCGCTTCCGCGTTGGGCAGATACGCGCGCACCTGAACCAGATACAGCTTCCCGTCCCGGCGCGCCAACTCTTCATCCGGCAGGTTGTCGTACACATTTGTCAGGTGGATGTGCAGCAGCTTGTGCCGCAAGAAGGAAAGTGAACGGATCGGATTCAGCGCATCGAGAACCACAAAGCTACAAAGATCCAGATGATTCGCAAGCGCCGGCCGCGAACGCTCCAGGGTCGCGAGCGAATAGTCCCCAAGCAAAAATTTCAACCGCGAATAATAATTCGTGTTACGTTGTTGATCTAACGCCTGAAAGCGGTCCAGCCAAAGCGCGGCGCGTTTCCCAAGTCCGACGCCAATCTCCATGACGAAAATCTCGCCGGGAAGCTGGCCGCGCTTTTCCATGTCCTGCAAGAGGGTCCAAAAATCCGCTACCCCGTCCGCGATTGCCTCGGGATGATGCGCATCGGACTTCCCGCCCGGCAACGCCTGCTCATAGCCTCGCCCGGTCGCGTGTTCCCAATCCGCCAGCCGGTGCCAGTAAAGCCGGTTGAACTCCCACGCGATGCTGGAGCGAAAGGAACAAAAATCTTCCAGGGGGATCCGGTCAACTCCTTCCGGCCGGTTCCCGCGGCAACCCGAAATCGCCTTCACAATCTCCGTCGCCAGCGATTCCCGACTCATTTGCCGCGTATTGATGTGCAAATCCAGCGGCGCGGAGGGTTCGCCACCGCACTTGCCGAATGGCACGGCGATTACCGCTTCCCGGAAATTGCTTCGGTATTGAATCCAGTCGAGTTGCACTCGAAACCGGGCGAGTTGTCCGGCTTCCAGTTGGCCAGACTCCAGCAAGGTCAACAAGGCATCGATCACGTCGTGGGCGGTATCGGCGGCCGGGCTCTTCTGAAGATGGTTGATCTGCAGGATCATGCGCAGCGCCCCGCTCCGCCGGTTCCGGGCAGGCGATGGCGCGAGTCATCGACCGCGGTGAGGAAGGAGCATAGGCGAGGTGGAGTATGAACGGGGAAAAGCGGAGCGCAATCTCAATTTTCGCACACTTAGACGATATTCGAACATTTGCTTCACCGCAGGGGACTTAATGCACCGCCCGGTCGGTTCCTTTCCAGTATGGCGCGCGCAGCGCCTTACGATCGATTTTTCCAGCAGGCGTCTTGGGAATTTCTGCACGAAATTCCACCGACTTCGGGGTCTTCACTCCGCCAAGTCTTTCTCTGCAGTAACCGATAATTTCTTCTTCGCGCAGCGCCGCGCCTTCCCGCGGCACCACGAAAGCCTTCACCGCCTCTCCCCACTTCTCATCCGGCACGCCGACCACCGCGCATTCATAAATCCCGGGCAGCCCCATCAGGCATGATTCCACTTCCCCTGAGTAGACATTGAATCCGCCGGTGATGATCATGTCCTTCTTGCGGTCCACGATGTAGAAGTATCCATCGTCGTCGTAATAGCCGACGTCACCGGTGTGGTGCCAGCCATGCGTGCGAATCTCGGCTGTCGCGTCCGGCAGATTGTGATATCCCGGCGTCACCAGCGCCCCGCGTGCCACGATCTCGCCAGTTTCGTTGGCCGCGAGCAAATTCCCCTGGTCATCCATGATTCCCAGCCGCACCGCGTACGTGGCTTTCCCGCAACTCCGCAATCTCTCCGGGTGAACACCCGCGGCTGCCGCCGCCACAGTCTTTCGATCGAGCCACGTCATCAACATCGGGGCTTCGGTTTGCCCGTAACATTGACAAACGCACGGCCCGAAAATTTCCACGCCCTGCCGCACGCGATCCGGTGAAACGGGTGAAGCCGCCAGAAGCATGAGCCGCAGGCTTGAGCAATCCCGCTTGCGAACATCCGGATGCGCCAGCAACGCATAAAATGCCGTCGGCGGCAGAAACATGTGCGTCACGCGATGCCGCTCGATATTCTCCAGGACAGCTTCCGCTTCAAATCGCGGCAAAATCACGTTCGTCGCTCCAATTGTGAACAGCGCGAACGCCACAACCCCCGCTGCATGCGATAACGGCGCCGTGCTCAGGCATACCGGCAACGCGTCCTCGCAGTGCCAGTAATTCCCTGCCATTTCGACAAATGCGCCCCAGGAATCGCTGGTGACACGAACCCCTTTCGCCGGACCTGTCGTGCCTCCGGTCGGCACCAGGCCCACCATGCGCTCCGGGTTACCGCGCGCATCCGCCCAAGCCCGCTCCACAGCGTTTTTGCCTTGTTCCATGAACCGGGCCAGGGATGGGTTTTCTCCGTCTTCGGCATCCAGGCACACCAAGTGCCGCAGCGCCGGCACGCGCGCGTGCATCTCCCTGGCAAGTTCCCGGAAAGCGCTATGGTAAAAGAGCCAGCGGGTCTCGGCGTAACGCATGAACTCCACGTTGGCATCCATGCCGTTGCGGTAATTGATGGGTACCCAGGCTCCGCCGGCCTGCATCAATCCCAGCATGCACATCAGCACGCGTGCGTCATTCGGAGCGTAAATGGCCACTCGATCTTCGTCCCGCAAGCCGCCGGCCCACAGCGCGCGCGCCACTCGTTCACACGCGGCGCGCAACTCTCCGTATGTGCAACGGAACTCACCGTCCACCAGGGCAATCCGCTCCGCATATCTCTCCGCCGCTTTGAGGAAATAATCGATCGCGCGCACGTTGATCTGCCGGCCTCAGAACATCTTCATCTTGGACAAGCCATGATCATCCAGAACACTGAGGAGTTCCCGCGCACCAAACGCCTCGGCCGCCGAAGCAAATCCGCTCTTGAGCGAGGCTCCTCGCACCAGGTTCCGGGCCGCGAAAGCCTGAATCAATCCCGTTTGTTTGTAGCAGCAGGTCCCCAGCAGCACGCACTGCACCACATCCGTCGAGCCGCGGCCGGCAATCACGTCGATCGTCCTGTTTTCCCGGGCGTTTTCCCGCGGCGGCGTACCTCCCTGCACGGAATTCGCCATCTCTGAAAGGCGGCGCTCGCGTTCTTCCTTCGAAAGCGGCGCAATTTCCTGCAAGTACAGCTTCTCCGTTGCGATTACGCTCTCCATGATCTGCCGGTCCAGCAATCCGCCAAATGATTTCACGTTGGCTATCTGCGGGTGGCTCTTGAACCAGACCGGATGAGGGAATCCCCCCCAGGCCAGTGCGAGTTGCGTTTGCACCTGACCGGGTGTCACGACATCTAAAGCCGTGGCCGGCGGCCACCGCTTGTATTGGTTTTGCTCCAGATAATGCGCCTCGGTCTGCAGGACCGCGAAAATTGTCTGCGTTGACCCGAACGTGGGGGTGCCGCGAAACATCGTGAGCACTTCAAATGTGTCGATGCACTTGTTGGATTCCACGCATAGCCTTATTGCGGCGTCGCTCGGCGCGGACATGAAGGCCGTCGCCGGGGCCGCCAGCAAATTCCGTTTCGCGAACTCCGGCCCCCATTTCTCCGCCACTTGCCGGATCCACGCCTGCTCGCCGCTAATGTCCAGATAGTGGCATCCGGATTTCAAGCACGCCTCGATCACCAGCGGGCCGCTGTATATGAATGGCCCCACCGTGTTGCACACCACCCGCGCACCAGAGAACAGCCTGGCAAGCTCTTCCACGGAGTTTCCCACTTCTGCAACCTCATAGTTCGCGGTTTCGATGCCCGGAACATTCTTCATCACCTCGGAGACTTTTCCGTGATTTCGCCCCGCGGCAATAAACGGAATGTTGTACTCCCGCAAATATTCCGCCACCAGCCGGCCCGAAAAACCGCTGGCTCCATAGATAACCACGGGATTCTTGGCTGACATGCCCGCTCCTCCGCTTTGATGGGCTTGCGGCCCTCCGGGTGACACGCAACCTCACGTGGCCTGTGGCGCCCACGGCTGGCACTGCGGCCGATACTAAGTGACGATTCAAAGAGGTGGAAAGAACCAGATGGATGCCACATGGCGATAATCGCCCAAGAGATGCTACCAGTCTCCAGGTTCTCCCTGGTTGCCGGACCGCTTTCGTTACTTATTGCAGAAGCAGAGAAACTTCCTGGGCCGCGGCTCGCAGATACGGCAGGAACCTCGTCTGCATATCCTGCGCCGACACGCGCTGCCCGTGCGCCCCAACATTGAGCGCCGCCACCACTCGCCCGCTCGAATTCCGCACCGGCACCGCCATCGAGCGCAGCCCCAATTCCAACTCCTGGTCAACCAGGGCGTACCCTTCCCTCCGCACCGTGGCCATCAACTGCTTCAGCTTCTCGATCGAAGTGACCGTGCGCTCCGTGTACCGTGTGAACTCGATTTTCGGCAAGACGGTCTCCAAGACTTCCGGTGTGAGATGCGCCAGCAGAACGCGCCCCATAGAAGTGCAAAACGCCGGCAAACGCGTTCCCACTCCCAGGTCAATGGCCATGATCCGCGAGACGTTGGCCCGCGCCAGATAAACGATCTCCGTTCCATCCAGGAGCGCGATCGAGCAGGATTCGTGCAGAATCTGGCTCAAGTGTTCGAGAATCGGCTGAGCGGCCGTTGCCAGCGGCATCGAAGCCAGATAGGAATGCCCCAGTGTCAGAATTCGGGGACGCAGATAAAAATTCTTTCCCTCGTCGGTGCCCGCAAATCCCAACTTCGAAAGCGTGTGCAGACATCTGCGCACCGAGGCCCGGGAAAGCCCCGTTCGCTTGCTCAATTGAGATATTGAAAGCTGTTGCCGCTGTTGTGAAAACGCCTGGATCACCAGCAACCCCCGCGCCAGCGAGGTCATGAAATTCGGATCGCCGCTGAATTCATCCAAGTGCGCGGCCGTTGCCAAAACATCAACGAAACCTGAATTCCGCAGAGGCATTTCCGCACGCGCCTCGCGTTTCGGGTAGATAGCTTTGCCTACCGCTGCACTGAAAATTGCGCCGGCCATGGCTTCCTCCGCACGTGCCACCGATAGGGAACGCAGCATACATCGATTGTTCGATATACGCACGTACTTTCGTTTATCGGTCTTGACCTCCCTCCCCTCCCCATTTACAGTATCTCCCGCCCGTCCGGCGCGCTCCTGCCTTGGCGGCCTTTATTGTTGCTTTCTTTCAGGAGGTCCTTGCATGCAGTATCCGCGGGGCTACCGTCGCTTTTACCCGGACACTCAACCGAATCACCTGCATCCTCCTTACGTCTCCTCCATCAAACGCGCTCCTACCAAGCCACTGATTCAGCTCCCGCACACGCTTTCTGAAATCACGGGCCCAACCATCAACCCCTCGCGCGTGGACGTGAAAGCCTTCGACCTAACCAAGCAGCACCCGGGCGAACCGCTGGGAGAACGCATCGTCGTCAGTGGACGGGTGCTGGACGAAAATAGCCGCCCCATTTCCGGCACGCTGGTGGAAATCTGGCAAGCCAATGCCGCCGGCCGCTATCTTCACAAAGTGGACCAGCACAACGCGCCGATCGATCCCAATTTTTCCGGGGTTGGCCGCACGCTCACGGATGCCCATGGCCACTATCGTTTCGTCACCATTCGCCCTGGAGAATATCCCTGGCGCAATCACTACAACGCCTGGAGGCCGGCGCACATTCACTTCTCGGTGTTCGGGCCCGCGTTTGCCACGCGCCTCATCACTCAGATGTATTTTCCCGGTGACCCGCTGATCCCGTTTGATCCGATTTTCAATTGCACGGCCGATGAAAAAGCCCGCAATCGCCTGATCTCGCAGTTCGATTGGGAAACCACGGAACCCGAACAATGTCTCGGCTATAAATTCGACATTATTCTCAGCGGCCGCCTGGCCACTCCATGGGAGAAATGAGATGAGCCTCCAGGCAACCACGTGGCAAACCGTAGGCCCCTACTTTCGCATCGGCTTGGAATGGCTATTTGGCAACGACATCGCCGCCGGAGTGGACGGACAGAAAATCCAAATTTCCGGGCGCGTCCTGGACGCCGACGGCAAGCCGATTCCAGACGCCATGCTAGAATTCTGGCAGGCGAATTCGCAGGGCAAGTACGCACATCCCGAGGACACGCAGGACAAACCCATCGAACCGAATTTTCAGGGTTTCTGTAGACTTCCCACCGACGAGGGAGGAAGGTTCCGCTTCCTCACCATCAAGCCAGGACGCGTTCCCGGGCCCGACGGAAAATTGCAGGCACCTCACATTGTGGTTTCCGTCTTCATGCGCGGATTGCTCCGCCGCTTGGTCACTCGAATCTATTTCCCCGACGATCCCGCTAACCAGGATGATTTTGCGTTGAATCTCGTCGACCCGGCGCGCCGGGTAACGCTTATCGCCCGGAAGGGGCAAGCCAGTGAGTCACATTTCGAATGGAATGTGATGATGCAGGGCCCCGAAGAAACCGTTTTCTTTGACTGTTAAAAGCCAACCTGCGGAGCGGCTGGCTTCAGCAAGCCCATCTCTATGAAGCAACCAGCTCAATTCCAGACTCGCCTCGCCGTGTCTACCACCAGCTTCAGCTTGGCCCACTGCCGGTCTTCTGTAAGCAAGTTCCCTTCCGCCGTTGAGGCAAATCCACATTGTGGGCTCAGCGCCAGGTTTTCCATCGGCACAAACCGCGAAGCCTCTTCGATCCGCTTGGCTAGAACTCCCGGATCCTCCATGCGCGGAACTTTCGAACTCACCAATCCCAGCACCACGGTTTTACCCTTAGGCACAAATCGCAGCGGTTCAAACGTCCCCGAGCGCTCGTCGTCGTACTCCAGCAGAAAACGGTCCGCCTCTAGCGTGCCGAATAATTTCTCGGCAATGGCGTCGTAGCCGCCTTCCGCATACCAATGGCTCCGGTTGTTCCCCCGGCACATATGAATTCCCAGCGTTACTCCTTCGCGTTTTGCCGCACGAAAACACGCGTTGTCCGCGCGCACCGCTTCGTCCAGTGCTGCGTCGGGTTCCACCTGCAATTCACTCTTGATCCAAGCGCGCCATTTGGGATCCATGTAGTAGCTGTAGCGCGGCGCGTCAATCTGAATGTAGCTCACGCCCTGCTCCGAGAGCTTCCGCAAGTCACTCTTCATGATCTCGACAATGTCCCAAAGCAGCGCAGAGTGGTCCCTGTACACGTTGTCCGTTACCCCGCGTTTGAATGAAATCGCCGGGAACTGCGTCGCGCTCGGCAAGGTCAATTTGATCTTCAACGTGGTGTTGGCCTTCAGAAAGGGCAGCTCGTGCCCCGTCAGCGGCCGCACTTGCTTCAGCTTGCGAATCACAATCCCGGTGACACTGCTCACGGGCGCCGCGGAGCTTTGTCCCGCTTGCCAGATCCTGCCAACTGCGTCGGCCAGATCAAACCCGTCCACGGCATCGATGAAATCGCTCATGAAATTCCGACGGCGGAATTCCCCGTCGGTCACCGCCTCAAATCCCAGCTCCTTCTGCTTTTCCAGGACGCGCAAAATGTGCCGGTCTTCAAGATTTCGCAGCTCTTCCGGGCTTGCCGTCTTCCTCGCCTCCAGCAAGTCCGGTGGTCTCAGAAAACTTCCGACGTGATCCGCCCGATACGCTTTGCCCATGTCTCACTCCTCGCGCGCAGCATTCCGCATCCCCGCCGCATCTTTTGGCCTAGCTCCACTCATGGGATTGCTTTCCAACCGTCCCAGGCTCATCGCCAGCCGCGCTCCGATTTCCGTCACCAGCGCGACTTTTTCGGCCAGCTCTTTTCCCCGGAACCGCAGCGTCGGCCCGGCGATTCCCACGGCGGCTATGACGCGTTCATGAGCGCTCAGAACCGGCGCTGCAACTCCGCTCAATCCGCGCTCCAGCTCCTGGTGATCCACGGCATATCCCCGCCGCCGGATCAGTTGAAGATTCTCCAGGAGGGCGGCTGGTTGGGTGATCGTGAAGGGCGTGAACTGGCGCAGCCCGTGCCGCCGCACAAGCTCCTCAATCTCGTCCTGTGCCATGTACGCCAGAATCGCTTTTCCCGCGGCCGTGCAGTGCGCGGGGAACATCGTCCCAATCGGCGTGCACACCGTGATGATCGTATGCGGCGAATCCAGCCGGTCCAGGCAAATCACCCCTCCCGGCGCGGGTGTCGCCAGACTTACCGTTTCCCGGGACCGGCGCGACATTTCCACCAGCAACCTATGCGCTTCGGTTCGCAGCGTCCGGGATTCCACGGCTCGGCTGCCCAGTTGGTGCAACTTGAGTCCCAGCCGGTATCGTTCGGTTTCCGCATTTCGCTCGATCAGGTCAAATCGCTCCATCGTCGTCAACAACCGGTGTACTGTTGCTTTGGTCAATCCCAGGTCTGAAGCGAGTTCCGTCACTCCAGCCTCAGGCGCCTGCTCCCCCATGTACACCAGGATGCGCAGCGCTTTTTGTAAAGATTTGCTCGAACCTTCTTCCCGTTGAAATCGCCTCACCGCCCGCTGCCGAAGCATGGTCGCCGTTGCTGGCATTCGTCCCTCCCGCGCCGCGCCCAATCCGTTCGGTTTCCGGCTTGGATGCCGCGGCGTTCCCCTTGTTTCCACGCGCATTCTAGTGAAAATCCAGACCCTGTCAATATGAAATTGTGTTCCACATATTGGAACGCTCAGAAAGAGACCGCCCGGGCTTTTACTGCAGGGCAAGGATCTCGACCACTCTTACCCCGACCTGCATTAGTTCCAATCGACACACCTCGAACGTTTCTACCCTTACTTTTCAGTGCGTTACATGGCCGCGTTGCCGCTGGGACCGTAGGACATCACACCAAGTCGTGGCCTCACTGCATTTGCTGGAACTTGCCCCTATGATTTGGGAATGAACGGCGTTGCTGAAGAAGTTGTCCCGGGTCTAGTTGATTTGGGCGGCTCGCGACTTGGTGCACGTTACGCGGCCTGGGACTGTTGCGTCAACCCTGCCTGCGCAGGCAGGGACGGATTCCATTTGCGTTGCAGCGTTGCCAGGTCGCGAAAGCCTTTGACCTTGCGGAATTTTCTTTCCGCTTCCAGCAGGCCCGTGGCCGTCCAGCGGAGGGCTTGATCGCCGCCGTGCCAGCGTTTCACGTTCCGCGCCACGCGCTCGACGGTCGAGAGGCACGACTCGATGGCATTGGTCGAGGCTAGTGTTCGGCGCAGCAGCCAGCCCACGCCCAAGCGGTGCACGGTCAGCGCTTCCTCCAATCCTTCCTCCAGGCTGTGCGCCGCGTTGGGATTCACTCGCTCCAGTTGCCGGAAGATTTTCTCCAACTCGGCTTTGGCGGCAGCGTACTCGGTCATGGCGTAGGCGTTGCGGATTCTCCGGTCGTAATCGCCCTGGGCGTTCTTCGGCAGATGCTCTTTGACGTTGCGCCGCTTGTGGATCAGCTTGGCGTTCTCCCGCTCCAGTTCCTTCATGCGTTTGGCTTGATCCAGCTTCAGCCCGCCGAACTCTTTCCTCCAGCGGTAGTAGGTCTGCACGGTGATCTGCGCTTCCTTGCAGGCCTGCGGGGTGGTCTTCCCGTTGGCAATCTCCACTTCAATCTGCCGCAGCAACGTCACGATCTGTTCCGGCTTGTACCTCTTCGTCGGCATACCAGCGTTCCTCCAGAGTGAAATTCTCTCTCACTCCCACTGGTACAAAAAAAACCGGTCAGGTCACCTGCATGATGGCTTGCATCCGGCTCTGCGGGCACTCGGTTGGCCCAAAGCTGGTCTGCACGCATTCCGTCGTGGCTGTAACCAGAAGTGGGAGTTGTCTGGCTTAAATCCTGCCGTCCTTCGCCAGCAGATGGGGCATAGCTCCGAGAAGATCACGGCTCTCTACACCGGACAAATCCCGCTCGAAGAAGTCAAAGCAGCATTCTCAAAAGTCAAACGCTCCACAAAGTCTGGCAACAAAATTGTAGTTTTGGAAAATGTGGAAAATGAGCCTGCTGCTTAAGTGCTTTAGAATCTGGAGCGGGCGATGGGAATCGAACCCACGTCCGAAGCTTGGGAAGCTTCTATACTGCCATTGTACGACGCCCGCTCTACCTTGCCTATTTTACTTTAGAAATTCATCCGAGTACACCGCTTGTTGCGGCCGGAGCAAACTTCATCGCGTCTCCACTTCGATCGCGCGGTCCACGCCGGGGTGGGAATCGCACGGTTTGCCTGGCGAATGACTCTAAATCGGGAGCTTTTGAGTGTGCCGGACCTGGCTGCGCAAGACGCAATGTACCAGGTGACACGCCTGTTTAATCTCCGGCACCGCCAGAGAACAATAGACGTCCTTTCCTTCTTTGCGCGTTTCCACGATCCCCGCCGTGCACAGAATTGCGATTTGCAGCGAAACAGTGGGCAGCGTAATTCCCAGGCATTTTTACAATTCGGAAACCGTGTGCGGACCCTTGCCCAGCAAATCCTTGATGTGCATGCGCGTCGGATGCGACAGCGGCTGGTGGCGAAAGCAGCGGACCAGATGGTCGTTTACCAGCCCGGTGGCCTGCATCAGCGCGTAGACAATCGTAGGTCCGACGAAACGGAATCCCCGCTTTTGCAGATCCTTGCTGAACGCCGCGGCCAGCGGCGTCATCGCCGGCACTTGTTGATGCGATTTCCAATGATTCTGGATTGGCACCCCGCCAACGAATTTCCAAGCGTACGCGTCAAACCCGCCAAATTCATCCTGCACTTTCAAAAACGATTGCGCATTGGAAATTGCCGCGGCAATTTTCAGGCGGTTGCGCACGATGCCGGGATCGGCCAGAAGCTGCTTCACTTTTTTGGCGTCATACCGTGCCACTTTATCGGGGTTGAATTCGTCAAAGAGTTCCCGATAGCACTGGCGTTTTCTCAAGATCGTGTCCCAGCTCAATCCCGCCTGCGCGCCTTCTAGAATCAAAAATTCAAACCAGCGTCGCTCGTCGTGAACCGGCACGCCCCACTCTTCGTCGTGATAGGGAACGTTCAATGCATTCGTGGCCCAATGGCAGCGAATTACTTCGCAAGTGGACTTGCTCATCTAGCCTCCCGGGTCCGTGTGCACGACCACTTCAAGGTGCCCGCTACAATCGACAAAAGAAGACGGCCCGCCAATATGACGGGCCGTTCCCTGTTGCCGAATTTTCTTTCCTGCAGCGCGCTTAGCCGAGGTGGCGTTCCAGCGCCTTGGTGATCTGGTCCTTCGGCACCGCGCCGACGATCTGCTCCACCACCTGCCCATCCTTGAAGACCAGCAGCGTGGGGATGCCCCGGATGCCGTAACGCGTGGACGAATTCATAGCTTCATCCACGTTCAACTTCGTCACCTTGATTTTGCCGGCATAGTCCTGCGCAATCTCCGCAACGGTGGGGGCCAGCATGTGGCAGGGGCGGCACCACTCGGCCCAGAAATCGACCATGACAGGCTGCGTTTTGCTCGCCGTCAGCACTTCGGAATCGAAGTTTCCGTCGTTTACCGCAAGAATATTGTCAGCCATAACTTTTGCATCCTCTATAGGCTGCCCGTGAGCAGCCACTTTCTAGCTTTTATTAGATGTCGGAACCGACTTTTGGTTTCGCGCTGCCCTGGCAGCTTCATATAGTTTCGCATATTCCGCCGCTGAGGTGTTCCAGGAAAAATCTTTTGCCATTCCATTCAATTGAATGCGCTTCCAGATGCGGTCGTCGGCATAATAGTGCAAAGCTTGCCGGATGGAATAAAGCAATGCGCCGCCGGAATATTCGAAAAACTTGAAGCCAGTGCCCGTGCCGTGTTCCAAATCGAACGCCTCGATGGTGTCATCGAGCCCGCCCGTTGCTCGCACCACCGGCACGGTGCCATAGCGCAGGCTGTAAATCTGGTTCAAGCCGCAGGGTTCATACCTCGACGGCATCAGAAAGATGTCGGCGCCTGCTTCCACCAGGTGAGCCAATGCGTTGTCGTAGGCTACCTTCACGCCGACGCGCCCCGGAAAATCCGAAGAGAGCGCCCGGAACATATCCTCGTACCGCCGTTCGCCCATACCGACAACGGCCAACAAAACATCCTCGTGCATCAGGTCGCGCGCAATCTCGGCAATCAGGTCAAAACCCTTCTGATCAGCAAAGCGCGAAACGATTCCAATCACCGGCCGGTGTGGATTGTCGCGCGACAATTGGAACTCTTCGAGCAGCCTCGCCTTGCAGACCTTCTTCCCTTCCAGATTGATCGAGGAATATTTCGCCGGGATCAGTTTATCCTTCTCCGGACTCCACGAGGAATAATCCACGCCGTTGAGAATCCCCATCAGGCGATCCGCCCGGGAACGGATTACTCCGTCCAGCCCAAATCCGAATTCCGGCGTTTGAATCTCCTGCGCATACTTCCGGCTGACCGTCGTCAGATAGTCCGAAAAGATCAAGCCCGCCTTCAGAAAATTCAGGTTCCCGAAGAATTCGATGCCGCCCGGATGAAAGATTCCGCGCGGAATGCCGGCGCGGTCCAGGGTATCGGGCGGAAACACGCCGTGATATCCGATGTTGTGAATGGTGAAGATAACCGGAATGTCCTTCACGGCGGGATCGTCGGCATAGGAAGAGCGCAGCAGGGCGGGCACCAGCGCCGTCTGCCAGTCGTTGCAGTGCAACACATCGGGCGTCCAGATGTGCTTGGCCAGTTCAATGGTGGCGCGGGAAAATTCCGTGAACCGCTCCGCGTTGTCGGGATAATCGTGATTCCGCTCGCCGTAGATGCCTTCGCGATCGAAATAATAAGGATCGTCCAAAAAGAAATAGCGCACCCCGCGATGAACCGAGCCGCTGGCAATCGCCGGGAAGCGCAACCGCGTGCCCTGCGGAATCGTCATGCTCGGCATCACCACGGAGCTAACCTTCACCCCGCGGTACCTTGGCAGGAAAACGGCCACCTCGTGGCCGAGCTTCACCAACGCGCGAGGCAGCGCTTCAATGACGTCGGCAAGGCCGCCGGTTTTGGCATAGGGCAAAGCTTCCGAAGCTGCAAAGAGGATCCTCATGCGCTTGGCACGAAATTTCTACGCTATCGAACGCCCGGCAAAGCGTCAACCTTCTTCCCCGCAAAGGTGTCCAAATTCCCGCGCGAACGCCTTGTTATTAAATCCGAAGTTCCATACGTACCGGAGGCGTCGTTTCGGAAGGATGAACTCCGCCGGAACAATCGCTCGATTCCCACCGTGGGAACCCAAGTGAAACCCTATTCGCACTCCTGTAACTTGCCGGAAATACTATCCATGCTCTAATCCCAGCGCGCAGGATCGCGCGTGCCGCAACGCCGCATGCACTTCTTCCTCCTCCTTCTCCAGCTGGGGCGGCAGGGTCGCGAAACTGCAGCGCTCTCACTCTCACAAGGAGAACCAATGAATCGTCAGCATTTCCGCTGCTTCGCGGCTTTGTTATTGGCCTCGAATCTCTCCGTTGCAGCACCCGGCGTTGTTCTGGCTGGTCAACCCGCGCATGACTGGAAAGACGCCTCGAACTTTCCCACCGCCACACCCATCAAACACGTCGTAGTCATCTTCCAGGAAAACGTTTCCTTCGACCACTACTTCGCCACCTATCCTAACGCCCCGAATCCCGCAGGCGAGCCGGCCTTTTACCCGCGCCACGGTTTCCTCTTTCCAACGCCCGCCGTCAACGGACTTACTCCGTCACTCCTGACCAGCAATCCCAACTCCGCCAACCCTTTCCGCCTGGACCGCAGTCAAGCCTCCACATGCGATCAGGACCACAACTATGGCGCCGAACAATCCGCCTTCGATCAGGGCTTGATGGACAAGTTTCCGGAAACCGTTGGCGTCAGCGAAAGCGCTTTCTGCAATGTGAGCTTTTCCTACGGCCACCTGAACGGGGATCTGGTCATGGGCTACTTTGACGGCAACACCGTCACCGCCCTGTGGAACTACGCGCAAGCGTTCTCCATGAGCGACAACTCCTATGGCACCACATTTGGTCCGTCAACTCCCGGCGTGCTAAACCTCGTTGCCGGCAATACTTTTCCGGCGACGCTTTCCGGCGCTGCCAGCTCTCCGAAGGTCGTGAACGCCGTCGGCCAGACCGGCACGCTTGATGGCGATCTCGATCCCACGGGCGATATTTGCTCCTCCACCACAACGATTCAAATGGGCGGCCAGAGCATCGCCGACCTGATGATCGCCAAGGGCATCACCTGGGGTTCGTTCATGGGCGGCTTCGACCTGACCGTAACGAATCCTGACGGCAGCACTGGATGCAAGCGCCAAAGCCCGGCGACTCCAGCAAACGGCGGCCCGACCGCGGACTACATTCCTCACCACGCCTTCTTCCAGTACTGGCCGAGCACTCTCAACGCCACTCACGTTCGTCCCAACGTTGGTCCCGCACTCTATGGCACCAGCGCAGACACCACGTCCAAGCACGCCTACGACACGCACGACTTTTTCGACGCGTTGAATGCCGGCAACCTGCCCGCGGTCAGCTTCCTCAAGGCCCCGGCCTATGGTGACGGCCACGCCGGCTACTCCGATCCATTGCTCGAACAGAGCTTTCTGGTCAATACCATCAATGCGATTCAGCAATCGCCTTTCTGGGACACCACTGCGATCATCATCTCCTACGACGATTCCGATGGCTGGTACGATCACCAGATGAGCCCGATTCTGAATTCTTCGGCCATCACTTCGCCCAACCAGTCGCAGAACGGCGACAATCTCAACGGCGTCGGGAAGTGCGGCAACGGCACTCCGCTGAAGGATAATAATGGCAACCTCATTGAAGGCCGCTGCGGCTATGGCCCGCGCCTGCCTCTGCTGGTGATCTCGCCCTGGGCGAAAGCGAACTTCGTTGATCATTCCATCACCGACCAGTCTTCGATCATTCGCTTCATCGAGGACAACTGGGGCCTCGGGCGTATCGGCGGAGGATCCTACGATGCTCTGGCCGGGAGCCTGAACAACATGTTCAATTTCGACAAGCCGGAATTCCGCCGAAAGCTGATCCTGGATCCCAACAGCGGCGAACCCGTCTACAATGACTTCGACAACGAGGCGCGTTCTGTCGATGTCTGGTAACGCGCCGAGTCGTCAAAGGACGTTGGGTCAAATTTCATCGCCACCTGCGCCAAGCATCGCAGGTGGCGATTTTGTTTGAGAACTCCCAGTCCATCCGATCTCCGGAGCCGCAAGCCAACTTTCCCGGGAGTTCCCGCATTGCTGCTACACTGGCAGTGCGAAATTCTATGGCCCGACAAAAGCTGGGACAGCATTTTCTAGGAGATGCCGGGTGGCGCGAGAAAATCGCCCGGGCCATCCGCGTTTCTCCGCATGGCATGGAGATACCCGTCGCAACTTGTGAGCCCGAGTATTGTTGGATCGAAGTGGGTGCCGGCCATGGCGAAATGACCGAGCATCTCGTTCGCAGCGGCGCCCCGGTCTATGCAGTGGAGCTAGATCCCTCACTCGTCGAGCGCCTGCGGAGACTGGCGCAAAAGCACCCCAATCTCACGATTGTTCCAGGCGACGTCCTCGAAACCAACTTGCGGGCCTTGGCCGCCGGGCGCCGTATTCGTCTCTACGGCAATCTCCCCTACTACATTACCTCGCCGATCCTGCACCAATTGTTCAAATTTGCGGACCTTCTCGACGAAATCCACATCGTCATTCAACTCGAAGTCGCGGTCCGCCTGACCGCGCGTCCCGGCAAAAAGGATTATGGCTACCTATCCGTGGCGGCACAATTTTTCACACGGCCTGAATTTGTCTTCAAAATTCCCCCCGGTGCCTTTCGCCCGCCGCCGGAAGTCGCCTCCGCACTAGTCACACTAAAATTTCCCGGCCCCGGCGCAAGCTCCGGCATCGAAGATCCGCAGGCGTTTCTGGAGTTCGTCAAGGTATGCTTTGGCCAAAAGCGCAAAACGCTGGCCAACAATCTGCGCCCGCTGGCGGAGCCGGAGCACATTCGAGTGATTTTGAAAGAACTGAGGCTTCAAGAGGATGCGCGCGCCGAGCAGCTCAGCGTTACCCAGATTCTGGCTGTCTATGGAGCTATTTCTTCAACGAAGCCAGCAATCGGTCCGGATAATCGGACATAATTCCGTCCACGCCAGCCGCTTCCAACATCCGCATGTGCGCCGGCGAATTGATCGTCCAGCACACCACTTGCAGATCGCGTTTATGCGCTTCCTTCAGGAAATTCGGAGTCACCAGGTCTCCCCGCACCGCCAGTTGGCGCGCGCCAATCTGCTGCGCCTTCTCGAACGGATCTTCGAGTTGCCCTTCGTAAAGCAGCCCGGTCATCAGGGTGGGCTCGATTTTTCGCAAGCCGGCCAGAATGCGGGGATCGAACGAGATCACGACCACGCGCGGAATCTCCCCTGACTCGCGCAAGTTGCTGATCAGGGCGTGCTCCCCGCCCCAGAATCCGCTGGGTTTCAGCTCCAGATAAAAGACCACGTCGTGCTTGCGGGCGAATTCCAGGACTTCCATCAGCGTCGGAATGCGCTCGCCGATGAATTCGCTGGCGAACCACGAACCCGCATCCAGCCGCCGGATTTCCGCCAGCGTCATTTGGTGTACGTCGCCGCGGCCACCCGTGGTGCGATCGACGGTTCCATCGTGGATAGCCACGAAATGCGCGTCGCGGGTGAGGTGCAGGTCGGTCTCAATGAAGGTTACGCCCTGCGAAACCGCGCGTCGAAAAGCGGCAAGGGTATTCTCCGGGGCATACCCAGATGCGCCACGATGAGCTATCGCTAACAAAAAGCCTCCGCCCTCCAGAATTTCCTGCGCCAGACAGCGAATCCACAGGGAGGCAACCCTCGTTGTATGCTATCACCGACGAGCCGGTCACGACGGAGTTCCGCGAACGATGGGTGCAGGAATCGAAACATTACGTTCCGTGCGAAAGCAGATTTGCTAAGCTGAAGAACATGCGGCGAATCTCACGTTTATTCGGAGCCGTATTGTTCCTTGCCGGTGCGGGGACGGGCACGAACTCTGCCGTCGTTCCCCGCCTGGCTGAAAGTCAAGCAGGAAAATCCGTGCCCAAAACCGAAGACAACTCGCTGGGGCACGAAATCCACCACCAGTTGCAGGTCCTTCCTTATTACTCGGTGTTCGATTACATTTCATTTTCTCTGGAGGGTGGCAACGTCACCTTGACGGGTTTTGTCGTCCGCCCCAGCCTGCGCCGCGATGCCGAGGCGGCCATCCGCAGCATTGAGGGCGTTTCCAGCGTCTCCAATCTCATTCAGGTCCTTCCGCAGATCCCGGCCGACGACGATCTCCGGAATGCTCTTTACCGCGCTATTTTTGAGGATTCCACCTTACAGCGCTATGCCGTCAGCGAAGTGCCCGCCATCCACATCATTGTGAAGGAGGGGAGTGTCACCCTCGAAGGCGCCGTTGACAGCGAAAGCGATAAAAAACTGGCTGAAGTCCGCGCGGCGAGCGTTCCCGGCTCCAAACGCGTCGGCAACAGTCTTGTAGTCCGCACGAAAGCCGCGCCGGCCAACTAGCACGCACGCGCAATCTGTCGCAAAATAGTTGGGGAGCAAAAATCTTGGCCAAGTCCAAAGATCCGTACGCCAATCAAGGCGACAATCGCGATACTCCGGCACGCCAAAAACTCGTCGCCTTGCGCCAGGCGCTGCTGCGCCTGCACAAGACCCTGCTGGAAATGGAACGCCGCGATTATGAGAAAATCCACGGCGTCGTGAACGCCGGCGAACTTTTCCGCCTGGTGGTGGACGACCCGCAATTCGCCTGGCTGCACAATATTTCGGAATTCGTGGTGCGCATTGACGAGACTCTGGCAAGCGATCAGGGCGTGGCCGAAGAGGACGCCCGCGTGCCCATAGAACTCGCGCGCAAGCTGTTTGCTCCGACGGAAACCGGAGATGGCTTTCAGAAACAATATTTCTACGCCATTCAGCGCGACCCCGCCGTCGTGATGGAACACGCCGTGCTTGCGCGGCTGTTCAACAACGAGCGGCCAGATCTCGAACACGACTGACCCGGCGTTCCCTGCCACCTTTGTAAAATGTCAAAACCTGCATCTCGCCAAATTCCGGCGGAAGGCCTAAACTAATTTTTGTAATCGAAATTCTGCATTCCAGTCCAACCCTGAGGAGTGTCATGCGGTCATTACTTTCGGTCCGCGCCGCGAACGGCAAGCCGCTCCGCATTCTCGCCATCGTCTTTTTGCTCGCGTCGGGTCTGGCGCGCCCCAGCGCGGCAAAAGTCACCATCGATTTTGATCCGAGCCTCGATTTTTCCAGGTACAAATCCTTCGCGTTTATCGGCGGCGTGCCGAATCTGGTGATGCTGCAGCTCGACCCGGATTTCATGTACACGCGGATACACCACAACGTCGCGCAGGAACTCGAAAAGAAAGGCGTGCGCGAGGTCGTGGCCGGGCAGAACCCGGATCTCGTGGTCCGCTATTGGGTCACGCCCTCGGCCGATGTGGACGCCGCCGCCATGGGCAATTGGGCTCCCTACAGCCCGTATATTACCGGCTCCTGGGCCGGGACCTATAACACCTCCGCCATTACCAGCAAAAAGACCAACACTCTGGTCATCGACTTGATCGACACAAAATCGAAATCCCTCGCCTGGCGGCTCTATCTGACTCGTCAGTTGTCGGATCCCGACCGGGATTGGAAAAAAGTCGACGAAGAGATGGCCGCGGGTTTCAAGAGCTACCCACCGTCAGACAAGGACAAGGCGGAGAAGCATCAGTCGCAGAAGCCAGCCGGAACGTAGGCTCATTCCAGTTTGCCTTGGCAGCGAAGCGTCAACCGCGAAAGTGCGGCCTTTGGCTACGGAAGCCTGTCGTTAAGCAGATTTCCGAAGGCCCTCCTCGAAGAAGCCTTCTTCACCCACTTTAATATGTTTAAGACAATCGCTTAGCCAGCGCATCATATTAGGGTCCAAAATCCGGAGCGCTTGCGGCCCGGAATTCCACCCGGTAGAACCCACAACAGGAGAGAGCGACCATGAGCGCTTGCACGCATCTGAGTCACATCCACAAAGTCTCGCCGCGCACGCAGGGCTGCGAAGAGTGCATGAAAACGGGCGACGCCTGGGTGCATCTCCGAGTGTGCATGGAATGCGGCCAAGTGGGCTGCTGCGACTCTTCCAGAAACAAGCACGCCACCAAGCATTTCCACCGCACGAAACACCCGATCATGCGCTCGCTCGAGCCAGGCGAAACCTGGGGCTGGTGCTACGTCGACAAGGTGGAGCTTGATCTTTCCTGATAATTCCCAAGCGGCGGCAATTGCTTGCGCCGTTTCCCCGATTTAGCTCGTTCTGTGGAATTACGCGGAGGGGGACGCCTGCGGTTCTTTCAAGATGCGGGCTAAAGTGCTGGTGAAGCGAGCAGCGTCTTCGGCTGTGAAACAAAGTGGCGGCCGCAGCTTGATAACGTTGTGGTGCGGACCGTCCGTGCCGGCAAGGATGCCCTCTTCGCACAGGCGATTCACGACATAGGAAGCCTGGCGCGTGGCAGGTGCGCGCGTTTCCCGGTCTTTGACCAAATCGATGCCCAGAAACAACCCCGAGCCGCGCACATCACCGATCAGCAGTAGCTTTTCCTGCAACACGCGCAGCTCGCTGATCCAGTGTGAGCCTACTTTTAAGGCGTTCATTTGCAATTCCTCGTCGCGCAAAACGTCCAGCACCGCCAGCCCAGCGGCGCATGCCACCGGATTCCCGCCAAACGTGCTAAAGAATTCCATGCCGTTGGCGAACGAATCGGCGATTTCACGCGTCGTCACTACCGCCGCCAACGGAAAGGCGTTGCCAATGGGCTTGCCGAACACAACAATGTCCGGCACTGCTCCTTGCGTCTCGAATCCCCAGAAATGCGTGCCCAGGCGGCCGAAGCCGACCTGCACCTCGTCGGCGATGCAGACCGCCCCCGCTGCCCGTACGTGTTTGTAGGCTTCCGCGAGATATTGCGGCGGAAATACGATCTGTCCCGCAACACTCGGCAACGTCTCGGCGATGTAACCCGCCACGGTGCGTCCTTCTTCCCGGCAGTGCTCCAGGATTTCGCCAACATGCGCGGCGTACTTCTTGCCCAGGTCCGGCTGGCCGCGGCGGTACGCGCCACGATAGTCGTCTGGAATCGGCGCGACATGAACCCACGGCTTGCGCCCGCGGCCGCCCGGTCCGTTGAATTTATAAGGGCTAATATCGATCAGCGTGTTCGTGTGGCCGTGATACGCATGCTCGAGAACGACAACATCTTCGCGGCCTGTGTGAGCACGCGCAAGGCGCAGGGCCAGTTCGTTGGCCTCGCTGCCGGAATTGACGAAATAGCATACGCGCAAGGGCTCGGGCAGCAACGCCGTAAGGCGCTCCGCGTACAAGAGAATGTTGTCGTGCAGGTAGCGCGTGTTCGTGTTGAGCAGCGCCACTTGTTCCTGAATGGCCTGCACCACGCGCGGATGCGAGTGCCCCACAAGCGGCACGTTGTTGTAAACGTCCAGATACGCGCGGCCCGCCTGGTCGTAGAGGTACTGCATGAAGCCGCGCACGATCTTCAGCGGCTGGGCATAAGAAAGCGATAGATTTCCACCCAGCAGCCGCTTGCGCACCGCCAGACTTTCCTCATACGAGAAACGATGCTTGGAACCTTCTTTCGGCACTTCCGGAACCCGCTCCTGTGCCGCGGGCGATATCTCTGAAGCGAGACCACCAAAATACTCGTGTGCAGCTTCCGGAGAAATAGCCGCCAGGCGTTCCAGGGCTTCCCAGGCTGGAAGCTCGGAAACGGTGACATAAGGATCGTCGGGCACCAGTGATTTACGGTGGGCAGAGTTCACCACGCTGACTGCCAGCCGCGCGCCGATCAGTGCAAAGAACGCGGCGATTTCCTCGTCCTTCAGCGGCAAGATTTCGTGGTATCCGGCGAGCACGGACCCGGCGAAGACGAGAGGATCGGGCTTCCCCAGAATCGCATAAGCGGCGGCGACCGCGGGTTCCGCCACGCGGAATCCCTCGTGCATATCGCCGAAATCGATGACGGAAACCACGCGCATCGCTCGCGTATCGACCAGCGCATTGTGGTCGTTTGCATCCCCATAAATCACGCTGCGGCGCAGATGCGGGAAGCGCGGCACGGCTTCCTCTTCAAATAGGTTCAGGAATTTCTTGGCGAGCGCGCGGCGTCCGGGGTTTGCCACGTGGCTCAGATAGTCCCGGGCCCAATTCGAGCGGGAGATGTCCCACTTCAGAAAACGGTGCGCTGCCGGATGCGAAAAATCGAGCAGTGCCAGATCCATTTCGCCCAGTAACCTGCCAAGAGAACGCAGCAATTCGGGAGTGTGCGGCCGCGTCTCGCAAAGTGTGCTGCCGGGCAGATAGGAGAGCATCCAGACGAAGCGCGCGGAATCGTCTTTGAGCACGAAGCGCGCGAACAATTCCCCTTTCACGGTTGGGATTACACGCGGCAACGCCAGTTTCGGGGCCCGCACGGCGAGATGCGTCAGGGCGCGGCACTGCATGTCCACGAACGATTCTTCGCGGGCGGGATGCATCACTTTCAGCACAAATGACCGAGAATCGCCGGTTTGCAACTGGAAGTTGTCGTCGTATTCGCCTGGCAAAGCGCGAATCGTGGCGCTTAGGCCGTAAAGCTCCCGCGCAATCCGCGCGGCAACTTCCGCGGAAAGCGGAGCGGCAACTCGGGCTTCAGGCATCATCCGCAAAATTGTAACGGCCCTTTCCCTGCCCCGCAAATGCGCCACTGCGGTGAGCGGGACCAACTGCCTCATGTCAAGTAAGCGTGATGCGCCACTACTCTCGCCGAAAAAGTGGTGATAGTATTCCTCTTGAACGCCGCGGCGCCCAGCGGAAATCCAGAAAAATCGAATCACCCTTGCGGCAGGGTTCGAATCCAATCGGAAACTTGAATGGGGGAATCATGAATAAGAAATGGGCAGTCTTCGCAATCGCGGCCGTGATTGGCCTGGCCGCCGGTTGCAAGAATCAGAACTCCGGCAATGCTTCCACCGACACCAGCCAACAGGCAGCCGGCGGGCCTTCCGGCAGCCAGCAGGCTTCCACTCCCACGCCTCCTCCACCACCGCCGAAACCCTTCGTCGTTCCGGCGGGCACGGAAATTCCCGTGATTCTTTCTTCCACGATCAACTCCCGCGTCGCTAATCCGGGGGATGAATTCGAAGGCAGCGTTGCTTCTGACATCTTGGTGGACAACGAGGTCGCCATTCCCAAGGGCTCCGGCGTTACCGGGACCGTGGTGCAATCCAAGAAGCAAGGCACGTTTAAGGGCGAAGCAGACCTGGCCGTCAAAATCACTCGGCTGCAAGTGCGCGGCAAGGGCTATATGATCGCGTCGAGCACCTATGCGGCAACGCAAAAGGGCAAAGGCAAGCGCACCGCGGTGGTGACCGGCGGGGGCGCGGCCGTGGGCGCTCTCATCGGCGGATTGGCGGGCGGCGGCAAGGGAGCCGCGATTGGGGCGGCCTTGGGCGGCGGAGGCGGACTGGCCGCGTCCGGCACCACCGGGGGGAAGAACGTGGAATTCCCCGCGGAATCGCGGATCACGTTCAAGCTGGAAGAAGCCGTTACGATCGATCGTTAAAAAACTTCTCAACGGAAAGAATGAGCCTCCGTCCCTACTGAATCGGAGGCTCATTTTGTCTCTGGCCACCGCGCGGGGAAACACCGCGGCTCGAACATTGATTCTTGAAGCCTATTCCGGGAGGAAGCATGCCGGTGTTGCCAGGATTCATGGCTGTCAGCTTGCCGCATCTTGGTGGGCTGGGCTGCTCCTCGGGCAGGTGCGCAAGGCAAACGGAATCATCGCCACCGCCGAAGCAAGTGGCAGCAGAAAACCAAAGCGCAGCGAGTGCGTTTGCGAAGCGATCACTCCCACAAGCCACGGAATGATGGAACTTCCAAATCCCGCGGAGCCGAAGAACAGCGCCGCCAGCCACGTCGAGTCTTCCTGGAACACCCCTGCCAGCCACGTGACGTAGATCGGATACTGCGGCGCGCATCCGAATCCAGCAAGCAACGCCCCCGCGTAAAGCACTCCCGGCGTTCGCGCCAGCGCGACCACCGCAATCCCCACGGCTGCCACGGCCAGGCCGCCAACGCAAAGCATGCGCTGCGAAATGCGTTTTAGGACGAAAGGAACCAGAAATCGGCCGAGCAGCAGAAAGCCATAGAAAAACGCCGGGGCAGCCGCCAGCACCGCGGCCGGTACTCTGGCCATGCGCTTTTCGTCCAAGGCCACCCAGCCGCCAACGGAAATTTCAATCCCCACATAGAGAAAGAAAAGCAGCACGAGAGAAATCCAAGGCGAGGAACGCAGCCGCTCGCGCCACACGCTAAATGTGCGCCGGGGCCGCGCCGCCGCGGAAGATTGCGTGCCTTCGCTGCGTGCATAATGGGCCAGGCAGAGCAGTGCATAGAAAACCGTCAACAAGATGGTCATAACACGCAGGCTCAGAGAGCCGAGGAAGAACGCCACCAGGAACGGAGAAAGCACGGCGCCAATTCCCCACGAAAAATTCAGCAGGCTCACCGCCGCCGCAACGTTTTTTGAGGGAAGCTGCGTGGCGCGCAGGTTGATGGATGGATTCGCCAAGCCGTAGCCCATTCCGTAGATGGCCACAAACAGCGTCGAGAAATACCACGGGCCGGCGCCCAGCAGAGCAAAACCCAGGGCAAAGCAGAAATAGCCCACGCTGATCACACGGGAAAAGCCAAAACGCGGCAGGAGCGAACTGGTGAGCAGCGTGCCCAGAAAACTACCGAAATAGAGCGCGGAGAAAAACAGCCCGGCCTGGGAATCGGTGAGCGCCCAGCGTTGAGTGAAGTAAGGCAGCACCGGGCCGAGCAAAGTCATGCTAACGCCAATCAGCACGAAACCCGCGTGGAGCAGCGGCCACTCCGTGCGGGATTCTGCGAGAGCAGCGGGGGGCGCGGAGGAGGTTGCAACGTGGTCGGCCATGGGCAACGCGAGTGTTGAGTTTCCCATAAGCCCTTACGGCGGACAAGCAACCCGCTTGGATGCCCTCGGGAACGGGCTTACGGTTCCCTAATGCGCCGTTCATCCTTTCCTTAGGAGGAATAAGTAGAGTAATGAATACACCCAGGAGCGAACATGCGTGACCTCATATTCACCATCGCCACGATTGTGTTTTTCGCGGTAAGCATTTTTTATCTGCGCGCCTGCGAGCGCCTGAAGTGAGCGTATAAAAACATGCTGGGAAATATCTTATTGATCGGAATCGCGATCCTGCTCTGCGCCTATCTTTTGTACGCATTGCTGAAGCCGGAGAAATTCTGACCATGACAAGCAACGGATGGCTTCAGATTCTTTTTTATCTTGGTGTGCTTTCTCTCCTCACCAAACCACTGGGGATCTTTCTGTATCGCGTCTTTGAGCGGAAGGGTACATTTCTCGATCCCATCCTGCGGCCAATCGAGCGGCTAATTTATCGCGCCTGCGGCGTGGACGAAAGCAAAGAGATGGACTGGAAGGACTACGGCGTGGCCATGCTGCTCTTCAGCGGCGTCTCGCTGCTGCTTCTCTACCTTATCGAGCGCGTGCAATTCTGGCTGCCGTGGAACCCGCAGAAACTCGCCAATGTGCCGTCGGATCTGGCGTGGAATACGGCGGTTTCCTTCACCACGAACACCAACTGGCAGTCCTACGTCCCCGAATCGACGATGAGCTATTTCACCCAGATGGCGGGACTCGCGTATCACAACTTCGCCTCCGCGGCCGTGGGCATCGCCTTGGCCATCGCTGTGATTCGCGGCGTGGCCCGGCGCGAGGCGAAGACCATCGGCAATTTCTGGGTGGACGCCACGCGTACCCTGCTATGGGTACTCTTGCCGCTCTGCATCATCGGTGGACTGGCTCTGGTATCGCAAGGCGTGGTGCAGAACCTGGAGCCGTATACACAGGCTGCGCTGGTTGAGTCTCAAACCGTAGACGCCCCGGGGCCAATCGGCACCACTGCCAAACAACCGGTGACCACGCAGACGATCGCGCAAGGGCCCGTGGCTTCCCAGGAAGTCATCAAGATGCTGGGCACCAATGGCGGCGGCTTTTTCAACGCCAACAGCGCGCATCCCTTCGAAAATCCAACGCCGCTGAGCAATTTCCTGGAAATGCTGATGATTTTCGCAATCCCGTCCGCGCTTACTTACACGCTGGGGCGCATGACGGGTTCCGCAAGACACGGCTGGGCGGTGTGGGGCGCGATGGCCGTGCTGTTCCTGGCCGCGGTCTTTGTGACATACAACGCGGAATCCCGCGGTAATCCGCTACTCCAGGGAGTCGACCAAACCCCCTCGAATATTCAGTCCGGCGGCAATATGGAAGGCAAGGAAGTCCGCTTCGGCATTGCGAACTCCTCCCTGTTCACGACCGTGACCACCGACGCGAGCTGCGGCGCGGTCAACAACGCTCACGATTCGTTGACGCCAATTGCCGGCATGATGCCGATGATCAATATCATGCTGGGCGAAATCGTGTTCGGCGGCGTGGGATCGGGTCTTTACGGAATGATCGTGTTCGTGATCCTTTCCGTGTTTATCGCGGGCCTGATGGTGGGACGCACCCCGGAATACCTGGGGAAAAAAATCGAAGCGTTTGACGTGAAGATGGCGGTGCTGTCGATCCTGGTATCGTCGCTTACGATTCTCATTTTCTCGGCGATGGCGATTGTCAGCAAGCCGGGGCTTGCGGGCATCAGCAACCCGGGGCCGCATGGATTATCGCAAATTCTTTATGCGTACACTTCGGCGACGGGCAACAACGGCTCCGCCTTTGCCGGGCTGAACGCGAACACGCCTTGGTATAACTCGACGTTGGGCCTGGCCATGCTGTTCGGCAGGTTTTTGACTGTGATTCCGATTCTGGCCATCGCCGGAAACCTTGCCTCCAAAAAACACGTGCCGGAATCACTGGGCACCTTCCCGGTGACGGGCCCGCCCTTCACCGTGCTGCTGGTGTGCGTGATTTTAATTGTCGGCGCATTGACCTTCTTCCCTTCCCTTAGCCTGGGGCCGATTCTCGAGCATCTGCTGATGCATGCGGGCACCACTTTTTGAGGAATTATGACTACGACTAATCCAGCAAAGTGCAGTTCATTGAGCGATCCGAAAATTTTGCGGAACGCCATCCGGGATTCGTTCTGGAAACTCAATCCAAGTCTGATGGTCAAAAATCCCGTGATGTTCGTCGTGGAGGTTGGCGCCGTCATCACCCTGGTGGTGCTGGTGCTGGACCTGCTGGCACACCGGGGAAATTTCTGGTTCGGCCTGCAAATCACACTGTGGCTCTGGTTCACCGTGCTTTTTGCCAACTTCGCCGAAGCGATGGCGGAGGGACGCGGGAAAGCTCAAGCGGAAACGCTGCGGAAAGCGCGCGCCGAAACCAAAGCGCGCAAGCTGCGCGCAGACGGCACAACGGAAATTGTGGCCAGCTCCAAACTGCGGTCCGGCGACCTCGTTCTGGTTGCGGCAGGAGAATTTGTACCCGGCGACGGCGAAGTAATCGAAGGTGTTGCCAGCGTGGACGAATCGGCGATTACCGGAGAATCCGCGCCGGTGATTCGCGAGTCCGGCGGAGATCGTTCCGCGGTCACCGGCGGGACCCGTGTGCTCTCCGACGAAATCAAGGTGCGCATCACATCGAATCCCGGCGAGACCTTTCTGGATCGCATGATCGGCCTAGTGGAGGGCGCATCAAGGCAGAAAACGCCCAACGAAATCGCGCTGAACATTCTGCTCGCCGGACTGACGGTCATCTTCCTGCTGGCGGTGGTCACCCTGCAGCCCTTCGCCATCTATTCCGGCGCGCCGCAGAACGTCTTTGCGCTGATATCGCTGCTGGTCTGTCTGATTCCAACCACCATTGGCGGATTGCTTTCCGCCATCGGCATCGCAGGCATGGACCGCTTGATTCAGCGCAACGTCATTGCCATGTCCGGCCGCGCCGTGGAAGCGGCTGGCGACGTGGACGTTCTGCTGCTCGACAAGACCGGCACGATCACGCTTGGCAATCGCGAAGCCACTGCGTTTCATGCGGCTCCCGGCGTTACGGAAGCTGAACTGGCCAACGCGGCGCAGCTTGCCTCGTTTTCCGACGAAACTCCGGAGGGCCGCTCGATCGTCGTGCTTGCCAAAGAGAAGTACGGCCTGCGAGGTCGCGAACTTGCTCCGCATAACCCGACGTTCATTCCCTTTTCCGCCCAAACGCGCATGTCCGGCGTGGACATGGACGACCGCCAAATTCGCAAGGGCGCGCCCGAAGCGATCAAGAAATACATCGCGGAAAAAGGACAGCAGGTGTCGCCAGAGGTGCAGGAAACAGTGGAGCGCGTCTCCAAAAACGGCGGCACACCGCTGCTGGTTTCCGTTAATTTCCGCGTGTACGGCACCATCGAGCTCACGGATATCGTCAAGGGCGGCATGCGCGAGCGATTCGACCACCTGCGCGCGATGGGTATCCGCACCATGATGATTACCGGCGACAATCCGCTGACCGCCGCGGCCATCGCCCGCCAGGCCGGCGTGGACGATTTCCTCGCCGAAGCCAAGCCCGAAGACAAGATGGCCCTGATCAAGCACGAACAAGCCAAGGGCAAGCTGGTTGCAATGACCGGCGACGGCACGAACGACGCCCCAGCGCTTGCGCAAGCGGACGTGGGCGTGGCAATGAACTCAGGCACGCAAGCCGCAAAGGAGGCCGGAAACATGGTGGATCTGGACTCCAACCCCACCAAGCTAATCGAAATCGTGGAGATCGGCAAGCAACTGCTGATCACGCGCGGGTCGCTGACCACGTTTTCCGTGGCCAACGACGTGGCCAAATACTTCGCCATTATCCCCGCGATGTTCGCCGGAACGTTTCCTCTTTTGGGCATGCTCAACATAATGAAGCTGCGCACGCCGGAATCGGCGATCCTCTCGGCAGTGATTTTCAACGCGCTGATCATCATCGCGTTGATTCCGCTGGCTCTGCGCGGCGTCAGGTACCGCCCACTGGGTGCGGCCCACTTGCTGCGCCGAAATCTTTTTATTTACGGACTGGGCGGCGTGATTGCGCCTTTTTTGGGCATCAAGCTGGTCGACATCCTGATCACCTGGATGCACCTCGCGTAGTGGATGGAGGAGATGATGACCAAAGAAACCATCATCGCCGTGCGATTCACTCTGCTTACCACAATCATTTTCGGCTTGCTGTACCCGCTGGGGATGACCGTGATCAGCCACTATGTCTTTCCCAAACAGGCCGAGGGCAGTCTGATCCGCAAGAACGGCCAGATCGTCGGGTCGGAGTTGATCGGCCAGGCGTTTACCCAGGACAAGTATTTTCATCCGCGGCCGTCGGCGGCGGGAAACGGCTACGATGCCAGCTCGTCGAGCCCATCGAATCTGGCGCCTACCAATCATCAATTAATCGATCGCGTAAAGGGCGTCGTTGCCAGGTTGCAGCAAGAAAATCCAGGCGTGCCCATTCCCGCCGATCTGGTCACCACGTCCGGTTCAGGGCTGGATCCGGATATTTCTCCGGCGGCGGCGGCGTTTCAGGTGCCACGCGTGGCCAAAGCGCGCGGGATGAGCGTGGAAGCGGTGCAGGCATTTGTGGCCAGCCATACCCAAGCGAGAACCTACGGGTTCTTGGGTGAGCCGCGCGTGAACGTCCTGGAATTGAACCTGGACCTTGACTCCTCGAAGTAATTCTTTAACGCGAACTTCTCGCAGTCACCTTCGCTGGGGCTGCCTTTGGCGGCTGGAAGCGGTAGCCGACCCAGGGCTCGGTCAAAATATATTTTGGTTGCGCCGGGTCCTTCTCAATCTTTTTCCGCAACTGGTTAATCACTACGCGCAGGTTTTCCGTCTCTTCGCCGTATTCCGGCCCCCACACGGCTTGCAGCAGCCGCCGGTGAGAAACCGGCTTGCCCTGTTGGGCAATTAGGTGGCGCAGCACCTCAAATTCCTTGGGAGCGAGATGGATCTCTTCCCCGCCAACGATGACCCGGCGCTCTTCGAAGTCGACGGAAATATCCTTGGTGTGAAAGGCGGGGACCGCTTCCTCGCTGGCGTGGCGGCGCAAGGAGGCGCGCACCCGGGCGAGCAGTTCTTCGATGCCGAAAGGCTTGGTGACGTAATCGTCCGCTCCGGCGTCGAGCGCCACCACTTTGTCGCGCTCGGCGTTACGCACCGTGAGCATGATAATCGGCGCGGCGGTGAACCGGCGCAGTTCGCGGCAGGTTTCGATGCCGGAGATGCCGGGAAGATTCACGTCAAGCAGAATGAGGTCGGGCTTGGATTTGCGCGCCAGTTCCAGCGCTTCTTCGCCCGTTGCGGATTCCACAAGCTCGTAGCCGCGGAACGTCAGCGTGGAGCGCAAAACACGGCGGATTTGCGGCTCGTCGTCAACCACAAGAATGGTGGGAGTGCTCATCGTTGCTCATTTGCCCTGGACAATCGGAAGCGTAAACGTGAATACGGAACCCGCGTTCAACTGGCTGGTTACCGAAATGTTTCCGCCATGCGCGGTGACAATCGCCTTGGCAATGGGCAAGCCCATCCCCGTGCCGCGCACCAGATACCGGTGATCTTTCCCGCGATAAAACTTGTCGAAGATCAGGCCTTGCTCGAACGGATCGATGCCCGGTCCGCGATCGGCCACGCTGATGGCAACGAAATCGCCGCTCACCTCGGCGGTGATGGTAATCGGACATTCCTTTCTGGAGTAAAGGTTCGCGTTGTCGATGAGTTGCACCAGGATGTCCTTGCCGAGCTCCACGTCAGCGCGTACCGGCGGAAGATCCTCGGGAGCATGGACATTCACTTTGCGGTCGCCGAGGGCTTTTTGCAGGTGACCCAGCGCCGCTTCGATCAGCGTGGCGATCCTCACCGGCTGGAAGTGCAGCTCCAAGTCGCCGGCTTCGAGCTTGGCCATCTCGGCGGCTTCCTCGACCAGATGATTTAGGCGGTCACACTCTTCGTTCACGATGGTGAGAAGTTCTTTCTGGTGGTGAGCGTCGCGGGAATGGGAAGCGAGCAGATCCGTTGCGGCCGCCTTGATGGCGGTCAGCGGAGTGCGAAAGTCATGCGCAATGGAATCGAGGAGAGCTGATTTCAAGCGCTCGCCCTGGCGCTCGGCTTCGGTTTCGCTCAATTGCTCGACGGCACGCGCGCGTTCCATAGAAATGGCCACCAGCGATCCTATGGCGTCCAGGGTCTGGCGAGAAAGAACGGCGCCGGAGATGCCGATGCTGCCGATGGGCTTGACTCCCAGCCGAACGGGAACAAAGTGCAGCGGCTGCGCCGGATCGGAGCAGGTTTCGTCGCGAACGTAGGCGGTCTTCATGCGTTCTTCGTCAATCTGCGCGGCGCCATAGCCGGAACGGTAAAATTTGTCTTTTTGCGGCACAAAGAGTTCCGCGGCCCCCGCCTCAAAGCATTCCACCAGGTGATTGGGGATCGCGTTCATCAACTGAATGACGTTGCCTTCGCCAAGAAGTTTCTGGCTGAAGGAGTAAAGGCGTTCCACTTCGCGACGCCGGGAGTGGGCCGCGTCCGCTTCCCTGCGGATACGCGCGGAAAGCTGGCTGGCGACCAGGGCGGTGATAAGGAACGCGCCGAGCGCGACCCAGTTTTGCAGGTCGGCAATGGTAAGCGTTCCAACCGGTGGAAGGAAATAAAAATTAAACAGCAGCATGGCCATGAGAGACATGAAGATCGCCACGACCATGCCCCAGACGGCGGAAACTGCTAAAATTGCCAGAAGAAACGACAGTGCGACCGTCGTCTGATTGACGTGCAGGAACCGCGTATAACCGAAAGTGATGGAAATCAGCAGGATTGCGGCCACCACGAACCCGATGCCGCGTCCCGCTACGAAGCGCGCCATACTACGATTGTAACCTGAGATCCAGGCACGCACAGGAGAGCTCCCGCACTTGCCGAAAAAGCCTGAAGAGTGGCTCGAGGTCGCTTCCCCCTCACCCAGTGGCCGGGGCATCTTCAAACTTTTCCTGGGATACGCGCCGGGTGTAGGCAAAACCTACAGCATGCTAAGTGAGGCGATCCGTCGCAGGAGCCGCGGCGAAGACGTCGTGATTGGCATTGTCGAAACGCACGGCCGCAAGGGCATCGCGGAACTTGCCGCGCGGCTCGAAGCCGTCCCGCGCAAGAAAATCGATTACAAGGGAACGCTCTTTGAAGAAATGGACATCGACGCCATCCTGGCGCGGCGCCCGCATGTCGTGCTGGTAGACGAACTGGCGCACACCAACATTCCCGGTAGCCGCCACCGGAAGCGCTACGAGGACGTCCAGGAGCTGCTGGCGGAAAAGATCGACGTCGTCTCGACCCTAAACATTCAGCATATCGAGAGCATCGCCCCGACGGTCCGCGCGATTACCGGCATCACCGTGCGCGAAACCGTTCCGGACTGGGTGCCTCTCAGCGCGACGGAGACCGTGATGGTGGACCTGACGCCGGAGGCGCTGGTGAACCGCATGCGCCGTGGCGACGTTTACGACATCGAGAAGGTGGAGCAGTCACTGAAGAATTTCTTCCGCCGGGGAAACCTCATTGCGCTTCGCGAACTGGCGCTGCGACAGGTGGCGGAGCAGGTGGACCGCAGCCTCGAGTCCTACATGGACGCGAAGCAAATCCGCGAGAATTGGGGAGTACGCGAGCGCATTGCGGTCTGCGTTTCCGGCAATCCGTCGGGACAATATCTCATTGCGCGCGCGGCGCGGATGGCGCGCCGGCTGGATGCGGAGCTTTACGTGGTTCACGTCATGCGCGAACTCGCCACGCGCGAAGAAAACGCCAAGATACTGGAAGCCAACCTGCGCTTTGCGGAAAACCTGGGGGCGCTGGTGGTGCGCCTTAAAGGACGCAGCGTGGCGGATGAAATTTCCGAGTTCGTGCAGAACAAGCACATCACGCAGGTGATTTTCGGGCGGGCGCTGGTGCGTGACTGGAAGAAATATCTTTACCTGAGCGTGGTGCACCGGTTTCTTCGCGAATCTCCCGCCGTGGACATCCACATCGTCACGCAGGAACCCGAGGAACCATAACCTATCCCCAACCCGAAGCCGCCAGGGTGCGCTTTCTTTACGGTCCAGCAATTTGGTTACGGGAGACAAAGCTCTCATCGAGTGCTAGGATTTTTCGGACATGAAAAGGCATCCGATGATTCGACGATTTTCAACCCTGTTCACTTCCCTGTTTATGGCTACCGTCGCCAATGCGCAGAAATCTTCCCCGGGACCCGTCTTTCGCCTGGATGGCGGAAATGCGACCTACGCTTTTGGCGTGAACGAGCGCGGCGATCTGCAGACGTTGTACTGGGGAGGGCGGATCGGCTCGCAGGATGCGATTCCGCCGGCCCATTCGTTTCCGGAGTGGGCGTCCTTTGATTCGACAAACACAACCACCCCGCAAGAATACTCAGGATGGGGCGCCGGGCTTTTCACGGAACCGGCGCTGAAGATCACTTTTGCCGACGGCACTCGCGACCTGGCGCTGCGTTTTGTGAATGCCACGCCGGATGGCACGCAGGCCACGGACGTGCTGCTGAAAGACATTTCGCGCGACATTTTCGTGACCCTGCACTATTCGATGGATGCGGAGACGGGAATTCTGGGGCGTTCCGCTAAGATTGTAAATCGCGAGAAGCTGCCGGTGATGATCGAGCAGATGGCGGCAGCGCAGTGGACGCTTCCTCCGGCGCGGTACACCTTGAGTTACCTCACGGGCCGCTGGGCCGGCGAGTGGACGCTGAATCAGGGGCTGATTCGCCCAGGCGCGCGCATCATCGAAAGCCGCCGCGGCACTACGGGGCACCAGGCGAATCCGTGGTTCGCGATTTCGCGCGACACCAGCCAGAATCCCGGCGGCATCCCAACGGCTCCCGAAGAATCCGGCGAAGTCTGGTTCGGGGCGCTCGCGTGGTCGGGCTCGTGGCGGTTCACAATCGACGAAACGCAATTTGATTTCGTACGCATGACCGGCGGCTTCAATCCCTTTGATTTCGGCTACAAGCTAAATCCTGGCGAAAGCCTGGAATCGCCTGTGTTTTACGGCGGGTATTCCAATCACGGATTGGGCGGCGCCTCGCGGTTGCTGCACCGGTTTGAGATTGCGCACATCCTGCCGCAGGCGCCGAATCCCAGGCCGCGTCCGGTGATCTACAACTCCTGGGAGGCGACCGAGTTCAATGTGAGCGAAGCCGCGCAGATCGCGCTGGCGGAAAAAGCCGCCTCGATTGGCGTGGACCGCTTCGTCATGGACGACGGATGGTTTGGCCAGCGGAAGGATGATCACGCGGGACTCGGCGATTGGTACGTGAATCCCCAGAAATTCCCCAACGGCCTGAAGCCAGTGATCGATAAAGTGCATTCCCTGGGCATGGATTTTGGATTGTGGGTTGAACCGGAAATGGTGAATCCCGATTCGGACCTGTACCGCAAGCATCCCGAATGGGTTTTGAATTTTCCCGGCCGGCCGCGCACGGAGCAGCGCAATCAGTTGGTCCTGAACTTGGCGCGCCCCGACGTGAAGCAGTACATCGAAGGATTCCTGAACAAGCTCCTCAGCGAAAACGACATCGCCTTTTTGAAATGGGATTACAACCGCAACTGGTCCGAGCCGGGCTGGGACCACTTGCCTCCCGACGAACAGAAAAAGATCTACGTGGAATTCATACGGAATCTCTATGCGATTCTGGCGGACTTGCGCAAGAAACACCCGAAGGTCGAAATCGAATCGTGCTCGGGCGGAGGAGGCCGCGTCGACCTGGGCATTCTGCGCTACACGGACGAGGTGTGGCCCTCGGACAACACGGACCCGTTCGATCGTTTGTCCATGCAGGACGGATTCACCTATGCCTATACGCCCCAGGTGATGATGGCCTGGGTGACGGACTCCCCGCACTGGCTGAATTCGCGCTCCACCACCCTGGCGTACCGGATGCTCAGCTCCATGCAGGGCTCTTTGGGCATCGGCGCGAATCTGAACAATTGGACGCCGGAAGAATTCGCCACGGCGAAGCGCCTCATCGCGGCGTACCACGCGGTGCAGCGGACAATCGCGCAGGGCGATCTTTACCGGCTGATCAGCCCCCGCAATGGCAGCGAATTTTCCTCGACGGAAACCGTTTCGCGAGACAAAAGCCAGGCCGTGGTGTTTGCGTTCACGCATTCCACCCAACAAGGCCGCGGGTTTCCCTTGCTGCAGCTTCAGGGGCTCGACCCGAACGCGGAGTACACATTGACCTGGATCGAAGGCACGGCGCGGGCGGGCACCCCCGATCGCGCTTCCGGCGCGTGGTGGATGAATCACGGCATTGATCTTGATTTACGGGGAGATTTCGTCGCCGCGGCGTTTCGCCTCGATCAGAGGCGCTAGAATTCCGCAAGGGCGCGGCGGAAGTAGTTGATGCAATGCCGCGCGTAAAGCCTTATGATGTGCGCACGCAAAACATTTTGAGCAACAGATCGATCGCAAGCATGTAGTTGCTCTATCGCACACCCTGCGAAGGAGGAAGCCATGTTTGAAACCCCGAAGGAAGTGAAGGCCGAGTCGTCAAAAGGGTTGTGGATCGGCATTGCCGTCGCCGTGCTCGTGGTGGTTGGCGGCGGAGCATATTTTTTGATGGGACCCGGCAGCAACTCAAAACCGAGCGCGGCGACCGCACCCGCGGCGAAGGCGCCGTCAAAGCCCGCCGATCCCGAACACGATCTGCGCGTGCAGTCCGCCACCATGACCAAGGACCGTACCGGCACGACGGCCGTTTGGCTGGTGAGCATCGAGAACAAATCCCAGGACTACACCTACAGCAAAATCGCTTACGAAACGACTTACGTTGGCGCCAGCAATAACGTAATCCTCGTGAACAAAGGGACTCTCAATAAATCGCTGGCTCCGGGCGACCAGGAGAACTCCGAAATTAGCGACGTCCTGTACCCCAACGGAACCGTCTGGTACAAGTTCCGCATCACCGGCGCCACGGCTACGGCGCAATAGCCGCCAACGCAAGCACTGTTTGGCCCAATCTTGCCCGGTCTGTTGTAGAATCTGCCTATTCCACTGGACTTCAAATCGGGCCCCCTACTCGCCGTTGCCGGCGGCCTGCTGCTGCTTTTTGGGGTGCGCTCCTCGGCCCAGCAATCGAAGCTGGCGCCGCCCTCGTCGCAGTCGCCTGCAATCAAAGTTCATGTCGAAGCGATCCTCGTCCCCGTGGTGGTGCGCGATTCGAAAGGCCACGCCGTTGGCGATCTGCGGAAGGAAGATTTTCAGGTCTTCGATCGCGGGAAGCCGCGCCAAATTTCCGGGTTCAGCGTCGAAACCCACGAAAGCCAGCCGATGGCGACTCCCCCGGCCTCCGCTCCCCCGAGTGTTGCGACAAGTCCGCCGGCTCCGCCACCGCCGCGTTCGGCGGCTCCGCAAAGAATCGTGGTGCTTTTGTTCGATGATCTCCACACCAGCGCGGCGGACCTGGGGCAAGTGCAGAGGGCGGCGGAGCGCATGGTCTCCAATTCCCTTCTGGATACGGACCTGGCCGTCGTCCTCTCGTTTTCCGGCGTCAGCAGCGGCCTGACCCACGACAAGGCGAAGCTCCGCGATGCCATCACCAAACTCCGCGTGCGCGAACTTTACCGGCATGCCATGCAGGGCTGCCCGGACATCGACTATTACACCGGAGATTTGATCATTAACAGGAACGACCAGGACGCGTTTGAAACTTCCATGCAGGAAGCAATGTCCTGCGCGCACCTTCTACCGAACCAGCGCCCGATGGCCGAAGGGATGGTGCGCTCCGCGGCTTCGCAGGCGCTTTCGATGGGCGACCAGGATATGCGCGTTACGTTGAGCATGCTGCGGGACCTCGTCATCAAAATGGGTCGGCTGCCCGGCCAGAAGGTGCTCGTGCTGATTTCGCCGGGATTCTTGACGGTGACGCCGGAGGCCATGCAGATGAAATCGGAAATCTTGGATCTGGCGGCGCGCGCGAATGTCACCGTGAGCGCGCTGGACACACGGGGACTCTACGTCGGGGGAACCGACATTTCCAGGCAGCCCAGCACGACTACCTATGCGCAAATGAGTGGAAACGAAGCGCGGCGGCAACTGGATCGCGGGGAATACTCGGACGTGCTGGCGGAACTTGCCGACGGCACCGGCGGGACTTTCATCCACAACTCAAACGACCTGGAAGGCGGCCTGCGCCGGTTGACGGCCGGGCCTGAATATCTGTATCTGCTGGAAATTCCGATGACGGACGTGAAGGCGGACGGAACCTACCATTCATTAAAGGTGAAAGTGGACCGGCGCGGAGCGGAAGTGCAGGCGCGGCAGGGATACATGGCGCCGCTTCCAGCCAGGAACTAAATCGTCCGGAATTGCGGCGTTTTCCGGCAGGTGTCCCCAGAACTGCAATTGAAATTGATTGACTTTGAAAAACGGGAAAGGTTTCCACAGCGGCCCCTTTGACGGAAGCATAGATACGCGGAGGCTGCCGCACGTTCCGCTTTTGGGAACCTGCGTCTCGGGGTCGCTCTTTCTCAATCCAAAATCATAGTCCGCGGGAAGTGGAACCAAAAAAATGGCGCGCCCTGGGTGACGATTTTAGAACTTTCTGGCATTGTCCCGTACCGGAACTATCAGCCATGGGACCGCTCAATCGAACCGGAAACTCTGTCTAGAGTTGGTCCAAAAAAGCCTGGCCGATCAATTG
>Ga0209062_1000307_pt1 | contig 172116 bp, 178 predicted proteins | sample Coa_R2_2_FD_187158 | JGI IMG/M metagenome (GOLD analysis project Ga0209062, IMG submission 187158) | Surface soil microbial communities from Centralia Pennsylvania, which are recovering from an underground coalmine fire - Coalmine... | ecosystem: Environmental > Terrestrial > Soil >...
ATCGAACGCACCTTTGCCTGGCTCGGGCGCAACCGTCGCCTCGCCAAAGACTTCGAGGCTACCATCGCCAGCGCCGAGGCTTGGATCCTCATCGCCCACATCCGCTTGATCTGCCAACGCCTCGCCAGAGCCTGAAAATACGCATATCATTTTTGAGTCAGACTCTGAGGGGGTTCACGCCGAAACGCTGCTCGCAGTGGCGCGCTAATTCGCGGTGGACAAGCTCGCTGCAAACAGCGCGAGAATCTTGGGCCAGCCGTTCAGCACGTTGTCGCGCATCTGTTCCCCGTGCAATGCGCCATGCTTGCCGAAGCCGCGATGCTCAAGGTCGACACGGGTCAAGTCTGGCTCCAATTCGACGAATGCAACTTCAACCTCAGTCGGCAGCGACGGATCGCGCGTCCACCGTGCGTTGATTTCCCAGCGAAAGACGGCGCGTTGCGGAGGCTCCCAAACAAGAACTTGCCCGATATCATGCTGCGATCCGTCGTCCAGCGTGGCGTACCACCGGCCTCCGGCAAAAGGTTCAATAGTCATATTGGAGAGTGCGCGCTCCGCTCCTACGCGATACGTCCTAGGCCACCATCGGTCGATTCCGCTGGTAAAGAGCGCGAAGGCGCTCGCAGCATCGGTTCTGACGAGCACGCTTTTTCTGACCGGGGCAATGTCGAGAGCCGGCGTCACGGCTTCTGACCTTTCGCGGTGAAGGCCGGACGCTCGACTTCGTGGTGAAAAGAGGCGAGGGCATGATCCCAAAATTGATCGACCCACGCCCGCAGCAAGCCGAGGCCGTGCGGATCAATGTAATAGACCCGCTGTGTACCGAGCGGCTTGTCATGCACGAGCCCGGCCTCTTTGAGGCGCGCAAGATGCTGCGATACGGCGGGGCGGCTGATCGGAAGCCCGCGCGCGATCGCTCCCACAGGTAACGGTCCCGACCGAAGACGTTCAAAGATTTTTCGCCGGGTCGGATCGCCTAGGCAGTTCAACGCCTTGTCATATTTCATGCTGCCGAATGTAAGTTGCCAATTACAGTTCGTCAAATGCATGCGCTACCGGTACGTCAGGGCCCCTATGAGTTTGGTATGGGAAGGGCGCGCATGGCGGCATTCACTTGACAGTATGTAAGTAAATACTTAAATAAGTGACCACTTACCTAAAGTGGCAACACTGTTTGTGAGGACACCGTGAGCTGCTCGATTCGATCCAGCCAACGTTCCACCGGCAGCAATCTACGCGCAACACTCGTTGCGTGTGCGACGTGCTGCGCGCTTCCGCAACTCACTTGGGCTCAGGGACTGGGTCCACCATTGATGGATCGACAAAAAGAGATCGCTCTAGCGTTAAGCGCCTGTCCCGCTGCCGTAGCGGAGAAAGCCGGCGTGTACGCTCTTGAAACCACCGGCTACGTAAAAGTCCGTGAAAGTCAAAACGGATTTACGGCTATAGTCCAGCATTCGCTGCCGACCAGCATCGAGCCGCGCTGCATGGACGCCGAGGGCACGCGGACACATCTTCCGAGAATTCTGAAAGTCGCTGAACTGCGGGCGCAGGGAAAGAGCCGCGAGGATATCCAGCGATTCGTCGCCGACGCCTACGCCAAAGGAATATTTCAACCGCCTTCGCGGATCGGTATCGACTACATGCTCTCAACCGAGAACCGAGTGCCGAACGAGCGCGGTGAAATTGTGCCGTTTCCGCCGCATGTGATGTTTTACGCTCCATACCTGACGAACGCGGCAATCGGCGTGGACCGAACGAAGCTGGGGCCGGATGGCAACCCGCCAGGCCCTGTATTTGTTGCCGGTGAAGGCGGGCCCGGAGCCCTGTTGATCATACCGGTGCCAACGACAACTGCTGCTCACCGGCATTCTGGCGCCGCTCCCTAACTCCAGACCGGGGAAAATATCATGCGTAAGCTCATAGAATATACTCTGGTTTCTGCAGACGGTGTTTTTGAAAGCCCGCAAAAGTGGGGAGCATTGGAGTTTCGCGATGAGGCCTATTTACGTGACGGGCTCGGGCTCCTCCTGAGCTGTGAAGCCATGCTTATGGGGCGAACATTTTACGAATCAAGCGCAAAGATCTGGCCTGCGCGCCATGACCCCTGGGCAACGCGGCTGAACGCAATGCGCAAGATTGTTTTCTCTTCGACACTTGAGAAAGTGGACTGGGAAAACTCCTCGCTTGTGCGCGGCGATGTTGCGGAAGAGGTACAAAAGCTGAAGCAGCAGCCGGGCGGAAATCTGCTGATCTGGGGGCATACTCGGTTGGCACGCAGTCTGCTCAAGCACCGGCTGCTCGATGTCCTGGACCTGTCGATTCATCCCGTAATGGTGGGAGAAGGACGGTCATTCTTTCACCAGGGGGAAAGCGCGAGGCTCAAGCTCATGGCGACAAAGAGCTTTGCTCAAATCGTGAAAGTAACGTACCAGCTTCAATATTGAGCGGCGTGTCGTCCTTGGCCGGGGCCATTCACCGTCTCCAACTCGCCAGAGTATTCGACGATGGAAGTGCGAGATCGTTGGTCTTGCCAAGCGCGCCGGTCGGAAGCCGCGCTTGCACAACTTGGCGGGCCCTCGCAGGACTTGATGGGATTCCGAAGAGAAGGTTTGTCCGCTGATCCTTTCCCACCGCCACTTCAGAACGGGTCCGACCCGGAGACATGGGTGACAGAACGTACCTAAGACATGGGTGACAACCTCGTGCCGCGCTCCGCACGCGCCATCCAGCACCGATGCCAGAATCTCCTCGAGCCGTTCCGGCTGGAGCAAACGGTCGGCGAGGTGCTCCGCACGAGGTTATCCAGCTTCTCCATCGGGATCGAGCGGCCCTTGCAGCCGGTCTCGTCCTGCCGCGACGACGCGATAGCCGAGCGGCGGCGGGGGCCGTTCCAGAAGCCTTGCCGTGCGTTCTCCTTCAACGCGCGGAGAACATGCTTGGCGTTCTCCTTCGATTGGTACTCGTCGAACAGCGCCATGATCTGCCGCATCATAACGTGCATCGGATCGTCGCCCATCTCCTGGGTGATCGAGACCAGCTTGACGCCATTCTTTGCGAGCTTGCGGACGTAAAACTCGAGCTCGAAGTGGTCGCGGAAGAAACGGCTGAACGAGTGGACGATGACGATATCGAAGGCCGCCGGCTTGCCGGTGCCCGCTTCGATCATGCGCTGGAATTCGGGCCGGCGATCGTTGGTGGCGGACGCGCCCGGCTCGACGTAGGTCTCGACAAGCTCATAGCCGCGCGCGGCACAGTACGCTTCGCCTTGCCGCTTCTGGTCGGGAATGGAGACATCGTGCTCGGCCTGCCGCGCCGTCGAAACGCGCAGATACAAGGCGGCGCGCAACGGCACGGTCATCGCGATTGTCCTCTCAGATTATCTATGCGGCCCGAACAGCTCATCGAAGAGATCGCCGAACCACGCCTCGAACACGTCGAGCTCGGCGTCGGTGATCGGCACAGGGTCGGGCCAATCGTCCGTGACCGACCACGCCGACAGGTCGTGCTTCGCCGGCCGACCGATACGAGCCAAGGCTCGATCGGAACGTAAAGGTCATCGGGCAAGATGCCCAGGCTGGCGCGCGGTCGAGACATTGCGCCAGGATCGCGCGAAGCCTCCGGGATCGGAACGGCCGATTTCTACGCCAGAGCATCCTTTCCCTTCCCGGGGCAAAGATCACGCCGCAGTACCGAGTGGTGTCGCACGTTCGATCCGCTCGCGCTCGCGGGGGCTGTTCATCGCCTCCCACAGATCGCTGCGCCGCTGCACGTTCAGCCAGAAGTCCGGACTGTTGCCGAACACGCGCGCGAGTATGAGAGCGGTCGCCGCCGTTACGGTCCGGCGGTCGTTGCACAGCTCGTTGACGTGCTTGCGCTGAACACCCATCGCCTCGGCCAGTGCGGCCTGGGTCAGCCCCATGGGCTGCATAAACTCCTCGACCAGGATTTCGCCGACCGTGGCCGGCTTGCGCTTCGTCGTCAGCATGTTTCGCCTCATCTGTAGCTGTGGTCGTCGAGATAGACGCCTTCCGCCTCGCCTCGACTACCGTCCCACCGGAAGACCAGCCGCCACTGACTGTTGACGCGGATCGAGTGGAACCCCGCCAGGTTGCCGCGCAGCTTCTCGAAGTGATTGCTGGGCGGCACCCGCAAGTCCTGATCGGTCGTCGCGTCGTCGATCATCTGGAGCTTGCGAAAGAGCCGGCTTTCGAGATCGGACGGGATGTGTCGCGACCGCTTGTCCTCGACGAAGAACGCGCGCAGCCATTCGTCCCGAAAGCTCACGATCATCCGGCCGCTCCGTTCGTGTATCTATGTACCACCCCAGGGTACAAAACACAACACCGAAGCCGGTATCAGGGATGGATGGCGCTTGGATCGTTGATTTCATTAGGCTTTTGGCTCAAACGGCCATCATTGGGTGTCCGGTGGGAGTCTAAAAATCCCAATCTCTTCAGAGACATGCGACGAACGGCCGGCCCAGCCTTTTCCCTTGCCGTCCCAGAATCGCTGCCGCCAATCGTCTTTCGAAGAAAATATGTAACATATCCCCTTGATCTTCGGATCAGGATATGTAACATATTCTCTGACGGAGCAGATGGAGAGACAGATGATGCCCGTAGTCAGAATCAACGACGCAACCTTTGCCGACCTGAAATCCATTGCAACCTGGTTCGGCACCAAGACGCCCAGCGAGACCATTGACCGCATCGTACGCGAGGCGATGGAGCAGCTCGGCATGGAGCGCGACGACGAGCCCGAGGAACTAGCGACCTCGACCAGCGACGGAGCGATGCAATTCGACACCGCGCCGGGGCTTGCCTTCACGAAGCCGTTGGCCGCCTCGATCAACGGCAAGTCACTGCACAGCCCGCGCTGGTCGGCCATCCTGCTGACGACGATTGCGCAGGTGAAGGCCAAGGGGTTCGAGGGCGACAAGTTGGTCCGTGAGCTGTCGGTTCCGGCCAAGGCGGAGCGGTACGAGGAGGAAGGATTCAAGTACCACCCCGACCTGGGAATCTCGGTACAGGGGCAGTCGGCGTCGGACTGCTGGAAGGAGGTGGAGCGCCTAGCCAAGAAGTGGCAGATCCCAGTTACAGTCGAGTTCTGGTGGCGGCAGAACCCGAAGGCGCAATACCCCGGCAAGACAGGCACGCTGCGGGCGGGGAAGGCGTAGAGTTTGCGCAATGCCCGCATCAACGGCCACTGCGTCGCCGAAACCTCGGCGACGCAGTACCTCGCGACTCGGACTCGCCGGATGGAGGGAGCGTGCAATGGGCCCCCCGTGGAGCATCGAGAATATAATGGGATGGGCCGGCGACGAAAAGCGCGAGCCGTTGGCTGTCGTCCAACAGTGCTTGAAATTCTGGAATGACTTGATCGCAACGGGACGGTTTGTAGAACCGCCCAACCCATTCGTGCGGCCAAGTTCGAAATCCGAACCTGACTCTCTATAGGGCTATGGCGTAGACATAGTGCTCATCATCGTCGGTCGTGGCCCGCCAGCTCAAACCTGTGTCCGACCCGGAGACATGGGTGACAGAACGTACCTAAGACATGGGTGACAACCTCGTGCCGCGCTCCGCACGCGCCTGCCCGCGATCCAGCACCGATGCCAGAATCTCCTCGAGCCGTTCCGGCTGGAGCAAACGGTCGGCGAGGTGCTCCGCAACGAGGTTATCCAGCTTCTCCATCGGGATCGAGCGGCCCTTGCAGCCGGTCTCGTCCTGCCGCGACGACGCGATAGCCGAGCGGCGGCGGGGGCCGTTCCAGAAGCCTTGCCGTGCGTTCTCCTTCAACGCGCGGAGAACATGCTTGGCGTTCTCCTTCGACTCGTCGAACAACGCCATGACGGTGCACGCGTCAGCATCGTGCTTGGGCGGCCGACCGATGCGCGGCCAGGGCACCGGCTCGATGTAAAGATCGTTGGGCGGAACGCCCAGGCTGGCGCGTGGTCGAGACATTCCGTCAAGATCGTGCCGCTCGGCTCACAAGCGAACGACCGATTTCTATCCGCCAGCGCCCTTTTCCTTCCCGGCAAATCGGTAACGATGGGAGCGCTCGCGCTCATTTCGAGTCTTGATCGCTTGGCGAGCCTTTGCCGGGCCGGCGGCGGTCCGGCCTGCTCGCGCCCAAGCCGTCATGGTTCAGCTTATCTTGCGCGAGAGCGTGAGCGGCAGGTCGAGTTCCACCCGGTCGTGCATCACCTTCGGCGTGATGCGGCCTCGCTCGCCGCGTTCGAGGCGGACCAGGCCGTAGCCTTCCATCGTCCTGAGCGTGCGCGAGAGGTTCGACTTCGCCTTGCCGGTGATGCGCGCCAGCTCGTCGAGCGAGCCGGGCGCTTTCTCGGCGATGACGCGCAGCAGTTCGCGATTGCCGGCCGACAGGACCTTGGCGAAGGACTCGGTCGACGTGAACCAGACCTTGGGCTCGCCGGCCGCCACGCGCCGCTCGCCGCGCGCCACCGCCATCGTGCGCGCCTTCATTTCCGAATAGCTGGCGATGCCGACCTTCAAGGTGGTCATGGGATCACTCCTCTCTCGCGCAACACCGCGTCCACCGTTGCCCAGAAGTCGGCGACCAGGGTCGCCGCGTCCCGGTAGTCGTAGGGCCGGATGCTTCGCAGCCGGTGGCGATGGTCCTGCGGATCGCCGCGCTTCTGCCGTGCGACTGGATGGGCATTGTCGAAGCCGACCAGTCGCTCGCCCTCCGGCCCGTGCAGCGTGAGCGAGTAGTCGATGCCATGCGGCTTCTCCGGCGATACCGGCACCCGGGTCACCACGAAGCGGACCCAATGGCCGCCCTCCGGGTCCACCACGAGAACCTGCCCGTCGAGGTCGAGAAGCACATCGAGGGTCAGGTCACGCGGCTCCGTCACGGCATATAGTTATCATACTGAAGTAACACAAGCAAAGGAGGGCTTTGGGCGGCCGTGGGATAGGCGGATGGCGCCCGGGGTATTGATATCATTGAGCTTTCGGCCGGAAGCGCCAGCAGAGGGTATTCCGCGGGAATCCAATAACCTCAATCTCTTCAGAGACATCCGACCAGCAGCCATCCGGCCTTTTCCCTTGCCGTCCAACATTTCCAGTGTCGGCGTCTCTTAGCGCAGAAGCAGACGATGCAGCTCCTGCGATTGCGCGCTGGGTGCGACGCCGAGGTCATTGCGCAAGCGCCGACGCAGGTTTTCGTAAATCCGGAGGGCTTCGGCCTTGTTGCCTTCGCGCGCGAGCGCCTCCATGAGCAGGCGATAGCCCGATTCTCGATAAGGCTCGCGGGCGATTAGAGCGCGGCCGATGCGCACCGCGGCCGGCAGCTCGGTTCCTCCGATGCCAAGGCCGGCGCGGGCGTAGGTTTCCATAGCGCGCAAATGGAGGTCCTCTAACATTCGCCGCACGTCGCTCACCCACGATAAGTCGGCGCCAGGCAGAAAGGGGCGTCCCGCGACAAACATAGCAACCTGCGCCGGTCCCCACGCGTCATAGAAATTCCCCTGAGCAATAGCGGACTCTGCGCGATGAACGGCCTCGGCTGCGGCTTCGATGTCCACCCAAACACTGGAGGGCAGCATGACCCGGTACTCGCTCAACGGCACGACCCGCCGCAGCTTCGAGAGTAGGGGAGCCAATCCCCCATCCTGTCCCTCCGGCCACAGTGCGTCGACCAATTGAGTGCGTGTCAGGATGCGGTTGCGGTGGACGACGAGGAACGCGAACAGCACTCGCCCCTGTCGACCCGGCAACCGGTCCTCCACCCGCTCGCCATCGATGACGACGACGAGCTTGCCGCAAAGCTGAACTTTTGCCCGCTCCAATGTCGCGCCAATATCTTGCCAAACCGGACTTGGTAGGAAACAGGCTAGCCGAAGGAGCGGACATGGAAAAGCAGACCGAAAAGCAGATCACCTGTGAGTGCGGCTTCATCGCCCGCGCGCAAAGTGAGAAGGAAGTCATCGAGAAGATCCGGGCCCACATGCGTTCCGATCATCCCGAGCTTCTGGAGAAGGTCTCGGATGGGGACCTGCGAGGCTGGATCGAGGAGGTATGAAATGACAACGGTGTTCGACCCAGCAGCCTACAAGGAGACGACACGGCAACAGTGGCAGGAGGCGGCCGCAGCTTGGCGGAGATGGGGGCCGCAACTCGAGGCCTGGCTGGGCGAAGCAACTGACCTCATGCTCGACCTCGCCGGAATTGGAACGGGCGCGCGCGTGCTCGATATCGCGGCCGGCGCCGGGGGACAGACCCTGAAGGCTGCTCGCCGCGTCGGCCCGAAGGGCGCTGTATTGGCAACAGATATTTCGTCGAACATTATCGATCTTGCCGCGCGTGACGCCCGCGCCGCCGGATTAAGCAATGTCGCGACCCGGGTCATGGACGGCGAGAATCTCGAGGTCGAGGACGCCTCATTCGATGCAGTGATCTCGCGCGTCGGCTTGATCTACTTCCCTGATCAACAGCGGGCGCTGCGCGAGAGCCGCCGCATTCTCCGCGATGGTGGCCACATCTCGGCAATCGTCTATTCCACGCCGCAGAAGAACGGCTTCTTTTCGATTCCGGTGTCCGTCATCCGGCGAATCGCCAATCTGCCGGCACCGGCGCCAGGACTGCCCGGACCCTTCAGCCTCGGCGGGGCCGGGGTGCTTGAAGATGCATACAGGAAGGCCGGTTTCAAGGAGATTGCGGTACGCGCGGTTGACGCGCCCGTGCGTTTCTCATCGGCCGCCGAATGCGTCCGCTTCGAGCGCGAATCCTTCGGCGCTCTGCATGCGATGCTTGCAAATGTATCGCAAACGGAACGCGATCGGGCTTGGGCGGAGATCGAAAATGAGCTGCGCCAGTTCGAGGGACCGGGCGGCTTCGTGGGACCGTGCGAGCTGCTCGTTGGAGCAGGGTGCAAATGAGGGCGATTACGCCGCTCCGATCTTCCGCTTGATTAGGCGCATCTGCCACGCACTCTCGGCTATCGACTTGATAGGCTGTAGCCTAGACATAGTCATCATCGTCGGGCGTGGCCCGCCAGGTCAGAACGGTGCGACCCGGAGACATGGGTGACAGAACGTACCTAAGACATGGGTGACAACCTCGTGCCGCGCTCCGCACGCGCCTGCCGGCGATCCAGCACCGATGCCAGAATCTCCTCGAGCCGTTCCGGCTGGAGCAAACGGTCGGCGAGGTGCTCCGCAACGAGGTTGTCCAGCTTCTCCATCGGGATCGAGCGGCCCTTGCAGCCGGCCTCGTCCCGCCGCGACGACGCGATAGCCGGGCGGCGGCGGGGGGCCGTTCCAGAAGCCTTGCCGTGCGTTCTCCTTCAACGCGCGGCGGACATGCTTGGGGTTCTCCTTCGACTCGTCGAACAACGCCATGACGGTGCACGCGTCAGCATCGTGCTTGGGCGGCCGACCGATGCGCGGCCAGGGCACCGGCTCGATGTAAAGATCGTTGGGCAGAACGCCCAGGCTGGCGCGTAGTCAAGAAATTCCGTCAGCATCGCTCGAAGCCTCCGGGACCGGAACGGCCGATTTCCACATCAGAGCATCTTTCCTCTTCCCGGTAACAAAGATCACGCCGCAGTACCGAGCGGCGTCGCACGTTCGATCCGCTCGCGCTCGCGAGGACTGTTCATCGCCTCCCACAGATCGCTGCGCCGCTGCACGTTCAGCCAGAAGTCCGGACTGTTGCCAAACACGCGCGAGGATCAGCGCGGTCGCCGCCGTCACGGTCCGGCGGTTGTTGCACAGCTCGTTGACGTGCTTGCGCTGAACGCCCATCGCCGCCGCCAGCGCGGCCTGGGTCAACCCCATCGGCTGCATGAACTCCTCGACCAGGATTTCGCCGACCGTGGCCGGCTTGCGCTTCGTCGTCAGCATGGTTCGCCTCGCTTCACCTGCAGCTGTGGTCGTCGAGATAGACGCCTTCCGCCTCGCCGCGGCTGCCGCGCCATCGGAAGACCAGCCGCCACTGACTGTTGACGCGGATCGAGTGAACGAGCGGCTGCTTGATCTCTACGGTTAGCGTGCAGCCAATCTTCCGCCGGATCGCGAATACGGGCAGTCGGCGCGAACCTCGTGTCTGCGTGAAGTAGCCAGGGTGATATTGCTCCATGCTGTGACGCCGAGAATGTCGCGCGCCGGTTCCGTGGCAAAGGAGTGCAGGAACAGCAAATCCGCCCGCAGCAGTGCGCCACGCGTTATCAGTGGATTTCGCCGACTTTGACACAACTGATACGCGGCTTCCGGCTACGATTGAGTGATTCGCGGAGGCAGTGCAGTTGAATCAAGCCCAGCCGAAGTTCTCGTCGACGGATGAGCATGCCCGGCGGATCGCGCGTGCGATCGCCAAGGGCCGCTCGCCTCGATTCAGCGCCGACCTCGATCGGTACTGCGAAAGCTGCCCGGGCGAAATCTTTGCCGCTTTCAAGGGCGCAGCTCGGCACATGCCTCCGGCCGGCGAAGACGAGACGCTTGCCATCGGTTATCTGTTTTTGCTCCAGCGTCTGCTGGAACACCTGCGTTATCGCACCGATCGGGGCTATGCGGACGCGGCCAAGCTGATCGCGGATTTTCAGGCCGAAGTCGTCGCGCAGGTCGAAGCGGGACAGGTCAATAAGCGCATGCTCGTCTTTGTGGGAAGGGCGCTCCATCAATCGGATATCCCCGCATCGCCGCAGTTCGCCGCGGCGTCGGCCAAGCGCCCTGTCGATCAGAACGAAGGCGGACCGCTTCCGGCCAACGTCCACGCCGCTCTTGCCGACGTCCTCGAAGCCTGCGGCGGCGATCCGTTCATCGCCGCTGGGTCGCTCATTGAAATCGGTCATGCGTTACCGCCGGAGGCCCGCGGTACTCTGGCGGGCGCCCTTGCGCTCGCCGACGGCGCCGAGACGCGCAGCGTCGCGGTTCTGTTCTTGCTGGATCCAGAGCCGGCTGTGCGTCGCGCGGTCGCGGGAGCGCTGGGCCAGGTCGCAACCTCGCTGACACCGATCGATGTCCGGCGGTTGATCGCGATACGCAATTGGCGGCCCGAGAACGAGCGCGCCGAAGTCGACGTGATCATCCACAGGGCACGGGCGGCCGGCATTGCTTGCGCGCAATGGGCGGCGGGCAGCATCGAGACGATTGTCGCGACCTGCATCGATGGGGCCACAGCGCAAGGTTTCCTGCTGCTGTCGCCGGTTGGACGGAAATGGCGGATTTCCTCGCTTCTGACCAAAGGCGGGATTGCGGATGCCTGGATCGGCGAGCCCGAATCGCGCCGCCGCGTCGAGGCGAGCGTCGCTGATGCCGGAATGGAAGCCCCCAGGCTTGCCGCGTCGCGATCGTACCTTGACCGCGCCGTGGCGCATCACCTGGCGCTCAGCACGGAGAAAGGTCGAGCGCCGCCGCCCGGCCTGCTCCAAATTGCTGAAACGATCGGCGGTGCCGACTGGCAACCTGCGCGCAAGCCCTTCAGTGAAACGCTCGCCGAGTTGGTTGCCGAGGTCCCGAGCGCGATGCGCGAGCCGGCGGCGCTCGCATCGGTGCTACGAGACAGCGGCGACTTGCCCGGTCTCGATGCCGTCGCCCAATCTTGGTTTGAGGACGACCCGGAGGTCGCACGAGCGGTAGAGAGCGCGCGTGGCCGTGGTCGCGAGAAGCTTGCCACCTATCTCTTGCAGAGCGCCATAACACGACATCGCGACCGGTGGGCCGACGTTGTTTTGCGCACGGCCTTCTGGATGCGCGAAGCGCTGCCGCAGGCCGATCTATGTTGGCGCGAGCTCGCGCTCGTCGCAAAGGCGCTCGCCGACGGACGGGATATGACGGAGATCGGATTGATGTGGGATATCGCATTGCGGACGATTGCCGTGCTTGAAGACGCCGGGCGAATGTAAGTCCTCATGAGCGACGCAACACCAGTACTCGCCGCCGCCAGCGGACTCGGCGAACAGGTGGGTCTTGCGCCCGAACCCGAAGAGTATTTTCCGGAAACGTGGGTGGCGCTTTTCCGCAAGAAAATACGACAAGACAAAAAATCTGGAGCGTTTTCCAATTCCAGCTAATCGAAAAATGCTCCAGGCGTTTGCCGCGCGCCGGCATCAAAAACCGGTGCCGCTTCGTAGGTCGAAGGGATTGGAGTCCTCACCAGGGGTGCCCGCGCTGACTGTTGCGCATCCGATTTTCCGCGACGCGCGTGTAGGCCATGCCGCGCGCGGCAGTTTCACTCGATTCGTTATCGGGCGAGCCAAATGGCCGGACATTCGCACGGCGGGCGTATCGCCGTTCGCCGAGCCCCAAGCTTCCGCCGACATATCGGAAGGCAATCGCGCCGCGCAGCGAGCGGTAGCGCGTGCGCACCGCGTTTCCATCGTTGCCCGACTCGACGAGCCATTGTCCATTGCTGTCCGGTCCTCCGCGGATCACACCCACATGGTGGGGCCACACTACAACGGCGCCGACGCGCGGACCCCCGGCATTTGCGCCGACGCTCGCCCAATTGCGGGCCAAATTGAGTCTTGCATCGGCAATGCCGAAGACGTGGCGCATATACGCGCCGCACCAGGCTCTGCCATGCGCGGCGTAATGACGGCTGCCGTGCTGCCCATGCGTATGATGATGATGACGATCGGAATGTACCTGATGATGGGCGAAGGCTGGCGTGCTCACAAGCGCGAGCATGGTGGTGGCTGCGAACAAACAACGCATACTGATCTCCTGATCTTAGGTTGGCTGGCCGACATACCGCTGGTCCCCGCGTGCACGGAGCAACAAACAACACACAGATGAGATCGTTCCGTCATTGCGGACAAAGCAACGACTCGCGATTGCGTCAGCGAGGAACTTATCTGTTTGTGCGAGCGCGACCGGCGCTGTTTATGGCTTTTTTTTGAACAACGCGCCCGCCAAATGCGTTTGTCGAAGCATCCCGATGCTTGCGCTTTGATTCAACCTTACTTACTGCATCGGACAGGTATGAAATTCGACGAGCACCGACCTGACGGCGGCGTCGCCAAGCCACCATGCCCCTCGGCCATAGCCTAGGGGCCGACACGTTCGAGCTCAATCATCGACGTGATTATCCACACCCACGCCGCTGACAATGGCTGAGGCAATCTATTCGCGCCGGCGCCTCAGCATCGAAAATCGGTGAACGACGCCGGAATTGCGTTTTCAGTCATGTTGTGGAGCGCAGCCAGGCGTCTGCTTCGCAATTCGCGCGAGCGATGCTTGTGAAAACTCTGAACTATGTGGACGACTCTGAATCGTGATCAGGGATGCGATCACGGAAGGCAGAATTCGGAGTATGGATAAGCATGCACGGGACGCTTCCAGTTTCCGAAGAGCAGGCGCTCGCGTCATTGCAGACGCGTGCCGCCGCCGATATCGGCGTCGCGGCGCTGTCGCGCGAATGGGGGCGGAGCCGTGCGCGAGTCCGCAGCCGGCTCGATTCTTGGTGCAAGAGCGGACAGCTGCCGCCGATACACCAGCGGCCAAGGGTGAGCCGCAAGCGGAGAGCGGCTAAAGGTGCCGTCGCGGCAGCCGTGGAACCGTCTATTCCTCGAATCGGTCGAAGCGATAATGTCGTCTCGGATCGTGCGCCTATCGCTTCGCATGCTTCCGCCGCGGGTGAGCCGATCGGTCCATTGCTGGGCGTCACTATCATTCTTGCGGTGGTAGGCATCGCGCTTGCCGGCGTCGGCATGGTTGAGACTACTGCCTTCGCGGCGAAAGCCGGAGGACTGCTGTTCGCAGCGCTCGCGCTGTGCGCGGATGCCGTGGTTTTGCTGATGCCGTCTGCGGCCGCGATGCTATGGCGGCGCCGCTCGCCGGCGGTCGTCGCGGCCGTCGTCCTATGGATCGTGGCAAGCGCGGTCACGATCGCCAACCTGTCCGGCTATATCGGCAGCAGCGACGATCAATTCCGCGCTGCGCGAGAAGGCGAATCGACTGCACGCGTGCTCACCCTGCAGCGGCTCGCGCAGCTGCGCCATGAACGCGATGCAATTACCGAGATGCGGCCGGTCGCCGCCTTGATTCTTGCCGTCAATCACGCGCGCGGCTGGAGAAAGGTGGCGCTTGGCGAAGCCTTGGCCGTCGCTCGGCGGCGCGATGCGCTTGATGCCGAATTGCCAACGGCGGTCTCAAGCATACCCGACCTGCCCAAGATCACGACAGTCGATCCGTCGGCGAACGTGCTGTCGGACATAATCGGCGCGACTGTCAGCGAAAGCGGGCTGCGGCGGCTGCGACTCGCGGCTCTGCTGGCGTTGCCGTTGTGCGGCGGGTTCGTCCTGACCGTCGCTTTGAATCTGCTGCCGCGGCGCGGCCGGCGTAGCGAGCCAGCGTTGGAGCCAGGATCAAGTGGTGATGAGCGTCACCCGAAATAGATCAGATAAATGACCAAGAACGCGATAATGATCGCTGCAAGTCCGAAGCCGAGCACAAAACGGACATTGTGTCCGACGACGCCTTGCCGGGCACGCACAGCCGGCACGGCGGTTGTGCTCGCCTGATCAGCCTCCTTGTATTCGGGCGATCGCGTATCAGGACGAGCGTTCATGTGGAAGACCTGGCGCTATCGCAACGTAAACGGAGATGATACGAATTCTGTTCCCCATAGCGCGATTCACTATGAGTTGTTCCGCAAATGCGCCGGCGCGGGACGGAGGGAACCGGAACAATGGGCCTCTTCATCTGCACTGCATGCGGCACCCAGTATCCGGAGAGCCCGCAAGCTCCTGCCCGTTGCGTTATCTGCGAGGAGGAACGGCAATATGTTCCGCCGCGTGGGCAGACCTGGACCACACTTGAAGCGCTGCAGCAGGCCTACACCAACACGTTCCGCCAATACGAACGCGGCATTATCGGCATCGGCTCAACGCCGGCGTTTGCGATCGGCCAGCGCGCTTTGCTCGTGTGCACGGACGACGGCAACGTTTTGTGGGACTGTGTTGCCACGCTCGACGACGCCACAGTGACAATGATCGAAGGTCTCGGCGGCATTGATGCTATCGCTATCTCGCATCCGCATTTCTACACGACGATGGTGGAATGGGCGCATGCGTTCACGGCGCGCATCCACCTGCACGCGGCCGACAAGCAATGGATCATGCGAAACGACCCGGCAATCGAACTGTGGGAGGGCGAAACCCAGACACTATGGGATGGCGTGACGCTGGTGCGCTGCGGCGGGCATTTTGAAGGCGGTACGGTGTTGCATTGGGCCGGCGGAGCAGGGGGGCGCGGCGTCATTTGCGCCGGCGATATCCTTACCGTGACGACCGATCGCAAATGGCTGTCCTTCATGCGCAGCTATCCGAATTTTATCCCGCTGTCGGCGCGAACGGTCGAGCATATCGGAACAGCGCTCAAGCCATTTTCGTTCGAGACGATTTATGGCCACTATTTCGATCGTGTTATCGCGCAGGACGCCAAATCCGTGCTGGAAAGATCGGTGCTGCGCTACGTGGCGGCAGTCGAAGGCAGGCGAGGTTATGAATGAGCGGCTTGCACGCGCTTCTTCCGTCGAGCACCGCGACGCCGCGCGCCGCATGGGGCTTGCATTTATCGGGATGCGGCCATACGCATGGATGCTAAAGGCAAAGTGATATTGGTTACCGGGTCAACCGATGGCGTCGGCCGGCGGGTGGCTCAGTGCTTGGCTGAGCAGGGCGCTCACATTCTGATCCACGGTCGTGACCCTCACAGGGGTCGGCAACTCCTGGAACAGGTCGAGGCCGGCGGCCGCGGTTCTGCGGTCTTTCTGCCGGCGGATTTTTCCTCGCTCGCCGAGGTACGTCGCCTCGCCCAGATGGTGCGGCAACAATGCGATCATCTTGACGTGCTCATAAACAACGCGGGGATCGGCTCGGGCGGCTCTGCGGCGAAGCGAGAGATTAGTCAGGACGGCTACGAGTTGCGCTTCGCGGTGAACTATCTGGCCGGCTTTCTACTCACGCGCCTGCTTCTGGGTCTGCTGACGCGTGGCAAGGGTGCACGCATTGTGAACGTTTCTTCACTTGGCCAGCAGGCGATCGATTTTGACGACGTCATGTTGATCCGCAGCTACACGGGAGGGCGAGCCTATGCGCAAAGCAAGCTCGCCCAGATCATGTTCACGTTCGATCTTGCTCGCGAGTTCGATCCGGCCACGGTCACGGCAAATTGCCTGCATCCAGCGACTTATATGGCGACCACCATGGTGCGACAAAGCGGGGTTACCCCGCTCAGCACCGTCGAGCAGGGCGCGGAAGCGATCCTCAATCTCGCCGTGTCATCGCAACTCGATCGCCATTCGGGCGAGTTCTACAACGGCCTCAGCCCGTCGCGCGCAAATCCACAAGCCTATGACGATGGCGCGCGTGAGCGGCTAAGGATGCTTAGCATGAAGCTGACTGGGCTCGCGTGACCGCAGAAAGTCACCCTCCGGACAGTCGCTTTGCCCATCGGTAGAGTGTTTTGGGTATAGTATTTTATGGCCTCGGTTCTTGATCTTATCGGCGAAACGCCGCTTGTTGAAGTTACCAAATTCGACTGTGGCCCGTGCCGCCTGTTCTTGAAGCTTGAGAGCGCCAATCCGTCGGGCTCGATTAAGGACCGTCCGGCGCGCTGCATGATCGAGGCGGCGGAAGCCGAAGGACGCCTGAAACCCGGCGGCACCATTGTCGAGGCAACCGCTGGCAATACGGGACTTGGCCTTGCGTTGGTCGCGGCGCGCAAAGGCTATCGCATTGTGCTCGTCGTGCCCGACAAGATGGCGCGCGAGAAAATCCTCCATTGCAAGGCAATGGGCGCGGAAGTGGTGCTCACCCGCTCGGACGTCGGCCGCGGCCATCCCGATTATTACCAAGACCTTGCGCAATCCATCACCGCCCGTACACCTGGCGCAGTGTTCATCAATCAATTTGACAATCCCGCCAATCCGCGGGCGCACGAGACGACGACCGGACCGGAAATCCTGCGCCAGATGCAGGGCGACGTTGACGCCGTCGTTGTTGGCGTCGGCTCCGGCGGCACGTTGACCGGTATCGGGCGCTTCCTGGCAAAACATTCGCCGAAAAGCCGCATGATTCTCGCCGACCCAGTGGGCTCGGTGCTTGCGCCGTTTGTCGAGACCGGAACCATACCGAGCCCAGGCAACTGGGCCGTCGAAGGAATTGGCGAAGACTTTATACCGGCCAATGCCGACCTGAAGCTTGTGCACAAAGCCTACGCGATCTCCGATCCGGACAGCTTCGCGGCCGCGCGCGAGCTTCTGCGTTTGGAAGGCATTCTTGCGGGCTCGTCCAGCGGGACCTTGCTGGCGGCGGCGCTGCGCTACTGCCGCGAGCAAAGCGCAGCGCGGCGTGTCGTCAGCTTGGTCTGCGACTCCGGCGCAAAATATCTGTCGAAGGTTTTCAATCCGGTCTTCGCCGCGCGCGAGGGCTGGGATCACGAGCGCCGCGGCCAGGTGCGGGATGTCGTCTTTAGCCGCTTCCCCGAAGGCGAAGAAGTGGTCGTGCACCCCAACGATCCGTTGCGCACCGCGTTCACGCGCATGCGCGCTGCCGACGTCTCACAGCTGCCAGTGGTTGACGGCGATCGCATTGTCGGCCTCGTCGATGAGAGCGATATGCTCGGCGCCGTGCTCGAAGGCTCTGCTCGTGCGTTCGAACTGCCGGTGAAAGACGTGATGGTGACGCGGCTCGAGACCATCTCGGCCGATGCGCCGATTCGCGACCTTGTGCCGTTGTTCCGCCGCGACCTCGTCGCCATCGTCATGGAGCGGGATCGCTTTCTGGGTATCGCGACGCGTCTTGACCTCGTCAATTATTTCCGCATCGCGCAAACGAGATGAAATGATGGCACCGAGCAACACACTCGACTTCGCGACGCGCTGCGTCCATGCCGGTCAAGATCATGATCCGACCACTGGAGCGGTGATTACGCCGATCTACGCGACGTCGACCTATGCGCAGTCCAGCCCCGGCGTACACAAGGGCTTCGAATATTCGCGCTCGCAGAACCCGACACGCATTGCGCTTGAACGCTGTGTTGCCGATCTCGAGGGCGGCGCAGCGGGTTTTGCTTTCGCCTCGGGCATGGCCGCGACCGCAACCGTGCTCGACTGCCTGGAACAGAACTCACATGTCGTCGTGGGCGATGATGTATACGGCGGCACGCGCCGGTTGTTTGATCTGGTGCGGAAGCAATCGGCAGGAATCGAGACAACTTATGCCGATCTTTCCAACGCCGACGCCTTGATCGCCGCGATACGTCCCAACACACGCCTGGTATGGCTTGAGACGCCGACCAACCCAATGCTCAAGATTGTCGATCTGGAGCGCATCGCCGCCATAGCGCGAGGCAGAAGGATTCTGACTGTTTGCGACAATACATTCGCCAGTCCGTGGACCCAGCGGCCGCTCGAATATAGCTTCGATTTGGTCATGCATTCAGCGACCAAATATCTCAATGGCCACTCCGACATGATTGGCGGCATCGTGGTCGTCGGTGAGAATGCCGAGCTGCGCGATCGCATAGCGTTCCTGCAAAACGCGGTCGGTGCGGTGCAAGGGCCGTTCGATTCGTTTTTGGCCCTGCGCGGAGTCAAAACCCTCGCTTTGCGCATGGAGCGGCAATCGGCGTCCGCTTTGCGCATCGCGCATTGGCTGGCGAGGCATCATCGGATTGAGCGCGTGCATTATCCGGGCCTTGCCACGCATCCGCAGCATGCGCTGGCGCGCCGGCAAATGCGGGCTTTTGGCGCCATGATCACGGTCGAAGTTGCAGGCACCTCCGATGATGCACGGCGCTTCCTGGAACGATGCCGAGTTTTCACATTGGCCGAAAGCCTTGGCGGTGTCGAAAGCTTGATCTCGCTGCCGGCCTTGATGACCCATGCCTCAACGCCGGAAAAGGTGCGCGCGGCACTGGGCATTAGCGATCGTTTGGTAAGGATTTCTGTCGGTATAGAGGATAGCGACGATCTTATCGCCGACCTTCAAACGGCGCTCGGTTAGTGCCGTCGCACGCGATCTGCAGGCCACGACAAGAATGGGACGATTTGGATTAGCTGGGCTTTGAAGATTATTCGAACGAGCTACTTAGCTTGTTGGTAGTTCCCCACTCGTTAGGTGTTCAGGCGTTTGTTGCTTGATTTGGAGTCTGTTGCGCATGAGTTCGCTCGATATTGACGAGAAGCGCCGGAATACCCGTCAGCGTCTAGGCCGATTGGCGACCATCAAACTCGGCGCCGGCCTTCCACCGCGATACGTGCTCGTCACCAATGTGTCCGAGGATGGCGTTCGTCTTCTCCTCAACGGCGTCGAGGTCGTCGACGAATTCGTACTCCTTTTCCATGGCAACGGCGGGCCGGCGCGAGACGGCACGTACAAGCTCGTGTGGCGAAAAGGCAATGATGTTGGCGCCAAATTCGTGAGCGACGCTACGCGCAGCGCCTAGGATCATGCTGAAGTCTGCGGCCGCTCACGGCGGCCGCGACGACGCTACAGGATGGCGTCGGGCCGTGGACTCTTGCAATCGGCGCCTGCCTTTCCGCCGCAAAGCGACGGACTGGTCGATCGAGGCGACGAAATTTCACCTCTCACACCTGGACCAGCGATCGTTGTCAGGATATTCGTGCAGCCGACGCGACCCTTCTGGCTGTCGAATTAAAATGATGTGCGATGGATGATATCTATTTCGAGGACGTGGTGCCCGGCACCACGCTTCACGCAGGTCCCTACGTTATTTCCGAACAAGAGTTGATGAGGTTTGCGGCGGCATGGGATCCGATGCCGATGCACGTGGACAAGGCTTATGCCGAGAAGCATGGCGGGCTGACTGCGCCTGGGACCTACCTGCTCGCTGTCAAGCTGAAGCTTGTTCATTCCCTGCCGCTGCGACGCACCGTCATTGCGTCGATCGGTTATGACGAAGTGCGTTTTCACCGACCGGTCCGTGCGGGCGAATCGCTGAATCTGATGCTTGAGTGGACCGGAAAGCGGCGCTCGGAATCAAAGCCGGACCGGGGAATTGTCAAAGGGCGCTATGCGCTCGTCGACGCGGCGGGCGAAGCCGTGCTGTCGCATTTGGATACGGTGCTCATGCGACTGCGGTATCCGAATGTCTGAGCTGTCACTTTTCTCAACTCGTTCACACAGGCTCGATGACCCTGGTGCTCATTGCGTAGTGATTGTTCGGCCCGCTGAACTTTGGAAAAGCGCGGAAGTCGGCGCGCATATCATGACGCACCGGTGAGTTCAGCGCCTGCGTCAAGGCCTCGGCGCTGTCAAAGGCAACCTTGTTGCGCTGCATGAAATGCACGCGCGTAAAAGGCAGCGCACTGACCCAGTCCATGCGCGTGTAAACTTCGAGCTCGCGGATTCCGGGCAACATCGCCATGTGCCGGGTGTGGTTGCCGAGATAATGACTGTGCCAGGCATTCAAATCTTCCGCTTCGCCCTCATAAGATACGAGATAACTAAAATACGGCTCGCCCGGCGCACTTTTGCGCACCGGATCCGGCACCGCGAAGCGGCGAACCAGCATGGCCTGCTGCGTGATCTCCGCCGCGCTCAGCGCGGGAAATTCGTCCCGCGAGGTCAGCGCGCGAAGCTGGCCGTCCCGCGCCAGCGCCGCTTCAAGCTCGTGCACTTCTCGAAAATAGAGCTGCACCAGCAACGACGGCGGCGGACCGTCGCTGACGTAGGGGTCGCTGGCACTCGATGCCGTGTGCACAAGCGCCCTGGTGAGCCCCGGCGCGGAGCGCAGATGCTTTGCGAACTCGGCCAACTCCCCGGTGACCGGCTCGGTGCGGCATCGGAAGGTCAAAAACAGGCAGGTGCTCATAGGACCCTTCTATGCGGCCGCGGCGCGGATGCAATATAAACCGGACAGCGGCGGGGCCACTCTCACGATCGGGGATACCGCCGCGCGGAGCAGAACGTGCAATTGGCGCAAGTCGGTCTGGACGACAAATATACCCTTCAATCCGGACGCATCTACCTGTCCGGCATCCAGGCTCTGGTACGGCTGCCGATGATGCAGCGCCTGCGCGACCGTGCAGCAGGCCTCAATACGGCAGGCTTCATCTCGGGCTATCGCGGCTCGCCGCTTGGCGGCTATGACAACGCCTTGTGGCAGGCGCAGCATTTGCTCGACCAGCACGACATTCGCTTCCAGCCGGGCCTCAACGAAGATCTGGCTGCGACCGCCGTCTGGGGCAGTCAGCAGGTCGGGCTATTTCCGGGCGCCAAGGTCGATGGCGTATTCGGCATCTGGTACGGCAAGGGTCCCGGCGTCGATCGATCGCTGGATGTGCTCCGGCACGCAAACTGGGCGGGGACCTCGCCGCATGGCGGCGTTCTGGCCATAGCCGGCGACGACCACGGCGCCCAGTCCACGACAACGGCCTATCAATGCGAGCAGGTGTTCGAAGCGGCCATGATGCCGATTCTCAATCCTGCGACGGTTCAGGATTATCTCGACTTTGGCCTGTTCGGGTTTGCGCTCTCGCGATTTTCCGGATGCTGGGTCGGCTTCAAGGCGACCAGCGAGGCCGTCGACAGCTCGGCATCGGTCGACGCCGATCTGCGGCGCGTGAGAATAGTCCCGCCGCGCGATTTCGAAATGGCGCCGGGCGGCGTTCATATCCGGTGGCCGCGGGCCGGGATGGACTACGGGCTGGAGCAGGAGCGCCGGCTGCTTGGGCCGAAGCTTGCGGCGGTGCACGCCTTTGCGCGCGCCAACAGGATAGACCGGGTGGTCATCGATTCGGCGCAGCCGCTGATCGGCATCGTTGCCACCGGCAAGGGCTATCTCGATCTCCGGGAAGCGATGGCGGAGCTTGGCTTGACCGAATCCATCGCCGCCGAGCTTGGCATTCGCGTCTACAAGGTCGGGCTTAGCTGGCCGCTTGAGGCCGAAGGGGCGCTGCGGTTTGCCGCAGGGCTCAAAGACATTCTTGTGATCGAGGAAAAGCGCGGCTTCATTGAAAATCAGCTCGTCCGTCTCCTCTACAATATGGATGCTACGCGCCGGCCTAGCGTTGTGGGCAAATGCGATGAAGCTGGCGCAGTGCTCGTCCCGAGCATCGCCGAACTGAACCCAACCATTGTCGCGCATGCCCTGGTCGCGCGGCTGAAGCGGCTGGCGGTGGATGAGTTGCACATGCGGCAATTTGAGCAGCGTTTGGCGCAGCTTGAAGCCTTCGGGCGTCCGCGTGCAGTGCCGTCGTCCAAAATCGTGCGCGTCCCGTACTTCTGTTCGGGCTGTCCGCACAACACCTCGACCCGCGTGCCCGCAGGCAGCCGCGCCATGGCAGGGATCGGCTGCCACAGCATGGCGCTGTTCATGCCGGGGCGCGAAACCGCAACTACGACGCAGATGGGCGGCGAAGGCGTCAACTGGATTGGCCAAGCGCCATTTACGACCGAACGGCACGTGTTCCAAAATTTGGGCGACGGCACTTTCACGCATTCAGGCTTGCTGGCCATTCGCGCCGCGGCGGCGGCAGGCGTCAACATCACCTATAAGATTCTCTACAACGAGGCGGTGGCGATGACCGGCGGCCAGCCTATCGAGGGCGCGCCTAGCGTACCGCAGATTGCGCAGCAGGTCATGGCGGAGGGCGCGCGGCGCGTCGTCGTCGTCAGCGACGAGCCCGACAAATATCCTTCCAGCGCCGGCTTTCCGAAAGGCACTGAGGTCCGGCATCGCGACGATCTCGATAGTGTTCAGCGCGAATTGCGCGAGACGCCGGGACTTACCGTGCTGATCTATGATCAGACCTGTGCGGCGGAGAAACGCCGCCGCCGCAAGCGCGGGCTTCATCCCGATCCACCGGCGCGCGTGTTCATCAACGACGCCGTCTGCGAGGGTTGCGGCGACTGCTCGACCAAATCCAATTGCATCTCGGTGCTGCCGGTCGAGACCGAATTCGGCCGCAAGCGACGGATTGATCAGTCCGCCTGCAACAAGGATTTCTCATGCCTGAAGGGCTTCTGCCCAAGCTTTGTCACGGTGCGTGGCGGCAGCCTGCGCAAGCTTGCGGGCGCAGCCGTTGCGGACGGTGCGTCCATCCCTTTGGCCGAGCCGCCGCGGCGGGTTCTTGATCGACCGTACAATATTCTCATCGCCGGCATCGGCGGCACGGGCATCGTCACGCTCGGTGCTCTTCTGGGCATGGCGGCGCATCTGGAAGGCAAAGCCGTCACCGTCCTCGACACCACAGGGCTCGCGCAAAAGAACGGCGCGGTGACAAGTCATATTCGGCTCGCGCCGCGATCCGAGGATCTGCATGCGGTGCGGATTGCCGCAGGCTGCGCCGACCTTCTTCTCGCCTGCGATCCCGTTGTCGCGGCGACTCCGGCCGCGCTCGCATGCAGTCAAAGCGGCGTTACCAAGGCAGTCATCAACAGTCATTTGCAGCCGACCCCGGCTTTCATCTTCAACCCGGATGTCGATTTCGAGGCAGCCGCGATGCTTGAGGCGATTAGGACCGCTGTGGGCGCGAATGGAACGGACCTGATCGATGCCACCGCCCTCGCGTCGGCGCTGATGGGCGATGCCATCGTCGCCAATCTGTTCATGCTCGGCTATGCCTTTCAGAAAGGCTACGTACCGCTCAGCCTCGCTGCTCTCGAGCGTGCGATCGAGCTGAACGGCGTCGCTGTCGAAAACAACAAGCTGAGTTTCACATGGGGGCGCCGTACCGCCGCTGATCGCAGGCAGGTCGAAGCGCTTTTGCGCGATACGCTTGACGATGAGGGAGCTCCAAAACTGCAGGGGCTCGATGCGCTGGTCGAAAGCCGCGCCGCTTTTCTCGCTGACTATCAAAGCGCCTCCTACGCACAGCGCTATCGCAACGCCGTTGCAGCGATTAGAGACGCGGAGGCCACGCGCACGAGCGGCTATTGCGGCCTGGCCGACGCGGTTGCACGGAACCTGTTCACGCTGATGGCTTACAAGGACGAGTATGAAGTTGCACGGCTCTATACAGATGGCACGTTCCGCAAAAAGCTGGAGCGGCAATTCGACGGGCCGTTCACCATCGAATACCATCTGGCGCCGCCGCTCTTTGCCGCGCGCGATCCAGTAACCGGCGAGCCGCGCAAGCGCGCCTATGGCGGCTGGATGACGCGCGTGTTGAAGGTTCTGGCGCGGCTGCGGCGGTTGCGCGGAACGCCTTTGGACATCTTCGGCTACACGGCTGAGCGCCGCATGGAACGCCGATTGATTGCACAGTACGAGGCGATACTCGTCGAGCTTGCTAGTTCGCTCACGCCCGACAATCACGCGCTTGCCGTGGAGATTGCGTCGATTCCGGCAAAAATTCGCGGCTTTGGCCACATCAAACAACGCAGCGTCGCGAGCGCCAAAGCTTGCGAAGCCGAGCTTCTAACGCTGCTACGCCGAAAACACACTCCGGCCACGGCGGCATAGTTCAAAGGCTAAACAGTCGGCTGTGCAACATCGAAAGCCGGCCACGGCGCTTCGGGGTTATCCGGCGGAACGGAGGAGACGAGGGCGCGGGTATGCGAATGCCGCGGATCGGCGAAGACCGTTTCTGTCGGCCCCTCTTCGACGATCTCGCCGCGATACATGACCAGCACACGGCTGCAGAGAAAGCGCACAGCCGACAAATCGTGCGAGATGAACAGCATCGCGAAGCCGAGCTCGGCACGCAGACGCGCCAACAAATTGAGCAGCTGCGCCTGAATGGAAACGTCGAGCCCGGAAACGATCTCGTCGGCGATGAGCACGGTTGGCAACGTGCAGAGAGCGCGCGCGATATTGATCCGCTGACGCTGGCCGCCGGATAGCTGATGCGGGAATCTGGTCGCCAAATCGGACGGCAAGCCGACTTCCGCAAGCAGGTCTCTGGTACGTGCCAGCCGCTGGTCCCAATCGGCATGGCGGCTGCCCGCCTCCATTGCCTGCGTGACGATGCTGGCAATGCGTCGCCGTGGATTAAGCGCCGAATAGGGATCTTGAAATACCATCTGCAGGCTCTTGGTGCGCAGGTCGTGATTACGCGCCGAAGCCGAACCAACGTCCTCGCCGTTGAGCAGGATGCGCCCGGCGTCCGGCTGTTCCAGCCCGACCAAAAGCCTTGCGATCGTGCTTTTGCCGCTACCGCTTTCGCCCACCAGCGCCACGAATTCATTTTCGCGGATGCTAAAAGAAGCATTCTTGACCGCGGTGACGATGCGCGCCGTGCCGAGAAGTCCGGCCCGCACGATGTAGCGCTTGTGCACGCCTTCCAGCGCGAGCACAGGGCGCGCAGCCGCGGATGCGGCCATCGCGGCAGGCGCCTTCGCAGCAATGCTCGGCGTCGTGGCGACGTGAAGGCAGGCGGCGCGGCGGCCGGGCGCAATAGTCTGGTCCGGCGGCGCCACGCGCTGGCAGTCTTCCATGGCGAGCGGACAACGCGGCGCAAAGTGGCAACCGGACATGCCGGCAAGCTGGCGCAGGCTGGGCATCTGCTCGGGCATGACATAAAGCGCCCGGCAATCTCCCTGCATCGACGGGTTCGCAAGCTGCAGGCAGCGCGTATAGGGATGCGCAGGGTTCGACAGAACCGCGCGTGCCGGACCGCTCTCCACGGCGCGTCCGGCATACATGACGATCACATCGTCGCAGATTTGGGCGGCGAGCCGCAGGTCGTGTGTGATGAAAAGCACAGCGGTTCGATGCCGCCGCTGCATGTCGGCGATCAGGCGGATGATCGGAGCATGCAAGGTCACATCGAGCGCGGTGGTCGGTTCATCGGCAATGACCAGGCGCGGATCACTGGCAAAGGCCATCGCGATGAGCACGCGCTGGCACATACCTCCCGACAGTTGGTGCGGATAGCATCGCAGCAAATCGCTCGGCCGAGGCAGCCGCGCCGCCTCGAGCATCGCCACGGCGCTTTGACGGCGCTCGCGGCTCGATGTACAGCCAAGTCGCGCAAGGTGTTCGTCGAATTGCGCCCCGATGGTCAGCACGGGATTAAGTGCGGTCAGCGGTGCCTGCGGGATAAAACCGATTGCCCGTCCCAGCAGAAAGCGCCGGTGCGCCGGCGGCATTTTAAGAAGATCTTTGCCTTCGAAGAACAACGCGCCCGCCGTTATCGCAAAGCCCTGCGGAAGAAGCTGAGCGACCGCGCGGCCGACCATGGACTTTCCCGCGCCCGACTCGCCGATCAGGCCGAGAATCTTTCCCGCCTGAAGCTCGAATGACAAATCGCGGATCACTGGAACCAGTGCGTCGCCGATCCTCGCGTCGACAACAAGGTCGCAGGCCTGCAGGGCGGCGGCCATGCTAATGGCCTGTTTCCATCAGGCGCACGTCGAGGCTGCGCCGCAAGCCGTCGCCGAGCAGGTTGAATGCCATCACTGTGAAGCAGATGGCGGCGATCGGCAGCAACAAATTCGAGGGTGACTGATAGACATATTGGCGCGCATCGGCGATCATTTGCCCCCATGCTGGTTGATCGGCGCTGACGCCGAGCCCGACAAAGGAAAGAATCGCTTCAACCACGACGGCGATTGCCATTTCGAGGCTCAAAAGCGTGATCAGCAGCGGCAGTGTCGCCGGCAGCACTTCGCGAACGATGGTTTGTCGATGGGTGAAGCCCAGAAGGCGCGCGGCAGCGACATATTCATGTCGCGTTACAACCAGCACTTCGCTGCGCAGCACGCGGCAGAAGCGCGTCCAGTCGACAAGGATGATGGCGAGGATGACTTTGCCGAGACCGATGCCAAGCCCGACCATCAGGATGAGTGAAAGGATGACGGGAGGAAACGACATCCAGATGTCGACCAGACGTCCAATGACCCAATCCACGGCACCGCCGAAATAGCCGGAAATATGCGCCAGAACCGAACCAATGATCATGGCGCCGAGCGATGCGAAGAACGCGACCAGCATCGCGGTGCGGGCGCCGTATATCAGGCGCGACAGCACGCAGCGACCGAGACTGTCCGTGCCCAATGGATAATTCGGATCGCCGCCCGGCATCCATTCGGGAGGCGTGAGGATTGCGAGCAAATTTTGCTCGCCCGGCTCATGCGGCGCGACAGCCCCGGCGAAAATCGCGCAGGTTGCGATGCAAAAGATCATGCTCAACGCGATCAGGACCTTGGGCGAGCGGAGCGAATGTGCGAGCGGACCCTTCATCAGCGCACTCGCAGTTTCGGGTTGAGCACGAGATAGAGGCTGTCGACGGCCGTATTGATCAACAGTACGACGATGCAATAAGTGAGGCCGATGGCCTGGATCAGCGGCAGATCGGCATTGCGGACGGCATCGACCATCAGATTACCCATGCCGGGATAGGAATAGATCACCTCGACCAGCAGTGTGCCGCTGAACAAAATTCCAAACTGCACGCCGGCGAGCGTGAGTGTCGGCAGCGCGGCATTCTTGAGGGCGTGGCCGAGCAGGACTTGCCGCTCCGACAGGCCGCGCAGCCGCGCCTGTTGAATGTACTCCTCATGATAGACGTCGAACAGGCTCGAGCGCAGAACCCGCATGATGGTCGGAGAAAATGCCAATCCCAGCGCGGTGGCGGGCAGAACGAGGTGACGGCAGGCGCTGTAAAACACATCGGGGTGTCCGATCAGCAGTGAATCGATCAACAAAAATCCGGAAATGTGCGGCACCGGCAAACCCGGTGCCACTTCGCCCGTGAACGGCAGAGCACGCAGCAGGACACCGAACACAAACAACAGGATCAAGCCCCACAGAAATTCCGGTATCGACAGAAGGAGGATCGAGACGAGGTCCGCCACCGGCTCGAGCATCGTGCCGCGCAGGTGGAACAGCAGAAGCCCGCCGCCGAAGCCCAGGGCGCCGGCGATCACCATCGCGGCGACAGCGAGCTGTATGGTCGCCGGTAAGGTTGCCGTCACCAGGGAGCCGGCCGGCCGGCGCAATTGGATCGATTGCCCAAGGTCGCCATGCAGCGCGCCGTGGAGCCAAATCACATATTGCTCCGGCAGCGGCCGATCGAGGCCCATCTCACGACGTTTGGCCTCGATCTCCGCTATCGTCGCATTCGGCGGCAATGACATCGCGGCGGGATCAACCGGCAACGTGCGCAATAGGCAGAACAGAAGTGCCGAGACGATCAGGAGAATCGGAATCGCCGCGAGCAGGCGCCGTGCGATCAGCGTGATGACGGTTGCAATCATTCGGCTGCGCGTGCAGCGCAATCCCGAAGCTCGGCTTTGCGCGGGTAGGCCAACATCATGCTCAATTCGAGCTCAGCCAACGCAATACGGCCAATGCAACACAGCCGAGCCTCACCCCCACCGCAAAGTCTGCGGCAATAACCAGCCGTTGCCATACCTCTGGTAAGCCAAATTTTTCTTGCGCACCACCGTCACGACGCTCTGCAGCAGCGGCATACTGGCGCCTTTTTCAACGGCGTAGCGCTCGAGATCGCGATATCCGGCAATCCTTTTATTGTAGTCCGCGACATTAAACAGCGCGAGCACTTTGTTGCCGATGTCTTCGTCCTTCCACGGCGAGAACGGCATTTTCGGATTGAGCTGATAGCCCAGGAATATTTCCGGGTCGCCGGTCGCGTTGTCCCAGCTGTAGAGCGTCGCTTCCGGCAATTTACCGCCGCGGTTGAGCTCGAAATATTTCGCATATTCGATGACCTGCAGATCCGCCTCGATGCCGACATTCTTCCACATTTGCACGATCGCGCGCGCAATGTCGTAATCGCTCGGGAATTGTCCATTCGTCGTAGCAAGCCCGATCTTGACCGGATGGGTTGGCCCGAAATTCGATTTGGCAAGCAACTGCTTGGCGAGGGCGGGGTCATATTTGAAGGTAAAGTCCTCGATAAAGCCCGGCGTTCCCGGCGTAGCCAGCACCGATAGCGGCACCGCGGCGCCGCCGTAAAAGGCTTTTGACAGGGCGGACTTGTCGATGGCGTGATGCGCGGCCAGGCGGACATTCTCATCCGCGAAGGCCAAATCGGCACGCACATTGAGCATGATCACACGGGTGATCGGATTGATTTCGGCCGCCAATTCGGCTTCGGCGCCAAAGCGCTGCGCCTCGCGCACCGGAATATTGATGGTGCAATCAACCTGTCCCGATTGGATCGCCGCGACGCGGGCCGATGGATCTTTAATGATCTGGATGGTGATCCGGGCGATCTTGGCCGGCGGCCCCCAGTATTTGTCGTTACGCTCAAGCACGATGCGTGAATTCAGCTCATATTCAGCGAGCTTATAGGGACCTGTTCCGACCGGCTTTTTCAGAAAATTGTCGAGCCCTTGGCTTTCGATGTAATTCTTGGGAACGACATAGCTGCCGAGAAAGGCCAGCCACTGCGGCATTGTCGGCGCGGGCGAATCGAATTTCATCACCGCCTTGGTCGGCGATTCGATGACGATGTCCTGCACCTTCTTCATCGAGTTGGCGATGTCGAGCTTGAGCCCCGACCTGACCCGATCGAGGAACGAGTAGCGGAAGTCCGCCGTCGTCATTTTCTCGCCGTTGTGGAACGTCACGTCGTCGCGCAATTCGACCGCCATGCTCAGCGCATCCGGCGCGAGCTCCCAAGCCTTGACAAGGCTTGGGATCAGCTTGAGCTGAGGATCCTGGTTGAGCGGCTGATCGAACACCGCCTTGAAGATCGGCTGCGCATCGGGTGTGAAGCGCTGATTGGGATCCCAGGTAGGAACGTCGTTGGGCCATCCGATGGTGGCGGCGTTGGTATCGGCGGCGGCGATCCGCCCCAGAGGCGCAGCCAAGCCCAAGCCGGCCATCAGCTGCAGTAAAGTCCTGCGCGGCAAGTCAATCGGCATTTTGCGCTCCCCGTGCCTGGCTGCGATCGATTATAGCTGCAATTATCGGGCCGTCACGCCGGGCTCTGCTCCTCGAACTCGCGTCCGGTTGCGAAGCTATCGCGTTTTGGCCCTCGGTTTGCGGCATGGTCCTTGGGCGCGGTGGGCCTTTCAAATCTAAACTCACGGTGTGTAATGCACCGCACAAAATCTGCTGAGGGCGGCTCCGGGCTTCGTGACCATCCGACGCATGTTCCGCTTTCGCATGGACAGCGCCCGCCCGCAGTCGTAGCTTTGCTGCAATAATCAGAAGAAAGCGTCAGCTCAATCCAGGGAGGAGTAATCATGCCGCGCATGAATCGGCGTAAGCTATTGAAACTCTCCGGTGCCGGAGCGCTGGCGGCACGCACGGGTGGAATAGCAGCGATACTGGCCTCGGGTAAGGCGCCAGCCTATGCGCAGGGCACGACGGTGCACTGGCTGCGCTGGAACGATTTCGTTCCGTCGTCGGATGTGTTGTTGCGCAGCCAAATCATCCCCGCCTGCGCCAAAGATCTCGGCATCACGCTCAATATCGAGATGATCAACGGCAATGACATCCAGGCGCGCACCACGGCGGCGATCCAGTCGGGCACAGGCCCCGATGTCATCTGCGCGCTGAACAATTGGCCGCAACTTTATGCCGACAGCGTCGCCGACGTCAGCGAGGTTGCCGAAAAGATCGGCAAAGACCAAGGCGGTTTCTATGCCGAATCGACGGCTGTCGCCAATAACGGAAAAAAATGGCTTGGCGTACCCTGGTGCATCGTCGGTGCTGAGAATGCTTATCGCAAATCGTGGTTCGAAGCGGTCGGCCTCAGCAAGTTCCCGGAGACCTGGGACGAGTACCGCGCGGCGGGCAAGAAGCTCAAGGCCAAGGGCCAGCCAATAGGCCAGGCACTTGGTCACAGCTTCGGCGATCCGCCGACCTTCTGGTATCCCTTCCTGTGGTCCTTCGGCGGCATGGAAGTCGACAAGAACGGCAAGAAGGCCGCTCTCGACAGCAAAGCGACCGTCGAATCCGTCAAGTTCGCGGTGGCATTCTGGAAGGATTGCTGCGACGAAGGCGGCCTTGCCTGGGACGATTCCAGCAACAACCGCGCCTTTCTGTCCAATACGATCTCCTCAACGCTCAACGGCGCCTCGATCTATCTGTTGGCCAAGCGCGAGCCGGATAAATATCAGACCGAAAAGGGTACGCCGCTCTGGCAAGACATTCTGCACGCGCCGCTGCCCAAAGGCCCGGCCGGTCAATTCTCTTATCAGCTGCCCATGACCAACATGCTGATGGGCTATTCCAAGCAACAGGATGCCGCCAAGAAATTTCTCGCCTGGATCACATCGAAGCCGGTATATCAGGCGTGGTTCGATTCGCAGGGCGGCTATACAGTCGGCGCCACAACAATCTGGGAGCAGGATCCGCTCTGGAACAAGGATCCCGTGATGCAGCCGTTCCGGCTGGTCGGCCGCGGCGCGCAGTTTCCCGGCTATCCGGGGCCGGCCGACCGCAGGGCGGCTGAAGTGCTAAGCAAGTACGTGATCATCGACATGTATGCCAAGGCGGTCCAAGGCATGCCGGCGGAAGACGCTGTGAAATGGGCGACCGGCGAGGTCGAGAAGATCTACGCATAAAAATGCCGCGTCTGCATGTTTGACTTGCAAATGCTCAGGGCGCTGTAGCCTTGCCGCTCGCTCGGTCGAGAGTGGGACAGGGCCGGCGCCCAGGCGCGAAGGAGCCCGGTGATGGCAGTAAGCGAAGTCGTCAGCCAGCGGGCGTTCGCTCGCACGCCGCCACGCAGCGCGACGACACGCCTGCTCGAAGATGAACGCTGGCTGGCTGTCGTCCTGCTGCTGCCAACCGTCATCTTGCTCGGGCTCTTCATCGCTTATCCATTCGTCGATGGCGTTCTGCTGTCAGTCACCGATGCCAGGGTGGGCGTACCGGGCAGTTTTGTCGGGCTGCAGAACTTCGAAAGCCTGTGGCACGACACGATATTCCGAACCGCGGTGTGGAATACGTTCGTCTATACGGCGGTCGCTACCGTCTTCAAGCTTGCGCTTGGACTGTGGCTTGCGTTGCTGCTCAACCGTCACTTCAAGGGCAAGGCTTTCGCGCGAGCGTTCATCCTCTTGCCCTTCATCATCCCGACGGTGCTTTCGACCTTCGCTTGGAAATGGATGTTCGACCCGACCTTCAGCGTCATCAACTGGACGCTGTTCCAGCTCGGCCTCATCCACACGCGGATCAACTGGCTTGGCGATCCCAATCTGGCGCTGATCTCGGTGATCATCGTCAATGTGTGGCGAGGCGTCCCATTCTATGCGATCAGTTTGCTCGCCGGGCTGCAGACCATCAATCCCGAACTGCAGGAAGCCGCCGCCATTGACGGCGCGCGGCCTTGGCAGCGCTTCTGGCATGTAACCTGGCCGCTGCTCCTGCCGGTGACCATGGTGGTGGTGCTGTTCTCGGTGATTCAGACATTCGCCGATTTCCAGCTGGTCTATGTGCTGACCGGCGGCGGCCCGGCCAATGCCACACAACTCTTCGCCACTTACGCTTATCAGATCGGCGTCGGCACCGGCCTGTTGGGCGAAGGCGCGGCCGTCTCGCTCGCCATGTTCCCGTTCCTGCTCATCGTGGTGATCGTGCAACTCCTCTACATTCGTCGGGTCGAGGTGCACTGAGCCATGATTGAGGGAGCGAAATGGCGGCGCTGGGTCTATTTCTACATTCCGCTGAGCGCCTTCATTCTGTGGCTCCTGTTTCCGTTCTATTGGATGCTGGTGACGTCGGTCCGGCCCGACCGTGAGCTGTATCGCCCCTGGATGGCGCCGAACTACGCGCCGTTCTGGACGGCGCACCCGACCCTCGAACATATCACCGATCTGTTGACCGGCACGCTGTTCATCCGGTGGATGGCGAATACGCTGTTCATCGCCGTGATATCGACGCTGATTTCGCTGTTCTGCGGCATTCTCGCCGGCTATGCGCTGGCACGCCTGAAATTTCGGTTTGCCGGCGCATTGGGCACCGGCATTTTCATCACTTATCTGGTGCCGCAGACGCTCCTGTTCATTCCGCTGGCCAACATCATTCGCAATTTTCAGCTCGGCGACTCGCCCTGGGCGCTGATCCTGACCTATCCGACATTCCTCATTCCGTTCTGCACTTGGCTGTTGATGGGATATTTCAAGGCGATCCCGCGCGAGCTCGAGGAATGCGCCCGCATCGACGGCGCCACCCGCTGGAAGGCGATGCTCTACATCATCATTCCGATCGCCGTGCCGGGCATCCTTTCGGCCGGCATTTTTGCTTTCACGCTGTCCTGGAACGAGTTCATTTACGCGCTGGTCTTTCTTTCGTCCGCGGAACAGAAGACGGTTTCCGTCGGGGTCACCTCGGAGCTCGTACGTGGCGACGTCTTTTATTGGGGCCAGCTGATGGCGGGCGCGCTGTTGGGCTCGATCCCGGTGGCGTTCATCTATTCGTTCTTTGTCGAGTACTACGTCGCCGGCCTCACCGGATCGGTCAAGGGATAAGCCTCAACGTTGAGGGTCGAGTCGATGGCACGAGTCCTTATCCGCAACCTCAACAAAATCTTCAACGAGGTCCACGCCGTCAAAGACGTGAACCTTGAAATCCGCGACCGCGAGTTCGTGGTCCTCGTCGGGCCATCGGGCTGCGGCAAGACCACCACACTGCGCATGGTGGCGGGACTCGAAACGATCACCTCCGGCGAAGTGCTGATCGGCGACACGATCGTCAATGAGTTGCCGCCGATGGACCGCGACATCGCCATGGTGTTTCAGAACTATGCGCTCTATCCGCATATGAGCGTCTACGACAATATGGCCTTCGGCCTGAAAATGCGCCGCTTCGCCCGAGCGGAGATTGAACAGCGCGTGCGCGAAGCGGCCGGCATTCTCGGCATCGAAAATCTGCTCCAACGCAAGCCGCGCCAGCTTTCCGGGGGCCAGCGCCAGCGTGTCGCGCTCGGCCGAGCATTGGTGCGGCATCCGCAGGTCTTTTTGTTCGACGAGCCTTTGTCCAATCTGGATGCCAAGTTGCGCGTGCAGATGCGGGTCGAGCTCAAAAAAATCCACGATCGACTGGGCACGACTGCGATCTATGTAACCCACGATCAGGTCGAGGCAATGACACTTGGCGATCGCGTCGTGGTGATGAAAGACGGCATCGTGCAGCAAGTGGGCGAGCCGCTCGATCTGTATAATGCGCCGGCCAATCGTTTCGTCGCGGGCTTCATCGGATCGCCCGCCATGAACTTCGCGGATGTCGGCCTCGCCGTGCAAGAGGGCGCTATGCTGGCTTTGGCCGACGGCATTCGGCTAAAACTGCCGCCAGCCATTGCCGAGCGGCTGCGGTCCCATGTCGGACGTCAAGTTACGCTCGGCATCCGGCCCGAGGATCTGCGCGTCGGCCCGGGCAACGGCGCCGATGGCTGCGACTTCCCTGCCATTGTCGAAGTCGTCGAGCGCCTTGGCGCCCAGATCCTGCTCGATGTCAAAGTGGGTTCCGGCACCATGGTGGCCGCGGTTGAACCGAGCGTCAAAGCCAATGTGCGCGAGCAGTTGCGCTTGGCCTTTGACGCCGAGCGGCTGCATTTTTTCGACCGCGCTTCGGGCAATGCGATCTGATCGCTCACGGTCGAGTCGGCGCACCCATCATCGCCTCGAGCCGGCGACCGGAATGTAGCTTTATTTCGCCATCAACGCGGCATCTGGGGATGCGCTGCCGCCGTTTGCAGCGCGTCGCTCAACCGGGCGTGAGGCGAATTCGGCGACGATTTCGTGCAGCCAGTCCATCTTGCGCAGCGCGACGTCGGTCTGGCCAAACGGAATGACAATGTCCGCGTGGTTGAAGGCATCGAGGATCGCCATTGCCAGCTCCGTCCGCACGGCGCCGGCTTTGTTAATGTCGCCGACGAAGGCATAGAGCGTGAAGTTGAGGCTTGCGGCGCCGAATTCGTCCAGCATCACGAATGGCTCGGGTGTTCTCAGGACGTCGGAATTCTCCTGTGCCACCTTTAGCAGCAAGGCGCGGACCTCGCGCGCATTGCTGCCGTAGGCGACGCCGACCTGAAGCGCCACACGGCGAATGCCGTTGCGGAATGTCCAGTTCTTGACCTTTTCGGCGATGAAATAGGAGTTCGGAATGAGGACGTTGGCGCGGTCGAATGTCTCAAGTTCAGTGGAGCGCACGCTGATCTTGCGCACAATGCCTTCCTCGCCGCCCACGACGACTTGATCGCCAACCCTGATTGGCCGCTCGGCCAGAAGAATGAGGCCGGAGACGAAATTATTGACCAGGTTCTGCAAGCCAAAGCCGATGCCGACCGACAGCGCGCCGGCAACGATGGCGATGCTCGATAGATTGAAACCGGCGTAGGAGACGGCGACCAGCGCGGCGATCAAAATGCCGATATAGCCGACGCCGGTGCGGATCGAGTTGCGCACGCCGCCGGAAATTCCGGCCGGCAGCAAAACCTGCGCGTCGAGCCAGCCCTGGAACAGCCGCGCCGCCGCATAGCCGACGCCGAATACGATGATCGAGGCCAGCAGTGCTCCGAAGGTCACATCGGTATTGCCGATGTGGAAGCCGAAGAAGAGCTGCCGATACCATTCGCGAATGTCCGGCCAAGTATAGCCCCACTGCAGCATGATAAGCGGCACCGACAGCACCAGCACGGCAAATTTCAGTGACAGGCTGATCGGCAGTGCCAATTGCTCACGCCGAGCGGGCTCCATTCCGGCAGTGCTTCTGAGCCAGGCGCCGACCACGGTGCCGTCGTCGCTCAGCCCTTGCGCGAAACCGTCAACCCACAGCAGAAGCAAATAGACGACCGCGAGAATGGATCCGGTCACGATTAACTGCTGGGCCAAAAAGCGCGCCAACGGCAGGTAACCGGTCACTGCGCAGACGACAATTGCGCCGACAATGCCCCAGGCAGCGATGCGGATCGGCTTGATCAGCTTCGGCGATGCTGCATCCTTGTCGTGCGCGATGGGCGTGCGCAGCAGTGCAACTACAAGCCCGGCCAACAACAAGCTTGAGGGCAGCGCGACGGCGATGGTCAGCGCGAATGGCGCATCGACGAGCCGCGTTATCACGTAAAGCAGCGTCGTCAGACTGTAGACCAGCGCCAGCAAAACAGCGAGGCCGCAGAGGCGGGTGGCGGCCGCATCCGAAATAGGCACGAGCCGCCATTGCGGCGCGCGGGGCGCAAATGCCGCGCTCGCAAGCGCGCTGACGGTGGCGACAATCACGATCGACTGTGCTGTGAGATAGAACAGCCAGTCGATGCGCTCGGGAAGAGCCGCAGTGCTGGCGACCATGCCGTAGAGAAAGGCGACCGGGCCGACGATCGGAAATGCGCGGAAGAACAGCACGCCCGCCGCCACGGATGCCCTTCGCCAGAATGGCGGTTCGACGCCGTCGTTGCGACGCCGCAGCCGACGCACGAGTCGCGAACTCAGCAGGCCCAACGCCAGCGCGGCCAAGAGCGCGCCGAGGACGATATGCGTCACGTCCTCAGGATCGACCAGCGTGCTCCACCAGGTCGCAACCAGATCATAGAGCTTGCTCGCCGCGACCGGCACCTCGCGCGGCAGCTTAGCCCAGGTCTCAAAGGAATAGACGCCCGGAATCGGCTGAAACAGAATCGATGCGAAATTCTTGCGGCGAATGTCTTGAATTGTATTGAGTAGGGTGTCGATGCGCAGGTTGGCCGAATTCACTGCCGCCTGACCCGCCTGCAACAGGCCAAAATGATAGTTCAACTCGGCGCGGTGCATCGCGGCTTCGTCCGGTTCCGGCGGCTGACCCGCGGTCGGAGCCGGGCCGAGTAGATTCATCTGCGCTTTATCAGCGTTGAGCCGCGGCTGCAGTCGGCCCGCAACATCGTCGAGTTGCGCGCGAACGCGCTGCAGCGCATCGCGCAAGCGGTTAAGATCCGAGTAGCGCAAGCGCGGCCGGCTAAGATCGCCTTCGATGTGGTCCAGTTCGTGCTGCCAACCGGTCGCGGTTGCTTGGAGATCGATCCCGAGTTCTTCATTGAGCCGGTTGGTGACGTCTTGGCCGTTGACCTGAGGGCCAGCTGCCGGCGGCGCGCCTTTGAGGTCGCTCGCGGCCGGGGCAGCGTTTGCGGCGGGCTTTTCAGCGGACGGTGCTGCTCTGGGTGCTTGCGCCAAGGCGCGCGGGCTGCTTGCAAAGGCGATAGCGAGAATCGCCGCAGCCATCAGAAGGTTGCAAACACACGCAAATCTCCGCAATGAGGCCGCCATCGGCTCCCCCGTCATGACCGATCCGCTCGGAAGGGCGCGCTCTACGGCTGGAACGAGGGCAGATTATGGCAGGTGAATATCAGGGCGATCCGCGAGCATTGTGGATCGTGGAGGCGGTCCTGGCATAGTGTGGCCGGGCATGGAGCATCAAGCGGTGGAGCATCAGGCGGTGGAGCGTCAGGCGAAGCCGCTGCGCATCAGTATAGATCAATCGTCGTCAGTTTCGGGCCTGCTGCTGCGGCCGCCGCGCGCAAACGCGTGCTATGTCTTTGCGCATGGTGCTGGCGCCGGAATGTGTCATGGCTTCATGCAAAGCGTTGCCGACGGTCTGTACGACCGCGGTGTCGCGACGCTGCGCTATCAGTTTCCTTACATGGAGAAAGGCGCGCGTCGGCCCGATGCCCCGCCCGTTGCGCATTCGGCCGTACGCGCCGCGGTGGCGCAGGCGCAAAGAATTTGCCCGGACCTCGCCCTGTTGGCTGGAGGCAAGTCGTATGGCGGCCGCATGACCTCGCAGGTTCAAGCATCGCATGTATTGGGCGGCGTTCAAGGTTTGGTGTTTTTTGGATTTCCACTGCATCCGGCCGGCAAGCCATCGCTGGAGAGAGCCAAGCACCTCGCCGGCGTGCATGTGCCGATGCTGTTCATCCAGGGCACGCGCGACAAGATGGCGGAGCTCACTTTGATTCGGGAGGTGGTCAAGACATTGGGACCCACCGTATTGCTGCACGAGGTCGAGGGCGCCGATCACAGTCTTCACGTGTCAGTTCGGTCCGGCCGTCGCGATGCGGACCTGTTGGCCTTGGCTCTGGATGCCTTTGTGGGTTGGCTGCAATCCGTCACGCGTTGATGTTTTCTCTCAAGCTGCGCCGATTGCGCGACTTAGAATCCGCTCGGCCTCTACGCCTCTATTGTCGCCGACCCATGCGACATATTGATCCGGCCGAACAAGGATCAGCGTCGATTCGTAGGCCTCCCGGCCGCCGTTTCTGGAATCGGCAATGACGGTCAGCGGGACACCCAATCTGCTCGCAGCGCCTCTAAAATCGGCAATCGCGGCATCGGGCGCATCGAAGGCGAGCAGACTGAACCCGCTGCCGAGCGCCTCGAAGGTGTTGCCGCCGAGCGACAGCGGTGCAGGCGCAAGATGGTGTCCCGGCCGCGCCTTGAGCGAATGGGTCCCGTGCGCGCTTGTTACTCCCTGCGGCGGGCCGAAAATCACGGGTGAGCCCTCGTAATTGGGCTCGTATTGCTGGACCCGCGAGCCGATGTCGCTCTCGCGCGCCTGCCACGCAGCCTCGAATTCGGACAGGTCCTTCTCCGGATTGAAGCGCTCGAGAAACGCGGCGTCGCGCCGAATCCGCGAGGTGATGAAATCGTCGGCCGTCTCCCAAAAGACCGGCCGCCGCTCGAGGCTGTAGCTCGCCAGCAAAGCGTCGGTGCCCCAGCCTTGCAGCCGAGCCGCCAACTTCCATCCCAGATTGATGATGTCCTCCAGCCCGTTATTGAGCCCAAAGCCGCCGTAAGGCGGATGACTATGGGCCGCATCGCCGGCGATGAACACGCGCCCACGCTGATACTCTTCCGCAACTGCGACCCGCATATTCCAGAACGAAAGATGCTCAAACTCACACGCGCAAGGAAAGCCTGCGGCTTGTTGAATAAGGCCTAGCGAGTCGAAGCTTTCGAGTTTCGCATCGGGCGGCACGGGTGCGTGAAAGAACCAGTGATCCGGCACCGATATGCGCCCGAAGAACTGCCAAAACCCCTTCAATTCCGGGCGCAACACGCGATAGGTCGAACGCTGTGGAAAGCGCTTGAGCTTCGCCTCAAGTTCGCTCGAGCGGAAGACTGCAAGCAGCATGGTCTGTTCGTAGTCTTGTTTGCTGCGCTCGATTCCGATCTGAGCGCGTATCGATGAGTGCGCACCGTCGCAGCCGACTAGATAATCGCAAGCGAGCGTTTTCCGCTCTGAACTGTCCTCTCTGCGGATAGAGACTTGAACAGCATGTTCGTTCTGCTCTATCCGCTCGGCCCGCCAGCCAAAGAATGGGTGAACAGTCGGGAGAGACGACAGCTTTTTCTGTAATACCTTTTCCATCTGATATTGGGGCAAACGCTCGTTGTCTTGGGCGTAGAAAGACCGCACGATTTCTCGTCCAGCCGGCGCATGCCAGTACTTGCTCATCAGGTCGCCGTAGGCGGTGAGCTCGCCGATCGCATAGCCCTTGGGCATCAGCCGTGCCGCGCGGAGCTCTTTTTCGATTCTCCATTTGGCGAAGTGTTCGAGCGTCCGCTGCGTCAGATTCTGACCCTTTGGAATTTTGCTAAGCGTTGTGCGCGGCTCAATGATCGCGCAACCAATTCCGCGCAGCCCGAGGCTGATTGCCAGGCCAAGGCCGACCGGTCCTGCGCCAACCACTACGATCGGGTATTCATGAAGCATCGAGACGCTAATCTCCTTTGCGATCGCCGTCATGTGCTTGCCATTGAATGCAGTGAACGGTCAAACGGTCCGTCTCAGGGCGACGGGAGCCGTCCGGACGTCGCGTCCCGCAAGCTTGCACTGGGGTGCGCCCTGCTGTTATTCGAAAAGGCGCGCGACCAATCGGGTCCAAATACGTCCAGGAGAAGAGAAATGGTGCTCTCCCGCCGTTCATTGTTTAGAAGTCTCGCTGCCATGCCGGCGGCTCTACTGGTGTCAGAGAACGCGCTTGCGGCGGACTATCCGGACAGACCGATCCGATTGATCGTGCCTTTCGCCGCCGGCGGCAATGCCGACATCGTCGGCCGCATTGTCGGCGAGCAGATCAGCAAGACGCTGGGCCAGCCCGTCGTAGTCGACAACCGCGCCGGCGCCGGCGGCAGCATCGGCGCCGAATATGTGGCGCACGCCAACGCTGACGGTTACACGCTGTTGGTCGGCTCGAACGGTCCGCTCACGGTGAATCCCTTCGTCCAGGCGCGGCTCGGTTACGATCCCTTGAACGACTTTGCGCCTATTGCGCTTACCAGCTACGTGCCGCATGCGCTGATCTTAAGCAACGGCATTCAGGCAAAGACGGTTGCGGAGGTCATTGCGCTGAGCAAAAAGACGCCGCTGACTGTCGCGACCAGCGGTGTCGGCAGCGCCACGCACATGACTCTGGAGCGGCTGAGGGCGGCGACGGGCGCCAACATCACGCATGTGCCATATCGCGGCGGCGGCGCGTTGCTGCCCGACCTCATCGGCGGCAATGTGAACGGCGCGATGACGGAGTTCTCCACCGCCCTGCCGCTGCACAAGGGCGGCAAGGCGCACATTGTGGCGATTGCGGCGATACATCGCTCTCAGCTCGCGCAGGACATTCCGACCTTCGATCAGAGCGGTGTCAAAGGCTTTGTCGCGCAAAGCTATATCGGCGTCGTGGCGCCGGCGAAGACGCCTGCGGACATAATCGCCAAGCTGCAGGACGCCATCGCCAAGGGGCTCGCTCCGGGTTCGCAAGCGCAGGAGCGCCTCGTCGCTCTAGGTTCCGAGGTCGCCACCCCTGACCAGATGACGCCGAAGGGCTTCGCCGAATTTATCCGAACCGATTACGACGCGATGCGCGCGGCTGCGAAGCTCGCCGGCATCAATCCGACGTGAGCGGCTTCGGTTTCAGAGATCGAACTTGCTTCGCAGCGCCGGCATGACCTGCGATGCAAATATTTCGACCGAATGGAGCATGTGCTCAAGCGTCAGATTGCCGAAGCAGAACTGGCCGACCACGTAATTCACGCCGCACTCGGCGATCTGCGACGCCAGAAAGTCACGCACCGTTTCCGGCGAACCGGCGATGCCCTGTCCCTGGCGCACGAGCGTGTCGAAGCTGTCCACCTGCAGCGGTGATTGCGTTGTGACACCGTGCAAGTCGGAGAGATAAGTGAAGCTCGAGCGCCAGCGCAGATAGGCGCTGCGCGCGATTCGCATCGCCTGCGCGTCGGTGTCGGCAACCAGAATGAACCTTACCATGCCCATTTTGGGCGGCTCGGCGCTTTCCATTTGCCCGCTGTGGACGTCGCGCCAGACATCAAGGTAGCGCGCGACGATGGCCCGGGTATTGGCGGGCATGTCATTGGTGACGATGTGGAGGCCTCTACGTGCGGCGCGCTCGGCGCTGTCCGGTGAATGCGCGCCGTACCACAGCGGCGGGTGCGGCTTTTGGTAAGGTGTCATCTCCATGGGCACGTTTTCGAATTGATCGTAGCGCCCGCTCCAGCATAGCGTCGTGACCGTAAACGCCTTGAGGATGAGTTCGAGCCGTTCGGCATAGATTTGCTGCCGCTCCTGCGCATTCTGCCCGTAATACGAAATCTCGAACGGCACCGAACCGCGGCCGAAGCCGATCTCCAGGCGTCCACGGCTTAAGTGATCGAGCATGCAGATCTCCTCCAGCACGCGCAACGGATGATGGACCGGCAGCGCGTAGACGAAAGTGCCGAAACGCAGCCGCTCGGTGCGCTGTGCGATGGCGGAGAGAAAGACGCTGGGCGAGGGGGCCATGCCAAGCGGCGTGAAATGGTGTTCCGCGACATGATAGGCGTAGAAGCCGCAGCGATCGAAGGCCTCGATGACTTTAAGCCGTTCTTCGTAGAATTCGCTCAACAGCAGGTCATTGCGGTCGAGATGATCGAATACACCGAATTCTAGGCCCATGTGATCCGCCCAGCTGACGTGCGATTAACGCAGCCTGTTTGACCGACGCATCGTTGCGGCCAAGGTACCGAAGCCGCAAAACGGCATCCTCCGTAAGCTTCCTTATCGAGGCTGCGGTGCCGCCGCAACACCGCGGCTCTGCGGAGAAAGGCGGACGACCTTGCTGAAACGCCTCTAGCGAGCCGCGCGGCACTGCGCTTAAGATGACGACGGCCGCCATCTGGCGCCTAGGGAGAGCGAGCATGAAAAAACACAATTCGCGCGCGGGCGCAGTGTCACGTCGTACATTCATGAAGAGCTCGGTCGGCGCCGCATTGGCGTCGAGCCTGGCCGCTCCGGCTGTTCGCGCCCAGGGCAGCGCGCCGATTCGCATCGGCAACATCAACACCTATACCGGCGGGCTCGCTTATGCTGGGCAGGCCAATCTCGACGCCATGAACCTTTATTTCGACAGCATCAATTGGACTGTCGCCGGCCGCAAGATCGAACTCATCAAGGAAGACGACCAGTTCAATCCCCAGATCGGCTTGCAAAAGGCCAAGAAGCTTGTCGAGAGCGACAATGTCGATCTCATCATCGGCATTCAAGCCAGCAATGTTGCGCTCGCTGTGCTCAATTATATGAAGCAGCAGAAGGCCTTCTATATCGTCTCCGGCGCGGGCACCGACGCGATCACCTGGGATCGCTACCCTTATTTGTTCCGCACCTCGATTTCGACCTTTCAGCTTTCTGGGCCGATGGCCGACTACATCTATGACCATCTCGGCAAGGAGATCGTCACCACGGCCTCCGATTATGCTGGCGGCCACGACGTCATGAATCAGTTCAAAGGCCCTTACCTCGCCAAGGGCGGCAAGGTCCTCAAGGAAATCTGGCCGCCGCTCGGCACGACCGATTTTTCCGCCTATCTCACCGATATCAAGGCGATCAATCCGCCGGTGACCTACGACTTCATGCCGGGCGCCGACGCGGCGCGCTTCGTGCAGCAATACACCGAATTCGGCTTGAAAGAGAAGATGCCGCTGACCGGCTTTACCATGATCGATTCGCAAACGGTGAGTGCGGTCGGCAAATCGGCCATCGGCGTCATCTCGGCGCTCACCTATACCGATACCGTCGACAATCCGGAGAGCAAAGAGTTCGCCAAGAACTTCAAGGCGAAATACAAGTATGCGCCGGATCTGTTCGCCGATTACGGCTATGTCGGCGCCCAGGCCCTGGCCGAGGCATTGAAGATGACTGGTGGCGATGCTTCCAACAAAGACAAGCTCGCTGAGGCGATGAGCAAGGTATCCTTCAAGGCGCCGCGCGGCCCGTTCCGCATGGATCCGGCGACCCACAATCCGATCCAGAACATCTATATCGCGCAAGTGATCGAAAGCGGCGATGGCATCTCCACCAAAATCCTCTCCACCGCCAAAGACGTGCAAGACCCGGGCAAGAAGGTCTACTAAGGCGCCCACATCGCAAAATACCGTCGGCTGAGGAACGCATGGAGCTGTTTGTCGCCCAGCTTCTGAACGGGCTGGTCTACGGCGTCCTCCTGTTTCTGATGGCGGCCGGGCTTTCGCTGATCTTCGGCCTGATGAATGTGGTGAGCCTGGCGCATGGCTCGTTTTTCATGCTCGGCGCGTACTTAGGTCTGGCCATCTTCAAGGCGACCGGCAGTTTCTGGCTGGCTTTTGTTTTGGCGCCGATCCCGGTTGCCGGTATTGGCATTGTGATGGAGCTTCTGTTCCTTCGCCCGCTCTATCGGCGCGGTCACATGGACCAGGTGTTGCTGACCTTCGGCTTCACCTTTGTCTTTCTCGATCTGGTGCAAACAATCTGGGGCCGCGCCGTGCTGCACCTGTGGGCGCCGGCCGGGCTGCACGGTATCGTGCATATCGGGCTTGGTGTGTTTTCGGCCTATCGCCTGTTTCTGATCGGCTTCGGTTTTGCGATTGCGCTCGTATTGTGGCTCCTGCTCGAGCGCAGCCGGATTGGAGCGATGGTCCGGGCGGGCGTCGACAATGCGATCATGGCGGCCGGCCTCGGCGCCAATATTCCCGCGCTGTTCAGCGGCATTTTCGGCTTTGGCGTGGCGCTTGCGGCCTTGGGCGGCATCGCCGCAGCGCCGATCCTCGGCCTCTATCCCGGAATGGACAGCGAAATTTTGATCCCGGCTTTCATCGTTATTGTGATCGGCGGCATGGGCAGTTTGCGCGGCGCCTTCGTCGGCAGTCTGCTCATTGGCATCGTCGACACATTCGGCAAGGCCTATTTCCAAGGTGTGGCGCTGTTTCTGATCTATCTGGCCATGCTGGCCGTGCTCCTTGTCCGGCCGCAGGGGCTGTTCGGCATCAAATATTCCGATGCCTCCGTTGCGCCGGCCGTGACTACGACCAGCAGGCCAGCTTCGCTGCAGACGCGAACGTCCGAACTCGGGGTGCTGGTCGCGCTTCTTATCCTGCCGTTTCTGATGGGCGATTATCCGCGCGCGCTCGTATCGGAAATTTTCATTTTCGCGATTTTCGCCATGAGCCTTGATCTTCTGCTCGGCTTCACCGGCCTGATGTCGCTCGGACATGCCGCGTTTTTCGGTCTCGGCGCGTATGCGGTGGCGATTCTCGGTACGCAGTTCGAGCTCAATGCCTGGCTTGGGGTTGCCGCAGGCGTCGCGATCGCCGCCTGCGGCGCGGCCCTGATCGGTTTCTTTTGCGTGCGCACCGGCGGCATCCCGTTTTTGATGCTCACGCTCGCCTTCTCGCAGCTCGTATTCTCGGTGGCGCTGAAATGGCGTGACGTCACCGGCGGTTCGGACGGACTGACCATCGCCGAACAGCCGAGCTTCTTCGGCTTTAGTCTGTCAAGATCGCTCGTCATGTATTTCATGACCCTGAGCTTCTTCGCTTTGACCTATTGGGTCCTGCGCCGGCTTCTCAACGCGCCGCTTGGCCATGCCTTTGTCGGCATCCGGGAGAACGAGCAGCGCATGATGGCAGTCGGCTATCCGACGCGGGCCTACAAGCTGCTGTCGTTTACGATTGCCGGCGCGATCGCCGGCCTTGCGGGAGGGCTCTACGCGATTTTCAACGGCTTCATTTCGTCGGACGCGATCTATTGGACCGCCTCCGGCGATATTTTGATCATGACCATGCTCGGCGGCGCCGGGACGCTGGTCGGCCCCGCGATTGGTACCGCGCTGTTTCTCCTGATGAAGAATGTGGTGAGTTCCTACAGCGAGCATTGGCTGTCGATCATCGGTGCAATATTCATCTGCTGCGTCATGTTCTTTTCCGGCGGCCTGTGGGGCGCCGCGCAAAAGCTGCAGTGGCGGCGGGTGGCAAAATGAGCGTGCTCCGCCTCGATTCGCTTTATAAGTCGTTTGGCAACCTGGTGGTCACCGACAATATCAGCCTCATCGTCGACGCCGGCGAACGCCACGTTATCATCGGGCCAAACGGAGCCGGCAAGACGAGCCTGGTCAATCAGATCGGCGGCCAGTTGCGCCCGAGCGCAGGCCGCGTATTGGTCAACGATCACGACATCACCGGCTGGCCGCCGGACAGCATCAGCCGCATGGGCGTGGCGCGCACGTTTCAGCGCAACAATCTGTTCCAGAATCTCAGTGTCGTCGAGAATATTCGGCTCGCACTCGAAGTCCGCCTCGGCAATCCGCTCAACTTTTTCGCTCCGGTCGGCCGCGATACGGCGATGTCCGAGCGCGCTACCCAATTGATGGCGCAGGTTCATCTCGATGGCGATGGTGCGCGGGCTGCCAGGACATTATCCTATGGCGAGCAGCGACAGCTCGAGATCGCCATTGCGCTTGCGGGCGAACCCGAGCTTCTGTTGTTGGACGAGCCGACCTCCGGCATGTCGCCGAGCGAAACCGCTCGTATGATCGCTTTGATCGGCTCGCTGCCGCGAACGCTGTCCATCCTGATGATCGAGCACGACATGAAGGTCGTGTTCTCGCTCGCCGATCGGATCACCGTGCTCCACTACGGCAAGGTGTTGGCTACCGGGACGCCTGCGGAAATCCAAGCCAACGATCGCGTGCGGGAAGTCTATCTCGGCATGGTGCACTGATGCTCGAAGTCGATGCCATCAATGCCTATTACGGCGACAGCCATATCCTGCATGGCGTGTCCTTGTCCGTGCGGCCAGGCGAAGTCGTATGTCTGCTTGGCCGCAATGGTGCCGGCAAGACCACGACCATTCTCACCATCATGGGATATCTGCAGCCGCGGCCTGGTCGCATCCGCTACAAGGGCCGCGACATCGCTGGTCTGCCGCCTTACGCGCTTGCCCGGCTCGGCTTCGGTTTCGTGCCGCAGGAGCGCGGCATCTTCCCGAGCCTGACGGTGCGCGAGAACCTGACCGTCTTTGCGCGAACTGGCCGGGGCGGCGCGGGCTCCTGGACGCTGCCGCGAATTTTCGAGCTGTTTCCGGCTTTGCAGGCGCGGCAACGCAATCTCGGCTTTCAACTGTCGGGCGGCGAGCAGCAGATGCTCTCGATCGCCCGCGCGCTCATGCTCAATCCGAGCCTGCTTCTGCTGGATGAGCCCTCGGAAGGACTCGCGCCGATCATCGTGCAGCAGATCATCGAAGTCCTGCTGCGGCTCAAACGCGAAGGGCTCGCGATCGTTCTGGTCGAGCAGAACCTGTCGGCGGCTTTCGCCGTTGGCGATCGCCATCACGTCATGAACAAGGGGGAGATCTGCTTTAGCGGGAGCACGGCACAGCTTGAACGCGATGACTTTGTGCTGCGCGAATATTTGAGCGTGTGACGCCTTGGTGCAGTGCAGCTATTCCGAAGCCGGCATTCTCGTGCTCATGTCAATGTGCAATGCTTTGAAATAAAAGTAATAGTGGAAAAGTTTCGCGACGGGAGGAATTCGCGTGCAGATGGTGACCAGACCGGACATGGCAGTTGTGAAACTGTCCGGAATCGATCTTGAACTGTTCGATTCGGGACAAGACACGCAGCCCCAATCTCCGATTTTGTTTCTGCACGGTGGCGGCGGTTTTCACCCGCAACAGCCTTTTGTTGCACCGCTGTCGACGAGGCGGCGCCTTGTTGTGCCGTCGCATCCGGGATTTGGCAGATCGAGCCTGCCCGACTGGCTCGATAGCGTCGACGACATCGCCTATCTCTATCTCGAATTGATGGACATCCTGCAATTCGATCGCATCGATCTGATCGGCTGTTCGATCGGCGGTTGGGTCGCGGCCGAGATGGCGACCAAGGCGCCGGAACGGTTTCGCCGCCTGGTCATGGTCGGCCCCGTCGGTATCAAGGTTGGGCCGTCCGATCGGCTCGACATTCCCGACATCTTCGCCATGCCGCAGGCGGAGGTCGACAAGCTGCTTTATCACGACCCCGAGCGTATGAAGCCGGATCCCGCCAAAATGTCGGACGACGAGCTAGCCGCCATGTTTCGCGCTCGCGAGACGGTCGCGCTGCTGACCTGGGAGCCGTGGATGCACAATCCGAAGCTCAAGCATCGGCTGCATCGCATCAAGGCGCCGACTTTGTTCATTCGCGGCGACAGCGACGGCCTGGTGTCGCAGACCTATCTCGAGGCCTATGCAAGTCTGTTACCTGATGCCCGCACCGTGACCATTACGGCGGCAGGTCATGTGCCGCAGCTCGAGCGGCCCGCGGCCTTCGCGGCCGAGGTCATGCAATTTTTCGGAGAATGAGATGAGAGCGTGGCACTTCAGTGAGACGGCCTATCCTTATCTGCCGCCGGCCGAGACCTATCCGTCGATCCGGGTGTCGCTGCCCAATCGCATCTATGATCCGTTAAAGGGCGCGGCTTTGTATGACCGATTCATCGACGAATGGTTGGTTGCCGAAGACGAAGGCGTCGAGATCATGCTCAACGAGCATCATCAGACTGCGACCTGCGTCGATCCGGCTGCGCCATTGATGCTCGCGGCGCTGGCGCGCTTGAGCAAAACGGCACGCCTTCTCATCCTAGGCAATCCGATCGCCAATCGTCGGCAGCCGGTTCGCGTCGCCGAGGAAATGGCAATGATCGACGTGCTGTCGCACGGGCGGCTCGAGGCCGGCTTTGTGCGCGGTGTGCCCTACGAGGTGCTGCCGGCCAACAGCAACCCGGTGCGCATGAACGAGCGGCACTGGGAGGCGCTCGATCTGATCGTCAAGTGCTGGACACATCACGACGGCCCATTCAGCCATGAAGGGCGCTTCTTTCATCATCGGGCGATCAATATCTGGCCGCGCCCCATTCAGCAGCCGCATCCGCCGATCTGGGTCAGTTCGACATCCACCGGCGGCGCCGCGCAGGTCGGCGCCCGCGGCTATATCCAGGCAACATTTCTCACCGGCTTCGAGACCACCAAGCGCATTTATGAGTCTTATCGCCGCGGCTGGCGCGAGGCCGGTCGCGGCCAGGACGTGCCGATCGACCGGCTTGCTTATGCTGCGCTGATCTATGTCGGCGAAAATGACGCGCGGGCGCGTGCCGGCGCGGAAAAGCTGCTCTGGTATATCACCGCCAACAAGGTGCCGCCGCACTTCTCCAATCCGCCGGGCTATGTGCCTGTGGCGATGAATGTGCAATTGGCCAAGGGCGCGCACAATGTGGTGAGCGCTTACGGCACCAAGCAATCGACCGTGGAAGGCGCGATCGAAGCCGGTACCATGTTCGCCGGCACGCCCGATCAGGTGCTGGCGCAGATCAGGAAGCATTGGAATTACGTCGGCGGCTACGGCAATCTCCTGATCATGGGACAGGCGGGCTTCCTCGATCACGAGGACACGGTGCATGGCATCCGCATGTTCGCGCGCGAAGTCTATCCGCAGCTCAAAGAGCTTTATCCCGACACCACGATTTCGGGGATGACGGAGCAATTGAGCGCGGCGAGCTGAGCGAGATTGGCGCAAGCCAGGCTCAACGATGCCCGGCGTCCGACCAGGGCATGACGATGCGTTCGGCAACAACGACTGCGGCGAATAATAAGATGCCGAGCGCGCTCAGCCAGACCAGCGCCGCCCAGGCGAGGGCGCTGTCGAGCTGCGAATTCGCGCTGAGCAGCAGATTGCCCAGGCCGCTCACCGAGCCCACGAACTCGCCGATTACCGCGCCGATCACGGCCAGCGTCACCGCCACCTTCGCGCCGGCAAAGATGAACGGCAAGGCCGCAGGAAATTGGATCTTGAGAAAGATCTGAAGCGGTGAAGCGCGCAGCGAGCGCGCCAGTTCGAGCAGCGCGGGCGGCGTCGCCCGTATGCCTGCCGCAGTATCGACGACAATGGGAAAGAAAGCGACCAAAAAAGCGATCACGAGCTTCGATTGCATGCCGAGTCCGAACCAGACCAGGATGATCGGCGCGATCGCGACCTTGGGAATCGATTGGGTCGCAATCAGGATCGGGTAAAGCGTCAGGTTTAGAATTCGTGAGCTTGCAACGCAGACCGCAAACGGGATGCCGACGACGACAGCCAGCAAAAATCCCAACACGCTCTCCGAGAAAGTCGGCCAGCTTTGCCGCAGTAGCGCGTCCCAATTTGCGGCGCAAGCATCAAAAATGTCCAGCGGGCTTGGCAGCACGATCCGGCTGATCGCGAAGACGTCCGTGTAGAGCTGCCAAACAACAAGAATGACAGCGACACCAAGCAGCGGAAAAAGGGAGTTCTTGATTGCTCCTCGGGTCATCGGGTGATTCCGAGCGCCCGTCCGGCTCTGTGTTCCAGCGCGGTGAATGCGGGCAGGTAGCGCATTTCCGACGCGCGCGGGTAGGGCAGGTCGACATTGATATAGTCGGCGACAACCGCCGGGCGCCTGCTGAATACGACGATCGCATCGGAAATGTACACGGCCTCACTGATGCTGTGGGTCACAAACATCACGGTCGCGCCGGTCTTGCGGCGAATATCGAGCAGCAGGTCCTGCATCTCCATGCGGGTGAGCTCATCGAGCGCGCCGAATGGCTCGTCCATCAGCAGCAGCTTTGGCTTGTGGATCAACGCCCGGCACAGCGCGACGCGCTGCTGCATGCCGCCGGAAAGTTGCGACGGGTAGGCGTGTTCGAAACCCGCAAGACCGACGAGCGTCAGCATCTGCTTGGCGGCGCGCACCGCCTCGGCATCGGCGCGTCGCAGGATCTCCATCGGGAAGAGAACATTGGCAAGCACGGTCCGCCATGGCATCAGGTTGGCCTGCTGAAACACCACACCGAAATCGGGCTGTGGCTCCTGGACGTCGCGGCCGTTGATCTGAATCGTGCCGCTCGACGCCGACAACAATCCGCCGACGATCTTGAGAAAAGTCGTCTTGCCGCAACCGCTCGGGCCAAGGAGCGTCACCAGATGGCCCGCTTGCAAGTCGAACGTAATATTTTCGATGGCAACCAGCGGCGCCCGGCCGGACTGAGCGAAAGCTTGATGGACATCTTTGAAATGGCCGAACGGAACAGAGGCGCGTGGCGTGAGAGCTCCGCTGCAGATGTCTTCGCGTGTCGCAGCGCCCATCAAGGCAGCATGGGAGTAGCTGGCAGAAAGCCCGCGGCGTAAATGTCTGCCGGGGCCGGCGGGGCGCCGCTGACACCGATATATTTGGTGACAAAATCGACATTCGCTTTCATCTTCGCCGGATCAAACCAGCCGAGCCCGTTCTTTTTGGTATCGGCGATCACGGCAAGATCAGCGACCACGCCGATCTCTGCCACGATACCGTCCGCTTTAAGCGTCGGCACGTATTGGATTTCATCGGCTGCCGCCTTTTGCGGATTGGCCAGCGCGAATTTCCATCCTCTCAGCGACGCGCGCACGAAGCGCCGCAAGACGTCGGGATTTTTTGCGATGGTGTCTTCGGTTGCGGCGATCCCGTTGCCGTAAAGTTCAAGTCCGTAATCGGCGAGCAGCAGCGTGCGCAATTCTGTATTTGCACTTTTTGCGCCAGCCTCGAGACTAGGCTTGGCCATGACAAAAAACTCAATGGCCGGGATTTGTCCGGACAGCAACGTCGAGGCGCGTGCCGGCGGTGCTACATTGCTGATCGCGAGCTTGTTCGGATCGAGCCCTCTCTGAACCATAAAGCCCTGGATGATCTTCGGCGTGAAACTGCCGGCGCCGCTGCCGAGTGTGAGGCCTTCCAGTTGCTTCGGCGTGGTGACGTTGGCGCCGTTGGCGAGACTGAAAATCGCATAAGGTGCTTTCTCGTAATTCACCGCCAGTATCCTGAGCTTGGAGCCGTTGCCGCGGGCGATCACGACGCTCGGCACATCGACGAAACCGATATTCGCGGTGCCCGATTCCACAGCCTGGATCACCTGCGCCGTGCCCTGGGCCGGTATGATGGAGATGTCGAGCCCTTCGTCCTTGTAATAGCCTTCGGCGAGCGCCGCATACCAGGGCGCGTGGCGGCCTAACGGAATGAAATCGAGCGAAAACACGACTTTGGTCGGTAATTGCGCATTTTGCGCCATAGCCCGATCGGACAGTGGCGCGATCAGCAGCGCGATGGTCGATATTGCGGCAGATGCGGGAAACCACGAACGCATTGGACCTATCTCCAGCGCCGCGAAAGCGGGTGAACCGGCGGTCATGGTGCCATCGAAAGTTTCGATCCGTCAACATATTTTCGAAAATCCGTTGATCCTGTAAAAAGCCTCGTGTATTCGATTAGAGCCGTGCGCCGCGCGGCTGCAGTCCCGGGAGGTCTGATGCCGCCGTCGCCTGCCAAATCCGTCGCTCCGCCGACCCTGCAGGAATCCGCGCTGCGGCAGTTGCGCGCCGATATCATCGCCTGCCGGCTGATGCCGAATGAGCGCTTGCGCGTCGAAGCTTTGCGCGAGCGTTACGGCATGGGCATTAGTCCGCTGCGCGAAGCGCTGATGCGGCTCGAGGCCGAGGGCCTTGTCGAGCTGGAGCAGAACAAGGGATTTCGCGTTGCCGAAGTGTCGCATGAGAATCTGCGCGATCTGATGCGAACCAGGATCGAAATCGAATCGATCGCGCTGCGCTGGTCGCTTGAGAAAGGCGGCGTCGAATGGGAGGCCAATCTGCTAAGCGCGTTTCATCGTCTGTCGCGCCAGACCAAGATCGATCCGGACAATCCCGACGCCCTCAATGCGGCATGGCGCCGGGAGCACGCGGAATTTCACGCAGCGCTCGTAGCGGCGTGCGCATCGCAGACAATGATGTCGATTCGGTCACGATTGTTCGAACAGGCTGAGCGCTATGTCGCTCTTTCGATCATGGCGAACGCACCGCCGCGCGATGACGTGGCCGAGCACAAGCAGCTGATGCGGGCCGCGTTGAACCGGGAAATCGACAGAACACTGGATCTCAACCGGCTACACATCACCCGCACCTTCGATAAGGTTGCAGCGTCGCTCGCCGCTGGCAGAGACGCGGCGGCGCGCGGCAAAGCGCAGAACGGCAAGGCGCTCAAATGAGCGTTGCCGTGCAACAGGGGGCCGTGGCGGTGCCTGCGCCCGGGCTCGCCAAATTTGTCGCGCAGTTGTTTGTCGCCGCAGGCGTTCCCGAGCCTGCAGCCGCCGCTGTTGCCGACGGGCTGGTTGAGGCCGAGCTTGACGGCCTGTCGTCACACGGCGTGATGCTAATCGACATGTATATCGAGCGCCTGCGTCGGGGATCGGTTTCGCGCAAAACCAAAGCTGAGGTGGTCTGTGACCGGCACGGCGCCGTTGTGCTCGATGCCGGACATGCGCTCGGGCAGGTAACCGGCCTGCAGGCGATGACCGTTGCGATCGACAAAGCCCGCCAGTTCGCCGCGGGCATCGTCGCGGTTCGCCATGGCTTTCACTTCGGCGCGGCCGGCCGCTATGCGCTCCACGCCGCCAGAGCCGGCTCCGTCGGCATCGCCATGTGCAACACGCGCCCGCTGATGCCGGCGCCGGGCGGCGCTGAACGGGCGGTCGGCAACAATCCTCTCGCCATTGCGTTGCCCACCGATGGCGAGATCCCAGTTGTGCTGGATATGGCGACGAGCGAGGCCGCCATGGGCAAGATCCGGTTGGCGGAGAAGGCCAGGGAAGCGATTCCGCCGACATGGGCCGTCACCGCGCAGGGGCTGCCCACCACTAATGCCTCGGAGGCGATCGCCGGCATGCTGTTGCCAGCTGGCGGGCCCAAGGGCTTCGGCCTTTCGTTTCTCATCGATCTGTTGTGCGGACTGTTGTCACAAGGCGCGACCGGCGCGCAGGTACGCCCGCTCTACGGCGATTTCAGCGTGTCCTACGACTGCTCGCATCTTTTCATTGCCATCGACGTCGCGCATTTCTGCGATCTCGGTTGGTTTCGGCAACAGGTGTCCGCGGCTGCGGCACGCATCCGCGGCGGCGCGCGCGCTCCCGGCGTGGCCGCGCTGTTCACGCCGGGAGAGGCGGAATGGCGGCGGCGACAGGGGTGCGGTGGCAGCGTGCGGCTCGAGCCATCCGTCGTCGTGATGTTGCAGCGCTATGCGCGGGAGCTTGGCGTTGCCGCGACATTGTTTTGATAACCGTGTCCAGGATGAGCACCATGCCCAAGGTACAAATTTCAAGTCCAAAGCTGCGGCAGCCGAACGGCGTCTTCTCGCACGCCACGGCAATCGAAGCGACCGGCCGCTTCGTCTTCGTCTCCGGCATGACGGCGCGCCGGCCGGACGGCAGCGTCGCCGGCATTGGCGACATTACGGAGCAGACACGACAGGTTTGCGAGAACGTAAAATCCGCGGTGGAAGCTGCCGGTGGCACGCTCGACGACGTCTGCCGCGTCGACGTCTATGTGCGCAACATGGAGCACTTTGAGGCCATTCACAAAGTGCGCGCCCAGTATTTCAAGCCGCCGTTGCCGGCCTCGACCATGGTCGAAGTCGCCAAGATGACCTCGCCGGATTATTTGATCGAGATCAATGCAATCGCGGTCGTTCCCGCGCGATAGGAGCCGAAAACGGTGGACGACAGATTCGGACTAGAGGCTGCGGCGGATCGCGGTGTCAGGCTCGGCGAGATCGGCCAGAAAATTTTGTTCGAAAATGAGCTGGTGCGGGTCTGGGAAATTCGGCTCGAGCCGGGCGAGACCATCGACTTCCATATTCACTATCATCCCTATCTTGTCGTTTCGCTTGGCGGCGGCGAGAACGAGATCGAGACGATTTTCGGCAAGAAAATCGCGACGCAGGAGCCACTCGGCTCGTTTGTCTTCATCAACGAAATGCGCGAAGTGCACAGGCTGACCAACAAATCGGACGTGACTTATTTATCGCGGCTGATCGAAATCAAGTCGATTACGTGGAGCGTGGAGCATCCCGCCGCGTGATGCCGGCCGCCGTTGTCAATCATCGCGAGTGTGAGGTCCAAATGACAGAACTACCAGAGGGCGCGCCCACTCTCACCGAAATTCTCATCCAATCCGAGAACGTCGCCTGGCGCGAGAAGTCGCTCAAGGGCATTCATGAGAAAATGCTGTGGCGCAACGAGCAAACCGGCGCTTCGATCGCCCTGATCAAGTTCGACAAGGGCGCCGGTATTCCACAGCCGCATCTTCATGCTGCCAATCAGTTCATGTTCTGCCTGAAGGGCAACTATGAATACACCTCGACCGGCGTCGTCCTCACCGCCGGATGCTTCTACTGCAATCCCAAAGGCAACGTGCACGGCCCCGCTATCGCGCATGAAGAGACGATAGTGATCGAGATTTACGACGGTCCGCATTACCCGCAGAAGCCGTCATGGTACACCGATGAACGCGACGCCCATTGAGGACACGGCTTCGCGCTGCAAAGGCGTCGGCGGTGCCGCTAACGGTGCCGGCTTTGGCTCGCAGGCTTCGGCCAATAGGGCAGACTGTACTGCGCCGAAACGTCAGCTCTTCGAGCCTGCGTCCTGCGCGCAATTAATCGCAATTCGCGCAGCCCGAACATGATCATGGCGAGCACGAGCGGCAAAAAGAAGTCGATCACGCGGAATGTGAGCAAGGTCGCCAGCAATTCCTCGCGTGGATATTGCGGCAGGCCGATCAGAATCGCCGCTTCGACCACGCCAAGGCTGCCCGGAGTGTGGCTGACTGTGCCGAGAAGCGTCGCCAGGACGAAGACGACAACCAAATGCACGAAGCTGATGCTTGGGCTGGGCGGCAGCAGCATGAAAATCGCCAGCGACGCCAGTAAGCGATCGGTGGTCCCGATTGCGATCTGCAGAAGCGTGCGGCGTAGATTGGGCAGGACGATCTTCCAGTTCGCGCGCCCGACAGCACGCGGCTGCGGCGCGAGCCACAGCAGATAACAGCCAATCGCCGCGAATCCCGCCAAGCCGAGCAGGCGGTTGACCCAGAGCGGCAGCTGATCGATGGCCGTCAGCGCACCCGGCGCGATCGCGACCCCGCCGCCAAGCACGAAGGCGTTGCCAAGCCAAAAGGTCAGCCCGGTCATGAACGCAATCTTGGCAACATCGACAACGGTCAAGCCCCAAAACGAGTAGACGCGGAATCGCACCAAGCCGCAGGTCAGGGTCGCTGCGCCGAGCGAGTGGCCGATCGTGTAGCTTGTGAAGCTTGCAAAGGCGACGACATGCCAGGGCATGCCGCGCTTGCCAATCGTATGCAGCGCGAACGCGTCGTAGAGCACGAGATTGGAATAGCCGGCAATCACCAGCAGCGCCGCAATGAGGATATTCCAGCCCGGCTGCGCTTGCAGCGCTTCGACGACCTTCTCGACATCGATACCGCGCAGCAGGTGATAAAGCGTGGCGGCGGCGATCGCGACAATCACCAAGCTGAGTGCGACGCTGATCCTGTTCCGGCCGACGCCGCGCATGATCGTCTGCGCAAGGGGAGGAGTTTCAGCCAGGACCTGTACAACTCCGTGGACGAATCGCGACGGCAAGTTCCCATCCGTTTGTAACAGCATTGTTACGGTCCACCCGGGGGTAGACGTATGGCCGTGCCGGGACCGTCACACGATTGAGATATGAAATGGCAATTGTTGTTTACATGCGATTCGAACAAACGACGCCGCTGCCCAGTTCCCGGCCGAAAGCAATCCCATGAAAGTCCTGGTCGGGACGGACGCTTGGCGTCCGCAAGTCAATGGCGTGGTGCGCACGCTGGGTTCGCTGGCGCGGGCCGCCGGCAAGCTCGGCGTCGAGATCGACTTTCTCTCGCCGGATGGCTTTTGGACCTTTCCGGTGCCGACTTATCCGGGTCTGCGGCTCGCTCTGCCGCGCAGGAAACGCATTGCGGAGCGCATCGAAAGAGCAAGGCCGGACGCCATTCATATCGCGACAGAAGGACCGATCGGCCACGCGATACGCGCGTATTGCCTCCGGGTCGGCCGGCCCTTCACGACGAGCTATACCACGCGCTTTCCTGAATATATTTCGGCGCGCTCGCCGATCCCTGCGGCGTGGATTTATAACGCGCTGCGGCGTTTTCACGCGGCGGCTGCGGTGACCATGGTGGCGACGCCATCACTGATGACGGAACTCTCCGCACGCGGCTTTACCAATCTCGGCATGTGGACGCGCGGCGTCGATGTCGATCTGTTCCGTCCCGATCGTGCCATTGATCTCGGCTTTCCGCGACCGATTTTCATGTCGGTCGGGCGCGTCGCAGTCGAAAAGAATCTGCCGGCTTTCCTGTCGCTCGATTTGCCAGGCACCAAGGTCATCATCGGCGCCGGGCCGCAGGAAGCCGAGCTCAAGCGTCGTTTTCCCGACGCCAAATTCCTTGGGCAGCTGGACAACGGCATCCTTGCCGCGCATCTGGCGGCCGCCGACGTTTTTGTCTTTCCAAGCCTCACCGATACGTTCGGCATTGTGCAGCTCGAGGCGCTTGCGAGCGGCGTACCCATCGCCGCTTTTCCGGTGACCGGACCGAAAGACGTTGTCGCCAACAATCCGATCGGAGTGCTCAACGACGATCTTCGCACTGCCTGCATGCAGGCGCTCTGGATTTCCCGCGAGGCGTGCCGCGAATTCGCGCTGCGCTATTCCTGGGAGAACAGCGCGCGCCAGTTCATTGGTCATGCGCGCAAGGCGGCCCAAAGCGGTGCGCGCGCGATCGAGTCGGCGATGGCAACCGCCGATGACGCACACGAAACAGCCGGGCAGAGCCTGGTGCCCGGCTGTAACACAAGGGTCACGCATGAGCATTCTATCTGACGCGGATTTGGACAAGCAAACGGTCGCCAAAGCCTATGCGCGCTGGGCACCGGTTTATGATCTGGTCTTCGGGGCGGTTTTTGAGCGCGGCCGGCAGGTCGCGATCACGGCCGCCGAGCGCATCGGTGGCCGCGTTCTTGAGGTCGGCGTCGGTACCGGAATTTCGCTGCCGCAATATTCGAAGAACTGCCAAATTTCCGGCATCGACATTTCCGAGCCGATGTTGCGCAAGGCGCAGGAGCGGGTCGCCGAGCTTGGCCTGACGAATGTCGAGGGCCTGTGGGTGATGGACGCCGAGCATCTGACGTTTCCCGATGATTCGTTTGACGTGGTCGTTGCGCAGCACGTCATCACCACGGTTCCCAATCCGGAGGCGACACTTGACGAGCTTGCCCGCGTGCTCAAGCCCGGCGGCGAGATCATCCTGGTGAGCCGTGTCGGCGCCGAAGCGGGCTTGCGGCGTTCGCTTGAACATTGGTTTCAGCCCGCGGCGCGCAAGCTTGGCTGGCGCTCCGAATTCTCATTTGAGCGCTATTCGCGCTGGACCGCGCAAACCCCTGGCATGCATCTGATCGAACGCCGCGCGGTGCCGCCGTTCGGGCACTTCAATCTGATCCGCTTCGGCAAACAGGGTGCCGTAAGGGCGGACGACATTTCCAAGCGAGAACGCGCGGCAGGTTGAGCCCGCCGCGGAGCATCGGTTTTCACCCCTTTGTCACATGCGGACCCTGGCGACGCGACTCACCGAAGGCTCCCGTCACACGGGGTTCATCGAATCGCCATACGCAGAACGAACGCCTGCAGGACGGGGGTTGCCAAATGGAAAATTTCCTGGGTGCCTTGCGGAGTCAACGCTGGGACGACCATCGTTATTATCATCACAGCCGCATCAATCAGTCGCTGCATTTTGTCAGCGCGTTAAGCTTTCTCTTTTCCTACGTGATGATCTTCAAGGATCCGGCGATCTCCGCGCTTGCGGGCTGGCTGGTGGCGATGACGACACGGCAGACCGGCCATTTCTTTTTCGAGCCCAAAGACTACGATCATGTCAATCACGCCAGCCATGAATACAAGGAAGAGATCAAGGTCGGATATAACCTGCGTCGCAAGGTCGTTCTGCTGTCGATCTGGGCGCTGTCGCCGCTGCCGTTCCTGTTCAGCCCCAGCTATTTCGGCCTGTTCACACCGGCCACCAACAAATCAGAACTGGTACATCATGTTGCCATTGTCTGGCTCGCGCTCGGGATCGGTGGGGTGATCTTCCGGACCATGCAATTGTTTTTCGTCAAGGACGTGCAGACCGGTCTGGTCTGGGCCACCAAGATTCTCACCGACCCGTTCCACGACATCAAAATCTATCACAAGGCGCCACTTGCGCTCTTGCGCGGCGAGCTGATCGACCCCGAGATCGGGCTGAACCACTGGTGGGACGCGGAAGACGATGATGATGTCGAGGAAGTGCCGCGGCCGACCTGAGCGGGCGTTCTGAGCGGCGAATTTCGACGAGATGGTTCTAACGTCGCCGCAAGCGAAGCGATCCAGATCGGCGGCACCGCACCCCTGCGCCTCGCCGCTGACGCTCCTTGCAATGACGTGGCGCAGGCGATTGCGGGCGGAAAGTGCGGCGGCGGCAGAGTCATGGAGCGGAGGAAGCGCGGCTGTTGCGATCAATGCCGTCTCGTCATCATACCGGCGCGATTTTGGATACCGGTGCGGTTTTGCGGTCTGGCACGATGCCGAATTCTCGCGCTTTAGCCATTGATCCGCACTGCCGGGCCAAACAGGCGCACGCGGACCATTTCCTTGAGCACGGTCCGCCTGATCGATTTGTTGGTGAGTGCCGGATGGTGCCACCACCAGCCGTCCTCCTGCATGGCTTTGGCGGCGGCGACGAAACGATCGGCGACGGCCTCGAAATCGGTCTGCGTATAATTCAAACTGAAGATCAGCCGGCCTGTGCCGATCCAGCTCAGCGCCAGGCCTTCGGCGCGCAGATAATATTGCAGCATCCAATTATAGCGCAGCGGCTTTGTGTAGCAGACGCACCAGATCGACGACATGTTCGCGACTTCCACCGGCAGGCCTTCGGCGGCGAGGAGCGCGTTGAGCTGCTGTGTGCGTCGATCCCAGATCGCATCGAGATCACGATAGAGCGCATCGGCCGCCGGGGTGCGCAAATAGCGCAGAAACTCGTTCATCGCCGCCATGACATAGGGATGCGAATTGAAGGTGCCGCGCGCAAAGCAAATGTCGGCGGGGCGGTCGTCGCGAAAGCGCTTCATCAGATCGTGGCGGCCGCAGACCACGCCGATCGGCAGGCCGCCGCCCAGCGTTTTGCCGTAAGTGACAAGGTCGGCACGCACCCCGAAATAGTCCTGTGCGCCGCCTTTTGCGAGGCGGAAGCCGACGAAGACTTCATCGAAGATCAGAACGATGTTGCGCTCGGTGCAGACTTGGCGCAGTCGCCTGAGCCACTCGGCATAAGCCGCTTTGTCGAACCGGGCGCGGCGGCTGGAGTCGAGCAGCGCGGAATCGCTGGGCGCCGAAGCATTGGGATGCAGCGCCTGCAGCGGATTGATCAGCACGCAGGCGATATTGTGCCGCGTGCGCAACACGCGCAGCGCGTCCTCGGACATGTCGGTCAGCGTATAGGTCTCATGCGCCGGCACGGGATTGCCGACGCCCGGCTGCACGTCGCCCCACCAGCCGTGATAGGCGCCGCAAAACCGCACCAGATGCGAACGCTTGGTGTGATAGCGCGCCAGCCGCACCGCTTGCATGACGGCTTCGGTGCCGGACATGTGAAACGAGACTTCGTCGAGCCCGGAAATATCTTTGAGGAGCTCGATATTCTCAACGATCAGCGGGTGATAGAGGCCGAGCACCGGTCCCAGTGCGCGCACCCGCGCGGCGCCGCGCTCGATGGCGTCCTTGTAGAAATCGTGCCCGAACAGGTTGACGCCATAGGAACCGGTCAGATCGTAAGCGCGATTGCCATCGAGATCGGTGACGGTGACACCGCTCGAAGACGCCAGAAAGGCGGCGGACGGCAAGTGTTCGCGGACCACGCGGCGATACTGGAACGGCACGCGATACGCATCGGTGAACTGCAGGTCCGAAATCGACCGGCTCGCCTCGGCGGTTCGTCGAATCGTTTCGGCGAAGCGCTTTTTGTAAAGCGCCGACAATCGCAGGAAACCGGCTCGACGACGCGCCGCAACTTCCGCCGGCGCTCCATCCGTGCAAAAGAACCGTTCTTCGTCGTATTCATAGAACGGCACAAAGGCAGCGAGCCGGCGCGCGATCCGTGCATGACCGGCCAGCGAGCGATGCTTGGCTTGCGACAGTTCAAGCCGTTTTTTCAGTTTCGCGACCGAAGTCGCCACTGCCGCGGCGCCAAGCCCGTAAAAGGCGAGAATCGTGCCGTCCATCGAATCGCGGTTTAGCTCGAACTTTTAACAAGCACATGACGGTCAGGACTCAAATCCTCCGCGTCGTCGAGCAGGAAGACATCAATTTTCTGCTCACCAACCGCATTCCGCGGCGGCTTGCGACGCAATTTATCGGCTGGTTCAGCCAAATCGAGCAGCCGGTGATCCGGGATCTGTCGATCGCCACCTGGCGCTTGTTTTCCGATCTCGACCTGTCGGAGGCCAAGAAATCCAAATTTTCAAGTCTGCACGACTGCTTCATTCGCGAGCTCAAGGATGGCGCGCGACCGATCGATGCCAGGCCCGATATTGTGATCAGTCCGTGCGATGCCATCATTGGTGCACACGGCATGCTGGACGGCACCCAATTGTTTCAAGCCAAGGGCTTTCCCTACACGCTGGAAGACTTGCTACCCGATCCGGCATTGGTCGAAAAGCATCGCGATGGGTGCTATGTGACGCTGCGGCTCAAATCGAGCATGTATCATCGTTTCCATGCGCCGCACGACGCCCACATCGATCAGGTGATCTATGTCTCGGGGGATACCTGGAACGTCAATCCGATCGCGCTTAAGCGGATCGAGCGCCTGTTCTGCAAGAATGAGCGCGCGATCGTCCGCATGTCCCTGGCCCACGGCGGCCATCATGTGACGCTGGTCGCGGTCGCCGCCATTCTGGTGGCAAGCATCCGCCTGCATTGCATCGACGGGCTGCTCGGCCGCGACTACCGCGGCCGCAATGTCATTGTTTGTGACAGTCAGGTGCGCAAAGGCGACGAGCTCGGCTGGTTTCAACACGGCTCGACCGTCATTGTGTTCGCGCCCGACGGCTTTGCGTTGTGCGAGAATGTTCAGGAGGGCGCGATAATCCATATGGGGCAGCCGCTGCTGCGGATGTCCGGAAGCATTTTGAAGTCTAGCCGGCCTTTTTCATGTCCCTAGCCTGGGCATCATCAAGCTCATTGGCGCGCTTGCAGGCCGGCCGGCTGCTCACCCGTTTCCAATACTGTTCGAAGGCGGGCCGCCGTTCGAGCATGCCGAACATCATGCCGAAGCCAATATGCGATCCGACATAGAGATCGGCCGCGGTGAAATGGTTACCGACGAGATATTCGCTCTTCGATATTGCAGCCTCGAGCGTATCTATCGCCCGTGCGTAGTTGCCATAACCCATCATCCGTTCGCGCTCGGGCGGCACGACAAAACCGAGCGCCTTGTTGCTCGACGCGGCCTCGATCGGGCCGGCGCAAAAGAACAGCCAGCGATAATAGGGCGCGCGCAGTCGGTCGCCCGCCGGCGGGGCAAGCCGCGCTTGCGGAAAGGCGTCCGCCAGATAGGCGCAGATCGCCGCCGTCTCGGTCACGATGGCATCGCCGTGGCGCAAGGCCGGCACCTTGCCCATCGGATTGATGGCGAGATAGGCAGGTCCTTTCATGGTCGAGGCATAATCCAAAAGTTCAACTTTGTAAGGCTGGCCGACTTCCTCCAGCATCCACCGCGCGACACGGCCGCGCGACTGTGGATTGGTGTAAAGCACGAGTTCGTCTGCCATCGGCGTCTCCTTCCTCCACGGCTTGCGTTGATGTGCCGGGATGAATGTGGAGTGTCAATGGCGAGCCCATCTACATTGTCATTGCACCGGGCGGACTTCTTTATGGGTGGCGCGCCGGTGGGGTGACCCGGGGGATTCGCAGGCGATGATTGGACTTTGCTTGCCGCCCAAAAGGCGTTCAACCCGCATGTTGCCGGCACGCTATGCACCGGGGGCGCGCAGCAGTGCTAAGCCAATACCGCGAGAACGGTATGAGCAAGATGAAGCAAATGCGCCGCTGCGCCGGTCTTGGCGAGCGTCGCCGCCAACAGAATGCCGGCCACCGGCAGCAAGGCGGAAAGCATCGGATGCTTCCGGTCATCCGTAATAAGCCGCTTCACCATATTCCGCTCACCGGAATCTCAACAGTCCGTACGCGCAAAATCTGCAGGCGCACTATTTGTTGCGCGGATTAAGTCGAATTAATGTGATTGGGGTCACACCAAGCGCAGTGCGTACCGATGTAAACGCGGAGTAAAATTTCACAAAGCGCCCGGCGCCGGAACTTCTCGATCGCTATCCGGCCAAGATCGGTTATGAAGCACAGGAGACTGCCATTCCCATCGTGCCGGACCGACAGGACAGTCTCTTGGCGCCGTGAATTGCTCGCAGGCCGCCGCCGTCTTTGACGGGCATTTTGGCGCCTTACCGGGACGGCAGTCGCGCCGACTGCAGCGCGGTCTTGGCCGTGCGGCTGCGGAGCGATCGGCGACTGAGCACGCGCGCAGCGCTGAGCGGAATGTCGAGGGCTGCCGGCCAGGGGTCGTCCCAGGCAAAGACCGCTGCCGAAGAGGCGCGGCGCAGCGAACGGATGTAATCGCCGGGCGATAGCCGTCCGCTTGCGATCTCGTGCAGGCAAGCGACAAGGTCGCGCGCAAAATACACCCACTTCACGCCGCTGCGCGCCGCGCGCGGATTGACTGCTTCGCCGCTTGCGAGCTGCCAGGCTATTGCCGGAAAGTCGAGGCCTGCCGCGGCCCCGAGCGCGATCCAGGTCCAGGCCCGTGCGTTGACATCGAGAATTTTGTAGAGACCTTGGCGCCCGTCGAATTTGAATTCGATCTCAACCAGGCCGCTATAGTCGAGCGACGTGAGGAAGCGCACAGCCGCCGCTTCGATCTCGGGCGCGTCGATGGTTTCGACGAGAGTGCTGGTGAAACCGAATTCGACCGGGTACTGCCGCCGCCGGCGCGCCACGAGTGCACCGATCGGAGCGCCGCGATCCCATATGCCGGCATAGGAAAACTGTGCTGAGCCGTCGCCGGGTATCAGCTCTTGAATCATAATATTGTCCGTGCCGACCAACGCCTTCGCTTGTTCATAGCGGGCGCGCAGCACTTGCCCGTTATCTGCTCGCCAGGCCTTGGCATCGACAAAGGCATTGCGCGCCTCACGGACCGTGGGCTTGAGGATCACCGGAAACGGCAGATCGATCTCGGCGAGATCGTCGTGGGCGCGCGGATAATAGGTGCCTGGATAGGGTAGACCGAGCATCGCGGCGCGCGCATTCATTTGCCGCTTGTCATAGGCGAAACGGACCGTCTCCCAGGCCGGCGTCGTGAGGGTGAAGACGGTCGAGAGTGCGGCGTGATTTTGCGCAACAAAGCGCAGGTCAGCGTCGCTGCCGGGAAACAGCATCCAGCCCGAAAGGCCGCAGCGATGATGCAGGTCGCCGAGAAAGCGGAGCGCCCCCTCGTCACGCGGTCCCGGCCAGGTGAAGCTGCGCGTCACGTAACGTGAAAGCTTGGCGAGCGGGCTGTCGTCGGTGACGAGCCAGACCGGAATGCCGCGCCGGCCGAGGCTGCGCGCAATTGCGAGAGTGCCATGCGCGCCGCCGAGGAGGATGGCGCCGCGCCGCGTCTGTGTTCTGATCTCGGTCTGCAATCTCGGCGCCGCTTGTTCGGATTGTCTCATTGCGGCTGCGACAGGTTGTGCGCGGCCGCGCCGAATTCGGAATCGGCAGACGACAAAAATTCGCGGCCGACGCTGGCGGTGTCGGCCAACGCCGCCTTTGTCACTGCGTATGCGGTGAAAGGCGCGCCGGCAATGAAGCGCAACAGCGGTCCATAGCTTCGAACGGCGTAGGAACCGACAAAGTGCAGTTTTGCCACGGTCGATTCAAAGCCGGTACCGAGCAGGGGCGCGCCGCCATCGCAGGCGATCTTGTCGAGGATTCGCCGCGACAGGATCCCAAGCCGTGCAATGTCGACGCGATAGCCAGTACCCAGCAAGACATGATCGAAAGTTCGCGCGCCATTGTCGAGCTCGAGCACGATGCCGGCGGTTGTCGCACGCACCCCGGTAATGATGCGCCCGGTATTGCAGCTCACGTTGGCAAAACGCGGCTTGAGCCAGCCGGCGGCGGCGGGCTTGAGACAGCGTCGGGAAAATTCTTCGCGCAAATTTTTCGGCAGATGCCGGGTGAGACCGGGAAATTCCGCGAGCCAGCTCAGTGGAAACGGTCCTACGGCCGAGGGTGCGTCGAGCGCTTGGCGTAACCGCCGCAGCGAGGATTTGGCCCCTCCGTCGGTCAGATTGTCCAGCCAGCGAATATCACCCCGGCTGATGAGCTCGGCTGCCGCGCCGGCTTCCGACAACAGCGCTGCGGATTCGCACGCGCTTTGGCCGCGGCCGACGACCGCAACACGCTTGCCGCCAAAGATCGACAGGTCGGCGTGATCGCAGGTATGCGAAACAACATCCTTGGACAGGCCGGCGAAGAGCGGCGGCCGATAGTCCTGATTGCGCAAGCCCGTCGCGACGACGACGCGGTCGGCGGAGATCGTCTCGCCGTCGCGCAGCGTCAGCGTGAAACCATTGCTGCCGGCATCGACGAGACGTACGGTGCGATCATCGAGCTGCGGCACCGCGCGCTTTTGGAACCATTCGCCGTAATCGATGAAATCTTCGAGCGGCAGGAGCCTGTCGTCATCGATGTTATGATCGCGCGCATAAGCATCGAGCGAATGCGCGTGGTTCGGGCTCGCAAGGTGCGTGCCGTGCCACGGCGAGCGCAGCTTCATGCCTTTCGGCATGTTCTCACGCCAAAAGCCCATGGGCGCGCCGAACACGCAGGTTTTGACGCCAGATTGATCAAGATGCGCGGCAATCGACAGCCCGTACGGGCCCGCGCCGACGATGGCGACCTCGCAGAAGTTGATTGGTCTCGACGTCATATTGCGACGTTGGGCCTGCCGCCTAATATTGGTTAAGGCGCTGATAACGGGCGAGAAAGTCTGCAACCGCAAGGTAGCAGATTTGCGCGTTCCGGTGCGAATACGGTCGCATTAGCGTTAAGGCGACTTGAGCATCGGCGGAGGGATCGCCGGCAGGCCGGAGAAATCAATGGGAATACCGACGCGATTGTCGGAAGCGGAAAAGATGCGCTAGTTTTCCGCGGCGCTTCGGGCGCGGGTGTAGCTCAATGGTAGAGCAGAAGCCTTCCAAGCTTATGACGGGGGTTCGATTCCCCTCACCCGCTCCACCTTCTTCATCTTCGGTAGGTCATCTCCGGCAGATTGCCGGCAAGCGTGGTTTCCCTCACGCGCGCGGGGCGGTGTCAATGAATATAGATCGAATATGATCGCCCTTCGGTCTTCCGCCCTGCCGTCACGCAGCCCGGGTGATGTTGTTAATCCGCCAGGCGCTGTTGACCGTCACAACCTCGATCACCGTCGTCGTCGGCTTGCGATCATTGAGGAATTTGACGGTAACGCCGGCTTTGGCCAGGCGCAGCACCGGTGGCGCTAATCTCGAAGTGCTGTGCGTCCCAATCCCGCGCGTCAAGCGACATCCTTGGCGTCTTTGCCCCGGTAGGAATTGTGGATGGCCGCGACAAAGGTGCGTGCCGAACTGTCAGCAGCGCGGGCAGCATCTTTGCAAAGAGGGCTGCCAAAGCTGGCGCGGCAAAAGCCGCATGCGGTGAGTGTGAAGGCGCGGCGCGAAAGCATGAAGGGCTCTCTTAGGGATTTCACCGATGAGTCGATCGGCGGCCTGGTTCGGTTCAAGGGCGTGGCGCGGCATCGCAAAGACTTGCCTTATGCGCCGGCAAGGGGCATTTCTCGGCTGCCTAGGAGTGTAGCTCAATGGCTAGAGCACCGGTCTCCAAAACCGGGGGTTGGGGGTTCGAGTCCCTCCACTCCTGCCATTTTCGGCGTGGGTCCGGTACGTTCCGTCGCCAATCTCTCAGGTCGGACACTTGGCAGTGGACGGCCGGCAGACCGCAAAACGCGCGTTTTATCAGACGCCTGTTGTCCGCCTCACTGCGGCGGCTCCCTTGACGCTTCGTTCGCCCGGCAGTAAGTAAGACGCATCGTCAGCGGCCCGGGATCGGACTTCCGCGACGAACGTATTCCCCAAAGAAACCGCGGGTCGGTCTCGTCCGTAAAGTTGGGCGGGGGCGGGGAATTCTATTGGAATAAGCGCATGGCAAAGGTCAGCCCGTTCAAGTTTCTGCAGGAAGTGCGTGCCGAGGGCCAGAAGGTCACTTGGCCGACCCGCAAAGAGACCACCGTCACCACCATCATGGTGTTCGTGATGGTGTTCATCGCATCGATCTTTTTCCTGCTCGCCGATCAGGCCATGCGGCTCGCTGTCAGTTTTCTGCTCGGCATCAATATGTGAGCGCTGCAACGCGACGATTTGGAATTCAGCTATGACCAGTCGGTGGTACGCGGTCCACGCCTATTCGAATTTCGAGAACAAGGTTGCGGATTCCATCCGCGAACAGGCGAAGCAGCGCGGGCTGTCGCACTTGTTCGAGGAAATCCTGGTTCCGAAAGAGAAGGTGGTCGAGGTCCGCCGCGGGCGCAAGGTCGATGCCGAGCGCAAATTCTTCCCCGGCTATGTGCTGGTGAAGATGGAGATGACGGATGACGCCTATCACCTGATCAAGAACACGCCGAAGGTGACGGGCTTCCTCGGTTCCGACAACAAGCCCATGCCGCTGGCCGAGGCCGAGGCGCAGCGTCTTCTTCAGCAGGTGCAGGAAGGCATCGAGCGGCCGAAGCCCTCGGTATCGTTCGAAGTGGGCGAGCAGGTGCGCGTTGCGGACGGACCGTTTGCCTCGTTCAACGGCACCGTGGAGGAGGTCGACGAAGGGCGGTCGCGGCTCAAAGTGGCGGTGTCGATCTTCGGCCGCGCCACGCCGGTCGAGCTCGAATTTGGGCAGGTGGAGAAATTATAGGTGATCCTGTATCCCGGATGCGGTGCAGCACGCAGTGATGCACCGCTGTTCCGGGATCGTAACGGTCCCGGGTCTGCGGCGCACCGCTTCGCGCTGCACCGCGCCCGGGAAACGAAGTGGACCCGTGGGAGGTGAGGCGGTCGCCAGCTGTCAAGATCCGCACCACTAACAGGAGTAGCGAATGGCAAAGAAAATTACCGGCTATGTGAAATTGCAGGTGCCGGCGGGCGCGGCCAATCCGTCGCCGCCGATCGGACCCGCCCTGGGCCAGCGCGGCCTCAACATCATGGAGTTCTGCAAGGCCTTTAATGCGCAGACCCAGAAGATGGAGAAGGGCGCGCCAATTCCGGTGACGATCACGGTCTATGCCGACCGCTCGTTCACCTTTGAACTTCGCACCCCTCCGGTATCGTACTTCCTCAAGAAGGCCGCCAAGCTCGAAAGCGGCTCAAAGACCCCGGGCCGCGACGTCGCGGGCTCGGTCACCCAGTCGCAGGTGCGCGAGATCGCCGAGCAGAAGATGAAGGACTTGAACTGCGACACCATTGAAGCGGCCATGCGCATGGTCGAGGGATCGGCGCGTTCGATGGGACTGGAGGTGAAAGCATGAGCCGGCTGGGAAAGCGCACGATCGACGCGCGCAAGGGGATCGACCGCGAGAAGCTTTATCCGCTTGCCGAGGCCGTGAAGATGGTCAAGGCGCGGGCCAAGGCCAAATTCGACGAGACCGTCGAAATTGCCATGAACCTTGGTGTCGATCCGCGTCACGCCGATCAGCAGGTGCGCGGGGTAGTCAATCTGCCGAACGGCACCGGCCGTACCGTGCGGGTCGCCGTGTTCGCGCGCGGCGCCAAAGCCGATGAGGCCAAAGCCGCGGGCGCTGATGTGGTCGGGGCCGAGGACCTGGTCGAGAAAGTGCAGGGCGGCAATATCGACTTTGATCGCGTCATCGCAACGCCCGATCTGATGCCGCTGGTCGGCCGTCTTGGCAAAGTGCTGGGCCCGCGCGGACTGATGCCCAATCCAAAGGTCGGCACAGTGACCATGGACGTGACCAATGCGGTCAAAGGTGCCAAGGGCGGCTCGGTCGAGTTCCGCGTCGAAAAGGCCGGCATTGTCCAGGCCGGGGTCGGCAAGGCCTCGTTCAGCGAGGAAAAGCTGGTCGAGAATATTCGCGCTTTTGCGGACGCCGTGCAGAAGTCGCGGCCGCAGGGCGCCAAGGGCCACTTTATTAATCGCGTGGCCATCTCCTCGACGATGGGTCCCGGCGTCAAAGTCGACGTGAGCAGCGTCTTCGGTGTGTCGGAGCAGGCCCGCTGAGACGGCCGCCGCCTCTTGTGGCGCAGGGTGGTGGGACGCCGCTCGGCAATTGCGGCTTGGCAAGGCTCGGCAATTAGGGCTTGGCAAGTCTGTCGCGAACGGCTAAATATCGCTGAGGGCGTGCCGGCCCGTTTTGTCGGCGCGCCTTTGTGCGCTTCTCAAAAACCTGTGAGTGAAATGCGCTCTTAGGCTGATCCGAGTCGGATTTTCTAAGAGACACAAGAGCTTGCGGAGTTTGCTAAGCGCATTCCTGTCCAAGACTGCGGGCGCCAGCAACGGCTTAATCCAGCCCTCGACGAGGGCCAAGCCAGCATAGACGGGCGAAGGACGAGGGCTGGGGCCTCAAATGGGCCGGTTGCCCTTCGGTTCTGACCTCGACGACCCGGAGTAGCGCGAGCTACGCGCCGGGGGGCAGGCTCAACGTCGTCCTGCCCCGGTTTGCCCTCCTTGCAAGGAGGGACCGTGCGGGACGGCCGGCATCAACCCGGCGGGTTTCGCAAGGCGCGGACCGCCAACCGGAGAGAGCTTTTGGATCGCGCGGCAAAAAGCGAGTTCGTGGCGTCTCTTGGCGAGGTCTTCAAGGCCACCAAGGTTGTCGTCGTGGCTCATTACTCCGGCCTCACGGTCGCCCAGATGCAGACTCTGCGTCGGCAGATGAAGCAGGCTGGCGCCAGCGTGAAGGTCGCGAAAAACCGCCTCGCTAAAATCGCTCTTGAGGGCTCCGACGTCGCTTCCATTGCGTCCCTGCTCAAGGGACCGACCGTGATCGCCTATTCGAACGATCCGGTAGCGGCGCCGAAGGTCGCCATCGATTTCGCCAAGGCCAACGAGCAGTTTGTCATTCTTGGCGGCGCGATGGGCAAGACCACGCTCGATCCGAACGGGGTCAAGGCGCTTGCCGCCCTGCCGTCGCTCGACGAGTTGCGGGCCAAAATCGTCGGCCTCATCCAGGCGCCCGCAACCAAGATCGCCCAGGTGGTCAATGCACCCGCGGCGAAAGTCGCCCGCGTGGTCCAGGCCTATGCCTCAAAGAGCGGGGAAAGCGCGGCAGCCTGAGGCTGCCTCAGCTCACACGGTTAGAACCGAAGGACATTGAACATGGCTGATCTGCAGAAAATCGTCGACGACCTCTCGAGCCTCACCGTGCTCGAAGCCGCCGAACTCGCCAAGTTGCTTGAGGAGAAGTGGGGTGTCTCCGCGGCTGCCGCAGTTGCGGTTGCGGCCGGTCCGGCCGCCGCTGGTGCCGGCGGCGCCGCGCCCGCCGAAGAGAAGACCGAATTTACGGTCGTTCTGGCCTCTGCCGGCGACAAGAAGATCGAGGTCATTAAGGAAGTCCGCGCCATCACGGGGCTCGGCCTCAAGGAGGCCAAGGACCTGGTCGAAGGCGCGCCCAAGAACGTCAAGGAGGCTGTCAGCAAGGATGACGCCGCCAAGATCAAGGCGCAGCTGGAAAAAGTCGGCGCCAAGGTTGAGCTTAAGTAAGTAGTGCTTACTTATAGGGAACGCCCGGCCGAGCGCGGTGATGCCGGGCTTCCAAGAGCGTGAATAGCGGTGATCCCTGGGCCTTGGACCTGGGAATCACCGTGATTGTCGCCTAGCGGCGAGAAGAGAATCCGGCGATTCGGTTCCACTGCGGGTCGCTTGACCTGCGGAAGGGCCAAGTCGCTGACGCAACAGGGGCGCTCGACGCCTGTCCCGATGGTCGCGACGGATGGCGGCCTTCCGGAGAGTCGCCTTGATCGCCTCCAATGCCTCGAGCCCGCGGGCTTGAGGTGGTGGTTCGAGCCGGCGGTTCGGGCCCAACGGGTCGATTGAGCGAGAGGACATGATGGCGCAGACGTTTATCGGTCGGAAGCGCGTTCGCAAGTTTTTCGGAAAAATCGAGGAAGTCGCAGAGATGCCGAACCTGATAGAGGTTCAAAAGGCGTCTTATGACCAATTTTTGCTGGTGCAGGAGCCGCCGGGCGGCCGCCCCAATGAAGGCCTGCAGGCGGTGTTCAAGTCGGTATTCCCGATTTCCGACTTTTCCAACACGTCGATGCTGGAATTTGTCAAATATGAATTCGAGCCGCCGAAATATGACGTCGATGAGTGCCGCCAGCGCGGCATGACCTACGCGGCGCCGCTCAAAGTGACGCTGCGGCTCATCGTATTCGATATCGACGAGGAGACCGGTGCCAAATCCGTGAAAGACATCAAAGAGCAGGATGTCTACATGGGTGACATCCCGCTCATGACCAATAACGGCACCTTCATTGTCAACGGCACTGAGCGCGTCATTGTCTCGCAGATGCATCGTTCGCCCGGTGTGTTCTTCGACCACGACAAAGGCAAGACGCATTCTTCGGGCAAGCTTCTGTTCGCCGCCCGCATCATTCCTTATCGCGGCTCCTGGCTCGACATCGAGTTCGATGCCAAGGATATCGTCTATGCGCGCATCGACCGGCGGCGGAAGATTCCCGTCACGTCGCTTCTATATGCGCTCGGCATGACCGGCGAGGAGATCCTCAACACCTTCTACAAGCAAGTGTCCTATAAGCGCGCCAAGGACGGCTGGCGCGTGCCGTTCGATGCCACGCGCCTGCGTGGCTACAAGGCCATCAACGATCTGGTCGATGCCGACACCGGCAAGGTCGTGCTCGAAGCCGGCAAGAAGCTGACCGTGCGCCAGGCGCGCCAGCTCGCCGAGAAGGGCTTGAAGGCGCTGCGACTCTCCGACGAAGAGCTCATCGGCCATTACATCGCCGAGGACCTCGTCAACGCGAAGACCGGCGAAATCTATGCCGAGGCCGGCGAGGAGATCACCGAAAAGACGCTGAAGATGCTGAGCGAGCAGGGCTACAAGGAACTGCCCGTGCTCGACATCGATCACGTCAATGTCGGCGCCTATATCCGCAATACGCTCGCGATCGACAAGAACATGACGCGCGAAGACGCGCTGTTCGACATTTACCGCGTCATGCGTCCAGGCGAACCGCCGACGATCGATACCGCGCAGGCGATGTTCAATTCGCTGTTCTTCGATCCGGAGCGGTACGATCTCTCCGCGGTCGGCCGCGTGAAAATGAATATGCGGCTCGATCTCACCGCGGAGGACACCGTGCGCATTCTGCGCAAGGAGGACATCATCGCGGTGATCCGCACGCTGGTCGATCTGCGCGACGGCAAGGGCGAGATCGACGATATCGATCATCTCGGCAATCGCCGGGTGCGTTCGGTCGGCGAACTGATGGAGAATCAATACCGCATCGGCCTTCTGCGTATGGAGCGCGCGATCAAGGAGCGCATGTCCTCGGTCGATATTGACACGGTCATGCCGCAGGACCTGATCAATGCCAAGCCGGCGGCTGCCGCCGTGCGCGAGTTCTTCGGCTCCTCGCAGCTCTCGCAGTTCATGGACCAGACCAATCCGTTGTCCGAGATCACGCACAAGCGGCGGCTTTCCGCGCTCGGACCGGGCGGTCTTACGCGCGAGCGTGCGGGCTTCGAAGTGCGCGACGTGCACACCACCCATTACGGCCGCATCTGCCCGATCGAGACGCCGGAAGGGCCGAATATCGGTCTGATCAATTCGCTCGCGACCTATGCGCGGGTGAACAAATACGGTTTTGTCGAAACGCCCTATCGCAAAGTAAAGGATGGCCGCGTCACCGACGAGGTGGTCTATCTCTCAGCAATGGAGGAAGGCCGCTACACTGTGGCGCAGGCGAACTCGGCCATCGACGCCAAGGGCCGCTTCACTGACGATCTCGTCGTGGTGCGCCATGCCGGCGACGTTCAGCTCATTCCGCCGGACAAGGTGGACTTCATGGACGTCTCGCCGAAGCAACTGGTCTCGGTCGCGGCCGCGCTGATCCCGTTCCTCGAGAACGATGACGCCAATCGCGCGCTGATGGGCTCGAACATGCAGCGGCAGGCCGTGCCGCTTGTTCGTGCCGAGGCGCCGTTCGTCGGCACCGGGATGGAAGGCGTGGTCGCTCGCGATTCCGGCGCCGCCATCGCTGCGCGCCGCACCGGCATTGTCGACCAGGTCGACGCCACTCGTATCGTGATCCGCGCCACTGACGAGCCGGATCCGACCAAGCCTGGCGTCGACATCTATCGGCTGATGAAGTTCCAGCGTTCCAACCAGAACACCTGCATCAACCAGCGGCCGCTGGTGAAGGTCGGCGATCAGGTCTCGAAGGGCGACATCATTGCCGACGGTCCCTCGACTGATCTCGGCGAGCTCGCGCTCGGCCGCAACGTGCTGGTCGCGTTCATGCCGTGGAACGGCTACAACTTCGAGGATTCGATCCTGCTCTCCGAGCGTATCGTCAAGGACGACGTCTTCACCTCGATCCATATCGAAGAATTCGAAGTGATGGCCCGCGACACCAAGCTCGGGCCGGAGGAGATCACGCGCGACATTCCCAATGTCTCGGAAGAGACGCTGAAGAATCTCGATGAGGCCGGCATCGTCTATATCGGTGCCGAGGTCCGCGCCGGCGACATCCTGGTCGGCAAGATCACGCCGAAGGGCGAAAGCCCGATGACGCCGGAAGAGAAGCTCCTGCGCGCCATCTTCGGCGAGAAGGCTTCCGACGTCCGCGACACGTCACTGCGCGTGCCGCCGGGCGTGCAGGGCACGGTGGTCGAAGTCCGCGTCTTCAATCGCCATGGCGTCGAGAAGGACGAGCGCGCGCTTGCCATCGAGCGTGAAGAGATCGAGCGTCTCGCCAAGGACCGGGACGACGAGCAGGCGATTCTCGACCGCAACGTCTATGGCCGTCTGGCCGAGTTGCTGGAAGGTCGCCAAGGCATCGCGGGCCCGAAGGGCTTCAAGAAGGACACCAAGATAACGCGGGCGGTTCTCGACGAATATCCGCGCTCGCAGTGGTGGATGTTCGCTTCGCCCAACGACAAGATCATGGCGGAGATCGAAGCCATCCGGAAGCAGTACGACGAGTCGAAGAAGCGTCTCGAACAGCGCTTCCTCGATAAGGTCGAGAAACTGCAGCGCGGTGACGAGTTGCCGCCCGGCGTGATGAAGATGGTCAAGGTCTTCGTCGCCGTGAAGCGCAAGATCCAGCCCGGCGACAAGATGGCCGGCCGCCACGGCAACAAGGGCGTGGTGTCGAAGATCGTGCCCGTGGAGGACATGCCGTTCCTCGCCGACGGCACCTCGGTCGATATCGTGCTCAATCCGCTCGGCGTGCCGAGCCGCATGAATGTCGGCCAGATTCTCGAGACGCATCTCGGCTGGGCCTGTGCCGGGTTAGGTCTCAAGATTGGCCATGCCGTCGACCTGTATAACGGCAAGAAGGATTCCAAGCCGCTGAAGGACCTGCTCAAGAAAGTCTATGGCGAGGACGAGACCATTAAGTCGCTTGATGAAAAGGGCCTTATGGAACTCGGTACCAATCTTCGTCACGGTGTGCCAATCGCGACGCCGGTGTTCGACGGCGCCAAGGAGGCCGACATCGAGCACATGCTCGATCTGGCCGGCCTCGATCATTCCGGGCAGGTGACGCTCTATGACGGGCGCACCGGGGATGCCTTCGATCGCAAGGTGACGGTCGGCTTCATCTATATGCTGAAGCTGCATCACCTGGTCGACGATAAGATCCATGCCCGATCGATCGGCCCCTACAGCCTGGTCACCCAGCAGCCGCTGGGCGGCAAAGCGCAGTTCGGCGGTCAGCGCTTTGGCGAAATGGAAGTGTGGGCGCTCGAGGCCTATGGCGCCGCCTATACGCTGCAGGAAATGCTGACGGTGAAGTCCGACGACGTGGCCGGACGCACAAAGGTATACGAGTCGATCGTGCGCGGCGACGATGCGTTCGAATCAGGTATTCCGGAATCGTTCAACGTCTTGGTCAAGGAGATGCGCTCGCTTGGTCTCAATGTCGACCTGCACAATTCCAAGCAGCAGCGCAGCGCCGAGGGCATGCCGGAGGCTGCCGAGTAAGACCATGCATGATGCGCGGACTTTCAAGTCCGCGCATCCGATCCGAAGGCGTCGACCTTCAGAAAAGCGCGATGCCCGGCAGGGCCGGGCATGACGGAGCTAAAGAGATTGGCGGCCGACACAGTCGGCAAGCGGAGAGCACGATGAACCAAGAGATTATGAATCTTTTCAGCCCGCAGGTTCCGGCTCAGGTCTTCGACCAGATCCGGATTTCCATCGCGAGCCCGGAAAAGATTCTTTCCTGGTCCTACGGCGAGATCAAAAAGCCGGAGACCATCAATTACCGCACCTTCAAGCCCGAGCGCGACGGCCTGTTCTGCGCGCGCATTTTCGGGCCGATCAAGGATTACGAGTGCTTGTGCGGCAAGTACAAGCGGATGAAGTATAAGGGCATCATCTGCGAGAAGTGCTCGGTCGAGGTCACGCTGTCGCGCGTGCGACGCGAGCGCATGGGTCATATCGAGCTGGCCGCGCCGGTGGCGCATATCTGGTTCTTGAAGTCGCTGCCGAGCCGGATCGGCCTTCTGCTCGACATGACGCTCAAGGACCTCGAGCGCATCCTTTACTTCGAGCATTACGTCGTGCTGGAGCCGGGGCTGACCCCGCTCAAGGACCGCCAGCTCTTGTCCGAGGAGGAATACATCAAGGCGCAGGATCAGTTTGGCGCGGACAGCTTCACCGCCATGATCGGTGCCGAAGCGATCCGCGAGATGCTCAAGGCGCTCGATCTCGAAAAGCTCGCCGCCGATCTGCGCAGGGAGATCGCCGAATCAACGTCTGATCTGAAGCCCAAGAAGCTCGCCAAGCGGCTCAAGCTGATCGAAGCCTTCATTCAGTCCGGCAACAGGCCGGAATGGATGATCCTGACGCACGTGCCGGTGATTCCGCCGGATCTGCGGCCGCTGGTGCCGCTCGACGGCGGGCGCTTCGCCACGTCGGATCTCAACGATCTCTACCGGCGCGTCATCAACCGCAACAATCGCCTGAAGCGGCTCATTGAGCTGCGCGCGCCGGACATCATCATCCGCAACGAAAAGCGCATGTTGCAGGAAGCGGTCGATGCGCTGTTCGACAACGGGCGCCGCGGCCGAGTCATCACCGGAGCCAACAAGCGCCCGTTGAAATCGCTCGCCGACATGCTCAAGGGCAAGCAGGGCCGGTTCCGCCAGAATCTGCTTGGCAAGCGTGTCGACTATTCCGGCCGTTCGGTGATCGTGGTCGGTCCCGAGCTCAAGCTGCATCAATGCGGCCTGCCGAAGAAGATGGCGCTCGAACTGTTCAAGCCGTTCATCTATTCGCGGCTTGATGCCAAGGGCCTGTCGACTACAGTCAAGCAGGCGAAGAAACTTGTCGAGAAGGAGAAGCCCGAGGTCTGGGACATTCTCGACGAGGTCATTCGCGAGCACCCGGTTCTGCTCAACCGCGCGCCGACGCTGCACCGCCTCGGTATCCAAGCCTTCGAGCCGGTGCTGATCGAGGGCAAGGCGATCCAGCTGCATCCGCTGGTCTGCGCCGCCTTCAATGCCGACTTCGACGGCGACCAGATGGCCGTGCATGTGCCGCTGTCGCTTGAAGCACAGCTCGAAGCGCGCGTGCTGATGATGTCGACCAACAACATCTTGCATCCGGCGAACGGCGCACCGATCATCGTGCCGTCGCAGGACATCGTGCTCGGCCTCTATTACCTCTCGCTGGTCCGCGATCCGGTCGAGGGCGAGAAGCCGAAAGTGTTCGGCGACATGGCCGAGATCGATCTGGCGCTGCACGAGAAGGTCATCGGCCTGCACTCGCGGATCAAATACCGCTGGGAAGGCGTCGGCGAGGACGGCAAGAAGATCACGCGCTGGTACGACACCACGCCGGGCCGCGTCATTCTCGGCTCGGTGCTGCCGAAGCTCGCCAAGACGCCGTTCGACTTGGTCAACAAGCTGATGACCAAGCGCGAAATCTCGGCGATGATCGACACGGTCTATCGTCACTGCGGTCAGAAGGAGACGGTAATCTTCTGCGACCGGGTGATGGCGCTCGGCTTCTACCATGCGTTCAAGGCCGGCATTTCGTTCGGCAAGGACGACATGGTGGTGCCGGCCTCGAAGCGGAAAATCGTCGAGCAGGTGCGCGATCAGGTCAAAGAGTTCGAACAGCAATACAACGATGGCCTGATCACGCAGGGCGAGAAGTACAACAAGGTCGTCGATGCCTGGTCGAAGTGCACCGAGAAGATCGCCGAAGAGATGATGCGCGAGATCTCGGCGGCCAAGCCCGCCGCCGAGAAGGGCGCCGAGGCGCAGGTCAACTCGATCTACATGATGGCGCATTCCGGCGCGCGCGGCTCGCCCGCCCAGATGCGTCAGCTCGCCGGCATGCGCGGCCTGATGGCCAAGCCGTCGGGCGAAATCATCGAGAGCCCGATCATCTCGAACTTCAAGGAAGGCCTCTCGGTGCTCGAGTACTTCAACTCGACGCATGGCGCCCGTAAGGGTCTCGCCGATACCGCGCTCAAGACCGCCAATTCCGGCTATCTCACGCGGCGCCTGGTCGACGTGGCGCAGGACTGCATCATCACCGATGTGGACTGCGGCACCACCAAGGGCATCAAGGTGCGGGCCATCATCGATGCGGGCACGGTCGTCGCCTCGCTGGCGAGCCGCATTCTCGGCCGCACCACGGCCGAGGACGTGCGCGACCCGTCGAGCAACGAAGTGCTGGTGCCGAATGGTACGCTGCTTGAGGAGCAGCACGTCGATAAGCTGGTGGCGGCCGGCGTCCAGGAGGTGCGTATCCGGTCGGTGCTCACCTGCGAGACGACCAACGGCGTCTGTGCCATGTGCTACGGGCGCGATCTTGCGCGCGGCACGCCTGTCAATATGGGCGAGGCGGTGGGTGTGATCGCCGCGCAATCGATCGGCGAGCCGGGCACGCAGCTCACCATGCGCACCTTCCATATCGGCGGCGCGGCTCAGATTTCCGAGCAGTCGTTCATCGAGTCGAACTTCGAGGGCACCGTCAGGATTAAGAATCTCAACGTGTCCCGCAATTCGGACGGCGATCTAATCGTGATGGGCCGCAATCTCGTGGTCGCGGTCGTCGATCCGGACGGCACCGAGCGTGCCGTGCACCGTATTCAATATGGCGCGCGGCTGAAGGTGAACGACGGCGATCACATTAAGCGCGGCCAGCGCATCGCTGAGTGGGATCCCTATACTCGGCCGATCCTCACCGAGGTCGAAGGCACGGTCGGCTTCGAGGATCTCGTCGAAGGGCAATCGATGACGGAGTCGCTTGACGAATCGACCGGCATCGCCAAACGCGTGGTGGTCGATTGGCGCTCGGGCTCCTCCCGCGGCCAGCAGGATCTGCGTCCGGCCATCGTGATCAAGGACAAGGATGGCAACATCCTCAAGCTGGGCCGCGGCGGCGAAGCCCGCTATATGTTGGCGGTCGACGCCATCATTTCGGTCGATCCGGGCGCCCACGTGAAGGCGGCCGATGTCATCGCGCGTATCCCGACGGAGAGCGCGAAGACGCGCGACATTACCGGCGGTCTGCCGCGTGTCGCCGAGCTGTTCGAGGCACGCCGGCCGAAGGAATCCGCGATCATCGCGGAAATCTCCGGCACGGTTCGCTTCGGCCGCGACTACAAGAACAAGCGGCGCATCACCATCGAGCCGACCAATCAGGATGAGGAGCCAAGGGAGTACCTCGTCCCCAAGGGCAAGCACATCCACCTGCAGGACGGCGACGTGATCGAGAAGGGCGACTTCATTGTCGAAGGCAATCCTGCGCCGCACGACATCCTGGCGATCAAAGGGGTCGAGGAGCTTGCCGGCTATCTCGTCAACGAGATCCAGGATGTCTATCGGCTGCAGGGCGTCGCGATCAATGACAAGCACATCGAAGTGATCGTCCGCCAGATGCTGCAGAAGGTCGAGATCGACGACTCCGGCGAGACCGATCTGATCCAGGGCGAGCAGGTCGACAAGATCGAGTTCGACGAGGTCAATGCGCGTGTGGTGGCGGAGGGCAAGAAGCCGGCGACCGCCCATCCGGTATTGCTCGGCATCACCAAGGCCTCGCTGCAGACCCGCTCGTTCATCTCCGCGGCCTCGTTCCAGGAGACGACGCGCGTGCTCACCGAAGCTGCAGTCAATGGCAAGGCCGATACGCTCGACGGGCTCAAGGAAAACGTCATTGTCGGCAGGCTGATCCCGGCCGGCACCGGCGCCATGATGAACAAGATCCGCGAAGTCGCGATCAAGCGCGATGCGCTCATTCTCGCTGAGCGCGAGAAGGAGGCGGCGATCAAGGCCGAAGGCGCCGCCCAGCCCGCAGCGTTGCCGGCGGCGGAGTAATTTCGCCGGCACCGACGAAATCAAAGGGCCGCCCCATGGCGGCCCTTTTTTTCTGTGCGCCCGGCATGGGCATCGACTTGGAGGTGAAAGTCCTCTCGTGAGCTGGTCACAGCGAGCGAAGCGAACTATGGAGCCGGCTTGAGCCGCGCCCGCCTGGGAAGCGGATATGCTTGCGCCATCGCACTTTGGTGCCCATATCGGCTTGACTTGGAGCATTTGCGCCGATACATACCGCGCACTTTTCGGCAGGCGGTGAGCTTCGCCAGTCGGAACGGCCTGCCGGGTCCCCGAATAAGCTACTGAAAGTGCTAGCTTTCTTTGCGCTGTTCGGCACGTCGGACCAAGGCTCAGCGCCTCGACGAAAGAAGCTCAAACGCTGCCTCTGACTTCGCAAAGTCAGATCTATCGGGTGCAAGACCGCGGTCGCCGCATCGTGGTCCTCTGCAAAGCCAAGCGCCCTTCCGCCCCGGGAAGCGGATGGCGCGATTTGGTTTTGCGCGAATGGATTCGCGGCAAAAGGGCGTAAGCCCATCTGACGAGCGAACGGGCGCCGGCCGGTTCTGTTTGGGTTTATATGGGTGCGAGCCTGCGTGACCTGAATGTCTCTGGGCGCAAACCCGGAAAATGGAGCGAGATAACGAGCGATGCCCACCATCAACCAGCTCATTCGCAAGCCGCGGGTCACGCAGCACGCGAAGAAGAAGGTGCCGGCTCTGCAGCAAAGCCCGCAGAAACGCGGAGTCTGCACGCGCGTCTATACCACGACGCCAAAGAAGCCGAACTCGGCGCTGCGCAAGGTCGCCAAGGTGCGCCTCACCAACGGCTTCGAGGTGATCGGCTATATCCCGGGCGAGGGCCATAACCTGCAGGAGCACTCGGTGGTGATGATCCGCGGCGGGCGCGTGAAAGATCTGCCGGGCGTGCGCTACCATATCCTGCGCGGCGTGCTCGACACCCAGGGCGTCAAGAACCGCAAACAGCGCCGGTCCAAATACGGCGCGAAACGACCGAAATGACCTGAGCGCAGCGAAGGTCATCCCCGACGAGGCAGAGCAAGATCGGGGAGTTCGATGAGCAAGCTTTGTGGCCGGCGCGAGCCGGCGATGGAAAAGGAATGACGTGGATGGCCGGATCAAATCCGGTCATGACGAAGCGAGAGAGAAGAGCATATGTCCCGCCGCCACAGGGCAGACAAACGCGACATCTTGCCGGACCCGAAATTCGGCAACGTCGTGGTCACCAAATTCATGAACTCCGTCATGTATGCCGGCAAAAAGTCGGTGGCGGAGACGATCGTCTATGGCGCGTTCGATCTGATCGAGGGCAAGACGCGGCAGAATCCGATCAGCGTCTTCGAGCAGGCGCTCGACAATGTCATGCCGTCGATTGAGGTGCGCTCCCGCCGCGTCGGCGGCGCCACCTATCAGGTACCGGTCGAGGTGCGCGCCTCACGCCGTCAGGCTCTCGGCATCCGTTGGATCATCGCCGCAGCCCGCGAGCGCAATGAAAAAACCATGACCGAGCGGCTCTCGGCGGAGCTGCTCGATGCGTCGAATAACCGGGGGAACGCCGTCAAGAAACGCGAAGACACGCACCGCATGGCCGAGGCCAATCGTGCGTTCTCGCACTATCGCTGGTGACGCAAGAAGCAGCGAAGGAATTTTCCCATGCCCCGCACGCACGCAATCGAGGACTATCGCAACTTCGGCATCATGGCGCATATCGATGCCGGCAAGACCACGACCACCGAGCGCGTCCTCTATTATACCGGCAAGAGCCACAAGATCGGCGAGGTGCACGAGGGCGCCGCGACGATGGATTGGATGGAGCAGGAGCAGGAGCGCGGCATCACCATCACCTCGGCCGCGACGACCGCGTTCTGGAACGGCAAGCGCCTCAACATCATCGACACGCCCGGCCACGTCGATTTCACCATCGAGGTGGAACGTTCACTGCGCGTGCTCGACGGCGCGGTATGCGTCCTCGATTCCAACCAGGGCGTGGAGCCGCAGACCGAGACCGTATGGCGCCAGGGTGATCGCTACAAAGTTCCGCGCATCGTCTTCTGCAACAAAATGGACAAGATCGGCGCCGACTTCTTTCAGTGTCTCAAGGATATCGTTGACCGCTTGGGCGCCAAACCCGTCGCCATTCAGCTGCCGATCGGCGCCGAGAGCCAGTTCAAGGGCATCATCGATCTCGTCCGCATGGTCGGCGTGGTGTGGGACGAGGAGACGCTCGGCGCCAAATATCACGATGTGGAAATTCCGGCCGACCTGGTGGATCAGGCAAAGGAATATCGCGAGAAACTCATTGAAGCCGCGGTCGAACTCGATGATGACGCGATGACCGCCTATCTTGAAGGCAAAGAGCCGGACGTCGTTACCCTCAAGCGGCTCATCCGCAAAGCCACCATCAGCGGCACTTTCTTCCCGGTCCTGTGCGGCTCGGCGTTCAAGAACAAGGGGGTGCAGCCGCTGCTTGACGCGGTGGTCGACTATCTGCCGTCGCCAGTCGACGTGCCGCCGGTAAAGGGCATCGATCCCAAGGGCAATGAGGTCGAGCGCAAGTCCTCGGATGCCGAGCCTATGTCGCTGCTTGCCTTCAAGATCATGGATGATCCGTTTGTCGGCACCATCACCTTCTGCCGCATCTATTCGGGCCGGCTCGAGAGTGGCACAGGCGTGCTCAACTCGACCAAGGAACGCAAGGAGCGTGTCGGCCGCATGCTGCTGATGCATGCGAACAATCGCGAAGACATCAAGGAGGCTTTTGCCGGCGACATCGTCGCGCTGGCCGGTCTGAAAGACGTGCGTACCGGCGACACGCTGTGCGATCCGCAGCACCCTGTGATCCTGGAAAAGATGGAATTCCCCGAGCCGGTGATCGAGATTGCGATCGAGCCGAAGTCGAAGGCGGACCAGGAGAAGCTCGGCATCGCTTTGGCCAAGCTGGTCGCCGAGGATCCCTCGTTCCGCGTCACTACCGATCAGGAGTCCGGCCAGACCATCATCAAGGGCATGGGCGAGCTTCATCTCGACATCAAGGTCGACATCCTCAAGCGCACCTATAAGGTCGACGCCAATATCGGCGCGCCGCAGGTAGCCTATCGTGAGAAGATCACTCGTCAGGTCACGCACGAATATGTGCACAAGAAGCAGAGCGGCGGCTCGGGCCAGTTCGCCGGCGTAAAATTCATCGTCGAGCCGCTGCCGCCCGGCAGCAGTCCAAGCTTCCAGTTCGAGAACGAAGTCGTCGGCGGCGCGGTGCCGAAGGAATACATCCCCGGCGTCGAGAAGGGGCTCGAATCGGTGCTCGGCTCGGGCGTCTTGGCTGGCTTCCCGATCGTTGACCTCAAGGTGCGGCTGATCGACGGCAAGTATCACGACGTTGACTCCTCCGCGCTTGCCTTCGAAATTGCCTCCCGCATGGGCCTGCGCGAAGCGCTGCAGAAGGCCGGTCCGGTGCTGCTCGAACCGATCATGAAAGTCGAAGTCGTGACACCGGAGGATTATACCGGCTCGGTCATCGGCGATCTGAATTCGCGGCGCGGCCAGATCCAGGGGCAGGACATGCGCGGCAACGCCAATGTCATTTCGGCGATGGTGCCGCTCGCCAACATGTTCTCTTACGTCAATAACCTGCGCTCCATGTCCCAGGGGCGCGCCACGTTCACGATGCAATTCGACCACTACGCAGAGGTGCCGAAAGCTATCGCCGAAGAAGTCCAGGCGAAGTTCGCCTGATTGATGGTTCAAACAGGATAAGCAGGAGCCCGAACGGAGAATCCTATGTCTAAGGAAAAATTCCAGCGCACCAAACCGCATTGCAATATCGGCACGATCGGCCACGTCGACCACGGCAAGACGTCGCTGACGGCTGCGATCACCAAAGTATTGGCGGAAAAAGGTCAGGCGCAATTCACCGCTTATGATCAGATCGACAAGGCGCCGGAAGAGAAGGCGCGCGGCATCACCATCGCGACCGCGCATGTCGAATACGAGACTGACAAGCGCCACTATGCGCATGTCGATTGTCCGGGGCACGCCGACTATGTGAAGAACATGATCACCGGCGCCGCGCAGATGGACGGTGCGATCCTGGTGGTGAGCGCGGCGGACGGCCCGATGCCGCAGACCCGTGAGCACATTCTGCTTGCCCGTCAAGTCGGCGTGCCGGCGCTGGTCGTGTTCCTCAACAAGGTCGACATGGTGGACGATCCGGAGCTCCTCGAACTGGTCGAGCTCGAAGTCCGCGAACTGCTGTCGAAGTACAATTTTCCCGGCGACAAGATCCCGGTGATCAAGGGCTCGGCGCTGATGGCGCTGGAGGACAAGGATCCGAAGCTCGGCCACGATGCCGTGCTCGAGCTGATGAAGGCGGTCGATGAATATATCCCGCAGCCGGAGCGTCCGAAGGATCAGCCGTTCCTGATGCCGGTCGAAGACGTGTTCTCGATCTCGGGTCGCGGCACTGTCTGCACCGGTCGTATCGAGCGTGGCGTCATCAAGGTCGGCGAAGAAGTGGAAATTGTTGGCATCCGCCCGACTACCAAGACCACGGTCACCGGCGTCGAAATGTTCCGCAAGCTGCTCGACCAGGGCGAGGCCGGCGATAACGTCGGCTGCCTGCTGCGCGGCACCAAGCGCGAAGAAGTCGAGCGCGGCCAGGTGCTGTGCAAGCCGGGCTCGGTAAAGCCGCACACCAAGTTCAAGGCCGAGGCCTACATCCTCACCAAGGAAGAGGGCGGCCGGCACACGCCGTTCTTCACCAATTATCGGCCGCAGTTCTACTTCCGCACCACCGACGTGACCGGCGTGGTGACGCTGCCGGCCGGCACCGAGATGGTGATGCCCGGTGACAACATCGCCATGGAGGTCACGCTGATCGTACCGATCGCGATGGAAGAAAAACTGCGCTTTGCCATTCGCGAAGGCGGCCGCACCGTGGGCGCCGGCGTGGTGGCAAGCATCATCGAGTAGGGCAAAGAACATATTGTCATGGCCGGGCTCCGTCCCGGCCATGACGATCACAGAAGGCACTCAGCAGGCACTTCGGGTGCGGGTTAGTCGGGACTTGCCGGGCCGCGCCCGGCGATGCGAGGCAGAGAGACGGGACCATGAACGGCCAAAACATACGAATCCGGCTCAAGGCGTTCGATCACCGCATCCTCGATGCATCGACGCGCGAGATCGTCAACACGGCCAAGCGCACCGGCGCGCAGGTGCGCGGACCCATTCCGCTGCCGACCAAAATCGAGAAGTTCACGGTCAACCGCTCGCCCCATATCGACAAGAAGAGCCGGGAGCAGTTCGAAATGCGCACCCATAAACGTCTGCTCGACATCGTCGATCCGACGCCGCAGACGGTCGACGCGCTGATGAAGCTGGATCTGGCCGCCGGCGTCGATGTCGAGATCAAGCTCTAAGGCGGGGAGAAGGCACAGATGCGTTCCGGGGTCCTGGCGCAAAAGGTCGGCATGACGCGCCTCTTCACCGAGACCGGCGAACACGTGCCGGTCACGGTGTTGCGGCTCGCCAATTGCCAGGTGGTCGCCCACCGCACCAAAGAGAAGAACGGCTATACCGCGCTGCAGCTCGGCGCCGGCGTCCGTAAGGTGCAGCGGACCACCAAGGCCGATCGCGGCCATTTTGCCGTGGCCAAGGTCGAGCCCAAGCGCAAGCTCGCCGAGTTTCGGGTCGACGCGGACGCCATGATTCCGATCGGCGCGGAGATCACGGCCGACCACTTCGTCGTCGGTCAGTTCGTGGACGTCACCGGCACGTCGACCGGCAAGGGCTGGGCCGGCCCGATGAAACGCTGGAACTTCGGCGGCCTGCGTGCGAGCCACGGCGTGTCGATCTCGCATCGCTCGCATGGCTCGACCGGGGGCCGGCAGGATCCCGGCAAGACTTTTAAGAACAAGAAGATGGCCGGTCACTTGGGCGTGGACCGGGTTACCACGCTGAACCTGAAAGTGCGCCAGACCGACGTCGAGCGCGGCCTGATTCTGGTCGAGGGCTCAGTCCCCGGCGTCAAAGGCGGCTGGATCATGGTGCGCGATGCAGTGAAGAAAAAACCGCCAAAGGATTTGCCGAAGCCCGGCAAGTTCAAACTAGCGGAAAGCCCGGCCGACAATGCCGCCACGGCGCCCGTTGCGGTCGGTCAAGAAGCGGCCGGTGCAAACGCTGCTCAAGCCGGCGGCCAAGCTGCTGGCAACGGGGAGAGCGCGTGATGGAAGTGAAGGTCACCACCCTCGACGGCAAGGAGACCGGCTCGGTCACGCTGTCCGACGCCATTTTCGGGCTTGAGCCACGCGCCGACATTATTCACCGCTGCGTGGTCTGGCAGCTCGCCAAGCGCCGGCGCGGCACGCATGAGGTAAAGAACCGCAGCGAGATCGACCGCACCGGCAAGAAAATGTATCGGCAGAAAGGCACCGGCTCCGCCCGCCACGGCTCGGCGCGTGTCAATCTGTTTCGCGGCGGCGGCCGTTCGTTCGGCCCGCATACACGCAGCCATGAGATCGGCCTGCCGAAGAAAGTGCGCGCGCTCGCGCTCAAGCACGCGCTTTCGGCCAAGGCCAAGGACGGCGGCATCCTGGTCATCGACGCGCTGACCGTGAAGGAGGCCAAGACCAAGGCGCTGCGCGGCCAATTCGACAAGCTCGGCCTGTCGAATGCGCTGTTCATCGATGGCGCCGCCGAAGTCGCGGCCGACGTCCGCAACGCGGCACGCAACATCCCGAATATCGACGTGCTGCCGGTCGCCGGCATCAATGTCTACGACATCATGCGGCGGCGGAAGCTGGTCCTCACCCGCGCCGCCGTCGACGCATTGGAGGCGCGATTCAAATGACGACCAACGATCCGCGCCACTACGACATCATTCTCTCGCCGGTCATTACCGAGAAGGCGACCAATCTGTCGGAGCACAGCAAGGTTGTGTTCAAAGTCGCCATGACAGCGACCAAGCCGCAGATCAAGGAAGCGGTCGAGAAGCTGTTCGACGTCAAAGTGAAGAGCGTCAATACGCTGCGGCGCCGCGGCAAGATGAAAGTGTTCAAGGGCCGTTACGGTCAACAGTCCGATACCAAGCGCGCGATCGTGACCCTCGAAGAGGGCCAGACGATCGACGTCACCACGGGGCTGTAAGGAGCGGGCGATGGCACTGAAGAGCTATAATCCGACCACGCCCGGCCAGCGCCAGCTGGTGCTGATCGATCGTAATGGTCTGCACGCCGGCAAGCCGGTCAAGAGCCTGACCGAAGGCAAGACCTCGACCGGCGGGCGCAACAATAACGGTCACATCACCTCGCGCTATCGCGGCGGTGGTCACAAGCGGGCCTATCGCAAGATCGATTTCAAGCGCCGCAAATTCGATGTGCCGGCGACTGTCGAGCGGCTGGAATATGATCCGAACCGCACCGGCTTCATTGCGCTGATCAAATATCAGGACGGCGAGCTCGCCTATATTCTGGCGCCGCAGCGGCTTGCGGTGGGCGATAGCGTCGTCGCCGGCGAACATGTCGACGTGAAGCCGGGCAATGCCATGCCGATCGCCAGCATTCCGGTCGGCACCATCGTACACAACATCGAGATCAAGATCGGCAAGGGCGGCCAGATCGCGCGTTCGGCGGGCACCTACGCCCAGATCGTCGGCCGCGACGGCGAATATGTGATCTTGCGGCTCAATTCCGGCGAGCAGCGCATGGTGCATGGCCGCTGCATCGCCACTGTCGGTGCGGTATCGAACCCCGACAATATGAACGTGTCGATCGGCAAAGCCGGGCGCAAGCGCTGGATGGGGCGGCGCGGCCATGTGCGCGGCGAGACCATGAACCCGGTCGATCACCCGCTCGGCGGGCGCACGCGCGGCGGTCGCCATCCGGTGACGCCGTGGGGCAAGCCGACCAAGGGCATGAAGACACGCAAGAACAAGTCGACGGCGAAATTCATCATGGTGAGCCGCCACGCACGGAAGAAGACTTAAAGGAGCGATTATGGCGCGTTCAGTCTGGAAGGGCCCGTTTGTCGACGGCTATCTGCTGAAAAAGGCGGATGCCGCCCGCTCGTCCGGGCGTCACGAGATGATCCGCACCTGGTCGCGGCGCTCGACCATTTTGCCGCAATTCGTGGGGCTGACATTCGGCGTCTATAACGGCCAGAAGCACATTCCGGTGATCGTCACCGAGGAAATGGTCGGCCACAAGTTCGGTGAGTTCGCGCCGACGCGGTCGTTCTACGGCCACTCGTCGGACCGCAAGGCCAAACGCGCCACTGGCACCCCGGCGGCAGGTGGCGGCGCTGCGCCGGCGCCGGCTGCGGAAGGCGGCTCGTAAGGCAGGGAGCGTTCGATGAGCAAGAAAAAGCGCGATCGCGAGCTCGCCGACAACGAAGCCAAGGCGGTGACCCGCATGCTGCGGATCAGCCCGCAGAAGCTCAATCTTCTCGCCCAGCTCATTCGCGGCAAGAAGGTCTCGACCGCGCTCGCCGATCTTGAATTCTCGCGCAAGCGTATCGCGCGCGATGTGCGCAAGTGCCTGGAATCGGCGATCGCGAACGCGGAAAACAATCACGACCTCGATGTCGACGATCTCGTCGTCGTCGAGGCACATGTCGGCAAGGCGCTGGTGATGAAGCGGCACTCGCCGCGCGCCCGCGGCCGGGTCGGTGCAATTTTCAAGCCGTTCTCGCACTTGACGATCGTGGTGCGCGAAGTGCAGGCGCAGGCGTAACGCGGGGCGGCAGGAGAACAAGATGGGTCAGAAGGTCAATCCGGTCGGACTTCGGCTGGGCATCAATCGCACCTGGGATTCGCGCTGGTATGCGGGCAAGGGAAGCTACGGCTCGCTGCTGCACGAGGACATGCAGATCCGCAAGGTGCTGATGGCCGAGCTCAAGCAGGCGGCGGTATCAAAGATTGTGATCGAGCGGCCGCACAAGAAGTGCCGCGTCACCATTCATTCGGCGCGGCCTGGCGTTGTCATCGGCAAGAAGGGCGCCGACATTGAAAAGCTGCGCCGCAAGGTCGCGGCGCTTACCGACAGCGATGTCGTCATCAATATCGTCGAAATCCGCAAGCCCGAGCTCGATGCGCAGCTGGTCGCCGAGTCGATTGCACAGCAGCTCGAGCGCCGCGTCGCATTCCGCCGCGCAATGAAGCGCGCCGTGCAGTCGGCGATGCGGCTTGGTGCCGGCGGCATCCGCATCAATTGCTCCGGTCGGCTCGGCGGCGCCGAGATCGCGCGCATGGAGTGGTATCGCGAGGGCCGCGTGCCGCTGCACACCTTGCGCGCCGATGTCGACTATGGCGTCGCCACCGCGTTCACCACCTACGGCACCTGCGGCGTGAAGGTCTGGATCTTCAAAGGCGAGATCATGGAACACGACCCGATGGCGCAGGATAAGCGCATGGCCGAGGGCGAAGCCGGCCGGCCCCGGCGGGATGCGGCGTGACGCGGCGAGCGGGACAATGAAGAAGAAGGCTTAGAGCCATGCTGCAACCGATGCGAACGAAATTCCGCAAGGCGCACAAGGGACGCATCAAGGGCGTCGCCTCGAGCGGTGTCGACCTTGCCTTCGGCCAGTTCGGGCTCAAAGCGGCCGAGCCGGACCGCGTCACCGCGCGGCAGATCGAGGCGGCGCGGCGTGCGCTGACGCGGCACATGAAGCGCTCGGGGCGGGTGTGGATCCGCATTTTCCCGGACGTGCCGGTATCGAAGAAGCCGCTCGAAGTTCGTATGGGCTCCGGCAAGGGCGCGCCGGAATTGTGGGTTGCGCGCGTGAAGCCGGGCAAGATTCTTTTTGAGGTCGATGGCGTGTCGGATCAGGTCGCGCGCGAAGCGTTGGCGCTTGCGGCGGCCAAATTGCCGATCAAGACGCGCTTTGTCGTCCGTATCAGCGAGTAGGCGCATCATGAAGCCGGCCGATATCAGAGCGATGACGATCGATCAGATCGACGATGAAGTGCTCAAGCTGAAGAAGGAGCATTTCAACCTGCGTTTCCAGCGCGCCAGCGGGCAGCTCGAAAATACCGCGCGGGTGCGCCAGGTGCGCCGCGACATCGCGCGGCTGAAGACAATAGCGCGGGTGAAGCGCCAGGGATCGGCCAAGCCGGCCGCAGCGAAGGGTTAAGAGGTCAAGATGCCGAAGCGAACGCTCCAAGGCGTCGTGGTGAGCGACAAGCAAGCGAAGACTTTGGTGGTGCGCGTCGAGCGCCGCTTCACTCATCCTTTGTTCAAGAAGACGGTGCGCCGCTCGAAGAAGTATTACGCACACGACGAGAACAATGAGTTCAAGGTCGGCGACATCGTGTGGATCGAAGAGCACCGGCCGATTTCCAAGCTCAAGCGCTGGGCCGTGGTGCGGGGCGAGAAGAAGAAGGCGTCGTGAACGTCATGCGCGTGGAATGGCACGAATGGGGTAACCCATGATCCAGATGCAAACCAATCTCGACGTGGCGGATAATTCCGGCGCGCGCCGTGTCATGTGCATCAAGGTGCTTGGCGGGTCCAAGCGCAAATATGCGACCATCGGCGACGTGATCGTCGTCTCGGTGAAGGAGGCGATCCCGCGCGGCCGCGTCAAAAAGGGCGACGTGATGAAGGCGGTGATCGTCCGCGTCGCCAAGGACATCAAGCGTCCGGATGGCTCGGTGATCCGCTTCGACCGCAATGCGGCGGTGCTGATCAATCCGCAGATGGAGCCGGTCGGCACCCGCATATTCGGGCCGGTGCCGCGCGAATTGCGGGCCAAGAACCACATGAAGATTATTTCGCTGGCGCCAGAGGTGTTGTGATGGCGGCAAAGATCAAAAAGGGCGACACGGTGGTCGTTATCGCCGGCCGCGACAAGGGCCGCAGCGGCGAGGTGATCGAGATGCGCCGCGCCGAACATCGTGTGCTGGTGCGCGGTGTCAACATGGTCAAGCGCCATCAGCGCCAGACCGCTACGCAGGAAGGCGGCATTATTTCCAAGGAGGCGCCCATTCATCTGTCGAATGTGGCGCTGGCCGATCCGAAGGACGGTAAGCCGACGCGTGTCGGCTTCAAGATCGTGGGCCAGGGCGGGGAGCGCAAGAAGGTGCGCGTCGCCAAGCGCTCGGGAGTCGAGATCGATGGCTGACATCAAGGAAAAACAAGGCAAGGCCGATAAAGCGCAACGCGGCCAGAAGCCGGCTGGCGCCGATGATGCGGTGAAGGCAAAAGGCGGCAAGGGCGAAGGCGGCAAGGGCGATAAGGGCCAGAAGCCGGATAAGACGCCGAAGGCCGCCAAGACCGAGGTCGGCGCCGAGAAGGCGCCGCGCGAGCCCGAGCCGCGTGTGCCGGCGCGCCTGAAAGTGCAGTTCGATGAGGTGATCCGCCAGCGGCTCGCCGAGCAGTTCGGCTACAAGAACCGCTTTGAAGTGCCGCGGCTCGAGAAGATCGTCATCAATATGGGTATCGGCGAAGGTGTCGCCGACCGCAAGAAGGTTGATAATGCCGCCGCCGATCTTGGGCTGATTGCCGGGCAGAAGGCGGTGATCACCAAGTCGCGCAAGTCGATCGCGACCTACAAGCTGCGCGACGGCCAGCCGATCGGCTGCAAGGTCACGCTGCGCAAGGCGCGCATGTACGAGTTTCTCGACCGGCTGATCAATATCGCGCTGCCGCGGGTGCGCGACTTCCGCGGCCTCAATCCGAAGAGTTTTGATGGCCGCGGCAATTATTCGCTCGGCATCCGCGAGCACATCATCTTCCCGGAGATCGACTACGACAAGACGACTGATGTCTGGGGCATGGACATCACGGTCTGCACCAGCGCGCGCAGCGACGAGGAGGCGCGCGCGCTGTTGACTGCATTCAATTTTCCGTTCCGGCAGTAGGGTAAGGCCTTAGACGCGGAACGCAGGGAGCACTTAGATGGCGAAGAAAAGTTCGATCGAAAAAAACAACCGGCGCCGCCGGATGTCGAAGAAGTATTCCGGACGGCGGGCGCGGCTGAAAGCGATCGCCCAGGATAAGACCAAGCCGATGGAAGAGCGCTTTGCCGCCACGCTGAAGCTTGCCGAATTGCCGCGCAATTCCTCGGCCACCCGCGTCCGCAATCGCTGCGAGCTGACCGGCCGTCCGCGCGGCTTCTATCGCAAGCATAAGCTGTCGCGCATCGCGCTGCGGGAGCTCGGCTCGAAGGGCCTGATCCCGGGTCTGTTGAAGTCGAGCTGGTAAGGAGGATCGTACGATGCCGATGAACGATCCGCTTGGCGATCTCCTCACCCGCATCCGCAATGCGCAGATGCGCAACAAGTCGAAAGTGACGAGCCCGACCTCGAAGCTGCGCGAAAACGTGCTCGAGGTGCTCAAGAATGAGGGCTATATCCGCGGCTATGCAGTCGTGGAAAAGGACGGCCGTTCGGAGATCGAGATCGAGCTTAAATATTTCGACGGCGAGCCGGTGATCCGCGAGATCGAGCGCGTATCCAAGCCTGGCCGCCGCGTTTATACGTCGGTGAAAAACATGCCGCGCATCAATAACGGACTTGGTGTCACCATCGTCTCGACCCCGAAGGGCGTCATGGCCGACCACGAAGCCCGCGATGCCAATGTCGGCGGCGAAATTCTCTGCACGGTGTTCTGATGTCTCGGATCGGCAAAAGACCCATCGCGGTGCCGTCCGGCGTCACCGCCAATGTCGAGGGCCAGACCGTGAAGGTCAAAGGTCCCAAGGGCGCGCTGTCGGTGGCCCTGCATGACGATGTTGCGGTCAAGCTCGAGGGCGGCCAGATCAAGGTCGATCCGCGCTTCGATACCAAGCGCGCGCGGTCGCAGTGGGGCACCTCGCGAACGTTGATCGCAAACCTCATCAACGGCGTCACCAAAGGCTTCACGGAGCGGCTCGAGATCAACGGCGTCGGCTACCGCGCCGCCGTGCAGGGAAAGAACCTGCAGCTGGCGCTCGGTTATAGCCACGACATCGTCTATCCGATCCCGGAAGGCATCACCATCGCCACGCCGAAGCCCGTGGAAATCGTGATCACCGGCAGCGACCGGCATAAGGTCGGCCAGGTCGCTGCCGAGATCCGCGAATTCCGGCCGCCGGAGCCCTACAAGGGCAAGGGTGTCAAGTATGCCGACGAGCGCATCTTCCGCAAGGAAGGCAAGAAGAAGTAACGGAGGGCGCGATGACCAAGCTCAGCGACAGGATCATGCGGCGCAAGGGGCGTGTGCGCGGCGCATTGCGCCTTGCCGCGGGCAACCGCAAGCGGCTTTCCGTATTCCGCTCGTCGAAGAACATTTATGCGCAGGTGATCGACGACGATAAGGGCGTAACGCTCGCGTCCGCCTCTTCGACGGAAAAGATTGCGCGCGAACAGCTCAAGACCGGCGCCAACATCGATGCGGCGAAGGTTGTTGGCAAGCTGATTGCCGAGCGCGCCAAAGAGAAGGGTATCAAAGACGTCGTCTTCGATCGCGGCGGTTATCTCTATCATGGCCGGGTCAAGGCGCTGGCCGAGGCCGCCCGCGAGGGCGGTTTGAATTTCTGACGACAGAGGACGGACACGGAGGACGGATTGTTGCAAGCGGCTTGGCAGGGAAATTGCCGTCCTCTGTGGTCCGCCATCTGTCCTCGCATCTGTGAGCGAAGGTTTGAACAAAAAGGTTGAACATCATGGCCCGTGAACCCCGCGAGCGGCGAAACGAAGAGCGCGACAGCGAGTTCGTCGACAAGCTCGTGCACATCAACCGCGTCGCCAAAGTGGTGAAAGGCGGACGCCGATTCGGCTTTGCCGCATTAGTCGTGGTCGGCGATCAGAAGGGTCGGGTTGGCTTCGGCCATGGCAAGGCGCGCGAAGTGCCGGAAGCGATCCGCAAGGCAACCGACGCGGCCAAGCGCGGACTGACGCGCGTACCGCTGCGCGAAGGGCGCACGCTGCATCATGACGTCCACGGCCGCCATGGCGCCGGCAAGGTTTACCTCCGTGCAGCGCCTCCCGGCACGGGCATCATCGCCGGCGGCCCCATGCGCGCCGTGTTCGAGACGCTTGGCATGCAGGACGTCGTCGCCAAGTCGATCGGCACGTCGAATCCGTACAACGTCGTGCGCGCCACCTTCGACGCGCTCAAGCACCAGGATTCGCCGCGCTCAGTCGCGGCGCGCCGCAACGTGAAAGTTTCGACCTTGCAGGCGCGGCGCCGCGATGTCGATGCCGAACAGGCGTCCGTTGACTGAGCCGTGGGCGGAGATGCGCGACAGCCGAGGAATAGCAGGAATCGTTCCATGAATGCTGACAAGAAAGCCGACAAAACCGTCAAGGTGCGGCAGATCGCGAGCCCGGCGCGGCGGGTTTACACCCAACGCAAGACGTTGATTGGGCTAAAGCTCAACAAGATCGGGCGCATGTCCGACCTTCCCGATACACCGCAGGTTCGCGGCATGATCGCCAAGGTGAAGCATCTTGTCGAAGTGATGGAGAACTAGCCGATGAAACTTCACGAACTCGCCGGCCGTCCTGGCGCGCGCAAGAAGCGCATGCGCATCGGTCGTGGCATCGGCTCGGGCATGGGCAAGACCGGCGGCCGCGGCGGGAAGGGCCAGACCGCGCGTTCGGGCGCGCGCATCAAGGGTTTCGAGGGCGGGCAGATGCCGCTGCATCGCCGCCTGCCCAAGCGCGGCTTCAAAAACACCGCCTTCGCCAAGAAGCTCAATGAGGTCAATCTCGGTCGCATCCAGGCCGCGATCGACGCCAAGCTCCTCGATCCGGCCGGCAAGATTGACGCCGCGGCCCTGGTCAAAGCCGGCGTCCTGCGCAGGGCCAAGGATGGCGTGCGGCTCCTTGGCGCGGGCGAAATCAAAGCAAAGGTCACGCTTTCGGTTTATGGTGCCTCAAAATCGGCCGTCGCGGCGGTGGAAAAGGCCGGCGGCTCGGTTGAGATTCTCGCCCCAAAGGCAGAGCCGAGCGAGCAGGCGGCCTGATACCTATATAGGTCGCAAGCACATTCGGCATACGGAGCGCGGCGCATGGTCTCGGCAGCAGAGCAACTCGCAGCCAATCTCAATTTCGGCGCGCTGGCGAAAGCCGAAGAGCTGAAGAAACGGATCTGGTTCACGTTGGGCGCGCTGCTCGTCTACCGGCTTGGTACGTATATTCCGCTGCCCGGCATCGATCCGAGCGCGTGGGACCAGATCTTCCAGTCCCAGCAGGGCGGCATTCTGGGCATGTTCAACATGTTCGCCGGCGGCGGCATTCACCGCATGGCGATCTTCGCGCTCAACATCATGCCCTACATCTCGGCCTCGATCATCATTCAGCTGATGACGACGGTCTCGCCTACCCTCGAACAGCTCAAGAAAGAGGGCGAGGCGGGCCGCAAGATGATCAATCAATATACACGCTACCTGACCGTGGTGCTGGCCGCATTCCAGGCTTATGGCATCGCCGTTGGCCTTGAAGGCGCCGGGCGGGTGGTCAGCGATCCCGGCCTGTTCTTCCGCATTTCGACGGTGATCACGCTGACCGGCGGCACTATTTTCCTGATGTGGCTCGGCGAGCAGATCACCCAGCGCGGCATCGGCAACGGCACCTCGCTCATCATCATGTCGGGCATTGTCGCGCAGCTGCCCTCGGCGCTGGCCGGCACGCTGGAACTCGGCCGCCAGGGCGCGCTCTCGACCGGGCTCATTCTGATCGTGCTGGTGATGGCGATCGCGGTGATCACCTTCATCGTGTTCATGGAACGCGCGCAGCGCCGGCTGTTGATCCAATATCCCAAGCGCCAGGTCGGCAATCGCATGTTCGAGGGCCAGTCTTCGCATCTGCCGCTCAAGCTGAACACGTCGGGCGTCATCCCCCCCATCTTCGCCTCGTCGCTGCTGCTGTTGCCGACAACCATCGCCAATTTCACGGCCGGGCAGGGCCCGAGCTGGCTCACCGCGATCACGACCCAGCTCGCGCACGGGCGCCCGCTGTTTCTGGCGCTCTATGTCGGGCTGATCGTCTTTTTTGCCTTTTTCTATACGGCGATCGTGTTCAATCCGACCGAGACCGCAGACAACCTCAAGAAGCACGGCGGTTTCATCCCGGGCATCCGGCCCGGCGAACGCACGGCTGAATATATCGACTACGTGCTGTCGCGGATCACGGTCATCGGCGCCGCCTACCTGGCGGTGGTTTGCCTGTTCCCCGAGATTCTGATTTCCTACGCGGCGGTGCCGTTCTATTTCGGCGGTACCTCGCTATTGATCGTGGTCAGCGTGACCATGGATACCGTGGCGCAAGTCCAGGGCTATCTGCTGGCGCACCAGTATGAGGGCCTCATAAAAAGATCGAAACTGAGGGGACGCCGTCGATGAGATTGATCCTTCTCGGCCCGCCGGGGGCTGGCAAGGGAACGCAAGCCCAGCGTCTCGTCGCCAAATACGGACTGGTTCAGCTTTCCACCGGTGACATGCTGCGCGCCGCCGTGAAGGCCGGAACGCCCGTCGGCCGTCAGGTCCAGCAGATCATGGCGCGCGGCGAATTGTGCCCCGATACGCTGGTGGTCGGCATTGTCGGCCAGCGAATCGACGAGCCGGATGCCCGCAACGGCTTCATTCTCGACGGTTTCCCGCGCACCGTCCCACAGGCCATGGCCCTCGACCGCATTCTGGCGGCCAAAGGGCATGATCTCGACGCGGTGATCGAATTGCAGGTCGATGAAAACGCGCTGCTGCGCCGGATCGAGAACCGGATCGCCGAAATGAAGGCCAAAGGCGAGGCGCTGCGCGACGACGACAATGCGCAGGTTCTGCACAACCGGCTCAAGGCGTATCGTGAGATGACCGCCCCCTTGATCGCCTATTACCGGCAGAAGGGCGTGCTACGGCCCATCAACGGCATGGCCTCGATCGATGAGGTCACGGCAGCAATCGATCGGGTCCTCACCCTCAAATCGGCCGCGGATGGCTTGGCGCGGGCGGAAAGCAAGAAAAAAAGCGAGCAACTGAGCTCCTAAAGGGCGCGTCGGATGGCATCAGCGGCCCGCAACCGGCGAACGCGGGCGCGGGCGAGGGGAGGTGGAGACCGCAGGCACATATAGGAAAAAAATCCGCGTAAGGAGGGTCCAAGCGAGGCATTAAGCGCGCCGCGGCCGCCCGCAAGCTCAGTGGAACCCGGAAAATGTCGCCTGCGAAACTCAAGGTTCGCAGGGGCAGCCGCCAATAAACCGAACTTGTTCACGAAATCGCTGGGCGAGGTTGACGACGGCGCGGTGAATCCATTAATAAGCCTCAAATATCCAGTCGGAGATTTAGCGACGCAGCCAAGCCGCAACGGCAGGCGGGCGTTGGCTTTTTGTGTTTGTGGCCTTCTCAGGTGACAACAGAACCTACGGAGAGCGGCCGCGCCCCACGACCCGTGCTTGGGCTGCGTGGGCGGGCCGCCGCAAGGAGTAACTGACGTGGCTCGTATCGCGGGCGTCAATCTGCCGACCAATAAGCGCATCGTCATTGCGCTCCAATACATTTACGGAATTGGTGGCGCCAAGTCTAAAGAGATACTGCAGAAGGTATCCATCCCGGAATCGCGCCGGGTATCGCAACTGACCGATCAGGAAGTGCTGCAGTTGCGCGAAGTGATCGACCGCGACTACATGGTCGAGGGCGATCTGCGGCGTGAAGTCGCCATGAACATCAAGCGTCTGATGGATCTCGGCTGCTATCGCGGACTGCGGCACCGCCGCAGTCTTCCCGTGCGTGGCCAGCGCACGCATACCAACGCACGGACCCGCAAGGGGCCGGCCAAGCCGATCGCCGGCAAGAAAAAATAGCGCGTGTGGGATACATCACAGTGATGGCATCGGAGTCGGCCGCTCCGCGCCGCGAAAGGGTTCAGAATGGGTAAGGAAGCCACGCGCGTCCGCAAGCGCGAACGCAAGAACATCGCCTCCGGCGTCGCGCACGTCAACGCGTCGTTCAATAATACGATGATCACCATCACCGACGTGCAAGGCAATACCATTGCCTGGTCGTCGGCCGGCACGATGGGCTTTAAAGGCTCGCGCAAGTCCACGCCCTATGCCGCGCAGGTCGCCGCCGAGGATGCCGCCAAGAAGGCGCAGGAGCACGGCATGCGAACGCTCGAAGTCGAGGTCGCGGGGCCGGGCTCGGGGCGCGAATCGGCGCTGCGGTCATTGCAGGCCGCCGGTTTCACCATCACCTCGATCCGTGATGTGACGCCGATCCCGCACAATGGCTGCCGGCCGCGCAAGCGGCGCCGCGTATAGGACATCCGGCCGATGGAAGACGTGCAACATCTGCCGCCGCAACATTTTGACCCCACGGAGCGGAGTGGGGCGCGCGAGACGATCGCTCCGCGCAACGCGATGGGTGACAACGTGACGATTCAAAAGAATTGGCAGGAACTTATCAGGCCCAACAAGTTGCAGGTCAGCCCCGGCGCCGACACACGGCGCACGGCGACTGTGGTCGCCGAGCCGCTGGAGCGCGGCTTTGGCGTGACGCTCGGCAACGCATTGCGGCGCATCTTGCTGTCCTCACTGCAGGGCGCCGCGGTGCAGTCGGTGCATATCGACGGCGTGCTGCATGAATTCTCCTCGATCGCCGGCGTGCGCGAGGACGTGACCGACATCGTGCTCAACATCAAGGACATCGCCATCAAGATGCAGGGCGATGGACCCAAGCGCATGGTGGTGAAGAAGCAGGGTCCGGGAACGGTCACCGCCGCCGACATCCAGACCGTGGGCGACATCGTCGTGCTCAACCCCGAGCTCGTGCTGTGCACGCTCGACGAGGGCGCCGAGATCCGCATGGAGTTCACCGTCAATACCGGCAAGGGCTATGTGCCGGCCGAGCGCAATCGGCCCGAGGACGCGCCGATCGGACTCATTCCGGTCGACAGCCTGTATTCGCCGGTGCGCAAGGTCTCCTACAAGGTCGAGAACACGCGCGAGGGCCAGATCCTCGATTATGACAAGCTGACGCTGAGCATCGAGACCAACGGCGCAGTGAGCCCCGAGGACGCGCTCGCCTATGCAGCACGCATCCTGCAGGACCAGCTTAACGTGTTCGTCAATTTCGAGGAGCCCAAGCGCGAGGCTGCCCACGAGGCGATCCCCGATCTCGCTTTCAACCCGGCCTTCCTCAAGAAGGTCGACGAGCTCGAATTGTCGGTGCGTTCGGCCAACTGCCTGAAGAACGACAATATCGTCTATATCGGCGACCTCGTGCAGAAGACTGAGGCGGAAATGCTGCGCACCCCGAACTTCGGTCGCAAGTCGCTCAACGAGATCAAGGAGGTGCTGGTACAGATGGGTCTGCATCTCGGCATGGAAGTGCCCGGCTGGCCGCCGGAGAATATCGAGGAATTGGCCAAACGCTTCGAGGACCATTACTGAGGAGAGGACGGACGACAGACGAGAGATGATCGGAGTAGAGCCGTCGTCCGTCGTCCAAGTCCGCGGTCTGAGTAAACATGAATCACGGCAAGACGCACCGCAAATTCAATCGGCGTTCGGATCATCGCCGCGCGATGCTGGCTAATCTCGCCGCCTCGCTGATCAAGCACGAACAGATCATCACCACGCTGCCGAAGGCCAAGGACCTGCGGCCGGTGGTCGAGAAGCTGGTCACGCTCGGCAAGCGCGGCGACCTGCATGCCCGCCGCCAGGCGATCGCGCAGATGCGCGATATAGCCATGGTCAAGAAGCTGTTTGATGTGATCGGCCCGCGCTACAAGGAGCGCAACGGCGGCTATACTCGTGTCATGAAGGCGGGCTTCCGGCACGGCGATTCCGCCCCGGTCGCGGTGATCGAATTCGTCGATCGCGACGCCAACGCCAGAGGTCTCGATTCCGGGCCTAAGCCCGAGCGCGCGGCCGAAGAGGCGGCTGCGGCGCCGGCATAGGTTTGCACATCGGGGGCGCGCCGGATTTCCGAAGCCTCGATTGAATGCCTATGATCTGGCGCATTGATTCGAGACCGTTGATGCCGCGCCCGCCGATTCCGATCGTTGTTGCGCTGTTCGCCATGCTGCTCGGCCTCTTTGCGCCGGCCGCGTGGGCGCAGGATCGCCAGGTCCCAAGCTCCATGGGCCAGCTGCAGCTTTCCTTCGCGCCGATCGTCAAGCGCGTCGCACCGGCGGTGGTCAATGTCTATGCCGCCCATGTCGTCGAGAACCAGAATCCGTTTTTATCCGATCCGTTCTTCCGCCAGTTCTTCGGCGGCGGCATGCCGCGCGAATTGGTGCAGCGTTCGCTCGGTTCCGGCGTGATCGTCGATCCGTCCGGCCTGGTCGTCACCAATTATCATGTCATCGCCGATGCCAGCGAAGTGAAGATCGCGCTGGCCGACAAGCGCGAATTCGCCGCCGAGATCGTCCTGAAGGATCAGCGCAGTGATCTCGCGATTCTGCGCATCAAGGGCGCCAATGAACGTTTTCCAACCTTGCAATTCGCTAATTCCGACGACCTTCAGGTCGGCGATGTGGTGCTCGCGATAGGCGATCCGTTCGGCGTCGGCCAGACCGTCACGCACGGAATCGTCTCGGCGGTGGCGCGCACCCAGGTCGGCATCAGTGATTATCAATTCTTCATCCAGACCGACGCGGCGATCAATCCCGGCAATTCCGGCGGCGCGCTGGTCGATATGAACGGTCGGTTGGTCGGCATCAATTCGGCGATCTATTCGCGCTCCGGAGGGTCGCAGGGCATCGGCTTTGCGATCCCGGCAAATATGGTGCGCGTGGTTGTCGCTTCGGCGGAACACGGCTCGAGCGCGGTGAAGCGCGCTTGGCTCGGCGCCAAGCTGCAGGAGGTGACGCCGGAAATCGCCGACAGCCTCGGGCTGAAAAGCCCAAGTGGCGCCTTGGTGGCGAGCGTCGCGCCCGGCGGCCCCGCCGCGCGCGCCGGCATCAAGCCCGGCGATGTCTTGCTTACCATTGACGGCGCGCTCATCGAGGACCCCAACGCGTTCGATTACCGCTTTGCCACCAAGCCGTTGGGTGGCGCTGCCCAGGTCGGTCTGATCCGGCACGGCCGCGAGCTCGTCTTGCCGATCGCTCTCGAACCCTTGCCCGACACGCCGCGCGACGAGATGGAGATTCGCAATCGCTCGCCGTTCCAGGGCGCCACGGTGGCCAATCTGTCGCCGGCTTTGGCGGACGAGCTGCGGCTCGATCCGCAGACCCAGGGCGTGGTGATCACTGGCGTCGCCGACGGCTCGCCGGCGCAGTCGATCGGCTTTCAGAAAGGTGACATCGTCGTCTCGGTCAACAATCAGAGGATCCTCCGATCGGCCGATCTCGAGCGCGCCACGGCCGCGGGCGGCCATCAGTGGCGCATCACCATCTTGCGCGGCGGCCAGCAGATCTCCGTGATGTTCGCGGGCTAGCTTTTGTGCGCATGGCCGGGCTTGTCACGGTCATCCGCGACTTTACCTTTAGCGACGTGGACGGCCGGGACCGCGACCGGCCAATTATGAGGCGACGGATGCCTTCGCGTCCAAAAGCCACTGGTCCAAATCTCTTTGCTGCCGCCGGCCTCGAGCACGACGCGCCGCGGCCGCTCGCCGATAAGCTGCGTCCGCAGAAGCTCGCCGACGTCGTCGGCCAAGAACATCTGCTCGGTCCCGACGGCGCGCTAACGCGCATGCTGGCAACACGCTCGCTCGGCTCGCTGGTGTTCTGGGGGCCGCCCGGGACCGGCAAGACCACGGTGGCGCGGTTGCTTGCCAACGCCACCGCACTTTATTATGAGCAGATTTCGGCGATTTTCTCCGGCGTTGGCGATCTGAAAAAAGTATTCGATGCGGCGCGGCTGCGTCGCGAGACCGGGCAGGGCACGCTGCTCTTCGTCGATGAGATTCACCGATTCAATCGCGCGCAGCAGGATTCATTTCTTCCGGTCATGGAAGACGGCACCATTGTGCTGATCGGCGCCACCACTGAGAACCCGTCTTTCGAGCTGATCGCGCCGCTCTTGTCGCGCGCGCGCGTGCTCGTGTTCAAGCCGCTCGACGCGGCCGCTATCGAACAGTTGCTGCGCCGCGCCGAGGACATCGAACAGAAAAAGCTGCCGCTTGATAGCGAAGCGCGTGCATGCCTTATCCGCATGGCCGATGGCGACGGACGCGCCGCGCTCACGCTGGCGGAGGAAGTCTGGCGGGCCGCCCGATCACGCGAGACCTTTGATGCAGCGGCCCTGCAACAGGTGGTGCAGCGTCGCGCGCCGATCTATGACAAGAGCCAGGACGGCCACTACAATCTGATCAGCGCGTTGCACAAATCGGTGCGCGGCTCCGACGTCGATGCGGCGCTCTATTATCTCGCCCGCATGCTCGATGCCGGCGAGGATCCGCTCTATCTCGCTCGCCGCATCGTACGCATGGCGGTCGAAGATATCGGTCTCGCTGATCCGCAGGCACTGCTCATCGCTAATGCCGCCAAAGACGCCTACGACTTTCTTGGCTCGCCGGAAGGCGAGCTCGCGCTCGCCCAAGCGGTGATCTATGTCGCCACTGCACCAAAATCCAACGCGACCTATGTCGCCTTCGGTGAGGCCATGCGCACGGCGAAAGAGGCGGGCTCACTGCTGCCGCCCAAGCATATCCTCAACGCGCCGACGCGGCTGATGAAAGCCGAAGGCTACGCCGCCGGGTACGAGTACGATCACGACGCCCCGAACGCGTTTTCCGGCCAGGATTATTTCCCCGAAGCGCTTGGCCGCCGCCAATTCTACGACCCGCCCGAACGCGGGTTTGAGCGCGAGATCAGAAAGCGGCTCGAATACTGGGCCAAGCTGCGCCGCGACCGGAGCGGGTCGTGAGAGGTTCGCGCGGACCACGCCAACCGGGCGGCGGCAAGCAGATCGCGGGCCCGCGGCATCAGCCGCGGCCGTTGATTTCCGGAAAGTCCCGTCACCATGAGGCGCGAGCGCAGCAAGCCTCGAAGGGCGAACGTCCCGGGCGTCCCGGCCATTCATCCTACGAGGCGCGCCTTCAGCGCGCACGTCAGGACGACACAGAACTGAAAGGCGTGCCGGCCGCGGCGCCGAGCGCGGCCTCGACCGGCGTGCAAAACGTCGCTGTCACGGCGGACGAAAACGGCATGCGCGTTGACCGTTTCCTCGAAGCGAAATTTCCCGGTCTGAGCTTCTCCCACATTCAGCGCGTCATCCGTAAGGGCGAGGTGCGGGTCGATGGCGGGCGCACGCAGCCCAAGAACAGGCTCGAAGCCGGGCAGACCGTACGCATTCCGCCCTTGCGGCTTGAGGCATCGAAGCCGCGCGCCGCCGGCGGCGAGAGCGATCGGAACATGCTCGATTTCCTGAGATCGATCACGCTCTACGAGGATGCCGATGTCCTTGTGCTCAACAAGCCGATGGGACTTGCCGTACAGGGCGGCTCCGGCACCACGCGCCATATCGACGGCATGCTCGAAGTGCTGCGCGACGCGCATGGCCGGCGCCCGCGCTTGGTGCATCGGCTCGACAAAGACACTGCCGGCTGTCTGCTGGTCGCGAAGACGCGCTTCGCCGCGGCGGCCTTGGCAAAGACTTTTCGCTCGCGCGCGGCGCGCAAGATCTATTGGGCTCTGGTCGCAGGCGTGCCGAAGCCGCGGCAGGGTCGCATCTCGACCTTTCTTGCCAAGGAGGAGCGCGAAGAAGAATCCTTCATGCGCGTCGCGCGGCATGGCGAGGAGGGTGCGAGCCACGCGATTACTTATTACGCCGTCGTCGAGACCGCAGGCCCGCAACTCGCCTGGCTGTCGCTCAAGCCGGTAACCGGCCGCACTCACCAATTGCGCGCGCATATGGCCCATATCGGTCATCCGATCGTCGGCGATCGAAAATATTTTGCGCGCGAGAACTGGGAGCTGCCGGGCGGCATGCAGAACCGCCTGCACCTGCAGGCGCATCGCATCGTCGTGCCGCACCCGCGCGGCGGCGTCATCGACGTCACGGCGCCGTTACCGCCGCACATGCAGCAGTCATGGAATCTGCTCGGCCTCGATGCCAAACGCTACGATCCGATCGAGGACGCGCCGCAGGAATGAGGCGGTGTGGCGCGCGGCGCTGCCGCAACGCGGATTGGTCACGAAAACTTGCGCCAAGACCGCGCCGCCGCGGCTTGATATAACCGACCGCGGAGCGCAACTGACCGCTCATGGCGGGGCTTGCGGAACAGGAGATAGCCCCATGAATTGTCGAGAGAATTTCCGCGCTTCGTGCGTCGTGCTCGGCGCTGCCGCGCTAGCCGCGACGATGACATGTGCGGCACAGGCGCGCGATTTCGAAATGGGCGGCGACAGCGCGTACAGCATCATGACGCCCGAGCCAGGTACAGCTCCGCATCATATGGCCCGCAACCGGCGAACGCGGGCGCGTCACTTACGATCGCAGACGGCAATCCAAAGCGCGACCCCCGCCGCGCAGACTCCGGAGCAAATAGAAACCTATAAGCGCAACCGGCGTGCCTATGCCGCGCGCGGCTCTTCCGGCTTGATCCCGCCGAGGCCGCTACCGGGTCCGACACATTATGCGCCGACCGGTCCGCGCACCGTGACCATCCCCAATCTGCCGCAAGAGCAGGGTCCGACTATTCTTCCCGGTACCGGGCGGGCGATCCCGAACCTGCTCCACGGCACGGAGACGTTTCAGGACCGCGCTTCGCGCTGCGCCTTCCAGTCAAGCATCAACAGCATTCCAGGCAGTCAGATGAGCAGCTACATGCACAATTGCGCGATGTAGCGCCTGCAGCGGGTCACATGATGCAGGGCGGAACGGGGTGCCGGATGGCACCGCGCATGTGCGCGGCAAGGTCATCGCCCGAAACCCGCAGCGCAAGTTCGCGGTGACCTGGGGCGTCAAATGGCCGGCGGCATTCGCCAAGAATGCGATGTCACCTATGAGATTGCGCCGGCCGGCGATACCGCGAATCACCGCAAACCAGCGTTGACTTTGTCCAGCACCGCCGCGCCGGGGCACAGCTCCTTTTCATTGAGCGCGTTGAGCGGCGTGGTCACCGTGTTGAGATGGCCGTGCAGATCGTCCGGCTCGCGCTCGACATAGAGGAGGCCGGTGACGATCTGTCCCTTGGCTGCGTGCTGCTGGATGAAGCTCATCGCGGCGAGGCGATCGTGGACGTCGTATTCGTCATTGAGCTTGCGCAGCGCCAGCGTCGTGCCGTCGTGCTGCTCGACCAGCTCGACGCTGCCGGGGGCATAGTCGATCTTGATCGGCGCACGGCCGGTGATGACGTCGAGCCGGTTCACCGCCTCGTTGTGCTCGCGCACATAGTCGAAGCTCTTGGTCGAGCCGGCGTGATTGTTGAAGGCGACGCAAGGCGAGATCACATCGATCAGGGCCGCGCCTTTGTGCTCGATCGCTGCTTTGATGATCGGTACGAGCTGGTTCTTATCGCCGGAGAATGAACGCGCAACGAAGGTCGCGCCGAGCTGCAGCGCAAGGCCGACCATGTCGATCGCGCTGTCCGTATTGATCACGCCGCGCTTTGACCTCGAGCCGCGGTCGGCGGTGGCCGAGAACTGGCCCTTGGTCAGGCCGTAGACGCCGTTGTTCTCGACGATATAGACCATGTTGACGCCGCGGCGCATGCAGTGGGCGAACTGGCCGAGCCCGATCGAAGCGGAATCGCCGTCACCGGAGACGCCGAGATAAATCAGATCGCGATTGGCGAGATTGGCGCCGGTGAGCACGGACGGCATGCGACCATGCACCGAGTTGAAGCCGTGCGAGGCGTTGAGGAAATAATCCGGCGTCTTCGACGAGCAGCCGATGCCGGAAATTTTCGCGACCTTGTGCGGCTCGATCGCAAGCTCGAAACACGCCTCGATGATCGAGGCCGTGATCGAATCATGACCGCAACCCGCGCATAGCGTCGAAATCTTCCCTTCGTAATCGCGCCGCGTATAGCCGAGCGTGTTCTTAGGCAGGTCCGGATGATGAAATTGCGGCTTGGCGAGATAGGTCATGATACCACCTTCCGGAGCGGTGTGACTTTCAAGGCATCGAGATGCTCGCCGATGGTGCGTGCAATGAATCGTGCGGTGATTGGCGTGCCGTCGTAATGCAGGATCGGCACGAGCCGCACCGGATCAATGCTGAGCTCATTGACGATCAGCGACCGCAATTGCGCGTCGCGGTTTTGCTCGACGACAAAAACGAAATCGTGATCGGCGATGAAGCTCGACACGCTGGAATGGAACGGGAACGCGCGCACCCGCATGCGGTCGAGCGGGTGGCCCTTGGCTTCGAGCATCTCGATCGCCTCGTCCATTGCCGGCGAGGTCGAGCCGAAATAGATCACGCCGTACTTGGTCGGCTTCTCGGCATTGGCAAGCAGCGGCCGTGGCACGAGATCCTTGGCCGTTTCGAATTTGCGCAGGAGCCGCTGCATGTTGTCCGCGTAGGCGCCCCCTTCCTCGGTATAGCGCGCGTAGCGGTCGCGCGAGGTGCCGCGGGTGAAGAACGAGCCCTTGGTCGGATGCGTGCCGGGATAGGTACGGTAGGGAATGCCGTCGCCGTCGACATCGAGATAGCGGCCAAATTCCTTGCCGGCTTCGAGCGCGGCGGCCGTCATCACCTTGCCGCGGTCATATTTCCGCGCGTCGTCCCAGGACAGCGGCCGGCAGAGGCGATGGTTCATGCCGATATCGAGATCCATCATCACAAAGACCGGCGTCTGCAGCCGGTCGGCAAGATCGAATGCGGCCGCAGCGAAGTCGAAGGTCTCAGCCGGATCCTCGGGAAACAACAGAATGTGCTTGGTGTCGCCGTGCGAGGCATAGGCGCAGATCAGAATATCGGTCTGCTGCGTTCGCGTCGGCATGCCGGTCGAGGGGCCGGCTCGCTGCACGTCGAAGACGACGGCAGGAATTTCGGCGAAATAGGCGAGTCCCAAAAATTCCTGCATCAGCGAAATGCCCGGACCGGAGGTCGCGGTAAAGGCGCGTGCGCCGTTCCAGCCGGCGCCGATCACCATGCCGATCGAGGCAAGCTCGTCCTCGGCCTGGACGATGGCGAATTTGTTCTGCTTTGTCTGCGGATCGACGCGATAGCGCTGGCAATGCCGCGTAAAGGCTTCCGCCAGCGAGGACGACGGCGTGATCGGATACCAGGCGCAGACCGTGGCGCCGCCATAGACCGCGCCCAAGGCAGCGGCCGAATTGCCTTCGAGGAAGATGCGGTCGCCCACCGCATTGGCGCGCTTGAGCCGCAGCCCGATCGGACAGTCCAGATTCATGGTCGCCCAGTCGCGGCCCAGATGCAGCGCATGCTTGTTGGCGTCGAACAGCTTTTCCTTGCCCTTGTACTGTTCGTCGATCAGCTTCTCGATCTCGCCGACATCCATGTCGAGCAGCGCCGAGAGCGCGCCGAGATAGATGATGTTCTTGAACAGCTGCCGCTGCCGTGGCTCGCTGTATTCGCGATTGGCAATGGCTGTGAGCGGCACGCCGATGACAGTGATGTCATCGCGGAATTTCGCGGCGGGCAGGGGCTTTGTGGAATCGTAGAGCAGATAGCCGCCCGGCTCGATGCCGGCGACGTCCTTGTCCCAGGTCTGCGGATTCATCGCCACCATGAGATCGGTGCCGCCGCGGGCGCCGAGATGGCCGGCCTCCGAGATGCGCACCTCGTACCAGGTCGGCAGCCCCTGGATATTCGACGGAAAGATGTTGCGCGGCGCGACCGGAATGCCCATCCGCAGCACGGCGCGAGCAAACATCTCATTGGCGCTCGCCGAACCCGAGCCGTTGACGTTGGCGAACCGAACGACGAAGTCGTTTACGCTCTGGATAGGCATGCTTGTTCCGCGTAAGTCATTTCAATCAGATATTTCTGCATATCCCAGGCGCCGGTCGGGCAGCGCTCGGCGCACAGCCCGCAGTGCAGGCAGACATCTTCGTCCTTCACCATGACGCGGCCGGTCTTGAGATCATTGCCGATGTACAGATCCTGCGTGAGATTCCGCGCCGGCGCCTTCAGCCGCCGCCGCAGGTCGGCCTCTTCACCGTTAGTGGTGAACGTGATGCAGTCCATCGGGCAGATGTCGACGCAGGCATCGCATTCGATGCAGAGCTGCCCGGTGAAGACGGTTTGCACGTCGCAATTGAGGCAGCGCTCCGCCTCTTTCAGCGCCAGGTCCGGATCGTAGCCGAGCTCGACCTCGGCCCTGATGTCCCGCAGCGCCACGACCTTCTCGCGATGCGGCACCTTGTAGCGCTTATCCGGCGTGATCTCGTTGTCGTAGGACCACTCGTGGATGCCCATTTTTTGGCTGGTGATTCCGACCTGCGGCGCCGGCCGCACATTGATATCTTCACCGCGGCAGAAGCGGTCGATCGAAATTGCCGCCTCATGACCGTGCGCCACGGCCCAAATGATGTTCTTTGGGCCGAAGGCGGCATCGCCGCCGAAGAACACTTTGGGATGGGTCGATGCCATGGTGCGCTGATCGACCTGCGGCATATCCCATTTGTCGAATGCGATGCCGATGTCGCGCTCGATCCAGGGAAAGGCATTTTCCTGCCCGACCGCAATCAGCACATCGTCGCAGGCGAAATGCTGATCCGGCTCGCCGGTCGGGATGAGATTGCGCCGGCCCTTGTCGTCGCGCACCGCCTTGACCTTCTCGAACAGCACGCCGGTCAGCTTGCCGTTCGCATGCGTAAATTCCTTCGGCACGAGATAATTGAAGATCGGAATATCCTCGTGCATGGCGTCTTCCTTTTCCCAAGGCGACGCCTTCATCTCTTCGAAGCCGGAACGCACGATGACTTTGACGTCCTCGCCACCAAGCCGGCGCGAGGAGCGGCAGCAGTCCATCGCGGTATTGCCGCCGCCGAGCACGATCACGCGCTTGCCGATTCTGTCGATATGGCCGAATGAGACATTCGACAGCCAATCGATGCCGATGTGAATGTTCTTTCCTGCTTCCTTGCGGCCCGGAATGTCGAGATCGCGGCCGCGCGGCGCGCCGCAGCCGACGAAGATCGCATCGTAATTCTCCGCCAGCAGCGCCTTCATGCTGTCGATCCGCTTATTGCCGACGAACTGGATGCCAAGACCCAGGATGTAATCGCATTCCTCGTCGATCACGCTTTCCGGCAGGCGGAATTTCGGAATCTGCGTGCGCATCATGCCGCCGGATTTTGGATCCTGGTCGAACACGATGCATTCGTAGCCCATCGGGGCGAGGTCGCGCGCTACCGTCAGCGAAGCGGGACCACCGCCGACCAGCGCGATGCGCTTGCCGTTCTTTTTCTCGGCCGGTTTCGGCAGTCGGGCGCGGATATCGTCCTTGAAATCGGCGGCGACGCGTTTCAAGCGACAGATCGCAACCGGCTCCTTCTCGACGCGGCCGCGCCGGCAGGCGGGCTCGCAGGGGCGGTCGCAGGTGCGTCCGAGAATGCCCGGAAACACGTTCGACTGCCAATTGATCATGTAGGCGTCGCTGTAGCGGCCGGCAGCAATCAGACGGATATATTCGGGGACTGGCGTATGCGCCGGGCAGGCCCACTGGCAGTCCACCACCTTGTGGAAATAATCCGGGACCGAAATGTCGGTTGGTTTCATTGACTCCTCTTAACCCGCAGCCCGCTCTTGAGATCGGCGGTATGGACGCTGCTGCGTGGCTTTCATCCTCCCGGACGGGGCCCATTGACCGAAACTGGTCGAATCCGGCGGCGGATAGTAGTCGAGGGGGAACCGGATTTCTACCGTTTCTACTTGTAACAACAGGCTTTTGTGCCTTTTGCACGTTAACAAAGCTGCGACCGGTATAGTTCGCGCGAAATGCCTCAGGGGCGGCCGCGCTATCGCTTCATCGAAACGGCGTAACCTACTGAACTAAAACGATAAATTGACGAGATCCGCGGATGCGCGAGCGATTTGAGAATTTTGCGCCAGGAGATCCGATGGCGGCGGCTCGACGCGCCGCCCGCCCGGTGCTGCGACGGCGCTTCTATGGCGAAGCAGACGCGGTTCCTGCGGAAGAAGGCCACGTCGTGCGGCTCGACAAGAAACCCGCGCATACGCCGGCGCATCGGCCGCTTACGGTGCCGACGGCGGCGCTGGCGCAAGCCATCGCGGCAGAGTGGCAGGCACAAAGCGAGCACATCGATCCCGCAACTATGCCGCTCACGCGGCTCGCCAACACCATCATCGACGGTGTTGCCCAAGCGGGCGGTCCGGTGCGCGCGGAAATCGAAAAATACCTCGCGTCCGACCTTTTATTTTACCCTGCCGCTACTCCGCAGGCGCTACGCGAGCGTCAGGCCCGCTACTGGGACCCGATCCTTGCCTGGGCGCGCCAGGCGCTCGGTGCCGATTTCCGGCAGGGCGAGGGCGTCATTCACGTCGGTCAGCCGAGGGCTGCGCTGGAAGCGGCGCGTGCCGCCATTCCCGACCACGCGTGGCAGCTCGGGGCGCTGCACGCGGTCACGACGCTCACCGGTTCGGCGCTGCTTGCGCTTGCTCTGTTGCGGGGCGCCGCCTCAAGCGAGGCCGCCTGGCAGGCAGCCCATGTCGACGAAGACTGGAACTGGGAGCAATGGGGCCACGACCCGATCGCGCTCGAACGCCGCGCCTTCCGGCACGCCGAATTCGAAGCGGCGGTCGCAATGCTTCGACTTCTCTAGCGCGTCTTCCGGATTCCATCGAATCGGAAACCCCTCTAATCCAGCGTTTCGCGATAGAGCCAGGCGCCCACCCCGACTACGAGCACGGTGAACACCGCGATCGGCCAGAGGTCGGGCAGAATGTCGGTTGGGGCATTGCCCTTGAGCAACAGGCCGCGAACTATGCGGATCGCATGCGTGGTCGGCAGCGCCTCGCCGACATATTGCGCCCAGACCGGCATGCCGGCAAAGGGCGCGAAAAAACCGGACATCAGAATCGAGGGCATCAGGGCGAACTGCGCCATTTGTGTTGCCTGCATCTGATTTGAGGCGACCGTCGAAAAAGTGAGCCCGAGCGCGAGATTGCTCGCGATGAAAAGGCCAAGCGCGAGCAGGAGCACGATCACCGAGCCGTGCACCGGCAGCCGAAACACCGCTGCCGAGACCGCTAGGATGACGATCACCTGGATATAGCCGATCAGGATGTATGGCGCGATCTTGGCCAGCATGATCTCGATCGGCCGCACCGGCATCGCCATCAGATTTTCCATGGTGCCGCGCTCGCGCTCGCGCGTGATCGATAGCGTGGTGAGAAACAGCGTCGACATGGTCAGCACCACGCAGATCAAGCCCGGCACGATATTGAGCACACTGAGCTGTTCCGGGTTGTAGCGGCTGTGCACAATGAACTGGAACGCCGGCGTCGAGGGCTGCACGCGGCGGATCGGCGGCAGATCGCGGTTGAGCACATTGGCAAGTCCGCCGAGCGCGGCCGTGGCATAGCCGATGGCCGTCGGATCGGTAGCGTCGGCATCGATCAGCACCGACGGCGATTCACCGCGATCGACCGAGCGGTCGAAATTCGGAGGAATGTTGACGACAAACAAATAATCGCCTTGCGCCAGCCCTTTCTCGGCCTCCTGCTCAGAGCGGAGCGTCTTGATGTCGTAATAGCCGGTATTCTGCAGGCCGGCGACGATGGTGCGCTCATATTTCGACGGTTCGGCCGCCAGAAGTCCCGTCGGCAGATGTTTGGGATTGGTGTTGATCGCATAGCCGAACAACAGGAGCTGCATGATTGGCAACGCGATGATCAGCCGCAAGGTGAACGGATCACGCCGCACCTGCAGCCATTCCTTGCGCAGCAGCGAGCGCACGCGTTTGGAGGAAATGCCGCTCATCGCACCGCCTCCTGTCGGTCTTTGGCGCTCAGCTCGTGGATGAACACGTCTTCGATGCGCGGCTCGACCTCGCGCCATTGCAGCTGTGTAAACGCGCCGATGGCGCGCTCGAGTTGCGCACGATCGATGCCGGCGACATGGACCGCGCGCCGAAAAACGCCGGCAGCTTCGACGCCGGGCATCGCGCGGATGCGTTGCGCGATATCCTCGATATCCTCCCCTATGCCGTCATAGGTGATGAGCCCCGACTGTCGCGCCACATCGAGCGCATCGCCTTCGACCATGATGCGGCCATTGGCGAGGTAGACGATGCGGTTGCAGCGCTCGGCTTCGTCCATGTAATGCGTCGAGACCAGCACGGTCAGGCCTTCGACGGCCAGGTCGTGAATAAGATCCCAAAATTCGCGGCGTGCCTTGGCGTCGACGCCCGCAGTCGGCTCGTCGAGCAGGAGGAGTTTCGGCCGATGCAAGACGCAGGCTGCGAGCGCGAGCCGCTGCTTCCAGCCGCCCGACAGATTGCCGGCGAGCTCCTCGGCGTAGCTGCCAAGCTCCATCCGCATGATGATGTCGCGCACCGCCGCCCTCGCTTCGGGCATTTCGTAGACGCCCGCGACCAGTTCGAGATTTTCGGCGACGGTGAGATCTTCATAATAGGAGAAGCGCTGCGTCATGTAGCCGACCTGACGGCGGATCGACGCGGCGTCGCGCACAATGTCCAGGCCGAGACAGGTTCCGGAACCAGCGTCGGGCTTGAGTAGGCCGCATAGCATGCGCAGCGTGGTGGTCTTACCGCTGCCATTGGCGCCCAAAAATCCGCAGACCTCGCGCTCGGCGACGCGCAGCGAAAGATTGTCGACGACGCGCCGCGCGCCGAAGCTCTTGGAAAGACCATGCACATCGATGGTCGCATCGTTCATGGTGTCGCCGCCTGGTTTGACGCTTGGTCCGCCGTGAGCGTCTGCACCGTCACCGGCTGACCGGGATTGAGAGTGGACGCGCGATGCGCCGGCGGCCGCGCCTCGATCATGAAGACGAGTTTTGCCCGGGCCTCATCGCTATAGATGACCGGCGGCGTATATTCGGCTTGCGGCGAGACAAAAGACACTGTGCCGGTCAGATCCGGCGGGCAGCTGTCGCAGGCGATGGCGACGCGATCGCCGAGATGCAGTTTCGCAAAATCTCTCTCAGGAACAAAAAAGCGCACAAAAATATTTGTCGGCGGCAAGAGCGACACGACGGGCGCGCCGGCGGCCATGGTCTCGCCGGGCCGTGCCAACACGTCAGCGACGCGCGCGGCGACCGGCGCGGTCACACGCCGCTGCGAAAGACGCCACTCTGCCATATCGAGCGCGGCTTGCGCCGCCTGCACCGCTGCTCTCTGCGCGTCGATCTCGCGGCTCCGTCCCATCGGCGCCCGCGCCTGCGCCAGCGCCGCTTCGAGCGCGGTGACACGGGCGCTTGCCGAGCGGAAGTCGGCGCGGCGTTGATCCAGCGTCTGCTGCGTGACGGTGCCGCTCTTGACCAGGAATTCGCCGCGGTCGAGATCATTTTTGACCCGCTCCAGCGTGGCGCGCGCCTCGGCCAGATTGGCCTGGGCTTGTTCGATCTCGGTCGGCTTGCTGGCGGCCTCGAGATTGGCGAGCTGCTCGCGCGCCTGATTGAGCTGACGGGCGGCCTGATCGCGCGCCGCGCGGTCCGGAGCTTCATCCTGCGCGAACAGGAGCGTGCCTTCCTTCACCGCATCGCCGCGCGCCACGTCGACTTCGGTCAGCAGGCCCTGCTGGGTCGGCCCGACCTTGACGAAATCGGCTTCGGCATAGCCCTGCCACCGTTCCGGCGCCTGCGCCTGCCGCTGATACCAGAAGAGACCTGCGCCGCTCGCAATCGCCAGCGCCAGGCCGAGGCCCAAACCAAAGCCAAGTCGACGCGTGCCGCGCACGGCGAATTTCCCTCTTTGCAACGCAACGATACTGTTGCATTATCTCAAACCGCTGCAACTGGCAATGGAGACTTTGCATCGCATGCCCGAGCAGTCGCTCGAACCGGGCGAATTCAAGCGAGGTCCCGGCGGCCGGCCGACCCGCGCGGAAGCCAGGCGCCGTCATGTTGCGCTTCTGGAAACGGCGATGCGGGTATTTCTGGCGCGCGGGTGGGATGCAGCGTCGATCGACGAAATCGCCAAGCAGGCGGGCGTCGCCAAGCGCTTCATTTACGCGCGCTACCGCGGCAAATCCGAGCTGTTCGTTGCAGCCGTCGAGCAATTGATCGTCGCCAAGCTGCAGACGCTGCACGCCTTCCAACCCGCACGGCGGCGCGTCGAATTCGGCCTCCTGGAATTCGGTCGCACGCTCAGGGATACCGCCACGGCGCCGGACGGGATCGCCTTGCTGCGGCTCTTCATTTCTGCGGCGCCGAAATTTCCCGACATCGTCCAGCTGTTTTACGACCGCAATCGCCGGCGCGGGGTGGCCGAGGTCGAGCGCGTGCTTGCCTTTTATGCCGAGCGCGGCGAGATCGAGCTGAAACAGCCGCAGTTGATGGCCGAGCAGTTCTCAATTTCGGTGGCCGGCATCCCGCAGCGGCTGGCGCTGTTCGGCATTCGCGAAACGCCGCAGCAAGAAGAACGGCGTCTGCGCGCGGCGGTGCGACTGTTTCTCAATGGCTGTCGAACACGCCGCTAGGAGCCCGGGTCGGTGCGGCGATCCGGCTACACCGAGACGGTTAATCCTTCGGCATCGCATGGGCGACAGGATCGAGGCCCGCAATCCTGGCGGCGGGCATCGAGCGCATCGCAAGCCGCTCCGAGAGAAACGCGCGCGGCGGATCTGCGCGTGCGCGTGCAGCGACGGGTGGACCGGATTCGCCGAGGCCGTAATCCGTCGGCCGCGCAGATAGTGGAATGCGTCGCGGACTAGGTTCTGCCAATCCGCCCTGCAAAAGTCAGCCGCCCGTTACGCTCATATGCCGAGCGAGTGCCGGCCGCTTGTGGCGGCGATCGATGATGAAATCGTGGCCCTTGGGTTTTCGCCCGATCGCTTCGTCGATCGCGGCAAACAAAAGCTCGTTGCTCTCGGACGCGCGCAGCGGCTTGCGCAGATCGGCGGCGTCTTCTTGCCCAAGACACATGTAGAGCGTGCCGGTGCAGGTCACGCGCACGCGGTTGCAGGACTCGCAGAAATTATGGGTCATCGGCGTGATGAAGCCGAGCTTGCCGCCCGTCTCGGCGACGCGCACATAGCGCGCCGGCCCGCCGGTGCGATAGTCGAGGTCTTCGAGCGTGTAGCGCTCGGCAAGCCGCGCCCGCACCATCGACAGCGGCAAATACTGCTCAAGTCGGCCTTCGCCGATCTCGCCCAACGGCATGACTTCGATCAGCGTCAAGTCCATGCCGCGCCCATGCGCCCATTCGATCAACTTCGCAATTTCATCCTCATTGACGTCCTTAAGCGCGACCGCATTGATTTTGATCTTCAATCCGGCCGCTTGCGCGGCATCGATGCCGGCCAGCACCTTGTCGAGCTCGCCCCAGCGGGTGATGGCGCGGAATTTGTCGGCATCGAGCGTGTCGAGCGAAACGTTGATGCGACGCACGCCATGTGCCGCAAGCTCCGCAGCATATTTGGTGAGCTGCGAACCATTGGTGGTCAGCGTCAACTCGTCGAGATCGCCCGACTGCAGGAGGCGCGACAATGAGGCGACCAGTGTCATGATGCCGCGGCGCACCAGCGGCTCGCCGCCGGTGAGGCGCAGCTTGCGCACGCCGCGCGCAACAAAGGCCGAGCACAGCCGATCCAGCTCTTCGAGGCTGAGCACGTCCGCCTTTGGCAGAAACGACATGTTCTCCGCCATGCAATAGACGCAGCGGAAGTCGCAGCGATCCGTGACCGAGACGCGCAAATAGCTGATCGCACGGCCGAACGGATCGACCAGAGCCGGCCGGGCCACTGCAGTGTCAAATTCGGAGGGCCGCACGCTGTTCATCCCAGTCTAGATAAGTCCCAATTTTGCCGGATAAACCCCTGACAGTCCAGGAAGTTTGGCGAGGCCTTCGGCCCATTTTGCCGGCGTTTTCGGCCCGCTTTGCGGGCGTTCAGGCCAAGGCGCTGGCAAGCGCGCCGATCGCCCGCTCCAGTTCGTCGTATGAGGCGATGATGCGGTCAGGCTGCCACGTCTCGATCGGCACTTCGCTATAGCCAAAATTGACCGCGATCACGGGCACGCAAGCGGCGCGCGCGGTGCGTATGTCCGTGCCGGAATCGCCGACCATGATGGCCCGGTCGAGGGCGCCGCCGGCCTGCAGGATCGTGCGCCTTAGCACCTCCGGATTGGGCTTTTGCACGCCGAACGTATCCTGACCGCAAATCACGTCGAAGCGCCGCGCCAAATCGAGCGACTTAAGAAGTTTGACGGAGAGCCATTCGAGCTTGTTGGTGCAGACCGCGAGCCGGTGACCCTTGTCGGCGAGACGGTCCAGCACCGGCTCGAGGCGTGGAAATGGCCGCGAGTGGTCGGCAATATGCGCTGCGTAATGGTCGATGAAATGGCCGACCATGCGGTCGATCTCGGCCTTCGAGCCGTCGCGGCCTTCCGCCGCCACGGCCTTTTCGATCATCGCGCGGGCGCCGCCGCCGATCATGCGCCGGGCGGCCTCGAACGGTATTGCCGCCATGCCCTCCCGGGCGAGAATGAGGTTGAGTGTCGAGATGAGATCGGGGGCCGTATCGATCAGCGTGCCGTCGAGATCGAAGACGATGGTCAGCATAGGCCACGCCTAGACGGCTGTTCGGTCTTAAGCAAGCCATTCGTGCCCCCTAGGCTGCCCGCCGGATCACGGCTACACACCAGCCCATGAATGTTGCGATGATCGCCGACGCACAAAAACGGGTTGCCGCGGCCCGTGCGCTCGATTTCGTACGGCCGGGCATGCGGCTTGGGCTTGGCACGGGCTCGACCGCGGCGCATTTCGTCGATCTGCTCGGGGAGCGGGTCAAGGCCGGGCTTGATGTCGTCGCGGTGCCGACCTCGGAGGCAACCCGCGCCCAGGCCGGCCGGCTCGGCATCAAACTCACCACGCTCGACGAGACGCCCGAACTGGATCTAACCGTCGATGGTGCCGACGAGATCGCGCCGGATCTGACGCTGATCAAAGGCGGCGGGGGCGCGCTGTTGCGCGAGAAGATCGTGGCCTCGGCCTCGGCGAAAATGGTCGTGATCGCCGATCAGTCGAAGCTGGTCGAGGTCCTGGGCCGCTTTCCACTGCCGATCGAGATCGCGCCGTTCGGCGCGACGGCGACCCGTCGGGCGATCGAGCAGGCAACCGCTGCGGCCGGTTGCCCGGGTCCGGCGCGGCCGCGGCGCTTGCCCAACGGCCATCCTTTCGTCACGGATGGCGGGCACTGGCTCCTCGACGCCCAATTGCAGAGCATTGCCGATCCAAGAACACTTGCGGTGCGGCTCTCCGCCATCCCGGGCGTCGTGGAACACGGCTTGTTCATCGGCCTTGCCCAGACTGCTATTGTGGCCGGTCCGGATGGGGTGCGCCTGATTGAGCGGCCGTAAATCTCAAGTGATCTTGATCTCAATGACAGAGGGGAGTGCACCAATGATTGCCACTCTATTCACGCGTCTTGCCGGGCGACGCCATGAGACGGCGCGCCGCGCCTTGGTCGCGCTCGTTGCGTTTGCCGTGATCGGCCTTGCCGGGCCGGCCGCCGCTCAGGGCGCCGCGCCGCAAAGCGCGGCCGCACAGCCGAGCCCCGGCGCCCTCTTGCTCGCCAAGCAGATCGTTCAGATCAAGAACGTCAAAGATGTCTTTGCCCCGATCATCGCCGGCGTCGTGCAGAAGACCAAGGACATGTTCATGCAAACAAACTTCATGTGGGGCAAGGATCTCAATGAAGTGGCGGCGATGGTGCAGAAGCAATACGAACCGCGCGTGAGCGAGCTGATCGACCAGAGCGCCCGCATCTATGCCACCCATTTCAGTGAACAGGAATTGCGCGATCTGCTGGCTTTCTATCAATCGCCGCTCGGCAAAAAGGCGCTGGCCGAGGAGCCGAAGGTGCTGGACGAGAGCATGGTCTATGCCGGCACCTGGGCTGATAATCTCTCTCAAGACGTCATAAATTCAATGCGTGCGGAGATGAAAAAACGCGGCCACGACATGTGACGGGGCGCGCGGGCAACCAACAACAGGGATGCATGGCGCAATACGACGTTGATCTTTTTGTCATTGGAGGCGGTTCAGGCGGTGTGCGCGCTGCGCGGATTGCCGCCGAGCACGGCGCGCGCGTCATGGTTGCCGAGGAATATCGGCTCGGCGGCACCTGCGTCATTCGCGGCTGCGTGCCGAAGAAGCTTCTAGTCTATAGCTCGCGCTTTCGCGCCGAATTCGAGGATGCAGTCGGATACGGCTGGACCGTATCGCAGACCTCATTCGATTGGCCGACACTGATCGCCAACAAGGATCGCGAGATTGCTCGCCTCGAGGCTGCCTATGACGCGACGCTGACAAAAGCCGGCGTCAAGGTCGTCAAGACCCGCGCGGAGATCGAGGATGCGCATACCGTCCGCTTGGCCAGCGGCGAGCGCGTGCGCGCCGGCTACATCCTGATCGCGACGGGAGCCACGCCGAGCTTTGGCGACCCGATCCGCGGCCTCGAACACGCGATCTCCTCGAACGACGCCTTTCATCTGACCGAGCTTCCGCGCCGCGTGCTGATCCAGGGCGGCGGTTACATCGCCGTCGAATTTGCCGGCATCTTTGCCGGGCTCGGTTCGCACGTGACGCTGGTCTATCGCGGCGAGAATATCTTGCGCGGTTTCGACGACGACCTGCGCCAGCATCTGCGCGTCGAAATGGAGGCGCATGGCATTCGCGTGCTGACCGGCTGCAAGGTCGTCGGCATCGAACATGCCGGCACCCATTACCTGGTCGAGCTTTCGAGCGGCAATCATGTGCCGGCCGATCGGGTCATGTTCGCGACCGGCCGCAAGCCCAATGTGGCAAAGCTCGGGCTCTCCCAAGCCGGTGTGCAAATCGCCGCAAACGGCGGGATTGCGGTCGACGAATATTCGCGCACCACGGTCGGGAACATCTATGCCGTTGGCGATGTCACCAACCGGATCAATCTCACCCCCGTCGCCATTCGCGAAGGCCATGCCTTTGCCGATACTGTGTTTGGCGGCCGGGCGACGGCGGTCGATCATACCAATGTGCCGACCGCGGTATTCTCCGATCCCGAGATTGGCACCGTCGGGCTGACTGAGGCGCAGGCCCGCGCTCGGCTGGCCCGCACCGACATCTACAAGGCCATGTTCAAGCCGATGAAGGCGACGCTCTCGGGTCGTGCCACGAGCGTGCTGATGAAGCTTGTGGTCGACGGCCTGTCCGAACGGGTCGTCGGTGTTCACGTGATCGGGGAGGGTGCGGCCGAAATGGCTCAGATCGCGGCGATTGCGGTGAAGATGGGTGCGACCAAAGCTGACTTCGACGCCACCATTGCACTCCATCCGACCGCGGCGGAAGAGCTCGTCACGATGCGCAAAAGGAGCGCTAGCTACGCGCGGGAAGCCGCGGAATAGACAGCTTTTCGCGGGCTGTCGCAGCCGGTCTCCGACGTGTATAAGACCGCCCAACTGTTCAGCCTCATCCTCAGCCGGCAGTCGAAGGCAGTCCGCGGGATACGAAGCGAGACCAGACGCCGCTCTTCGAGGCTGGGCGCTTTGCGCCGAGCAGCTCAGGGTGACGGAAGTTGGAGATGGTTATGTCGACGCGATCGAATGCGAAATGGAGCCCGGACTCCTGGCGCGGCAAGCCCAGGGTGCAGATGCCGGATTACCCGGATCCGCAGCTGCTGGCCGAAGTCGAGGCGCAGCTTGCGACCTTTCCGCCGCTGGTTTTTGCCGGCGAGGCACGCAATCTGAAAAGGGCGCTGGCGCAGGTCGCGGCCGGCAATGCTTTTCTGCTGCAAGGCGGCGATTGCGCCGAGAGCTTCGCCGAGCATGGCGCCAACAATATTCGCGATTTTTTCCGCCTGTTTTTGCAGATGGCGGTGGTGCTGACTTATGCGGCGGCATCCCCCGTCGTGAAAGTCGGCCGCATCGCCGGGCAGTTTGCCAAACCGCGCACGTCGCCCACCGAGAAGCGCGGCGGCGTCGAATTGCCGGTGTATCGCGGCGATATCATCAATGGCACCGAGTTCACCGCAGAAGCGCGCACGCCCGATCCGCGTCGGCAGTTGGAAGCCTACCGGCAGTCGGCGGCGACTCTCAATCTCTTGCGCGCTTTCTCGACCGGCGGCTATGCGAACCTGTCGAATGCGCATCAATGGATGCTGTCCTTCGTCAAGGACTCTCCGCAGTCCAAGCGCTACCAGGACTTGGCCGATCACCTGACTGCGGCGCTCGACTTCATGCGCGCCTGCGGCATCGATCCGGAGATCCATCCGGAAATGCGCACGACCGATTTCTTCACCAGCCACGAGGCGCTGTTGCTCGGTTACGAGCAGGCTTTTACGCGCATCGATTCGACGACCGGCGACTGGTACTGCACGTCGGGGCACATGGTGTGGATCGGCGATCGCACGCGTCAGCCTGATCACGCGCATGTCGAATATTGCCGTGGCATCAAAAATCCGCTCGGATTGAAGACCGGGCCGTCACAGAAGGCGGACGAGCTGTTGCGGCTGATCGACATTCTCGATCCGGATAACGAGCCCGGCCGGCTGACGCTGATCTGCCGGGTCGGCGCCGAGAAGGCCGCCGACCTATTGCCGCCCTTGGTGCGCGCGGTGAAGCGCGAGGGGCGTAACGTGGTGTGGTCATGCGATCCCATGCACGGCAACACAATCACATCGGTAACCGGCTATAAAACGCGACCATTCGATCAAATCCTCAAAGAGGTGCGGACGTTCTTTCAGGTTCATGCCGCCGAAGGCACCCATGCCGGCGGCGTGCATCTGGAAATGACCGGGCAGAACGTCACCGAATGCACCGGCGGCGCCCGGGCCATCAGCGAGGAAGATCTCAACGACCGCTATCACACGGTGTGCGATCCGCGGCTCAATGCCGAGCAGTCGCTCGATCTGGCGTTCCTGCTCGCAGATCTCTTGAAATCGGAGCGCCAGGCCAAGGCCAAGCCGCTGCCGCAGGTGGCGGCGCTCTAAGGCCGCTTTGACGAGCTAACGGCCTCGCCCGCCTGGGCGCTCGGCCCGGGCAACGGGGCGAGTTCGTTTGTGTCTCGTATACCAAGACGCTTTACCAGGCGCTCAGCCTGAACGCATCGGCGGCCGGCCGATCAATAAATGCACAAGCAATTTGATTCAATTTTTCCGCGCCAGAACGGCAAGCGGCAACAGGCGCGGGGCGTGCAGTGTCGTTACGGAAATATTTTCCGATCGCGATTGCGATCGCTGTGATGATCGCGAGGCCGGCTTTTGCGGCCGATCTGCCCCTGTTTGCGCCTCTGCCGGCGGCCGCGCCGGTTCCGGATGTTGAATATTTCGTACCGCACCCGGTACCGGCCTTTCAGACCGAATTTGGCGCGCGATACTGGTTCGGCACAGGCAAGACCAGCAAGAACCTTTATGGTGTGCCGAGCGTCTATAACGGGCTGGTGTCGCGGCTCACTTACGGCGGGATGCTGATTAATGCCGGCGAATTCGACTGGCGCGTCGCTTTTTCGAGCGGTTGGTTCATCAAAGGTTACATTGGCGGCGGCGCCTCCACCCAAGGACAGCTCCAGGACGAAGATTTTCCGCCGGCGCTGACGCCGTATTCCTCGACCACCAGCAACGAAATGGGCGGCTTCTTGGGCTATGGCAGCGTCGATGTCGGCTATGACGTTGTTCGCGGCGGCGATTTTCGCGTCGGCGCTTTCGCCGGCTATCATTATCTTAAGCAAGCCGAGAATGCTTTTGGCTGCGTCCAGAACGCCGCCAATCCGCTGATCTGTCAGCCGCCGATCCCGGCGACCGTCGAAGCGATCTCGCAGAACAATACCTGGAACTCGCTGCGACTCGGGCTCGACGGCGCGGTGCAGCTCGGCGATCATTTCACACTTTGGGCCGAGGGCGCCTGGCTGCCCTATGTGAATCTAAAGGGCCATGACGATCATCTTTTGCGCGCTGATCTTGGCGGTCCAATTCCGGAAGACGGCACCGGTCAGGGCTTTCAGCTGGAGGCGCTGCTCTCCTACAAGGTCACGTCTTATGCCAGTGTCGGCATCGGCGGCCGCTATTGGCACATCGCAACCAATGGCAGTGCGCATTTCGAGGATGTCGTGCCCGGAGCCATGCCGCAGCCGGAGAGTTGGAAGACCGACATCTATGGCGGCTTTGTCCAGGCGAGCTTCAAATTCGGTCCCTATCCGGTGGCGGGCCATTAAGGCCTTCCAGCCTTGCGGCTTGGAGCCACTTTCGCGAATTTGCCGAAGAGCTAGAGTCGAGATGGAGTAGACCGATGTGAAGCCCGGGCTTCACATCGTTTGATCATGGACACTAGAGCAGAGTCATGAACGACCGTCCCGCCGACCGTCTGGCTATCGCGGTGGCGCAGCTCAATCCGATCGTCGGCGACGTGTCCGGCAATCTGGAGCGTGCCCGCAAGGCGCGCGCACAAGCGGCGCACGACCAGGCAGATCTCATCGCCTTTTCCGAGCTGTTTATGGCCGGCTATCCGCCCGAGGACCTGGTGCTCAAGCCCGCTTTCCAGGCCGCCTGCCGTGCCGCGGTCGATGCGCTCGCGCGCGACACCGCCGATGGCGGGCCGGCCGTCTTGATGGGCACGCCTTGGGTCGAGGACGGCAAGCTCTACAATGCCTATGCGCTGGTCGCCAACGGCCGCGTCGAGGCGATCCGCTTCAAGGTCAATCTGCCGAATTATGGCGTCTTCGACGAGAAGCGCGTGTTTGCCTCGGGGCCCGTGCCCGGGCCGGTCAATTTTCGGGGCGTGCGACTCGGCCTGCCGGTCTGCGAAGACGCATGGACCGACTGGGGCGACTATGAAAATGTCGTCGAGTGTCTTGCCGAGACCGGCGCCGAAATTCTCATCGTGCCCAACGGCTCGCCGTATTGGCGGGACAAGAGCGAGGTGCGGCTCAATGTCATCGTCGCGCGTGTGACAGAAGCCGCACTGCCGCTCATCTATATCAATCAGATCGGCGGTCAGGACGAGCTCGTCTTCGATGGCGCTTCCTTTGCGCTCAATGCCGACCGTTCCGTCGCATTTCAGCTCCCGGCCTTCCGCGAAGACGTTGTCACCACGCAGTGGTCGCGCATCGACGGCAAGTGGTGCTGCGCGCGCGGGACAATTGCGCCGGCCGAAGATCGGGACAAAGCCGATTACACCGCCTGCGTACTGGGCCTGCGCGACTACGTGGAAAAGAATCGCTTCAAGGGCGTGGTGATCGGTCTCTCCGGCGGCATCGACTCGGCGCTGTGCGCGGCCATGGCAACCGACGCGCTCGGGCCCGAACGGGTACGCTGCGTGATGCTGCCGTTCCGCTACACCTCGCAGGCCTCGATCGCCGATTCCGCAGCGATCGCCAAGGCGCTGGGCGTACGGTACGACGTCGTTCCGATCGAGAGTGCCGTGCATGGGCTCGAAGCGTCGCTCTCGGGCTTGTTCAAAGACTTGGCGCGGGATGTGACCGAAGAAAATTTGCAAGCGCGCGCCCGCGGCACGATCCTGATGGCGATCTCAAATAAATTCGCGTCCATGGTGGTGACGACCGGCAACAAGTCGGAAATGTCGGTCGGCTACGCCACGCTCTATGGCGACATGAACGGCGGTTTCAATCCGATCAAGGACCTGTACAAAACCGAAGTTTATCGGCTCGCCAAGTTGCGCAACCGCTGGAAACCTTTTGGCGCACGCGGCCCCGATGGCGGCGTGATTCCGGAAAACGTCATCACGCGGGCGCCGAGCGCCGAGCTGCGCGAGAACCAGACCGACCAGGATACGCTGCCGCCTTATGACATCCTCGATCAAATTCTCGAGCGCCTGGTCGAGCGCGAGGAATCGACCGCAACCATCGTCGCAGCGGGATTCGATCGCGATACGGTGTTGAAAGTCGAGCGGATGCTCTATCTCGCCGAATACAAGCGCCGGCAGGCGGCACCCGGCGTGAAGGTCACTCTGAAGAATTTTGGCCGCGACCGCCGCTATCCGATCGTCAATCGGTTCAACGACCCCGGCACGCCGGTGCCGCAGCCGGACCGCACGCTGGTCAAGGGCACAGCCATGGCGAAGGCGAGCGCCGGAGATTTTTGAGGCGTCATTCCGGATTGCCGCTGCAAGCGGCAAGCCTGGAATCCATCATCACGGTTGGTCCAGAATCTGTTCGGACAGCACTGCGGACTCCGGGCCGACGCCGTCGGCGTCCCGGAATGACGGCTTCAGCGCGATTGTTGCTGCTGCTGCATTTGCCCTTGCGACAGGAAGGGCGGCCCGACCGTGCGCACGGTACGCTTGGCGGGATCGCCGCTGCTCGCGGCCGCCGGGCTTGCCGAAGCCGTGGTTGCGTCCGGCTGGCCTGCCGCAGGCATGGTCGCCGGCTTGCCGGTCTGCTTCGGTGTCGACAGCGCTTTGGCGTTTTGATCGGTGACGACAATGTCGCCTTGTTCAAGCGTGCTTGAATCATCGGCGCCTTTGAGCGCCTCGGCCCAGCTCTGGCCCGGCCGGCGGCAAGAGCAGCCCTGGATGATTTCCTTGCGGTAGCGATAGGCATTGGGCAGCGCCGTATAGAGCTGACCGGTGATCGAGACTGCCTGGTCCATGCCTTCGCCGGGATTGCGAAACGAATAGAGCGCAACCTCGCTCGCCGGGCACAACCGCAGGCATGCTTTCTCGTCATCGGCGAAGCGGCTCGGCACCGTCGAATAGGAGATTGGAAAATAATAGCCGTCGCAGCTGCGCACGCAGACCGTGTGGTACGTGCCCTCCGGCGCGCCGTCGCCGCTCGGATTGACCACGGTGCCGTTGCCGAACAGCGCGTCGAAAAAGCCGGTGGGGCCGGAAGCGGAGGCGGCGGACGCATATTGCGCGCCGCAATTGTTTTGCGCCAAGGCGCCGATCAGCGCGCGGCGCTGGCCGGCCTGCGCGTCACCGCCGGTCTTGAGCTGCTGCTCCTCGCTCATCATGCGATCGAGACTACCGCGCATCTGCTGAATCGATGATGTGATCGGTCCGCATTGCGGCGACAGCGCCGAGAACAACGCAAAGAACCCTTCACCGGCGCAGCCCTGCCTGTGGGCCTGCGCCACCGCACGGTCGAGATCGGCCTGCTGCTTGGCGATCGCCTCGTCGGCGCGCTTGATCTGCTCGGCGCGCGCCGGATCGGTGGCGCCTTGATCGAGCGTGGCGAGTTGCGCCTGGAGCCGCACGCAGACCGGATTTGACGACGTCTGGCCGGGCGCCGGCTGGCTCGCTGCCGGCTGATTTGCCGGCGGATAGGGCCGCTGTTGATACGGCTGCTGCGGGTGATAGGTCGACTGCGCGAGCGCCGCCGCGCCCGAGCCGAGCAAGCCAAGAACCGCCCCAAACACGCAACGCGACATGACTTGCAGCCTGATTCGGCCGTAGCCGCGTGATTTTGTCAGCATTTCGGGTTCCGGCCCCCGGTTGCATCGGGGTTGCGGATCAAGCCCCGGAATGGTGACTAAAATGTGAAGCCACAGGTGTCAATCGCGGCGGCGCGTTGAGCGTCTCATCGAGTGCGCTCACTCCGCATCCGGCTGGTTCTCCGGCCGTGCTTTCTCGAATGCGGGGAGCGCGAGACAGGCTGCATCCGCGGCGACGATCTTCGGAAACTTGTCGAGCGGCACTTTAAGCCGCCGCGCATTATAGACCTGCGGCACCAGACAAATGTCGGCCAGCGTGACGTCCTTACCGCAGACATACGGCCTTGGCTCGATCATGGCTTCGAGCGCCTCGAAGCCGGCGATGACCCAGTGGTGGTACCAGGCGTCGATCGTGCTCTGGTCGTGGCCCATGGTGTTTTTCAGATAGCGCAGCGGGCCGATATTGTTGAGCGGATGGATATCGCAAGCGATCAGCTCGGCAAGCCCCCGCGCCTTGGCGCGCGCCAACGGCTCCTTCGGCAGAAGCGGCGGCTCCGGATGCATCTCGTCCAGATATTCGATGATGGCGAGCGATTGGATCAGGGTGTCGCCCGTCGGCGTGACCAGCACCGGCACGCGCATCTGCGGATTGATTGCGCGAAATTCCGGCCGCTTGTTGTGCCCGCCGTCCTTGACCAGATGAACCGGCGCGGTCTCGTAGGCGATGCCTTTAATGTTGAGCGCAATGCGTACGCGATAAGCGGCCGACGAGCGAAAATACGAATAAAGCTTCACGGTTCCTCGATCCTGCCGTCTTGGGCGATGGCTTGGGCTACGATCCGAGCGCAGCCGTCGGTGATCTGCTTAAGCGCACGATGGAAAATCTCGCGATCGCTCGGCGTCAAAACTTCGGTCAGCTGCCGGCTGAATGCGGCAGCGCGCGGCGCGAGGTCGGCATAGATCGCGCGGCCGGCGGCGGTGAGCGCCACCAGTGTTTCGCGCATGTCGGCGTGATTGGTGCGTCGCACGACGAGCTTGCGCCGTTCCAGCATCGCGATCGCTCGCGACACTTTGGTCTTGTGCATGAACGTCTGCGAGCAGATCGCCTTGCCGTTCATCCAGCCCAGCTCGCCTAGCGTCACCAGCACCCGCCATTCCGGAATGCCCATTTTATAGCGCCCGGTATAGACACGCGACATCGCCTGCGACGCCAGCGTTGCAGCGATATTGAGCTGATACGGCAAGAATTGTTCGAGTTTCAGCGGCGGCTCCTCGTCCGCCGCTGCCGAAGAAGGCAACTCCTCTTCGAAATTGCGTTTTGTTGCTTCGTGCCCGGCCATTGACCACCTTCTGGTCGCGTTGTTGGGGGCGTTGTTTCCTCCTGCGGCCCGTTGAGCTTTTGACGTGGCACGATGAGGATGAACGAAGTCGGCGCCTCGCGCAACGGCGTATGGAGAGGCTTGCCTTGCTCAAATAGGACTTATAGATCAGATAGATCGTCTAATCGGCGCAGTCAGCGCGAGCACTCGATGGCGACAAAATTGGCGCAACTTGCGCCGTGACAGGACCCCGCGCCGCTTGCGGGGATGTCACCGGTGATGTCGTCACGGTCGACTTTGCGGAACGACACGGCCTGGGCAAATTCGCGGGAATGGCAGTAGGAATTCGCCACCGCCTGACCGCAGCCGCTGCCCGATTCCAGGCAACGGTCAACGCCATAACCGTCGCCGTCATTGGCGATAATGAAGATACGCCTTTCCGCCTGCGCGGCGGTAACAACAAACACGGCGGCGGCTGCCGCGATCACGAGCCGCATGATTCATCCACTACGCATACTACCTGCGCAGCCCTCAACAGGACGTGGTGCGCGGCCGTGTCATCCGATCAGATTGTCCGACCGGGGCCGCCGACGGGTCCCGCTCAATTCCCCGGAAATTAAATGCAGGCCGAGAATGCAGCTTCCGAGTTAAGCTTTCGTTAAGTGCCGCTGCACGGAAGCAGTGCGTTCGCGTGAGCATGTTTTGCGCGCGCAGGCGGTGCATCGGGAAGAGTGATGGCGGCGTTTCCACAGGTCGGTTGGCGCATTTCCGAGCCGCGTGGCATCGCGGTGACAGATCGCTCGGATAAGGAACGTGAAATGCAGACCGGGGATTTTTTGATCATCCGCCACGCGCGGCAAAGCTGCCGGCGGCGGGTAAATGACTTTGATATTGCACGGCCGGCCGCAGCACATCGTCCAATGCAAGGGAGAGACCGCCCGCCCTGGATGGCGTCCAGAAGGCCGGCACCGATAGACCTTGACGCCGCGCCCTCGACCCATCATTGTGCCGGCAATGTGCGGCCTTCACATCATCTGCGGCATTTGCCGGGAGATTATCAGCTAGCGACAACGCTGGCTGCGGCCGTCTTTTCTCATATATCGAGAGCGATAGACGCCCGGCCAGCAGGCCCGAGGTGTACTGTTTGATTCCGATCCGACCTGATTCGATGCGATGGAATTGAAGCTCTACGATACGCTCACGCGCGAGAAGCGGCTCTTCAGGCCGCTCGACCCGAACAATGTCCGCATCTATGTCTGCGGACCGACCGTCTATGACTTCGCCCATATCGGCAACGCGCGCCCCGTCATCGTCTTCGACGTGCTGTTCCGCCTGTTGCGCCACCTCTACGGCGCCGATCATGTCACCTATGTGCGCAACATCACCGACGTCGACGACAAGATCAATGCGCGAGCCGCCGAGGAATATCCGGATCTGCCGCTGAACGAAGCGATCCGCAAAGTCACCGAGCAGACCGATAAGCAATTTCACGAGGATGTGGCGGCGCTCGGCGCTTTGCCGCCGACCGTCGAGCCGCGCGCCACCGAGCACATTGCCGAGATGCGCATCCTGATCGAGCGGCTGGTCGCGTCGGGCAACGCCTATGTCGCCGAGGACAACGTGCTGTTTTCCGTGCCGTCGATGCCGGACTACGGCAAGCTGTCGAAGCGACCGCTGGACGAGATGATCGCCGGCGCCCGTGTCGATGTCGCGCCCTATAAGCGCGACCCGATGGATTTTGTCTTGTGGAAACCCTCCAAGCCGGGCGAGCCGGCGTGGCCGTCGCCCGCCGGCATCAAGGCGCCCGGCCGGCCCGGCTGGCATATCGAATGCTCGGCGATGTCATGGAAGCATCTCGGCGAGACATTTGACATCCACGGCGGCGGCATCGACCTCGTCTTTCCGCACCACGAGAACGAGATCGCACAATCGCGCTGCGTCTTCCATACGCCGGTGATGGCGAATTTCTGGATGCACAACGGCTTCCTTCAGGTCGAAGGCGAGAAGATGTCGAAGTCGCTCGGCAACTTCGTGACGATTCATGACCTGCTGAAGGACTGGCCGGGCGAGGTGATCCGTCTCGCGATGCTGCAAACGCATTATCGCCAGCCGATCAATTGGACCGTTTCCGGTCTGCGCGAGGCGCAGAAGACGCTCGATCACTGGTACGGTCTCACCGCTGACACGATGCCCGGATATCTTTGCGCCGATGCGATCGAGGCGCTTGCCGACGATCTCAATACGCCGAAGGCGCTTGCGGCCTTGCACGAACTGCGCGGCGAGGCGGCCAAAGGGGCCAGACCTGCGGCCGCGTGTTTGAAAGCAAGCGCACGGCTGATCGGTCTGCTGCAGCAAACGCCGGCACAATGGTCGGCCTTCCGTCCCGCTTCGCTCGCGGTCGACGAAAGCAAGGTTGTCGGTTTGATCGAGGCCCGCAATGCCGCGCGCAGGGTAAAGAACTTCAAGGAGTCCGATCGCATCCGTGACGAGCTCGCCAAAATGGGCGTCGTGCTGAAGGACACCAAGGATGGCACCACCTGGGAGATCGCACGATGAGCGCCCGCGCCAATCCAAAGCTTGCCATGCGGCCGATGCTGCCGACCGACGTGCCGTTCCTTGCCGAAATCTTTCGCTCGAGCATCGAGGAATTGACGTCGGAGGATTATAGCGAGGCGCAGCGGGAAGCCTGGGTAGCGACCGCCGACGACGAGGAGGCGTTCGGCCGGAAGCTTGCCGGCGAATTGACGCTGGTCGCGACGTTCGATGGCGCGGCGGTCGGCTTCGCGGCACTCGCCGACAATCGCCACATTGACATGCTCTATGTGCACCCGGCGGCGGCCGGGCAGGGCGCCGGCGCGATGCTCGTTGACGCGCTGGAGAAGCTTGCTGCCGCGCGCGGCACGAAACAGCTCTCGGTCGACGCCAGCGACAATGCGCGTAGCTTTTTCGAAAAGCGCGGCTTCAAGGCGCAACAACGCAATACGATTGCGCTGGGCGATGAATGGCTCGCCAATACGACCATGAGCAAGACGCTTGCCGCAGCGCCGGGCGGCAAACGCGACGGGGGTGGGTCATGAAAGGTCCGGAAACGCCGTTCCCGCGGCATTGGCTGTATTATCTGATCCTCAAATATGCGGTGATCGTGGCCGCCGTCGCCGTGACCTTCTACACCGTCTATCGGCTCTATCACGGTTGAGATCATGGCGCTCGTTAACAGCGAAAAATCGCGGCTCTACTTGTTCGATACCACGCTGCGCGACGGCGCGCAGACCAACGGCGTCGATTTCACGCTGGCCGACAAGCTCGCCATCGCTCGCATGCTTGACGAGCTCGGCCTCGATTACGTCGAGGGCGGCTATCCGGGGGCCAATCCTATCGACACGAATTTTTTTTCCGAGCGGCGGCCGATGCGGGCAAAGCTCACCGCCTTCGGCATGACGCGGCGGCCCGGCCGCTCGGCGTCCAACGATCCGGGCCTGGTTGCGCTGCTTGACGCGCAGGCCGATGCGATCTGCTTCGTGGCAAAGTCCTGGGACTATCACGTGCGCGTGGCGCTCGAGACCACGGAGGACGAAAATCTCGCGTCGATCCGCGACAGTGTACGCGCCGCCAAAGCCAGGGGCCGCGAAGTGCTGCTCGACTGTGAGCATTTTTTCGACGGCTACAAGGCCAAGCCCGCCTATGCGCTCGCCTGCGCCAGGGCTGCATACGAGGAGGGCGCGCGCTGGGTCGTCTTATGCGATACCAATGGCGGCACGCTGCCGCACGAGATCGAGCGCATTGTCGGCGAAGTCTGCGCGAAAATTCCGGGCGACCACGTTGGCATTCATGCGCATAACGACACCGAGCAGGCGGTGGCGAACTCGTTTGCGGCGGTGCGCGCCGGCGCGCGGCAGATTCAGGGCACGCTCAACGGGCTCGGCGAGCGCTGCGGCAATGCCAATCTGGTCTCGATCATTCCGACGTTGAAGTTGAAAAAGGAATATGCCGAACGGTTCGCGATCGGCGTCACGGATGCGGCGCTGGCGCGGCTGTCGCGCGTCTCGCACGCGCTCGACGAGCTGCTCAATCGCTCCCCGGATCGCCACGCGCCCTATGTCGGCGAGAGCGCCTTTGCCACCAAAGCCGGCATTCACGCGTCCGCTATCGTGAAGGAGCCGGCGACTTACGAGCATGTCGCGCCGGAACGCGTCGGCAACAAGCGAAAGCTTCTCGTCTCGGATCAGTCCGGCCGCTCCAATGTCTTGGCCGAGCTGGAGCGCATCGGCCTTGCGATCGACAAGGACGATCCGCGCGTGACGCGGCTTCTGGAAGAGGTCAAGGAGCGCGAAGCGATCGGCTATGCCTACGAGGCCGCTGATGCTTCGTTCGATCTGCTCGCCCGCCGTATGCTCGGTCAGGTGCCGCATTATTTCGACGTCGAGAAATTCGACGTCAATGTCGAGCAGCGCCGGAACGGCAGGGGCGAGCCGGTCACGGTCAGTCAAGCGGTCGTGAAAATCAAAGTCGGCGAGGAGGAGTTGATCTCGGTCGCGGAAGGCATCGGCCCGGTCAACGCGCTTGATCTCGCGCTGCGCAAGGATCTCGGCAGATACCAGAGCTACATCACCGGGCTAACGCTCACCGATTATCGCGTGCGCATTCTCAATGGGGGCACGCAAGCCGTCACCCGCGTGCTGATCGAAAGCACCGACGAGACCGGCGATCACTGGACCACGGTCGGTGTCTCCGCCAACATCATCGATGCATCGTTCCAGGCGCTGATGGACTCGATCGTCTACAAGCTCCTGAAATCGGGCGCGCCGGCGTGAGATGGGCCCCCTGGTGGGGAGGGTGGGGCTCGCGAGGTGAGGTGAATGCGTCGCCATTTTCATCCAGCTTCTCTCCGCACAAGAAGGAAGGGAAAAGAGGGGCAATCATGATCGACCACGTCTCTATCGCGGTGCGTGATCTGAAAAAGGCCGAAGCGTTCTACGCCGCGCTGCTCGCGCCGCTCGGCATGACGAAGCTGCGTGAATGGCCCGGTGCCGCGATCGGCTACGGCAAGAAATACCCGGATTTCTGGATCAACTTGCGTCACGCCATGGATCGCGTCGCCGACGATTCCGGGGTGCACATCTGCCTGCGCGCCGCCGATACCGCTGCCGTCGATGCCTTCCACGCGGCGGCGCTGCAAGCCGGCGGCGCATCCGACGGCGCGCCGGGGCGCCGCACCAAATATCACGACAATTATTACGCGGCTTTCATCCGCGATCCCGACGGCAATCGCATCGAAGCCGTGACGTTTGCTCAGGGTAAGTGAATTGGTCTTTGCCGAGCGCGCTGGCGTTAGCGCGCGAGCACGGAGTCCATCCTCCCTGCACTGGATCTGTCGATGCCGGACTTGACGCGTCGCGCCAATCCGAAAACGACGGCAATCGACTCACAGCCGTTCGGCCGGCAACGCCATTGTCTTCTCCGCCTCGGCAACGCGCCGCGCCGCTTCCTGAAGTTTTGGCAAAATGTCCTCGACCTTCTCGGCCATCAGCAGATCGGCATTGAGACCGCCATAGATGAAGCCGAGCTTGTCCATGTGGTCGAGAAGCTCGCGCAATGGTTCCCAGAAGTCGTTGATATTGGCGACCAGAATCGGCTTCTTGTGGTGGCCAAGCTGGACCCAGGTCAACTGCTCGACCAGCTCCTCCAAAGTGCCGATCCCACCGGGGAGGGCGACGAACGCGTCGGCTTCGTCGAACATCTTGCGCTTGCGCTCATGCATATCGCGCGTCACGATGAGCTCCTCACGCAGCGTCTGCGGCCGCTCCCTGCGGAACAGGAATTCCGGAATGATCCCGGTGGCCTGGCCGCCATGCTCGAGCACGGCACGCGCCAGCGCGCCCATCATGCCGACGGAGCCGCCGCCATAGACGAGCCGGACCCGATTTTCGGCGAGGATTTTGCCGAAAGCCTGGGCTGCTTTGACAAAGGCCGGATCGGTGCCCGCGCTCGATCCGCAATAAACGCACACAGCATTGATTTTGCTCATGGAGTATCACTCGTTCGACGCTAGATGTGGCGCCGATTTGCGCGCGCCGCAAGCAATTTGGCGCGCAACCGCGCCGGCCAAGAGGGCGCCAAGGGCGAGCCAGGCGCCGGTGCAGAGCGGCTCCAGATCTTCTATATGATGGGAAACCAACTGATGTTTCCTGGAGAGACGGGAACTTGCGGCCGCGCCCGATGACGCGGCGAGGGGCAAAAAGACCTGCAATGAGCGACATTCAACGATTCGCGGGCGAGCGCCAGGTCAATGCCGACAGCGGTGCCTTGCTGGCGACACTGGTGCGCCTGTGGCCTTACATCTGGCCGACTGATCGGCGTGACCTCAAGGCGCGTGTCGTCTTCGCCACCGTGCTCCTGTTTCTCGCCAAAGCCGCCACCATGGCGGTGCCCTTCACCTTCAAATGGGCGACCGATGCGCTGGCCGGCCGCGGCACCGCTCCGCTGGCATCAGGCAACTGGCTGCTCTGGGCGTTCGCCGCGCCGGTCGTGCTGACGCTCGCCTATGGCGGCACGCGCATCGTCATGGCGCTATTGACGCAGTGGCGCGATGGCATTTTCGCCAAGGTGGCGATGAATGCGGTGCGTCGGCTGGCGATGCTCACCTTCGAGCACATGCATCTGCTCTCGCTGCGCTTTCATCTCGAGCGCAAGACAGGGGGCCTCACCCGCGTGCTCGAACGCGGCCGCAACGCCATCGAAACCATCGTGCGCATGATCCTGCTGCAGCTTGCGCCCACGATCGTCGAGCTTTTGATGATCGTGGCCGTGCTGCTGTGGCATTTCGACTGGCGCTATGTCGCCGTGATTGGCCTCACTGTTATCGTTTATATGCTGTTCACCTATTACGCGACCGAGTGGCGCATCAATATCCGTCGTAAGATGAACGAGAGCGACAGCGACGCCAATGCCAAGGCGATCGACTCGCTGCTCAATTACGAGACCGTCAAATATTTTTCCGCCGAGACGCGCGAAGCCAAGCGCTACGATCGTTCGATGGCGCGCTACGAGGACGCAAGCGTCAAAGCCTATACGTCGCTTGCCGTGCTCAATGCCGGGCAGGCGGTGATCTTCACGGCCGGTCTTGCGGCGACCATGGTGCTCTGCGCTTACGGCATCGAGCAGCATGCCAATACGGTCGGTGACTTCGTCATGATCAATGCCATGATGATCCAGCTCTATGTGCCGCTGAATTTCATGGGCATGGTCTATCGCGAGATCAAACAGGCGCTGATCGATATCGAGATCATGTTCTCGATCCTGGCCAAGGAGCCCGAGATCAAGGACAAGCCCGGTGCGCCGCCGCTGCGCGTGCTGGCCGGCAACATCCGCTTCGAGAATGTCTCATTCGCCTATGAACCGGCGCGGCCGATCCTCAGAAACTTGAGTTTCGAAGTGAAGGCCGGACACACCGTGGCCATTGTCGGGCCGTCCGGCGCCGGCAAGTCGACGATTTCACGACTGCTGTTTCGCTTCTATGACGTGTCCGGCGGCCGCATCCTGATCGATGGGCAGGACATCCGCGATGTAACACAGGCGTCACTGCGCGCCGCCATCGGCATGGTGCCGCAGGACACCGTTCTGTTCAATGATACGATCCGTTACAACATCCGCTACGGTCGCTGCGACGCGAGCGATGCGGAGGTGGAAGAGGCCGCGCGCCAGGCGCAGATCGACGCCTTCATCCGCCGTTCACCCAAAGGCTATGATACCGAGGTTGGCGAGCGCGGCCTCAAATTGTCCGGCGGCGAAAAGCAACGGGTTGCCATAGCGCGCACTATTCTCAAGGGGCCGCCGATCCTGCTGCTCGACGAAGCAACCTCGGCGCTGGACAGTCACACCGAAAAGGATATTCAGGACGAGCTTGACCGGGTCGCGAAGAACCGCACCACGCTGGTCATTGCGCACCGGCTGTCGACCATCGTCGATGCCGACGAGATTTTGGTGCTTGACCATGGCGCAATTGTCGAGCGCGGCACGCATCGCGATCTGCTCGGCTACGGCGGCCTCTACGCCAGCATGTGGAACCGTCAGCGTGAAGCGCAGTTGGCGCGCGAGATTCTCGCGGAGGCGGAGAAGGAGGGAACCGGTTCGCCCGCGGGGCCAGATCAGCCCAAACACGACGATTCGGCGAAAGAACTCTTGCCGGCTATCGATGCAGCAGAGTAAAGCGAGCGTGTTTCCGTCATCCTGAGGTGCGGGCGCGGCGAGCGTGGAAGGAGGAACGGCCCCGATGCGTCGACCGGCACCCCGGCCGGCGCTCCACGCCGAGCACGCAGGACGGGTTAAGTAGGCCGGCAAATCTCCATATCGCTAAAGGTCGCATGTCCGCCATCGACTCGATCCGCAAGCAGCTCGTACCGATCCACCCCGAGGGCTATTCCTTTGTGGGCGGCTTTGCGGCTGCCAGCATTGTCCTGTTCTGGCTGTGGGCGCCGCTCGGCTGGATCGCGACCGTGCTGACGCTGTGGTGCGCCTATTTCTTCCGCGATCCGGCGCGCGTGACGCCCGTGCGCGAGGGCATCGTGGTGGCGCCGGCCGACGGCCGCGTCAGCCAGATCGTCAATGTTGCGCCGCCAAAGGAGCTCGATCTTGGCGATCGCCCGCTGCTGCGCATTTCCATTTTCATGAGCGTGTTCGACTGCCATGTGAATCGCAGTCCGGTCGCCGGCCGCATCGAACGCATCGTCTATCGCCCAGGGAAATTCGTCAGCGCCGATCTCGACAAAGCGAGCGAAGACAATGAGCGGAATGCCTTTGTCATCGCCATGAGCAATGGCCAGCGCATCGGCGTCATTCAGATCGCCGGACTTGTGGCACGCCGTATCGTAAGCTTTGCGCGTGAGCGCGAGATCGTCGGCGCCGGCCAGCGCATCGGCATGATCCGCTTCGGCTCCCGTGTCGACGTCTATCTCCCCGACGGCACCCGCGCGCTCGCTGCGGAGGGCCAGACCGCGATCGCCGGCGAGACCATCATCGCCGATCTTGCCGCGGGCGATCCGGGACGCACGTTCAGGGTGGCGTGATTGCCATCATTCCGGGGTGCCGCGAAAGCCGTGAGCCAGCGATCCACGATCGCGGCGCATGCAGAACCCCTGCGCGGCCTCAACCATGAAAGGCGAGAACAGCGAGCATGGATTTCGGGCTCGCCGGCGCTCGGCCCGGCAATGATAGCCCGCCGCGTGGCGAGCTCGCCAAAAGCGCGCTATATTTGCATGCGAGCGGAGGTAACGGCAGTGGCCATTAACCCGTCCATCTTTCGCGACCCGCGGCGGCGCCGGTTCCGGCGCATTCCGGTGCGCACGCTGGCGCCTAACATGGTGACGCTGCTTGCCATGTGCGCCGGACTGACGGCGATCCGGATGGCGTTCGAGGGCCGCTTTGTCCTCGCGGTCGCCGGCGTGGTCTTTGCGGCCATCCTCGACGGTATCGACGGCCGGCTGGCGCGTCTCTTGAAAGGCACCTCGCGCTTCGGCGCCGAGCTCGACAGCCTCTCCGACTTCGTCAATTTCGGCGTGGCGCCGGCGCTGATCCTTTATTTCTGGGGCCTGCACGATCTAAAATCTGCCGGCTGGATCGCCGCCATGGTGTTCGCGATTTGCGGCAGTCTGCGGCTCGCCCGCTTCAATGTGATGATCGACGATCCGGATCGGCCGGCCTGGACGGCGAATTTCTTTGTCGGCATGCCGGCGCCGGCCGGCGCCATCACCGTGCTGCTGCCGATCTATCTCGCTTTTCTCGGCCTGCCGCGCGCGGCCTTTCTGACCTGGGCGACGCTCGCCTATACGCTCGTGGTCGCCTCGCTGATGGTGTCGCGGCTTCCGGTCTTTTCCGGCAAGCGCGTCGGCACTCGCGTGCCGCCGGAAATGGTCGGCCCGCTCATCGTATTCTTGATTCTGTGCGTTGCGCTTTTGATCGCCTATCCGTGGATCGTGCTGACGACGGGCACGGTGGCCTATCTCGTCAGTCTGCCGTTTGGGTATCTGTCCTATCGCAATCACGAACGGCGCTCAGCCGAGGCCAGAGCGGAAGCCAAGATCGGGGGCAAGACCGAGGTCAAGGCCGAAGCGGGATCGTCTGCCGCCGGCGGCGTGGTCGTGAATATGATCAGGCCCGATGATGAAGCTGATCGCCCGTCACGGTTGAATTGAAATTTTTCGTCCAGTCGCTGCGCGGATCTGCTGCGAGGATATTATGCGAGTTAGGCGGCGCACATTCCTCGCGACCTGCGTTGCTTCGCTCGCCGCGCCGGCAGTGCTGCGGCTGGCCCGCGCCGATGCGCCGCCGGTCGTTCTCAAGCTGCATCACTTCATGTCGTCGGTATCGAGTGCCCATGACAAGTTTATCGTGCCGTGGGCGCGCAAGGTCGAAGCCGACTCGCAGGGACGTATCCGCATCGACATTTTTCCTTCGATGCAGCTCGGCGGCACGCCGGCGCGTCTGTTCGATCAGGTGCAGAATGGCGACGCCGAAATCGTCTTTGCCGCGCCGGCCCTCACGCCCGGCCGTTTTGCCAAGATCGAAATGTTCGATCTGCCGTTTGTCGTCTCGCGCCGCGCTTTGGTCGGCTCCAAGGCGCTGCAGGATTTCGCAACGATCAATCTGAAAGACGAATTCCGCGATGTCCATCCCATTTGCTTTTCCTGCAGCGATCGCGGCGTTCTGCATGCCAGCCGGCCGATCCGCACCGTCGAGGATGTCAGGGGCGCCAAACTGCATGTGCAAACGCGCTTTGCCGCCGAGGCGATGCGCGTGCTCGGCGGACAGCCGGTACCGATGCCGCCGGGGCAATTGCCGCCGGCGATCACGCAACATGTGGTCGACGGCTGCCTTGATCCCTGGCATATGGTGCCCGGGCTGCGGCTCAACGATCTTTTGAAGTCGCATACCGAGTTCTCCGAGTTATCGCCGAGCAGCACAAGCTTCGTGCTGGCCATGAACAGCGCGGCCTATGGCCGCTTGCCGCGCGATCTGAAAGTGGTGATCGACAGCAATTCCGGCCAGGGCGCAGCCAGCCTGGCCGGCGCGATGTGGGACCTCGAAGCCGCAAGCGTCGCCGACTCGGTCGTGCAGGGCGGCGATTCCATTATCACGCTGCTGCCGGAAGCCGTCGCGCATTGGCGCAAGGCGACCGAGCCGGTGGTCGAGCAGTGGCTGAAGGAGATGAAAGCGCAGAAAATCGACGGCGCCAAATTGCTCGCTGGCGCGCGCGCTTTGCTTGCAAAATATGCCGGCGAGCCGGAGCCGCAGCCGGCACTGACTGTGCGGCCCGCGCCATCGCAGCAGCAGGCAACCGTGCAGTCGCAACCTGCCGTCTCGCCGCCATCGCCCGCCCCAGCTGCCGCGCCGCCCGCGTCCGTAGCCAAGCCCCTCGCTCCGCCGCCGTTGCAGCCTTCGCCCCCGCATCTTGCGCCGCCGGCGCCGTCAGCACCCGCGCCCGCATCCGTCGCGAAACCTGCTCCGCCGGTCGCAGCTATTGCGCCGACCACGCCCGCACCGCATGTCGCGGCGCCGTCCGCGCCCGTACCTGCGCCGCTGCCGGCGCCGGCACCCGCGCCGACAACGGTGGCACCTGCGGCGAAATCCGCGATTGCGCCCACCCTTGCGCCGGCGACCGCGCCCGCGCCGCCGAGTGTTGCCGCCGCCCCGCCGCCGCCCCCCGCGCCGGCGCCAAAACCCGTTCCCAAGACGCTCGATATTCCGCTTTAGGGCGATGCCGATGTCGGGCACCGGGCACGCGCCTCGCGCGAACCCTTTGCCGCCTCGCACTAACGCCGACCTGACAGGCTAAAGCTTCAGCGGATGACCCGGCATCAGGTCGTACGGATGCGCCCAGCCCGGCAATGCCTTCATCCGATTGAGCCAGCTGCCAATATTCTTGTGCTCGGCGGCGATATCGAAGCCGAATTCCTCGGCCGGATAGTACAGATAGCCGCAGAACGAAATATCCGCGATGGTCGGCCGGTCGCCGAGGACAAAGGGAGCCTTGCCGAGCCTTTTGTCGAGAATGGCGAGATTGCCGTCGATGCGCCCCTTCAAAAACGCGAGCACGGTAGGATCGCCGGCCGGACGCACAAAATTTTTCAGAAAGCGAAACGGGCCAAGGAAGCCGTTGACCTTCTGATTGTCAAAAATGATCCAGCGCAGCGCTTCGAGCTCTTCATCTTCGCCTTGCGGCTTGAACTTGCCGCTGCGCTTGGCGAGATAGGTCAGGATCACGCCGGACTGGCTGAGCATCCTGCCGCCGTGCGCTAGCACCGGCACTTCGCCCATTTCATTGATTTCGGCGCGATAATGCGGCGTGCGCGTCTCGCCGCCTTTGAAAAAATCGACAAAGATCGGCTTCCAGTCGGCGCCGATCAGATTGAGCATCAGCGCCGCGCGATAGGCGTTGCCCGATTGCGCGAAGCAATAGAGTTGGTATTCCGGCATAGGAGATTTCCCCCTTTTATTCCACCTGAACGACCTTCAAACGCTGCGCTGCTCGGCGCCACATGGTCATTATTGCATGTCTGCCTCGGTCGGGCTCTCATATGCGCGAGCGAAAGAAGATCATCTACCGCGTCAGCGAAACCGCTCCGCCGCCAGCGATCGGCTGTCCTTCGAAATGCCCGTTGGCGAATGACAACTCGACCAGCACTTCGCCCTTATGGTTGCGGATGATCAGATTGTTATGCTCGTAAGTCCATTTTCGGCTGGTGAAGAAATTGCCCGGGCAGCCGCCCGCCGGCGCGATCGATCCGTCTGCGGCGCCGGTCGAGCCGCCAAATGTCATCATGCAGGCGCCGCCGCCCGAGACCGAAAGCTTCCATTTGCCGGCGAGATCGACCGGGGGCGGGGAGGGCGCAGGCGGTGCCGGCGCGCTCGTCGGCTCCGGCTGTCCACCCGGCTGACCGGTGCTGGTACAGCCGCTCAGGCCGACCATGACCAGGACAAGCGCGGCACTGATGGCCGCCTGTGTGATGGCCGCCTGTGTCATGGCCGCCTGTGTCATGGCCGCCTGTTTTCCGGTACCCCAATAGCTGACCTGCTCCGAACCGATCATTCAAGCAAGCGCCGCCGCAACCCGTTGACCCATCTGCAATGCCACAACAAAGGCCAATTGCCACACTGCCGCAAGCCATTGTCGGAAGGTGAATCCAGGCTCTTGTGCAGGCAAGAGCGCCCCACTTGCGCCAACATTTCCGCTCGACAATAGCAGTCGGACCCGTTTAGCGGGAGGCATTCCATCATGACAAGGCTATCGACGAAAGGTCGTTCGCCGGCCTTTGCGACCGCGCTCGTTCTCGCTGCTTTCGCGCTTTCCGGCTTTGCGCGGGCGGACGGTAGCGACCCGTTATCCACTAGCGGCATCGGCGCACTGAGCAACAAGATCATCGGCGGTTCTCAAAGCAGCCAGAGCAGCACGCCGGCATCGCCGGTCGACGAGTTTTCGCAGCAGCTCGAGGACTTTCAGAAGACCGTTCCCGACCTGACCAAGAAGATCCAGGACAGCGCGTCGAGCATCGACAGCGTGACCAATATCGACCAGGCCCGCGCCGAGATCGATGATCTGCGTGGCGAAGTCTCGACGCTCCTGGGAGCGGTGTCGGACAACGGCCCGATCGCCCAGCTTGGCGCCAAGGCGCTCGCGCATATCCATGCGAAGCTGAAGGCGCTCGCGCAGGACGGCCGTTTCAAGCCCGAAGAGCGCCAATATCTGATCGAGCAGTGGCAGCGGCTCGATGCGCAGACCCAGAGCGCAACCAAGGAGCTCGAGGATGCGCGCTCGCAATTCGTCGGCCTGCTGCAGACGCTACAGTCCAATGAGGACTTCATCGCTGAACTGGTGGAGATCAGGCAGGCCGAAAAAGCGCTCGATGTCATTCGCGGGTTGACGCAGGATATCCGCAATGCCTCGACACAGCTCAACAGGCTGATCGGCAGCATCAAGCCGCCGGGAGCTTGATTGCGAGCCCGATCGGCGTTCGGCCCGGGAGCGCAAAAATGAAGCGCGGCGCAATGATCCAGCGCGCGGCCTATGTGCTGGCCAGCGCCGCCATTGTCGGTGCCGCGATTGTGGCCTGGCGGCCGTCGGGTGATGTCGGCTACGTCCAGCTCAACACCGTGCCGGTGACAACGGCCAGCCAGGCGCCGCTCTATCTCGACAAGGTGCGGCTCGCGCCGGTACGCAACGGCACGGCGCTCCTTCGCCAAAGCGTCGGCACGCTCACGCTGCGGGGCGAGGTGTTCGGCAACAACCTCGTGCCGCTCTGTCAGATCGAGGTGAAAAAGGATCGCATCACGACGGTGACAGTTTCGCTGCTTGAGCGCCCGCCACGCTGCGTCTGCCGACTCAATGCCGGCGGCGATACGGCCAACCGTCTGTGCGTGAGTTGAACCGTCATGCCGGAGGCGGCGCGCCGGCAAGGACCCGCAATTCGATTCCACAAACGGCACGAGGATGGAGTTCCGCGGAATCTGGTGGATCGCGAACAAGAAGATCGCCGAACGTCGGCCTTATCTTAAAGCGCCGCACCAAGTGCCGACTGCCGCCGTCACCGCATCGTCGGGATGACGAATTCCGCGCCTTCCTTGGTGCCGGACGGCCAGCGCGCGGTCACGGTCTTGGTCTTGGTGTAGAAGCGGATCGCATCCGGACCGTGCTGATTGAGGTCGCCGAAGCCCGAGCGCTTCCAGCCGCCGAACGTGTAATAGGACAGCGGCACGGGGATCGCGAAATTGACGCCAACCATCCCGACCTGGACGCGGCTCGTGAAATCGCGCGCGGTGTCGCCGTCGCGCGTGAAGATGGCGACGCCGTTGCCGTAGTCGTGTTCCGACGGCAGCCGCACCGCCTCCTCGTAATCCTTGGCGCGCACGACAGAGAGAACAGGGCCGAAAATCTCCTCCTTGTAGATTTTCATGTCGGGCTTCACCTCATCGAACAGACAGCCGCCGATGAAATTGCCGTTCTCAAAGCCCTGAAGCTTGAAATCGCGACCGTCGACGACAAGCTTGGCGCCTTCTTTGACGCCGGAATCGATATAGTCGCGCACCTTGTTGAGCAGTTCGCGCGTCACCAGCGGACCGTAATCGATTTGCGGGTCCGTCGCAGGTCCGATCTTGAGTCCTTCGACGCGCGGGATGAGCTTTTGCACCAGCGTGTCGGCCGTCTTCTTGCCGACCGGAACAGCGACCGACACCGCCATGCAGCGTTCGCCAGCCGAGCCGTAACCGGCGCCGATCAGCGCATCCACCGCCTGATCCATGTCGGCGTCCGGCATCACGATCATGTGGTTCTTGGCGCCGCCGAAGCATTGCACGCGTTTGCCGTGCGCGGTGCCGGTCGCATAGATGTATTCGGCGATCGCGGAGGAGCCAACAAAGCCGATCGCCTTGACGCGCGCATCGGTGAGCAGCGCATCGACCGCTTCCTTGTCACCGTTGACCACATTGAGGACGCCTTCGGGCAGGCCGGCCTTGATGAACAGCTCGGCGATCCGCATGGGCACCGAAGGATCGCGTTCCGACGGCTTTAGGATGAAAGTATTGCCGCAGGCGATGGCCGGCGCGCATTTCCAGAGCGGGATCATGGCCGGAAAATTGAACGGCGTGATGCCGGCGACGACGCCGAGCGGCTGGCGAAACGAATAGAGGTCGATGCCGGGACCGGCGCCTTCGCTGAACTCGCCCTTCATCAGATGCGGAATGCCGCAGGCGAACTCGACGACTTCGAGCCCGCGCTGAATGTCGCCTTTGGAGTCGGCAAAGGTCTTGCCGTGCTCGGACGACAGCAATCGTGCCAGGTCGTCGTATTCGTCCTGGATCAGTTCGAGGAACTTGAACATCACCCGGGCGCGGCGCTGCGGATTGACGGCGGCCCAGGCCGGAAACGCGGCCTGCGCATTGGCGATGGCCTTTTCGACCTCGGCCTTGGACGCCAGCGCGACCTTGGCCTGCACTTCGCCGGTTGCCGGATTGAAGACGTCGCCGAAGCGCCCGGATGCCCCTTTCACCTCCTTGCCGCCGATGAAATGGCCGATCTCGCGCATGGACTTATCTCCCTGAATATTGATTAGGCGGCCACCGAGCCGATCGGGTCTGGCCGTTAAAGAGAGCCTATTGTGACGCGTTTTGCCGCCATGTCACGGGGCGGGAAAGTCGCGGCGGTGACAAGGGTGGGCCAGCGGACGCGGGTAAGCGCCCCGCCGGGATTCGTTAGGCATTCCGCCCGCCGTAACCGCCAGAGTTCCACCGGTAACCGTCCCTTAAGCGCGTGACCGTACCTATAGGCCATTGCGCAGGTTCTTGGGCGTCCGGGCGTAGCAGCGCCCGCCGTCGCGGGTTGGGTGCGGTTTCATGGATATTGCAACGGGCCTGGGCCTGCTCGCCGGGGCAACCGTAGTCGTCACCTTGATGCTCATGGGTGGCGGGCTCGGCATGTTCGTGAGCGACCACGCCATCATCATCATCTTTGGCGGCTCGTTCGCGGCGACGTTAATCCGCTTCCCGCTGTCATCGATCTTTCACGGCCTGCCGCTCGGCGCCAAATTCGTATTCTCGATGCGCCGTATCACCCAGCGCGAACTGGTCGATGAGATCGCAGGGCTCGCCGAGATTGCACGCAAGCAGGGCCCGATCGGCCTGGAAAAGGTCGAGATCGAGGATCCGTTTCTCGCAAAGGGCATTCGTTTCGTGGCCGACGGCTACGATGCCGAATTCATCCGCGACAATCTCGAGCGCGACCGCGACAATTTTCTGAGCCATCTGGACGAAGGCCAAAAGATCTATCGCGCAGTCGGCGACTGCGCGCCGGCCTTCGGCATGATCGGCACGCTGATCGGCATGGTGCAGATGTTCGCCAACATGACCGATCCCTCGAAGCTTGGTCCGTTCATGGCCACCGCGCTGCTCGCGACGCTTTACGGCGCTGTCGTCGCCAACATCATCTGCCTGCCAATCGCCGATAAGCTCCACCTGAAATTGGCCGACGAAGAGATCAACCGCACGCTGATCATCGACGGTGTTCTCATGATCCGAGAATCAAAGAGCCCGACGCTCGTGCGCGAAATGCTGATCGCCTATCTGCCGGAGAAGCACCGCGATCCCGAGCCCGAGCCGGTCCCCGCATAATGAGCCAGAGCCAGCGAGGCTAAGCGATGGCGCGCCACAAGGAAGCGCATAAGGGCGGTCATGGCTGGTTCGTCACTTTCGCCGACCTGATGGGACTGCTCGTCAGCTTCTTCGTCATGCTGGTGGCGTTCTCCAACCAGGACCAGCAGAAGCTGCAGATCGTTGCCGGCTCGATGCGGGACGCCTTCGGCGTGCAAACCAATGTGCGCTATTCCGGCATTATCGAAGTCGACGGCCTGCCGACCCGGCCCAAGCTCAAGAACGCCGCGCATATCCAGCCTGAAGACGCCTCCGCCACGCCAACGCCCGATCAGAACAATCGCAATCAGCAATATGGCGGCAAATTCGAGCAGGATCAGGCCTTCGCGCTGGCCTCAGCCTCGCTGCGTCAGGCCCTGCAGGACATGCCGGAGCTTGCGGAGGCCAGCAAGCACATCATGGTCGAGGAAACCAAGGAGGGGCTCGACATCGACATTGTCGACCAGGAGGGCCGATCGATGTTTCCGGAAGGCTCCAAGGAGCCTTATGAGCGCACGCGGCGGATCATCGAGAAGATCGCCATCCCGCTGAAGGCGCTGCCGTATCGAATCTCAATCACTGGTCACACCTCGGCCTCGCAGACCCCGGCCTCTGCGGATTATGGGCCCTGGAACCTTTCCGCCGACCGGGCCAATGCGGTGCGCCAGATCCTGGAAGAGCAGGGTCTGCCTGCGACAAATATCTACCAGGTGGCCGGCAAGGCCGACACCGATCCACTGTTCCCGGACGATCCCTATATTGCCGCCAATCGCCGCGTGACCATCACCTTGATGCGCGAAGCGCCGCCGGTGCCGCCGAACCTGAAGCCCTGACGGCGGGTTCCGATGCGCAGCCAATAGGATCAATGAAGGGGCCCGCGGTGCCTTGCCGCAGGCGGGCCTCGGACTGAAAACCTAAGTATTTGATCCAGAGAAGGAAATTATAGCGCTCCGCGGCGAGCGGCGCCAGCGCGGCCCGCCGGCAGCCGGTTGGCCGCTTCTGAGCAGGGCGCAGACGTGAGGCGCCGCGTTGTCACGATGTTACTCATGACTCCGGATCGCGAAGGGTGTATAGGCGCGGCCCTGCATCGTCCTTCAGATGCCCGACCAGGAGCAGGCACGGGCCTGTTTCATAATTCATGACAGACAGGGTAAGCGCCCCGGCCGGGAGCGACGTGCCGGTAAACGGCAGCGCTGAGCCGCGTTCGCGTGCTGGATTCCTGGCGCTCACGCTCGGCAGTATCGGTGTCGTCTATGGCGACATCGGCACGAGCCCGCTCTATGCGCTGCGCGAAGCGGTGAGCGCCGCCACCGACGGGCAGCATGGCGCGATCGACCGCGGCACTGTTCTTGGTGTGGTGTCGCTCATCCTTTGGGCGCTACTGATCGTCGTCACTCTGAAATACGTCGTCATCCTGCTGCGCGCCGACAACAACGGCGAGGGCGGTACGCTGACCTTGATGGCCTTGGCGTCGCGCGCGGTCAACCGGATCGGTCGCGCGGCTGCGATTGTCACGCTGCTTGGGATTATCAGCGCCGCCTTGTTCTACGGCGATGCAGTGATCACGCCGGCGCTGTCGGTTCTCTCTGCGGTCGAAGGCATCGACGTCGCCACTCCCGCCTTGCACGAATATGTGGTGCCGCTGACCGTCATTATTTTGCTTGCGTTGTTCGCGGCACAAGCATCGGGAACTGCGAAGGTGGCCGCCCTGTTCGGTCCGATCACGACTATCTGGTTCGTTTCCATCGCGCTGCCGGGCATTGGATGGATTGCGTCCGATCCGGGCATTCTGTGGGCGCTCAATCCGCTGCATGGCCTGTCCTTCCTCGCCCATCACGGCATGATCGGGCTTTATACGCTCGGTGCAGTGTTTCTCGCCGTCACCGGTGCGGAAGCGCTTTATGCCGATCTCGGTCATTTCGGACGCGGCCCGATCCAGTTCGCTTGGCTTGGACTGGTGCTGCCCTCGCTGGCGGTGAATTACTTGGGTCAGGGCGCTCTGGTTTTCGCGCAGCCCAAGGCGCTCGAAAATCCGTTTTATCTCCTTTATCCCGACTGGGCGCTCATTCCGATGGTGGTCCTGGCGACGGCGGCGACCGTAATCGCGAGCCAAGCCGTCATCACCGGCGCCTATTCGCTGACCAGCCAGGCGATCCAGCTCGGACTTTTGCCGCGGTTCGAGATTCGCCACACCTCGGCGCAACAGGCCGGCCAGATTTTTATGCCGCGCGTCAACAAGCTCTTGCTGATTGGCGTGCTGCTTCTGGTCGCTCTGTTCCGCTCGTCGAGCGCGCTGGCCTCAGCCTATGGCATAGCCGTAACCGGTACCATGGTCGTCACCGCCATGATGGCCTTCATCGTCATCTGGCGCATGTGGCGCTGGTCGCCGGTTGCAGCGGCGGCGCTGATCGCGCCGTTCCTTCTGATCGACCTCACCTTCCTGTCGGCGAACATGCTCAAAGTCGTACAGGGCGGCTGGGTGCCGCTTGCGCTCGGCGGGCTGGTGATGCTGGTGATGTATACGTGGCGGCGCGGCACGCGCATTCTGTTCGCCAAGACGCGCCGGCTTGAGACGCCACTCGATGATCTGGTCCGCATTCTCGAGAAGAAGCCGCCGCAGCGCGTGCCCGGTACTGCCGTGTTCCTCACCAGCGATCCGAAAAGCGCGCCGACCGCGCTGTTGCACAGCCTCAAGCACTATAAGGTGCTGCACGAAAAGAACGTGATCCTGTCCGTCGAGACCACGCACACCCCGCGCGTCGGGCCGGACAAGCGGGTGCGCATCGAGCCGGTCGGCTCGACCTTCATGCGCGTCCTCCTGCGCTTCGGCTATATGGAAACGCCGAACATTCCGCGCGCCCTTGCGATCGCGCGCAAGCTTGGCTGGCATTTCGACATCATGTCGACGTCCTTCTTCCTGTCGCGCCGCACGCTGCGGCCGGCGCCGCGCCCGGGAATGCCGCTGTGGCAGGACCGGTTGTTCATCACTTTGGCACGCTCCGCCAATGACGCGACCGACTATTTCCAGATACCGACGGATCGCGTCGTCGAGGTCGGCACGCAAGTGACGATCTGAGGGAGCTTGAATTCGCCCGGCTGGGCGGCGGCATGGAGAGCAGATGCTTCGGACATCCGTATTAGTTCAGGGTCAAAGCTCATGAAATGACAGACCAACGCAGACTTCGAGGATCGACTGATCGCGCTGGCTGCGGCCAGAACCGGCCGTCGTGATTGAGGGCGCTAAGCGGCCAGCGGCTGTCATTTATGGGTTGTGACCCTCGCTCGACTTGTTCGGGAGGCAAGCGCTTCGCGAACCCATTGCCAGCATTCAATGTCGTGTCCTAAATGAGTGAAGGAGTATCGCGATGTCGGAAAATCCCAGTGTCCGCGATCTGACGCCGCAAGAGGTCGCCGCCGGCCTGCGCGAGGGCCGCATGGTACTGGTCGATGTGCGCGAGCCGAACGAGACCGCGGTCGAACGCTTTCCCGACGCCGTCCTGGTGCCGCTGTCGGCGTTTGATCCGGCGGCCATTCCAGACCCGAAAGGGCGCGACGTGGTCTTCGCCTGCCGTTCCGGTCGCCGCTCGGTCACCGCCTCGCTTGCCGCGCAGGAACAGGGCTATGCCTACAGCTCGCATCTCGCCGGCGGCATCCTGGCCTGGAAGGCTGCGGGTTTGCCCACCGAGACATGAGTGCTATCGACAAATCGCCGCCCATTCTCGCGACAGCGGGAGTTCGGTCGTCGTCGCCGCGCGGATACTGGGCCCCCGCTATCGCGGGGACGAGCGGGCTGCTTGCGCTGCCTGTGCTTGCGATCGCGATAGTTTTCTTGTTTACGCCGCCTGCCGCCACAAAGGATCGGGTCGTCAATTACTATAATTGGTCGGACTATCAGGATCCGACCGTGCTGGACGATTTCACCAGACAGACCGGCATCAAAGTCCGCTTCGACACCTACGACTCCAATGATACGCTCGAGGCCAAGCTCTTGGCCGGCGGCTCCGGCTATGATGTCGTGGTGCCAAGCGCCTATTTTCTCGGCCGCCAGATCAATGCCGGAATTTTTCAGAAGCTCGACAAGTCGAAGCTGCCCAATCTGTCGGCGCTGTGGCCCGAGATCAGCAAGCGGCTGGCCTTCTACGATCCGGGCAATCAATATGCGGTCGATTACATGTGGGGCACCACCGGCATCGGCTATAACGTCAAGAAGGTGAAGCAAATCCTCGGTCCCGACGCGGTGATCGATTCCTGGGACTACGTGTTCGATCCGCAGAAAATCTCGAAATTCAAGGATTGCGGCATTCACCTGCTCGATTCATCCGATGACATCATGTCGGCGGGGCTGCATTATCTGCATCTCGATCCCAACACCGGCAATCCGGAAGACCTGGAGAAGGTCACCGATCTTCTCTTGAAGATCAGGCCCTATGTGCGCAAATTCCATTCCTCGGAGTATCTCAACGCGCTCGCCACCGGTGAGATCTGCTTCGTGGTCGGCTTCTCCGGCGACATTAAGCAGGCGCAGACGCGCGCCGCACAGGCCAAAGGCGGGGTCGAAATCGGCTATTCGATTCCGAAGGAGGGCGCGCAAGTGTGGTTCGACACGCTCGCCATTCCGCGCGATGCGCCCGACCCGCAGGAGGCGCTGGAGCTGATCAATTATCTGATCAAGCCGGAAGTTGCGGCGAAGAACACCAATTACATCTCTTACGCCAATGGCGACACGCCGACCGACTTCATCGACAAGGCTATTCGCGACGATCGCACTGTCTATCCGGACGCCGCCACGATGGCGAAGTTTTACACCATCGTCGCCCACGATGCGAAAACGCAGCGGCTGATCAATCGCCTGTGGACGAAGATCAAGACGGGGGAATAGCCCCGCCATTCCGGACTGCCGCGAAGCGGGAGTCCGCAATCCCGGCTTGCGGCGCTGGGACTGCGGATTCCGGCCTCCGCAGGAGGCCTGTCATTGGGCTGCGCGCTCCGCGCGGACCCGTTGGCTCGGCCCCGGAATGGCGGCGGGCCTGCGGACGCTGGTAAGCAACCGTACGAGCTGTTTTAATAGAGTCCACAGATGATCTTGGAGAGGCGGGGAGGGCCATGAATAAATCGAGCCGAGGGTCGACGCCATCACGACGCAGTCTCATCAAAGCCGCGGTCGCCGCAGCCGCTGGCATCGCCGCGCCCGCGATTCTGCGCGTCCGCTCCGCCTATGCCGCCTATCCCGACCGCCCGATCAAGTTCGTCGTCGCCAATACGCCGGGCGGGCCGTCGGACATCGTCGGCCGCATCGTCACCGCGGCGCTGCAGCAGTCGACCGGCAAGACCTTCGTCATCGAGAACCGCGGTGGTGCCGGAGGCAATATCGGGATGGAATATGTCGCCCATGCCGATCCGGACGGCTACACCATCCTGCTCGGCACCACGGCCTTTTCCGTCAATCCCGGGCTTTACAAGTCGCTGCCTTATGATCCGCTGAGAGACTTCGTGGCGGTGAGCGAACTCGGCGGCTCGCCCAACATCTTTCTGGTCAAGCCCGATTTGCCGGCCAAGACAATGAAGGATTTTGTCGCGCTGGCGCGTTCGCGCCCGGAAAAATTCAACGCCTCGGTGCCGCCGATTGGCACCACGCCGCAACTGCAGATGGCGCTCTTGAAGGTCAAGGAAAAGCTGCCGAACCTCGAGGAGGTCGTGTTCAAGGGCGGTGGCGATGCGGTCGCGGCGCTGCTCGCCGGCACGGTGCAAATCTGCTCCGGGTCGGTCGCGCCGTCGGTGGCGCATATTAAGGCGGGCGCGCTGCGCGGTCTTGCCGTCTGTTCCGAACAGCGCTGGCCCGATCTGCCGGACACGCCTACCATGATCGAATCCGGATATCCGGATTTCGTCTTCGCCACCGACGCGATGCTGCTGGCGCCGGCCCGGACGCCTGCTGAAAGCATCAAATGGCTCGAGACGGAGACGTTAAAGGTTCTCAATACGCCTGCGATGAAGGACAAGATGTTCCAGAACGGTTTTCTGGTCCGCGCCAAAGGGGCGGATGCGTGCTGGGCGCGCGTGACCAAAGAAATGGACACCTTCAGGCAAATCATTGATCAGGCAGGGATTGCGAAGCTGTAAGCCGCCATCACGGCGAGCAAAGCGACGCAATCCGGCCCCGAAAACGTCATTCCGGGGGCCCGGCAGGGCAAGGAGTCCGGAATCATAATCCCTGAGCTGGGATTATAGATTTCCGGCTCGTCGCTACGCGGCGGCCGGGAATGACGATTGCGGGAGGCATGGTGAAATTCAACCACTTGCACCGTCCAAGCGGTCTATTATTGCTCCGTTAATTTGTCTCTCTACGGCGTCAGGCGAGTGGCCGCGCGCAAGTCCGCCGGCCGATCGCAAGACATGACGCGCATAACGCAGGGGGCTCACATGACGCGGATGATTGTTCTGGCCGCAACAGGCTTCGGGCTGATGCTGCAGGCCGCCATGACCGACCCAATCATGGCCGATGAGATAAGGCACACCTCGTTCGCGACGCCGCTCATCGGCACCTGGGCGCAGAGCGCGGAGTTTTGCGCCAAGAACGACAAATCCAATTTTGCCATCTCGGCGGCCAATTACATCGGCCCCGACGGCGCCTGCGCCGTCGAGGTCATTGTCGAGACGGCGGGTTCGCACGGGACAAATTACTCGGTGCGCGGGCGCTGCAGCGCCAGCCCGCAGGACCGGCCGCATGTCGTCAATGTGATCATGCGGCCGGAAGGCGCCGATCAGATGTCGATCGGCAGGTCATTTGCGGATCTCAAGCCATATCAGCGCTGCCCGGCGAAGCCGTAGCCCCCGAATTGAAAATCGCCAGAGGGGGTGGGCAACCGCCAAGCGACCACGTCGACACGTGGTGCGTGAATGCATAAAAACACGCGGAATGATCCGCCGTCGCTACTCCGCCGCGACCGCCGGCACAAGGTCATTGACGCCGAGCGCGGTAAGCCGCTCGTCGATGCTCTTGATGATGTGCCGCGAATAGGGGCCGAGATGGTGGTACACCGCCGTCAGCAACAGCAGCGAACTCACCACCGACGGATTGTTCTTCACGCAATTGGTGAAAACCTTCCAGAACGCGTCGCGCTCCGGCAGCCCGCTCATGATCCGGTGCACCTTTTCCAGAGAGCTGAACGAAGCACGCAGATCGCCTTGCGGCAGCTTGTTCGGCCGGCCGGAACGGTCGAGCATCGACACCAGGCGATCGAGCCGTTTGGCATAGACGATCGGGTCGAAGACCCGTTCGAGGATGCTCTTGTAGTCCAGGAGAATGTCGCGCATCGGCCGCGCCGGATCGAAGTTGATGCCGTGCGTGCACTGGTCGCCCGGTGAGAATACGTCATGGTTGGGATGCAACCTGCCTTCCTTCTCCAGCCGCCGCGTCAGCTGCGTGCCGGGCAGCGCATAGAGCAGGCCGACGATGCAGAGCGGGATCGCGGCATCCGTGATCAGGTCGACCATGGCATCGGCCACCGATTCCTTTTCGCTGTCGAAGCCCAAGATGAATCCGGCATTCACGAACATGCCGTAGGAATAGATCTTGTGGATGCTCTCGGCGATATTGCGGCGGGTGTTCTGCTTCTTGCGCATCTGCCGCAGCGTTTCCGGGTCCGGGCTTTCGATGCCGACGAAGACGGCGAAGAAGTTCGCGTCCCGCATCAGTCCCATCAGCTCGGCATCGTCGGATAGGTTGATCGAGGCTTCGGTCGAAAACTCGAACGGATAGTCCTTTTCCTTCACCCATTTCGCGAGATGGGGAAGAAAAGCCTTCACCGCCTTCTTGTTGCCGATCAGATTGTCGTCGACGAAATCGACATGGCCGCGATAGCCGAGCTCATAGAGCCGGTCGAGCTCGGCCAGCATCTGCTCGTGCGTCTTGGCGCGCGGCGCGCGGCCGTAGAGCTCGATGATATCGCAGAATTCGCAGGTGAACGGGCAGCCGCGCGAATACTGCACGCCGATATAGAGATAGTGATCGAATTTCAGCAGATCGAAGCGCGGGATAGGCGTCTTGGTGACGTCGATGGCGAACTTCTCCGCGGTGAAGGTGCCGCGCCGCTCGCCCTTTTCCCAGGCGGCGATGAATTGGTCGATGACGCCTTCGGCTTCGCCCAGCACCCGGAAATCGGATTCGGCATAGATATGGGGACTCGACGTGGCGTCCGGCCCGCCGACCACGGTGAATTTGCCATGCTTATGGGCGAGTCGGATTATGTGCAGCGTGTCTTGCTGCTGTAGCAGCATGCCGCCGGTCATGACCATGTCGGCCCAGGCGACATCGTCCTCGGTCAGCTCTTCGGTGTTGCGATTGATGAGCCGAACGTCCCAGGTGTCCGGCAGCATCGCCGCCACCGTGATCAGCCCGAGCGGGGCTGCGGTGTAACGCGCGCCAAGAAGCTTGCAAACTTCCGAGTAGTTCCAGAAGGTCTCGCCGAAAAAAGCCGGGTAGACCATCAGGACCCGTGTCGCGGATCCGGCCATAACCCCCTCCCGCCAGCCCCCGTTGGCCAGCTCGCGAAGTCCCAGCAACCCGAGCCTACTTACCCGTTTTGGGCGTTTCAATCCAGCCGGGCGCGGAGGACATGAAGAACTAACCCAACCTGTGGCTGAATTGCGACACTCGAGCATTGTCCGCAAGAGTGGGTACCGGCTTTCCGCAACAGGTCGGACACGAGGGTTCTCGCCACGTCGTCCCCGCAAAACTGGGAACCCATGCTCCGGCGCAGGACCTCCTGTGACACGGACGACTTGGATTCCCCCTTTCGCGAAAACGACTTAACGGCGCGACCCGCGACCTTATCGCCAGCGGCGATGCAGCCAGAGCCATTGTTCCGGATGCTCGCGCACCCAGCCCTCGATCACATTGGTGATGGCCTGCATGGTGCCCCTTATGTCGACGCGGCCCTGCGCATCTCGGACCGGCTTCACTTCGTCGGACATTTCGCCCCAAAAACTGTTGCCGTCGGGCAGCCGCACCACGCGCGTGCCATAGATCGGTGCACCGGTCTGCCGCGCCAGCATCGCGATCAGCGGATTGGCTTTGCAGGTGCGGCCGAAAAAAGTGACATCGACGCCGCGCGTATAATGCTGATCGGCGAGCATGCCGATATGCACGCCGGATTCAACAAGCCGGGCCAGTCGCACCGGCGCGTCGAGCCCGGTCTGAACCAGTTCGCCCATCAGCGGCGTGCGCAGTTTTACGATCACCTCGGCCACTGCGTCGATATTCGGGCGCCGAAACAGCACGGCCGTGCGTACGCCGAGTGCCGTCGTGCCGACCGCGGGCAGTTCCCAATTGGCGAGATGAGCGGCAAAGACCAGCGTCGGCCTGCCGCTTTCCATCACTTTCACGTAGCGATCATGCGAGTCCTGCGCAAACGTGATGACATCCGGTTTTTGCGGGCCAAAACCGTCAACGCAAAAGTCGTCGAGATGGGCGAATTCGATGGCGATGCGGCCGAGATTATCCCACACTCCGCCGAGAATTTTTTCGATCTCGACGTCGGATTTTTCCGGAAAGGCCAAGCGCAATTGCTCGCGGCCGATCCGATGTTCCTTGAAGAGCGGGCCAATCCTGCGCATCAGCGCGCCGGCGAAATTAGCCATGCGCTTGCGGTCAGTGTGCTTGATCGCGTTGAGCAGGCCGACGGTCAGTGTGCCGACGATTTTGTCGACAAGCGGCTTGAAGCGCGAGCGCTTCATTAGACAACGAGTGAAATAAGGACGGTCGCGGGGTGCGTTCCGTCACCCTGAGGTGCGAGCGAAGCGAGCTTCAAAGGGCGGCGGCCGCCCAAGTCGCTGCCGGCGACCTGGTCATTGACGTTTTCGAAATCGGCATGCCGATTTTCATTCCGCCTCCATGAGCATCCTTCGAGCCCCGCGCTGCGCGCGGGCATCTCGGGATGGCGGATCGCAGTGAGGATCATGCCCTACGCCCGATGATCAGAACATGACGACGATCTTGCCGAACACCTGCCGGCTTTCCAGCCGGTTCAGCCCGCGCTCGAATTCTGACAGCGGCACCTCGGTGTCGATCACCGGCAGCAGGCCCGCGGCCATCTTGGCAAGGCTTTCGCGAATATTGCGGATCGAGCAGCCGAACGAGCCGAAGATGCGATACTGCTGCAGATAGAGCTGGAACAGGTTGAATTGAATCGACTGTCCGGTCGTAGAGCCGCAGGTCACCAGCCGCCCGCCGCGCTTGAGACAGAGCAGGGAGCCGTTGAACGTGTCGGGGCCGACATGCTCGAAGGCGACATCGACGCCCTTCTTGCCGGTCAGCTTGCGCACCACGCTTTCGAAGCGTTCGGTGCGATAGTTGATCACATGATCGGCGCCGAGCGCCTTCGCCTTTTCCGCCTTGGCATCGTCCCCGACCGTGGTGAACACGGTGGCGCCGATGGCCTTGGCCATCTTGATCGCGCTCGTGCCGATGCCGGAGCCGCCGGCCTGGACCAGAATGGTCTCGCCGGGTTCGAGCCTGGCATTGTCGAACAGCATGTGCTGAACCGTGCCGAACGCGACCGGCGCGCAGACCGCGTCGCGCATGCTCACATTGTCCGGGACCTTCACGACGAGGCGCGCCGGCATGTTGACGAAATCACGGGCAAAGCCGTCGATGTGAAAGCCCATGATGCTCGCGACATTCTCGCAGAGATTGTCGCGGCCTTCGCGGCAGGCTTTGCACTGGCCGCAGGTCAGCGCGCCATAGGCGACGACGCGGTCGCCGACCTTGGACATGGTGACATCCGGCCCTACAGCAGCGACTTCGCCCGCCGCCTCGACGCCGACGATCAGCGGCAGCTTGCGTTTGGCGAAGGCCATGCCGCGCCAGCCCCATACGTCGATATGGTTGAGGCCGATCGCCTTGATGCCGATTTGCACTTCACCGGGGCCCGGCGCAGGCGGCGCCGCGGTCTCGACGAGCTCGATCTTGCGGTCGGCGACCAGCGTGAGCGCGCGCATGGCCCTCGCCGGCGCGGTGCCAGTGCGCTGATCAACGGCGGGTGCTGCGATGGTTTGCTCAATACCCATAACGTAACTCGACCGAGAACATTGACAGCAGGGAGGCGGCGGATGACAGTCAATGACCGCAGAGAGCTGTCGATCGCAACGGCGACCCTGTTTCCGAACAAATCAGGGTGTCAAGGGTGAAAACCGCCTCTCGGCGCCGAAAGCGCCCTTGACGCCGTGATTTGCTCGAACGCATCTGCCGCCGTTGCGATCGACGGCATGGCGCGACCAGGCAATTCGTGGTGTTGACACGGCTCACGCCGGCTCCCGGGTCAGCACGAGCGAAATGTTCTGGCCGCCGAAGCCGAAGGAATTGGAGATCGCGCGCTTGATCTTCGCATCGCGCGCCTCGTTCGGCACGACATCCAGCGGGATCGCCGGGTCTGGCACGCGGTAGTTGATGGTCGGCGGAATGCGCTGATGCTCGAGCGTGAGCGCGGTGAACACCGCTTCCACTGCGCCGGCTGCGGTCAATGTGTGCCCGATCATCGACTTGTTCGAGGACATCGGAATTGAACGGATGCGATCACCGAATACGGTGGTGACGCCGAGGCATTCCATCTTGTCATTCTCCGGCGTCGAAGTGCCGTGCGCATTGATATAGTCGATGTCCTGCGGCCCGACGCCGGCATCCGCCAGCGCAATGCGCATGCAGGCGATCACCGGCTTGCCGTCCGGGCTCGACCGCGTGCGATGAAACGAATCGGATTTCTCGCCGCAACCTTCGACAATGCCCAGAATTTCTGCGCCGCGCGCGAGCGCATGATCATAGTCTTCGAGCACCAGCGCGGCCGCGCCTTCGGCGAGCACAAAGCCGTCGCGGTTCTTCGAGAATGGCTTTGACGCCTGCTCCGGCGGATCGTTCTGCGTCGACAGCGCCGAGAGCAGCGAGAAGCGTACCAGCGACTCCAGCGTCAACGAGCCGTCGGCGCCGACCGCAAGCACGGCCTCGCATTCGCCGCGACGGATCGCTTCGACGCCGAGCTGGATCGCAGTGCCGCCCGAGGCGCAGGCTGTGGTCAGCGAGATCGGCGAGCCTTGGGTGCCAAAACGCTCGGCCAGGTGCTCACCGATAATGCCGTATTTCAAGGTGTCGAGCACCGGCGCGAATTGCGGCTCGCGCGCCACTCGCACTAGATCGGGATAGGTCGGATCGTGGTCGGACCCGGTATGTGCCGCCAATTCGTTGCGATAATGCCACTCGATCTCAAGCGGCGGCAGCGCCAGGAACAGCGGGCCCGGGAAGTAGCCCTTCGAGCCGATGGCGGACTGGCCGATCGCTTCCTCGCAGGCGAGCGTCGCGATCTGTTCCGACAAATGCGCCGGCGGCATGTAGTCCTTGTAGACGTCGTCGACAGTGCCGGCGATGGTGGTGCGCAGGCTGTCGAGCGGAAAACGCGAAATGCGGCGGATGCCGGAAATGCCGGCCACTAGCTTGGCCCAATTGTCTTCTTTGCCGATGCCGAGCGAAGTGACCACGCCCATGCCGGTGATGGCGATGATCGGACGGCCGGCTTTGTCGCGATGCGCGCTTGCGGTGGGACGGGACGAAACGGCCATAACGTCCTCCTTCAATTCACGCGTTCGATCAGCGCGAGTCCTTCGCCGCGCCAATTCCCCACGCCGGTGACGACGACCTGCGACAGGCCGGGCGGCGTATCGCCGGCGTCGCCGCTTCCGGTCGGCGCGAACAGCTTGCCATGTTCGAGCACCGCGCAGCCAATGGCAAGGTTGGCGGTGAACTGGCTGTCGACGCCGTGCCCGATATACGAGCCGGTATTGCGCACCGGAAGCCCGATCTCCTTGAGCACAGTGAGCTCCGCCGCAGTCGCCGGCTCGAGGCCCGACGCGCCGGAAATCACGACCGCATGCGCAGGGTCGACGCGCGGCTTTAGCTTTTCCCACTGCCGGCGCAGGCTGGCCTCGGTGTCACCTTGCTTGCGTGCATTGCGGTCGGAATAGACCGGCGCGATGCGCGCGCGCGGCTTGGCGCCGCGCGCGAGCGCGTGGTCCTTGCTTTCCAGCACCAGGAAGCCGCCCATCGTACCGAAGGCGATGCCGCCATGCGGACCGCGGTCCCACACCGAGGCGAACTTGTCCTTCAGCGCCACGCGGCCGAGCTCGAAGGTGAGCAGCACGTCCCAGCGCGTGCCGTGATAGGCGCCGCCGACCAGCGTCAGGTCACTCTGGCCCGCGGCAATGCGGGCCTGCGCGACGCGCACCGCGTCGACGCCGGCCGACTCTTCGCCCATGAAGGTGCGCGACGAGCCGACCACGCCATGCACCAGCGAGATGTTGCCGGCAAGCAAGTTCGGCAGCTGCGCCAGGAACAGCGTGGGGCGCAGATCGTTCATCAGCCGTTCGTTGAGAAAGGCTTCGGGCGTATTGGTCTTGCGCAGCCCCGCCATGATCGCGGTATCGACCGCGATGTCGCGTTCACCGCCGCCGGCGGCGACGATCATGTCGGCGCGATCGAGAATTTCAGCGTTCCCGGCAATGCCGGCATCGGCGAGCGCAAGGCCGGCGGAATAGACGCCGACCCGCTGCCAGGTCTCCATCTGTCGCTGATCGCTCTTTTTCGGGATTTGCCTGTCGAAGCTCATCGCCGGCAGCTGATGCACGATGTAAGGCGCAAAGCTCGTGGCGTCGTAGGTGTGCGGGTCGCCCCGCATCAGCTGCTCCCACGCCGCATCCAATCCCTCGCCCAGACAGGTGAGGAGACCGATGCCGGTGATCCACACCTCCCGGCGTTCACTCACTTGGCGTACTCCCGTGCCGGGAAGTTGATGCGGTCGGCCCATTGCCACAGGCCGTCGCGCAGTTCTTTGCTCGGATAGGGCACGATGCGATAGGTCAGCGTAGCATCGCAGATCGGCGCGCCTTTGCTCCAGCCCTTGGCTTCACCGATCGCATAGCCCGAGCCTTCATGGATGACGCGGCCCTCGAATTCGAGCTCGTCGCCGGGAAACACGGCGTTGCGGATCTTGCCTTCCTTGACGCCGGCGAGCGCCGGCAATCCGGTGAACCCGGTGAGTGCGCTTACCAGCCAGCCGGTTGTCTGCGCCATGCATTCGATCAAAAGCACGCCGGGCATCAGCGGATAGCCCGGGAAGTGGCCGACGAAGACCGGCGACTCCATCGGCACTTTGCACACCGCGCGCGCCACGCGCGCGCCGACATCGACGGCAGTGAAGCGGTCGATCATCTGAAAATATTCAAGACGCATGAATGGCGCCTCAGGCGCCCTTGGCAGCGATCAATTCGTCGATCCGCTCGCACAAGTTCTTCAGCACGAAATACTGATCAGTGGTCGCCTTGCCGTCATTGACCTCCTGGGTCCATTGCTCCAGCGGCAGCTTGATGCCGAAGGCCTTGTCGATGGCGAAGGCAATGTCGAGGAAGTCGAGACTGTCGATCTCGAGATCGTTGATGGCGTGCGACTCCGGCTTGATGTTTTCACGCGGAATGTCGCAGGTTTCCGCAATGATTTCAGCCACTTTATCGAACGTAGTGGACATCGGGCGTGCTCATTGATCCGAAGCTAGGCGCCGGCCCAGCCCGGCGCGAGCAAGCCCGTGGTTCGGGCCCCTCAATGTGAATGCCCCCTATAGCGAAGGACGCCGCTAAGTTCAACGGCGCCGGCGCCGGCGGACGCCCGAAACATCTGCCGCCAAAGCGGCCAATTGCACGTGTAGCGCAAAGGCTTATCGCGGGGCCTTCAAGTTGCAGCAGTTATCCTGGCGCGCTTGATCGTAATGGCCTTGTTACCTAATGAACCGGTTGAAGCCGGGCTGGAGGGGGCGCTATGCCGAATGCGGTCTATCGAGCTGTGCGCAAGCGCTGCTTTGTGCAGATGACCGGCTATGAGCCGGTCGGCGTGGAGCAGCAGCATCGCCGCTTCATCCGCGAAATGGCGCGGTTTCAAAAAGCCTGGAACGTACAGGGCAGCGTCGCGCCGCCAATTCTGTCGGCCGACGGCGCGGTCGCGAGCTGGGCGATCGAGACGCGCGGGCCAAATTGGCGCGTTGCCACCGAGTTTCACTGGTTCCGTTGGGACGATTTCGTCCGGGCCGACGCGGCGCAGAGCGACTGGTTGCGCTTTCCGCTCGGCGTCGCGGCGCTCATGGAATTCATCCTCAATGGAACAGTCGCCAAATATTTCATGGTGGCATGGCGTTATGCCGGTTTCTTTCTGTCGCCGGTCGTCTTTATCCTCGGCATGATGTGGGCTTCGATTGCGCTGACGCGCTTTGCCGTCATCCATCTCGGCCTGCCGCATCACATGCTGCTCGCGCCGCCGCTGTGGTTCGCGCTATTTGTCGTCTTCCGCTGGACCTTTGGGCGCGTCTGGCACATCCGCTACGCGCTGGATGATTGGTATTTTGCGCGCGATCTCATTCACCGCGTGCGGCCGGGGCTTGAAGCGCGCCTCGACAGGCTGGCGCATGAACTCGTGCGCATCGTGCGTGCGACTGATGCCGAGGAGATCGTCATTGACGGCCACAGCCTGGGTGCGCCGCTGTCGATCATCGTGCTTGACCGAGCGCTCAAGCTCGATCCGCAGCTGACAGGTCGCGGCAAGCAACTGCATTTGGTCTCAAGCGGCTCGTCGCTGCTTAAGCTTGCGCTGCACCCGGCCGCCGGCTGGCTGCGCGAGGTCGTACAGCGCATCGCCAAGGCCGATATTTTCTGGGTCGAATATCAGGCACTGGTCGACGTCATCAACGTCTATAAGGTCGATCCGGTCGTGGCGCTCGGCTTCGCCGCGACCGGAAGGCCGGTCGTGAAAATCATCCGCATCCGTCTGATGCTGGAAGAGCACACTTATCGCCGCTTCCGGCTGAGTTTCCTGCGCATCCACCGCCAGGCAGTGATGGGCAATGAGCGGCGCTATTTCTACGACTATTACATGCTTTGCTGCGGCCCGATCGCGCTGACCGATCGCGTAAATAGTCCCGACGAGGCGGTCGCGGCCTTTGGCCCGGATGGGGCGCTGATTGCGTGCGCCGCAGCCGATGCGGTGCCAATGGCCGTGAGCGCGGCGGAGCCGAGCACGTGACGCCGACGATTTCAAAAATCATCTGGTTCGCGTTCATGCTGGCCTGGGCCGCGCTGCGCCAGCAGCCCGGCCGGCACTCACGCAGGACGCCGGTCAGCTATTCCGGGCGCGACCTTCGCGAGCGCGTGCTGATGGCGGCCTCGTTCACCGGGTTGGGCATCGTGCCTGCGGTCTACGCCATCACCCATTTTCCGCGCTTTGCCGATTATCCCTATGTTCCGGCTTTGACCTATCTGGGCGTCCTGGTCGATGCGGCAAGCCTATGGCTGTTCTATCGCACCCATCACGATCTCGGCAAAAACTGGTCGGTCAGCCTCGATCTGCGGGAGCGCCACACGCTCGTCACAACCGGCGTCTACGCACGCGTTCGGCATCCGATGTATTCGGCATTCTGGCTGATGGCGCTTGCGCAATTGCTGCTCTTGCCGAATTGGATCGCGGGTCCTGCCGGACTGGTCGGCTTTGGCATTCTGTTTTTCGGTCGCGTGGGTCGCGAAGAAGCGATGATGATGCGTGCATTCGGAGAGGACTATCGTACCTATATGCGCCGCACGGCACGCGTGGTGCCGTGGATCTATTGACGAGGAGGGTGTTGCCGAACTCACAAGACGAGGTCTGCGGCCGATCGGCTTGCCATCAGTGGCATTTTTGCTACAGGTCCGCGCCGCTTTGCGACACAGCGGCAAAATCGGCGAGAAATTCGGCCACTTCGTCTGGCCGTGCGGTATGGATCGCATAGAATGCCGGTGGCGGACCGGATTACTGGTTGAGTGAACGGTTTGGTGACGCGTTGTGTAGGATGCGGCAAGCGGTGAGGAGGCCATGAGGGCCATGAAAGGTGGCATCACAGGTGCCAGGATCGCTACCAACACAGGCAAGCGCGGTCGCGTGACCGGCTTGTGGCGATTTGCAGCTGTAGGGCTGTTGGCCGCCAGCATGACGCTGGCGCTCGGCTCAAAGTCGAGCGTGGCCGAGCCGCGCGCGCATGTTTATCTGTTGCGCGGTCTGATGAACATTTTCTCGCTCGGCATGGACACGCTAGCCGAAGAGCTTACGCGCCGTGGCGTCTATGCCACCGTCTATAATCATACTCAATGGCAGGCGCTCGCCGATCAGGCCGCCGCCCGTTACAAGGCCGGCCAGGAAGGGCCGATCATTATCATCGGCCATTCGCTCGGCGCCGATGCAGTCATGGAAATGTCGGCCTATCTTGACCGGAAGGGGGTGCCGGTGGCGCTTGCCGTGCCGTTCGACGGTACGCAATCTTTCGCCGCCTCCGCCAATATTCAGCGCGTGCTCAATCTGACTCAGCGCGACTACGCCTATATGCGCAGGGGGCCCGGCTTCAAAGGCACGCTGGTCAATCTCGATGTCAGCTCCGATCCGAGCATCGATCATCTCAACATCGACAAATCGCCGCGGCTGCACGCCCGCGTGATCAGCGAGGTTCTCGCCGTGGTCGGCTCGCACCGCGGCGTTCCGCCGGCGCCCGGCAGCACGACGCCCCATCCGCTTCCGGTCAACGCGCCGGCCGGAAATGGCACGCCGGCGCCCGCTAGCGCTGCGCCTGCACCGGCCAAGCCGGAAGCGGCGCCTGCACCGGCCAGGCCGGAAGCGGCGCCCGCACCGGCCGCGCCGGTGCCGTCGCGAACCGGCGCAGCGTCGAGCGGCGCGGATGTGAAACCGATCGCCGATAGCGGCACGCCGATCATTGCCCTGCCCGAGCATCACAGCACGCCGGCCGCCGAAGCGCCGCCCGCGGCGCACAAGCCGCTTGCGCCGGCCGCACCCGTGAATGCGGCTGCGGCGCAAGTCCCGAACTGATTCTTTGCGAAAGTCGTCCGCTTAATCGCGCGCAAGCGGAAATTCCGGCGGTTGCCTGGTGTAAACGCTCTTATGGCACTGGGTCCCCGCTTTCCGCCTACGCGCTCCGCGCTTGGACGGACATCAACGCGCCATGGCTCACCGCGCGAGCGCAGGCGGGTCGCGGTGACGAGTGGTCGAAACTTACGGCTGCACCGGCGTCTCGATCGGCGCGCAATTGCCTCGGCCCTGCAGTGCGCAGTCCTGGGTCTTCTGCATCACTGCAATCGTATCAGCGATCCATACGCCCGCGGTGACCAACATGGTCACGACAGCGATCGCGATGATATTCATCAGCATGCGCTGGCGATAATTGATCGGCTCGTCCCGCTCCTCTTCAAAACGGGCAAAATCCTCATCGGCGTGCTCCGGCTGTTCCGCCAGCGGCGTAAGCACGCGCCGCGGAGCGAACTTCGAACGGGGCCGAAATTGCAGCACCTGTCCGAATTTTTCGGCGTCGCGCGCAGCGGGTCGATTTTGCGTCACGGCTTTATCACTTGCAAACCAGCGGCAAGGATAAGATACGCCTTCGCGGGCCCCGCGCTAAGGGCAAAATTCGTCCATCCGATACAGATAATTCGTGACCAAATTGCGCGTTCCAAATTGCCGCCGCGCGGCGTCATTCCAACAGCGGGCAAACTGGCCTAGACTCCGCGCCATGAGATTGCGGCAGCATGTTCGCGCCGGCGTTGCGCTGGCTTCAGCCTACGCCATTGCTTTGCAAGCCATATTGCTCGCGCTCGGCGCAGTGGCCGCCGATGCGCACGGCCGTGCCCTATTTCCGCTCTGCACCGGGGCGATTGCCGGTGATTCCACGCCCGCCGGTCGCGGCCATGGCCACCATGATCACGATAAGGCCTGCTTTGGGGCCTGTCTGACCGGCTGCTGCGCCGGCGCCGCGATCGGGGCCGCGCCCGCGGCAACGCACGCGCCGGCGCGGCCGCGAACGATGGCGCTTGCGACCGAGGTCAGGGCGGCCGCCCTCATCCGCAGCCTCAACGCACACCGCTCCCGTGCTCCGCCGCGTGCCTGACCGATCACGGGTGGGATTTTTGTTGCGGCAGGCATTCAAGATGGAGCAAGGCCATGAAAAGTCGTCATTCACATTTTCTTCGGTGCGGCATGAGCGCAATCGCCGCACTCGCGATTCCGCTGGCAGTGGCGCCGCCGGCCCAAGCGGCCGACTATGATGTCGGCCCGATCCACATCACTCAGACCTGGGCACGGGCAACGCCCAAAGGCGCAAGCTCGGCCGCCGGATATATGACCATCACCAACAAGGGCGCGACGCCGGACAAGGTCACGTGTGTGTCAAGCGACGCCAGCGCGCAGTGCCAGATCCACAGCATGAGCACGGAAAACGGCGTCATGAAGATGCGTCCGGTCGCAGGCCTGGAAATCAAGCCGGGCGAAACAGTGACGCTCAAGCCGGGCGGCTATCATCTGATGATGGAGGATCTCAAACATCCGCTGCAGGCCGGCCAGTCGGTCAAAGTCACGTTGAAATTCGAGCACGCCGGAACGGTGGATGTCGATTATCCGGTTGTCGCCATCGGCGCGCCGGCGCCGGGCGCCGATACCGGCGGCAACATGATGATGGGCGGCCACGGCGGCCCCATGATGGGCCCGGGCGGCGGCATGATGCAGCAGAACAAATAGCAGGCGCTCGGTCGTTGCGGGCGCAGCGAGGCAATCCAATCGGCGCCGCGGCCTTGAATTGCTTGTCGTTTAGGTCGCAGCGAGGCGGGTGAATTAGTTCGGCTCGACGAACGGCGTCGGCGTGCCTTCCGGCAGCGGCGCACGAAATGTGTTGAGCGTCATCGACACCATGGCGTAATAGCCGAGAATGCCGACGAGCTCGACCGTGCCGGCGTCGCCGAGCAATTTCTTCACGCGATTGAAATTGGCATTGCCGACACGCTTCTTGGCGTAAAGCTCCTTGACGAAATCGTAGATCGCGAGCTCGTCACGCGGCGCTGTGGTCGGCTTGCGTCCCGCTTGCAGCGCTCTGATCGTCTCCGGCTTCACCCCGGCTTTGGCGGCCTGCGGCTCATGCATCGCCCATTCATATTGCGCCTTCCAGTGCTGCGCGGTGACCAGGATCGCGAATTCCGACAGCCGCGGCGGCACGCTGGTCTTAAAGCGCAGATGGCCGCCGAGCTTTTGCGCAAGCTCGCCAAAGGCCGGTGCATGCAGGTAGATCGCAAAGGGACCTGCGAGTTTGAACACACCGCGCGGGCCGGCCGCGATCGATTCGGCGAGCGCCTTCTGCTCGTGCGTAAAGGTTTCCGGCGACAACTCGGGCAGGCGGGGCGATTGCAGGCTCTTGGGCATATTCTCCTCTTGCAACGGGATTGTGAAAAAAGATCGGTCGAATAGTAGCCTGGATTGCGCGCGGCGCCATCCATCCCCGGCCGTTTTGGTGACTTGTCCTCGCCCGCGCGCCGTGAGGCCGCCGGCGCCACTGGTTCGCTTCGCCCCTGGCGAGCATTTTCCGGAAAAATGGGTACCGGCTTTCCGCAAGAAAATGCGACAAGACAAGAAACCCTGGAGCGTTTCCGATTCCATCGAATCGGAGCGCGCCCTAGCGGCGCTTCTTCGGCTTTCGCTTTGGCGCAGTCGTTCGCGAGATTTTGGCTGCTGTTGCCGCTCGGCGTTTCGCCTTGGCGGGCATGAGCCCCGCCTTCTCCACCTGGCGCACCCAATAGTCCCATGCACGTTCGATCGGGCGCGGGCTCAACTGCCCGGCTTCGGTCAACTCCTGTTCACCGGCGGAAAGCTGATCGACGCGGCCGGTATCATGCGCGATCGCCGCGCTCTGCAGCGCCGCGTTGTGGCAGCCGAACACTGTGCGGAAGGCGAGCTGGCGCAGATCGGTGCCGGCGACCGTGGCGCCGTGGCGGCGCATCAGCACCATCCAGTGCGGCCCCAGCGCACGCGCCAGCGAGGCGCCTTCTTCCGGTTTCACCACCAGCATATTCGTGTCGCCGAACTCATCGCGCTGGTCCCAGAACGGCACCTTGCCGATCACTGCGCCGAGGTGAAACACCGGCACCAATTCGCGGCCCGAGATCGCAAAGGGCAGCACTGCGTGCGCATGGTGATGCACCACCGCGTTGACGTCCGGCCGCGCCTTGTAGATCTCGCCATGGATCACGCGCTCGCTGTAGAGTCGAAACTGCGTCGGCCGCACCGGCTCGGAGTCGAGATTGAGCTCGACGATGTCGGCGATTTCCGCCAATTCCGGCGCGCGATGCCGCGGAATGAAGTAGCGCTGCGGATCGCGCGGATGACGCACGCTGACATGGCCGAAAGCGTCGAGCACTTTTTCGTTGGCCAATATGCGCGTGGTCAGAATCAGCTGCTGCAAAATCTCGGCAATCCCGTCGGGCATTATTTCCTCCTCGGCTGACGCAAAACAAAACTTTTTGGCATCTCGTTGCGAATTGAGCTAGGGAGTTTGCGCATGCCACTTACCGTAAAAGCCCTGTTCTACGATGTGTTCGGCACGTTGACCGACTGGCGCTCGGGCGTCGCGCGGGCGGCCGAGGCCGTGCTCAAGCCGAAAGGCTTTGCGCTCGACTTCGGCGCCTTCGCCGACGCCTGGCGCGGTGAGTATCAGGACGCGCTGGAAGAGGTGCGTTCCGGCCGCAGGCCGTTCTGCAAGCTCGACGGGCTGCATTTGCGCAATCTCGAAATCACGCTCAGGCGCTTCGCCGTCACCGGCTTGGGCGACGCGGAAAAGCATGAGCTCAATCTCGCCTGGCATCGGCTCGACGCCTGGCCCGATGTGAGGCCGGCGCTCGTCCGCCTCAAGCGCAAATTTCTTTTGGCGCCGGTGTCGAACGGCAATATATCGCTGATGGTCGATCTGGCGCGCCGCAACGGCTTCCCCTGGGATGCAATCCTCGGCGCCGAGATCGCCGGCGATTACAAGCCAAAGCCGCGCGTCTATCTCGCCGCCGCCGACGCTTTTGATCTGCGGCCCGCTGACTGCATGATGGTGGCTGCACATTCCAACGACTTGTCGGCCGCTGCGGCGCTTGGCCTGCGTACCGCGCATATCGCGCGCCCGAACGAACATGGTCCGGGCCGCGGCGAAGTCGCGCCGCGCGTGCCGGTTGACTTTGCGGTGACGAGTCTCGGCGAGTTGGCGGATAAGCTCGGGGTGTGAAGCTTACGTCGCGTGCTCCACGCTTCCACAATTGTCATGCGCGGGCTTGGCCCGCGCACAGCTGCTGAATTGCCTCAAGCACTGCATTGCAATTTTAGGAGGCTGATGCTCGGCACGGCGCCGCCGGGTCACGTCCGGTGGCGACGATATCAAGCCCGGCGGAACACGCGCTGACGCTCGCAGATTTGCTGCGCGGCGCGCTGCATGCGAGCCTCGAAAATCTCGTTGGTCTTGCGGGTGAGGAAGGCGAGCGCGGCGGTCATCTGAAGTCCCTGTTTCAACTTCATTAACCATTACTGCAACATTAGGCCGGTCGGCCATTGGCCGAAGTGACAGGCGTCACAGCATTGCGCTTTGATGTAAATAACTGAAATTGCTTGCCATTCCTGCACGCCGAGCCGCGATCAATGCTCTCGGCGCCGGGCCTTTGGATAACGGCCTGGTCACCGTGTGGCGCCCCGGAATGACGGCGGCTGTCCTGCCGCCAGCGCGGGATAGTCGGTGTAACCCGCCGCCCCGCCGCCATAGAAGGTCTTGCGGTCGGGCACGTTGAACGGGCCGCCGCGGCGGAAACGTTCGGGCAGATCCGGATTGGCAAGGAACAGAGCGGCAAACGAGACGAGGTCGGCGGCACCCTCGCGGATCACCGCATTGGCGCGCGCAAGGTCATAGCCCTTGTTGGCGATCAGCGCGCCACCCCAGATCTTTCGGAAGAAGCGGATGTCCGGCACCTCGCCCGCCGGAACAGGGTCGCCGGGCGCCGGCTCGACGATGTGCAGATAAGCGAGCTCGAGCCGGTTGAGCTCGTTGACCGCTGTCGCGAATGTCGCTGCCGGATTGCTATCGCGCATGTCGTTGAACGGATTGGTCGGCGACAGCCGCACGCCGACGCGCGCCGCGCCCCATTCGGCGACAACGGCCTCCATGACCTCGAACAGAAAGCGCGCGCGATTGAGCGGCGAGCCGCCGTAACGATCGGTGCGCTTGTTGCTGCCATCGCGCAAGAACTGATCGATCAGATAGCCGTTGGCGCCGTGCACCTCGACGCCGTCGAAGCCGGCCGCGCGCGCATGGTGTGCACCGCGCCGGTAGTCCTCGACCACGCTTGCGATCTCCGCCGCCTCGAGCGCGCGCGGCGTCACATAGTCCTTCATGCCCTCGAGCGTCCACGCCTGTCCCTTCGGCGCGATCGCCGACGGCGCGACCGGGAGCGCGCCGCCGGGCTGCAGCACCGGATGCGAGATCCGCCCGACATGCCAGAGCTGCAAAAACATCCTCCCGCCGGCCCGATGCACCGCCTCGGTCACGAGTTTCCAGCCTTCGACCTGTTCGGCGCTGTGAATGCCCGGCGTGCCCGGATAGCCGAGCCCTTGCGGCGAGACTTGCGTCGCTTCGCTCACGATCAGGCCGGCGCCGGCGCGTTGCGCATAATACGTCGCATTCATCGCCGTCGGCACATTGCCCGGCCCGGCACGATTGCGCGTCATCGGCGCCATCACCACGCGATTGGGCAAGGTGAGGGGACCCAGGGCGAACGGGGAAAGAATATCCGTACCGCTCATCGTCACTCCGTTGCCGCGTTTGCGATCAGGCAGCACGTATAGGGGATAATCTGCAGCCCTGCCATGGCGCGCTCGATCGCGAGACGCCGATCATGCTCTGTGCCGCGTCGGCCATTAGTCAAAGCGCATCCTTCGCTGCGACACGCGGCACAGGCACCGGCACCGGATGTTGCGATGGGCCGCGGCAGCGGCGGGAACCCGGCGGGGCTCCGCTCGTTTAGGTCGCGGAGGCGACACTCCCGTATGAGGAAAGAATGAGCTTTGGAAGCCCGTTAGGACAAACATTGCGCGCAGTTATGCTGGGGGCGACCGTCCTCGCTGCAATTCCCGGGGCGCAGGCGCAGGAAATCGATTTCAGCCGCATCGGCGCGTTCGAATCCATGGGCGCGGGAACCGTTCGCGGCGGCTCGCCGCCTAAGACACTGGTTGATGACGACGAGCAGCACGCGGTATTCCTGACCATCTGGGATTCCGATACCGACGCCAGGGTCTATTGGAAGCCGCTCGATGGCGGTGCGCCGCAAAGCACCGTCATGCACGGCACCGGCGTGCGGGTTTTCCAAACCGACGGCGAATTCAAGATCCAGGCGCTCGGTGAGAACAGTGAGCGCGTCAAATACGATTACGTTCTGCTGCGTCTGAGAAAACGCGTAAGCTGACCCAATGCTGATGACCTGCGACGGTGCAATTAATGCCCGGCCTCCGCTGGGCAGGAGCAACAACTGCATCACCGTCGATCCGGTGGAAAACAATCAGCTGGTCACGCGGCTGCAAGACGAAGCCCTGGTTTACGCGACCGTCGGCGACGATCCGATCGAACGGTACTTGTGATCGGCGCGTCTGTGGCAAAGCTGATTTTTCAGCTGGGGCGCGCCGAGCGGCTGCGGCCTCTTGGTTTTCACTTTCGGTCACGCGCTGCGGGCAGTATTCTCTGATACCGGGGCCGGGAAGGCCAAGGCAGATGGCCGAGGAGTCCGTCATGTCCATGCAGGAACGCAAGCTCGTGCATTCCGACATCAAGCCGGAAAACCCGCCGGAACGCGCGGCGCATTATCTTGACGTGCCCAACATGCCCTGGGAGGCAACGAAGTTTCCCGGCATAAAGATCAAGGTCCTCTATACGGACGATAGCGGGATCACGACGGCTTTGTTCAAGCTCGATCCGGGTGCCGTCGTGCCGCTGCACGAGCACACCGCGCTCGAACAGACCTATGTCATCGAGGGCTCGCTGGAGGACCACGAAGGCAAATGCGGACCCGGTCAATTCGTCTGGCGCCCCGCCGGCAATCAGCACGAGGCGGTTGCGCCCAACGGCGCCGTGCTGCTCGGCTTTTTTCTCAGGCCCAATCGCTTCGCCTATGGCGAAAAGTTTTTTACCGCGCCGGGCGAACGGTAACCGCTTCTCAACGCGGCTGTCGAATCAGGCGCGTGTTGGATTCTGCGTTAGTCGAAATGCAGGCCGCTCTTCTTGACCACGTCGGGCCAGCGCGCGGCTTGCTGCTGGATGAATGACGCGAGCTCGGCTGGCGTGCTGGTGGCGGGGCCGAGGCCGACCGCATCGGCGCGCGCCTTCACATCCGGATCGCTGAGGATTTTTGCGACCTCCCGCGAAAGCTTGTCGATGATCGGCGCCGGCGTGTTACGCGGGGCGACGAGACCGAGCCACACCGTCACGTCACCGAGATCGACGCCGGCGGCTTGCGGCAGCGTCGGCAGATCAGGAATCGCCGGAAAGGGGCGGGCGTCAAGTTTCGCGAGCGCACGCAGATCGCCGGACTTGATCAGCGGCAGTACGGCCGACGGTCCATCGAAGACGAAATCGACGCTGCGCGTGAGGATCGCATGGGCGACTTCGGCGCTGCCATTATAGGGCAACAGCACGGTATCGATCCCGGCTTTGTCGTTGAACAGAACACAGGTGAGCTTGGTCGTAATCGTGCCGGCGCCGCAATTGAGCTTTCCGGGCGCGGCTTTGGCCATGGCGATCAGGTCTTTCGCCGTTTTGATGTCGCTCGCGGCATTGACAACGAGCAGGCCGATGGTCTTCGCAACGAGGGTGATCGGCGCAAAATCTTTGGCTGGATCATAGGGCAGCTTGCTGTAGAGATATTGGTTCATCACCAGAGTGGAATCGATCGCCATCAACAGCGTGTAGCCGTCAGGCGCGCTTTTGGCGACCAGCTCGGCGCCGATGACCGTGTTGGCGCCCGGGCGGTTGTCGATCACGACGCCCTGGCCGAAATCGGCGCTCATCTTGTCGCCAATCAGTCGCGCCATCACGTCGGACGGCCCGCCGGTCGGAAACGGCACGACGATATGGATTGGCCGATTGGGATAATTGTCTTGTGCGAGTGTCGGTGTGGCGATGAGTCCAGCGATGAGCACAAAAGCGGCCCGGCCGATGCGGCGCATGAGAAGCTCTCCAGCGAATTGACGCTCCATTGAGCCTGACATTGCGCCGGAGAGCTAAGGCCTATCGGGTATTGGTATTGCCCATTCCGGTTCCGTTCATGCCGGTTGTCCCGGTCCCGGTCGAACCAGGGGCCGTGCCGTTACCGTTCAATCAGGGCGTCCCGGCTGTCCCAAGCCCGGGCCCGCTGTTCTCCGGCGCGCTGCCATCTTTGATGGCGAAGATCTTTCCGGTCTCGACGCGGGTGACCGGAATGTCGCTCTCTTACAATATCGGCGTGCCGATCTTCGGCGGCTTCGCGCCGTTCTTCGCGCAGTCGCTGATCGATCTCACCGGCTCAAAGCTCGCGCCGAGCTATTACATGATCGCAACGGCGCTCCTGAGCCTTGTTGCGCTTGTTGTGCTGTACCGGCGGTCTAAGATTTGGGACGATGCGCGAAGGTTGCGGCAGCGTCCGCCCGTTCTTGCGCAAGCGACGCGGGAATCCAGGTTGTCGATGCCCGATTTCGCCGGGTTGAACGGCCGCTACGACGCTTACCGCCAGCCCTTCATCGGTAATTCGAGCTTGCCGGTGGCGCGGTCTTCCGGCCAGACCGAGACATATTGCTTGCCCTGCAGCTGGATCAGGAAGGTCGAGGCCAGCGTGTTCTGCCCGGTGCCGTCGAACTTCACGCCGTTATAGCCGATCATCAGCTGATCGGCTTTGAGGTCGGTGGCGTTGAGCGCCTCGCGGATCTGTTCAGCGTCCGTCGAGCCGGCGCGATTGATCGCGTCTGCAAGCACGAACAGGCCCTGCATCCACCGCGCGCTGGTATCGTCGAGATCGCGGTTATATTTGGCGCGAAACATCTGATTGACGATGTAGCTGTTGCTGCCGGGCTTGCCGATATCGAAGGCGCTGCGGTTGATCGCGCCCTGCGCCAGATCGCCGACGGCGGGAATGAAGCTCGGATCCGAGAAGCCGGAATCATCGCCAATGATGATCGGCGGCAAGTAGTCGAGATTCTTCATCGTCCTGAAATAGAGGATGCTGTCGGCGGTATAGCTGACAAAGATTACCGCATCCGGATTGGCCGATTTGAGCTGGAGCACCTGCGCCGAAACGTCGGGACTATTGGCGTTGTAGCTGATATGCGCCGACACGTTGATATTGGCGTTCTTGGCCGCTTCCAACAGGCTCGCGGCAACCGAAGTGCCGTAGTCGGTGTTCTCGTTGACGATCGCGATCGAATCGAGCTTGCGGCCGGATTTCTTCACGTCGTTGAGAAATTGCGTATAGGCCTTGCCGAAATCCGGCGCGATCGGCGTGGTGCGGAAGGTGAATTTGAAGCCGCGGCCGGTGATATTGGCAGCAACCGAATCGGCGACCAGAAACGGTACCGCCTGCCGCTCCGCGACGGCGGTGGCAACCAGCGACACCGAGGACTGGTATGAGCCGAGCATGGCGGCGACATGATCTTCCGAGATCAGCCGCAGCGTCTGCTGCTGGGCGACTTGCGGATTGCCCTGATGATCGGCCTCGTCGAGCACGATCTTGGCGCCGCCGAGCTTGGGCAGGCCGGCGGTTGCCGCAAGCGGCATGGCCTTGAGCTCCGGATGCGCCGTGTTGATGATCTCGGCGCCGAGTTCGACCGCCTCCTTCGCCGACTGGCCGGCGCTCGCCGAATTTCCGGTGAGCGGGAAGATGACGCCGATCTTCACGGATTCGGCGGCGTGGGCCGGAAGAATGATGGCGGCGAACATCGTTGCGACGGCGAACCAGGCTTTGCTCATTGTGCGCCTCCCGGATGGTTGAGGTTCATTCGCGGGCATTGCGGTGGACAAGTCAACATATACCGCGTCAATAGCAATGATCGCCAGCCGGCGGGATGGTCCTGTAGGCGTTCGAACAATGCCGGTTGCGAGCAAGGGGCGGCGGTTCGTTGAGTTCAATTCCTCGCCGCTGTCATGGGACTGTCGATGAAAGGACGGCTGCAGAACACAGCCATTTGGGAACGGGCAAGCCGCATCCCTACCCGGGCTATCCGCCCGCCACGTTGACGGTCTAGACTTTGCGTGCCTCAGCGTCATTCGAAGGTATCCGCCATGCATGCTCCCGCCCCGTCGCTTGCCGCGCGCCGCGCGATGTACAACAACAATAAGATCCAGATCGGCCTGTTCGGCGCCAATTGCTCGTCGGGTCGCGCGGTGACACTGGTGCGCGAGCGTTGGTCGGGCACTTGGGCCGACAACAAAAGGCTCGCTCAGCTGGCGGATGAGATCGGCATCGATTTCATGCTGCCGATCGGCCGCTGGAAGGGCTATGGCGGCGACACCGATTATCAGGGCGAGACGCTTGAGACGATCACCTGGGCCACTGCGCTCCTTGCGCTCACCAAGCGCATCACCGTGTTCGGCACCGTGCATGCGCCGATCTTCAACCCGATCGTCGCCGCCAAGCAGATGGTCACCGCCGACCATGTCGGCGAGGGCCGCTTCGGCCTCAATATCGTGGTCGGCTGGAACGAAGGCGAGTTCGACATGTTCGGCGTCGCGCAGCGCGAGCACGACGCGCGCTACGACTATGCGCAGGAATGGATCGACGTGATCAAGATGATCTGGTCCGACCGGGAGGATTTCGACTTCCGGGGCAAATATCTCAACATGAAAGGCGTCCGCGGCAAGCCGAAGCCTTATGGCGGCACGCGGCCGCTGATCATGAATGCCGGGGCGTCCGCCGTCGGCCAGGCTTTCGCGGTGAGGAATTGCGATGCGTTTTTTCTGCAAGCCTCGCGCACCTCGCTTGCGGACACCGCGCAGAAGGTCAAGAACGCGCAAAACGCAGCGCGCGCGCAAGGTCGCGAGATCGGCTGCTATACGGTCGGCGTCGTCAGCTGCCGACCGACCAGGAAGGCGGCGGAAGACTATTTCCACCACTGCATCGTCGAGCATGCCGACTGGTCGGCGGTCGACAGCATTTTGGCGATGAAAAACATCTCGCCGCAGACCGTGCCGATGGAAGAATTCCTCACCCAGCGCCGCCATTATGCGCAGGGCATGGGCGGCTTGCCGATCGTCGGCGATCCCGATTTTGTCGCAGCCCAGATCGCCGATCTGGCAAAGGCCGGCCTCACCGGCATCGGCCTTTCGCTGGTGAACTACGCCGACGAGCTGCCCTATTTCGCCGACGAAGTGATCGGGCGGCTGGAGCGCATGGGCTTAAGGGAGAAGATACGCTCCTAATTCCGTCATCCACGAGCGCCCTTCGCGGCTCGCTTCGCTCGCACCTCAGAGTCTGACTCAAAAATGATATGCGTATTTTCAGGCTCTGGCGAGGCGTTGGCAGATCAAGCGGATGTGGGCGATGAGGATCCAAGCCTCGGCGCTGGCGATGGTAGCCTCGAAGTCTTTGGCGAGGCGACGGTTGCGCCCGAGCCAGGCAAAGGTGCGTTCGAT